>ENA-OQIH01000215-OQIH01000215.1-human-gut-metagenome-genome-assembly--contig:-NODE-215-length-52347-cov-4.435565_pt1 | contig 52347 bp, 50 predicted proteins | sample MGYA00242575_ERZ504740 | MGnify/ENA primary metagenome ERZ504740 (study PRJEB26092, sample SAMD00036192) | human gut metagenome | host: Homo sapiens | study: EMG produced TPA metagenomics assembly of...
GCCAATAAAGTTGTTTTTGCAGGAGTAGGTAAAGCAGACTGGGAAATTAACCTCGGGCTGGAGTACGGCATCTTCTGTTTCAATGTAGAGTCTATTCCCGAACTGGAAGTAATCAATGAATTGGCTGCTGCTCAAAATAAGGTGGCTAATGTTGCTTTCCGTATCAATCCGGATGTAGGCGCACATACTCACGCAAATATCACTACCGGTTTGGCAGAAAATAAATTTGGTATCAGCATGCAGGATATGGACAAGGTGATAGATGTGGCGCAGGAGATGAAAAACGTAAAGTTTATCGGGCTTCATTTCCACATTGGTTCACAGATTCTGGATATGGGCGATTTTGTAGCTCTCTGTAATCGTGTCAATGAATTGCAGGACAGGCTTGAAGCTCGTCAGATACGCATTGAACATATCAATGTGGGGGGGGGGCTCGGCATTGATTACGGACCTCCCAACTGTCAGCCTGTACCTGATTTCAAAAGCTATTTCGAAACCTACGATAACTGCTTGAAACTCCGTTCTTATCAGACACTTCATTTTGAATTGGGGCGTTCGGTAGTGGGGCAGTGCGGTTCGCTTATTTCGAGAGTGTTGTACGTAAAGCAAGGTGCTAATAAGCAGTTTGCCATTTTGGATGCAGGTATGACGGATTTGATTCGTCCCGCACTCTATCAGGCATTCCATAAGATAGAGAACATTACTTCCGATGCTCCGCAGCAAACCTATGATGTAGTGGGGCCTATCTGCGAATCATCCGATGTCTTTGGCAAGGCTGTCGATTTGAACGGTGTGAAGCGTGGCGACCTTATAGCCCTTCGAGATGAGGCGGGCCACATAGCCCTCGTAGCTGTGGAACGGTACGCCGCACATGGGTGCGCGCTCTTCAAGGCCGCACTGCTTGCCCGTGAGGGTCAGATCCAACTCCCGCGAAGCTGTGAGCGCATCGTCGAAGAACATCTCGTAGAAGTCACCGATGCGGTAGAATAGAATCTCATCCTTATGTTGTTTTTTGATCTCCAGATATTGCTGCATCATGGGCGAAAGCTCTGCCATGACTGTTCACCTTCCTCCCCTAGTTGTCGGTTTGCCATCCAAAACCGCCTGTTGCAAGCAAAACGCGGCCCTGCATTGCACAGCCGCGTTTTGTGTTTCATGGTTTAAGCCTTAGTGGCAGCCGCCGCAGGTGGAGCAGCTGCCGGTGCAGGAAGCGGAAGGCTCCTGCACGGTCATGGGGTCGCCGCCGTTCATTGCAGTGTTGATGATGGCGTCGATATAGTTCACGAGGGCCTCACAGTCGCGCTTTGCCTCGTTGTAGGCCACCATGCCGTCGTCGGCCATGATCTTGCCGTAGAGGTCGTTCACCTTCTGGTTCAGCTCGGCGATGCGCTCATCGCTGCGCTCGGGCTTGCCGATCTCGTTGTTCAGGTCCATACGGGCCAGATTGAACTCACCGATGAGGTTCTGCAGTTCCTCGTCCTTGTCGTTCATCTTGCGGGCCTGGTCCATAGCCAGATAGCGGGAGTCGGTCTGAAGTGCCATGGCGGCACGCTTGAAAAGGTCGATGCAATCCATTGTAATAGTCTCCTTTTATCGTTCCTGTGTTATATATTAGGATGGTGTATCCAGAATATCATGATTCAACCAATTCGCCCAGCAGGACGGTGGCACGGGCGCCCGTGAGGCGCACCATCGCATAGCTTCCCATGAGGGCGGGGTCAGCCTTGAACTCGACGGTAAGGTTGTTGTCGAGACGGCCCGAGAGGGTGCCTTCATTGCGGCCATAGCCCTCCACGAGGACGCGGACGGTCTGGCCCACCTGAGCCTTCACGAGGGCCATTGCGATGTCGTCCTGAACTTTGAGCAGACGGGTCATACGGTCGGTCTTCTCCTTGCGAGGGGTGGGGTCGGGCATATCTGCCGCCTTGGTGCCGGTGCGCTTGGAGTAGATGAAGGTGAACAGCTGCATATAGCCCACCTTCTGCACCAGCTCAAGGGTCTTCTGGAAGTCCTCTTCGGTCTCACCGGGGAAGCCCACGATGATGTCGCTGGAGAAGGTAATGCCGGGGACCTTCTTCCGGGCATACTCGATGAGTTCGAGGTAGTGCTCCACGGTATAGTGACGGTTCATCTGGACGAGCAGACGGTCAGATCCGCACTGCACCGGCAGATGCAGATGCTTGCAGATCTTCGGCTGGGCCGCGATGGTGTCGATGAGCTTGAAGCTGGCGTCCTTCGGGTGGCTGGTCATGAAACGGATGTGGTAGTCGCCCGGGACGGTGCAGAGCAGGTTGAGCAGGTCGGAGAAATCCACCTGCTCCTCGAGGCCCTTGCCGTAGCTGTTGACATTCTGGCCCAGAAGGGTGATCTCCTTATATCCTGCCTCCACGAGACTCTTGAACTCGGCGAGGATGTCGCCGGGCTTGCGGCTCTTTTCGCGGCCGCGGACATAAGGCACGATGCAGTAGGTGCAGAAGTTGTCACAGCCATACATGATGGGCAGCCAGGCACGGAACTCGCTCTCACGGCGGATGGGGATATTCTCCACGATGACAGGGCGTTGAGCCGGCTCCATAAGCACCCGCTTGTGCTTCTGCAATTTCTGAGCGATGAGCTGGGGCAGCGTGTCGATGCCGTCCACGCCGAACACGAGGTCTACGTAGGGGTAGCTCTGGCGCAGCTTTTCCACGACGTGCTTCTGGTTGGCCATGCAGCCGCAGAGGCCGATGATGAGGCCGTGCTTCTTCTCTTTCAGGCCCTTGAGAGCGCCCACGTTACCGAAAACACGCTGCTCGGCGTGCTCACGGACGGCGCAGGTGTTGAAAAGGATGAGGTCGGCGTCCTCAGGTTTGTCACACAGGCCGTAGCCGATGTCCATCAGCACACCCTTGATGCGCTCGCCGTCGTTGACATTCTGCTGACAGCCGTAGCTGTGGACGAAGGCCAGCGGCGGGGTGTCATAGGCCAGCTTGACCAGCTCTGCCGCCGCGTTGTTATGTTCAAATGCTATGTACTCCAATGAAACCATCCTTCTCTGCCGCTGGGGACACACCTCCGGCAGCAGACATACTGATACTATAAAGAAAGCTCTTTATAGTATACCCTTTTTGGCCTTGGAGGGCAAGAGTTTATTTTTACTGAGCCTGCTTGCCGGCGCACGCCTCGCACAGGCCGAACAGCACCACGGCGCAGTCCTGCACGACGCCCTTCTGGTTGCGCACCAGCTTCATCACCTGCTTTTCGTCCACGTCAGCGTCCACGACGCCACCGCAGCAGTTGCAGTAGAGGTGGCTGTGCCAGCCCAGAGTGTGGTCGAAGCGGTCAGCCTTGCCCGGGATGGAGACGCGGCGGACGCGGCCTGCATCTACGAGACTGTTGAGGTTGCGGTAGACGGTACCAAGGCTCAGGCCGGGACATTCCTTGGCTGCGAGGTCGAAAATCTCCTCGGCAGTAGGGTGGTCGCAGAGCTGCTCCACTTTCTGCAGTACCAGCTCGCGCTGTTTGGAATAACGCATGGTCTTTCTCCTTTTTATGATGGGGTGTGTATCGGGATAAAGGCCGGGTTCAGAGCTTGTCTTCCCCCTTGATCTTCGCCCAGTAGGCCCGGGCGGCCTGTTCGGTGCGGTTGTCGCCGAACGTATAGTATTTCACGTCCTTGAGCAGGTCGGGCAGATATTGCTGGTCCACCCAGTGGTTCTCATAGTCGTGGGCGTACTTGTAGTTCTGGCCCTTGACGGCAGCATCCTCGCCGTCGAAGTGCTTGTTCTGCAGCTGGCGCGGAATGGGGCCGGTACGCCCCGCCTGCACATCGGCGATGGCCGCATTGATGGCGTCGTGGGCGCTGTTGGATTTTGGGCTGGTTGCCACGAGAATGACGGCATCGGCCAGCGGGAGCCGGGCTTCCGGCAGACCCACCATGTTGGCTGCGTCCACTGCCGCCTTGACGATGGGGATGATCTGCGGGTATGCAAGGCCCACGTCCTCACAGGCGCAGACCATCAACCGGCGGCAGGCCGAGGGCAGGTCGCCCGCTTCCAGCAGACGGGCCAGATAGTGGAGGGCCGCGTTGGGGTCGGAGCCGCGCATGGACTTCTGGTAGGCCGACACGATGTCGTAGTGGTCGTCGCCGTCCCGGTCGTACCGCATGGCCGTGCGGCGGGTGACCTGCTGTATCATCTCGAGGGTGATGTGCTTTCCGGTTTCGTCCACGGGGGCCGCCGTCACCACGAAATCGAGACAACCCAGCGCCTTGCGCAGGTCGCCGCCCGCACTCTCGGCGAGGTAGGCGCAGGCGTCCTCGTCCATCACGACAGGCTGTGATTCCGACTCCGAGAGCTTTTTCAGGGCGTTGCGGATGCCTCGCTCCACATCGGCGGCGGAGAGGGACTTGAACTCAAATACTGTACAGCGGGACAGCAGTGCATTATAGATGTAAAAGTAAGGGTTCTCGGTGGTAGATGCAATGAGGGTGACAGAACCGTCCTCGATGCACTCCAGAAGGCTCTGCTGCTGCTTTTTGTTGAGGTACTGTATCTCGTCGAGGTAGAGCAGGATGCCCCCTGCCCCGGCCAGCGTGCCGATGTCCTTCAGCACTGCTTTGATGTCACCGGTGCCGCAGGAAGTGCCGTTGAGCTTATGGAGGGTCATGCCGCTGTTCTCGGCGATGATGCGGGCGACGGTGGTCTTGCCCGTGCCGGAGGGGCCGTAGAAGATCATGTTGGGGATACGACCGCTCTCGATGGTGCGGCGGAACACCTGTCCCTCGGCCAGAAGATGCTGCTGGCCGCAGACATCAGCCAGCGTTTTGGGGCGCAGACGCTGCGCCAGCGGTTCGTTCATAGGTCTTCCCTCCAGAAATGATCATGAGAATCCTTCTCTTTTATAGTATAGCGCATTTTGCACGCCGCGGCAAGAGAAATAATGAAAATGATTCTCAGATAAACAACAAAGCATTTACAAATTTCGCAAAACATGATATGCTTGTGCCATTCCAATCAAGAAACGAGGGGAAATATATGCGCGGAAAGAACGTCTCTGCCGAAGACCTGACGGCCAAAAAAGAGCTGGCTCTGGAGGTCATCCGGCGGCTCAAGGCGGAGTATCCCGACGCAAGCTGCACGCTGGACTACGACCACGCCTGGCAGCTGCTGGTGAGCGTCCGGCTGGCGGCCCAGTGTACCGACGCCCGGGTGAATATCGTGGTGCAGGACCTGTTTGCAAAATATCCGTCGGTGGCCGCGCTGGCCGAGGCAGAGCCCGAGGACATCGAAGCCATCGTCAAACCCTGCGGGCTGGGCCGCAGCAAGGCCCGGGACATCTCAGCCTGTATGCGGATGCTGCGGGACAAGTACGACTGCAAGGTACCTACGACCTTTGAGGAACTGCTGGCACTGCCCGGCGTGGGCCGCAAGAGCGCAAATCTCATCATGGGCGACGTGTTCGGCAAGCCCGCCATCGTCACCGACACCCACTGCATCCGCCTGTGCAACAAGATCGGCCTTGTGGACGGCATCAAGGAACCGCAGAAGGTGGAGATGGCGCTCTGGAAGATCGTCCCGCCCGAAGAGGGCAGTGATCTGTGCCACCGTTTCGTGATGCATGGCCGGGCCGTCTGCAATGCCCGGAAGCCGGAGTGCGAAAAATGCTGTCTTTCGGACATCTGCCGCTACGCGCGGGAGGAAGCATCCAACGTCTGATTTTACATATTTCAGGAGGCTTTTCTTATGTTTAGTTTTATCTTCAGTCTTCTCATCGGTGCGCTGGCCGGTTACATTGCAGGCCGCATCATGGGCAGCGAGACCAGCGCCCTGCGCAACATCGTGCTGGGCATCCTGGGCAGCTTTGTGGGCGGCATCCTCTTCGGCCTCGTGGGCCTGTCCGCTACCGGCCTCGTGGGTGAGATCATCGTCTCGGTCATCGGAGCCTGTGTCTGCATCTGGGCTGGCCGCAAGCTGTTCAAGTAAGCAGTCTATCTTGAAAAAACCACAGCTTTCAGGGGTGAAAGCTGTGGTTTTTTCGTTTCTGACCGATGTCATTTTCTCTCGAACTATGCTATAATAAAGTTTATGTTTGAAATTGGAAAGGAGCTTTTCTCATGGAAACTACGCATGAGTCGTCGAAACAGACCCTCTGCTCCGTACAGACCGCCAAACCCTACGCTTTCAGCCGCAAGGTGTTCTGCGAGGGGATGCGGGACGGTGTGCCGATCGCGCTGGGGTATTTTGCGGTGTCGTTCTCGCTGGGCATCGCGGCCCGGACAGCGGGCTTTACACCCCTGCAGGGCTTCGTGGCCAGCCTGCTCAACAATGCTTCGGCGGGCGAGTACGCCGCCTTTGCCCTCATTGCCAGCGGCGCGACCTATCTTGAGGTAGCCATCATCACCCTCATCGCCAATGCCCGCTATCTGCTGATGAGCTGTGCGCTGGCCCAGCGGTTCGCCCCCGGTACACCGTTTTTCCACCGGCTTATCATCGGCTATGACGTCACTGACGAGCTGTTCGGCATCACCATCGCCCGGCCGGGTTATCTGAACCCCTTCTACACCTACGGTGCCATCGCGCTGGCCGCGCCGGCGTGGGCTTCGGGTACGGCACTGGGCATCATCGCGGGCAACCTGCTGCCCCTGCGGGCCGTCAGCGCACTGAGCGTGGCGCTCTACGGCATGTTCCTCGCCATCATCATTCCTCCGGCCCGGAAAGATAAGATCGTGGCCGCGCTGGTAGCCATCAGCTTTGCGCTGAGCTTTGCCTGCACCTATCTGCCGGGCATCTCCGCCCTGTCGGACGGCACCCGCACCATCATCCTGACAGTGGCCATTTCCTGCGCAGGTGCGCTGTTATTCCCCGTCAAGACCCAGAGTGAGGAGGCTGAACAATGATTCGCAGCAACTGGCTTTACATCGCAGTGATGTTTGCCGTATCCTACACCATCCGCATCCTGCCGCTGACCCTCATCCGGAAGCCCATCAAAAACCAGTTCATTCAGTCGTTCTTGTACTACGTCCCTTACGTCACTCTGGCGGTCATGACCTTCCCGGCCATCGTCAACGCCACCCAGAGTCCGGCAGCTGGTGCGGTGGCGCTGGTCGTGGGCATTGCGGCGGCATGGTTCGGGGCCAGCCTGTTCCAGGTGTCGGTGGCCTGCTGCGCCGTCGTCTTCGTGCTGGAACTGTTCCTTGTTCACTGAGGTGACTGCCCTATGAAACGAGTCCTTGTAACCGGCGCCGGCGGCTTTGTGGGCGCGCGCATCCTCGATATGTGGCGGGGGAAGTTTGCGCTCTGTGCCTTCCCGTCCGACACCCTGCGCACTGCCGACGAAAACGCGGTACTGCGCTTCATTTTGAAGGAGCACCCGGACGTCATCGTCCACACAGCAGCTCTCTCCAACACCCAGTACTGCCAGCAGGAGCCGGAGGACTCCTTCCGTGCCAACGTCCTGCTGCCCGAGTGGGTAGCGAAGGGAGCGGAGGAGGTGGGCGCAAAGCTGCTCTCCTGCAGCTCCGACCAGGTGTATGCAGGCGTGACGCAGCGGGGGGCGCTGGCGGAGACGCTGCCTCTCTCCCCTTCCAACGTCTACGGACAGCACAAGCTCGAGGCCGAGGCCCGGGTGCTGGCCCGCTGCCCAGATGCTGTGGCGCTCCGCCTGCCCTGGATGTACGACCTCCCGGGCTATCATCTGCCCATCCGGGGCAACCTGCTGCTGAACATCCTGAAAGCGGCAAAGACCGGTGAAGTGCTGCGCTTTTCGCGCAATGACTACCGTGGCGTGGGCTATGTGCGGGAGGTCATCGAGAACCTCATCCCTGCGATGGAGCTGCCCGGCGGCGTCTACAACTTCGGCAGCGAGTGCGACGGAGATATGATCGAGACAGCACGATGCTTCGCCAATTTACTGCAGGTGGATGTAAAGATCGAGGAATCCGATCTCACCCGCAACCTCGCGATGGATACCGGGAAGCTCCGGGCTCACGGCATCGAGTTCTCCTCAACGTGGGGCGCACTTCGGGTGTGTCTCGGAGATTACCGACTTGGATATTTGATGTAAAAAAGGGAAGGGGCTGCCCAAGGCAGCCTCTTCCCTTTTTATTATTTCCACAGATTTGCCGCGATCAGCTCCAGCACACTTCCCGCGATGCAGCGCGCCTTATCGGAGATGAGGAAGCAGTTTTCCAGCTCCTCCCGGCGGGGGTCCACGTCAGCCACCTTGAAGCCGGGCGTGACGGGGTAGCCATCCCGCAGCAGACCGCGCAGGATGCCCGCAATGCGGGTCATCACCGGAGTGCGGATGCCGTCCGGCGTTTCGATTTCCGCGATCGTTTCACCCGCCGACACAATATCTCCGATGGCACACACATTCCGGAAGACACCGGCCTTTTCTGCGTGGATGACACGCTCAGCACCATAGCCGCCGATGACTCCGGGGACGCCCGTGTTGGGGATGGCCGCACCCTCCCGGATGATACGGCCCAGACGGTGGCCGCGCTTGGTCTCCACCACGAGATCGACATCCACACCGGCGGTAAAACCCGGGCCGAGCGCGATGGTCAGCGGAGCCATATCCCGCGTCGTTCCGAGATTTTTCTTTGCAAGGATGGCATCAACGAGCGCGGCAGGCCGCACCTGCGGGATGAGCTTCCCTTTCGGGTCCACCATCACCGGCACATCGCCGCGATACCAGACCACAACGGCCTCATCCAGCGTTTTTACAAGGGCAGCGCGCATTCCCTCCACGACAGCCCCGCCCTCATACACGGCCTCACTCACCGAGACCTGGCGGCGGATGGCGGCAGGATGCTCTGCCTCGAGCACGAGCACTTTCAATCCCGCCGACCACAGCCGATGGATGGTGCCGGTGGCGAGGTCGCCGCCGCCGCGCACCAAGATGACGTCATCACGCTTCATTATTTTCTTCCTCCTTGAGCAGCTGCAGGAACACGTTCATCGAGCCGCCGCAGGCAGCCAGCGCCGCATCGTTCTCTTTTGCGCTGGCCGAATACTCTGCCAGCTGGCAGGGTGCTGCCTCGCCTGCCTGCATTTTTGATGCAAGCTGCTGCACACGGTATTCCATAATGCCGCCGCCCACACTGCCCACGGATCTGCCGTCCGGCAGCACCAACATCTTTGCTCCCACCTCCCGGGGGGTCGAACCGTGGCGGGAAACGATGGTCACGAGGACAGGAGCCTTTCCCTGTCCCGTGCAGGCATCCAGCGCATTCAGCAGCTCGGGCGGGAAGCCTTCCGTCTGCTGACAGCCATTTTTCACTTCAACGATCTCCGCGAGGATGGATAGTGCGATTTCCTGCGCTGTCTGCGCCTTGATGGCGAGGCCGATGGGGGCGTGGAGTGACTCAGCCTTTTCCGGGGCAGTTCCGGCCTCGATGAGCTGGCGGCGGACAAGGGCCGACCGACTTCGACTGCCCAGCATACCAACGTAGGCAAATCGTTTCTTGTATATTTCGGTAAGGCATTCCACGTCGAAGGAGTGGGCGCGGGTGGCGACAACAAAGTAGGTCTCCGCACTGCCCTCCACCTGCGTGAGATTTTCGGCATAAGGACCGCAGAGGACCTTTTCTGCTCCGGCGCGGCGAAGGGCGTCAGCGTACTCTGGCCGCTCCTCGAGACCGGTGACGGGCAGGCCCAGCATCACGGCCAGCCGGACGACGGACTCGGCCACATGGCCTCCGCCGCAGATGACGAGCCGGGGCGCGCCTCCGAATTTCTCGACGAAGATCCGCTTATTTTCCAGAGTCAGGATGCCGCTTGCACCACATCCGGCCAGCGCCGGGAGATTCCGGGCCAGCAGCCCCTCCGGTCTTGCGGGCCAGACGGGTACGCCTTCACAAAGAAGAAGCCTCGCTCCGCTTTCCGGCCCTTCCAGTACGGAGACCAGCGTATGCTGCCCCTGTGTGCTGCGCAAAGCGTCCAAAAACTCACGAATCGACATATAATTTCTCCATTATGGTTTATTGCTCCACCGGTGTGGCAGCATCGTAGCCCGCATTGTTCAACTGAGACTGACACGCCTGCCAGTCCTCGGGCAACATCCGCCAGCCGAGCCCGCAGCCTGCCGTGATCTCACTGGGCAGCGGGATGAGCCGCCCCGGGATACCCCGGGCGGCACACTCTTTCTCCCAGCCCATCGCACGGGCAGTAGAGGCAAACGAAAGAACGATATATTGTCTTTTTCTGCGCATATCACCCCTCCTGGGCCAGCTCACAGACCGCCTCGGCGGCTTTGAGAACTTCGGTCTCTGTGTTCTGGTGGGAGAAGCTGAATCGCACCATCCCCTGCTCCACGGTGCCGAGGGCTTTGTGGATGAGGGGCGCACAATGAGCGCCCGCCCGGACACAGATGCCGTAGTCCTCCCAGAGGATGTCGGCGGCACGGGCTGCGTCCTCATCCCCAAAGTTCAGGGAGACGATGGGGCCGCGGTCTGTTTCGTCGAAACTGCCGTAAATTTTCACACCGGGAGCATGGACGATTTTCTCATAAAACAGACGCGTCAGAGTCATTTCTTTTTCGTGCAGAGCTTCGACGCTCTGCGAAAGTATCCACTCCACACCTGCCCCGAGGCCCGCGAGGCCGGGAACATTCAGCGTCCCCGCTTCCAGCGCTGTGGGCATCTGAGAGGGGTGTGTTTCATCAAAACTGTGGATACCGCTGCCGCCCACCACAAGGGGGGCCATGGTCAGTCCGGGGCGGACATACAGCCCGCCGGTCCCCTGTGGACCCAGCAGCGCCTTGTGTCCGGTGAAACAGAGAACATCCACCCCCAGCGCCTGCACGTCGATGGGCCGTGCGCCCGCGGTCTGGGCCGCGTCCACGACCAGCGTAAGACCGTGTTTTTTTGCAAAAGTGGAGACGAACGCAAGGTCCGTAAGATTGCCTGTGACGTTGGAAGCATGCGTCACCACGACAAGGCGGGTATTGGGACGGAGAAATTTTTCGAACTGCTCATACCGCAGCCGCCCGGTGTCGTCCACCTCCACAAAACTCACTTCTGCCCCCTGCTCCCGCAGGCGATAGAGCGGCCGCAGCACTGAGTTGTGCTCGCAGACCGTTGTGATAACATGGTCGCCGGGGCGGACGAGGCCGCAGAGCGCCGTGTTGAGCGCCTGGGTCACGTTGGCCGTGAAAGCAATGCAGTCCGGACCTTCTGCGTGGAGAAGTGTTGCAAGTATCTCACGGGCATGGTAGACGATCCGGGCCGCATGAAGGGTCGGCTCATGCGCCCCGCGGCCCGGATTGCCCGCATGTTCCAGTGCATCCAGCATAGCCTGGCCCACGCAGGGCGGCTTTTGCAGGGTGGTGGCGGCGTTGTCGAGGTAGATCATGGCTTGACCACGTTCCCGGCGTTCAGCATCTTCTCGGCGATAACGTACATATTCGTCACGCCGCCCACGGCCAGCTTCTCGGTCAGGCCGTAGAAGTTCAGGCAGGTGCCGCAGGTGAGGATCTCAACGCCCTCAGCCTCCAGCGCCTTGAGGTCGTCCAGCATGGGCGAACCCTCGCAGGTGAGATGCGCACCGCCGTTATAGAGGAGGATGGTCTTGGGCAGCTTGTCCTGCTGGGTCAGCGAGAAGATAAAAGCCTTCAGCAGGGTCTTGCCCAGCTCCTCAGCACCCTCGCCCATCTTGTCGGACGCGATGACCACCACTGTATCGGTGCGGGCGTCAGGGGTGCAGACCGGAGCTTCCTCTTCTTCTGCCGCAGGCTCACCCACGGTGAACAGGACGCGGTATTCCCGCTCGGCCAGCTTTTCGGCGGCAGACCGGTAGCCTTTCTGCTGGGCCATTTTGGTGAGGTTCTGGACGGCGATCTCGTTGTCCACGAGCACTTCGACTTCGCCTGCGCCATTTAGTTCAGCAATCGCTTTCTTTGCCTTCACTACAGGCAGCGGACAGGCGTCCCCTCTGGCATCAACTTTCAGCATAGTTTTCCCTCTCTATCGTATGTTTTATTCAGAATAGGACACAACTATTTCGGTGTCCTGCTTCTCTGTGATTTCTCCCACGATTTGTGCGGGGAGACTGGCTTTTTGCAGCTCGTCCCGGAGGTTTTCAGCCTCTTCCGGAGCCACGGCAAGCAGCAGTCCGCCCGAGGTCTGGGGGTCGAACAAAATTTCCTGCATGGCAAACGGCACATTTTCGAACCGGACGAAAGGCCCGGTGTGGTTGCGGTTGCGCTGACCGGCGGCGGTATAAAGGCAGTCGTCAGCGGCCTGCCACGCACCCGGCAAGACTGGCACAGCGCTGCCGTCGATACGACAGGACAGCCGCCCGCCCATCATCTCGTGGAGGTGGCCGAGGAAGCTGAATCCCGTGACATCGGTGGCCGCGTGAACATCATAACTTCGGCTTATCTCGGCGGCAGACTTGTTCAGAGTCGTCATGGAGGCCACTGCAGCATCCATCGCACCGGGGGCAGCTTCGCCCACGCGGTTGGCCGTGCAGATGAGGCCCACACCCAGCGCCTTGGTAAGAATGAGCTTGTCGCCGGGCTTTCCCGTATCATTGGCAGTGAGGCGGCGGGGGTCCACGAGACCAGTGACGGACAGGCCGTACTTCACACCGGTGTCGGCGATGGAGTGGCCTCCCGCGAGGATGCCCCCCGCCTCGGCCACTTTTTCTGCGCCGCCGCGTAAGATCTCACCGAGGATGTTCAGATCCATGCTCTCAGGGAAGCAGACAAGGTTCAGTGCAGTCTTCACCTCGCCGCCCATGGCGTAAACGTCGCTGAGGGCGTTTGCCGCCGCGATCTGGCCGAAGATGTAGGGGTCATCCACCATCGGCGGGAAGAAGTCCACCGTCTGCACCAGCGCGATGTCGTCGGGGATACGGTAGACAGCCGCATCGTCCCGGCTGTCGTAGCCCACGAGAAGGTCGGGGTCTTTCTCACCCCGGGGCAGCTTTTCCAGAATATGGCTCAGCACTCCCGCGCCGAGCTTGGCGGTACAGCCGCCGCCCGTGCAGAAGACGATTTTGTCCTCTTTTGCCATCAGGCTCTCTCCCCTTTCTCAAAGTGTGTCAAACATCCTGTTACATCGTAATTTTCTTTCAAAATAGCAAGTGTCTGTTCCCCTGCTGCACGGCGGGCCTCGTCGTCGGCCTGGTTGAGGACGGCGTAGAATTTCCGCGTGCCGACGCACTTTCTTCCACCTGCTTCACTTGCCAGCAGTTTTGCCAGCAGAGCGGGCGTCAGGGGCGTCTCAGGCGGCACGGCCAGCAGGGCGCAGGCCGCTTCGAGGCGAAAACAGACGTCTTGCAGTGGTTTTCCCATCGCCGACAGCCCGGCTGCTGCCAGCACGATGTCGCTTGACCGCAGGAGCACCGGCTCATGAGCGGCCGGGGCCTTGCAGGGATGACGCTTCGCGCCGTCAGCCTCGAGCAAAACAGTGTCGGCCTCAGCCATCCAGTCGGCCAGATGGGGCGGCATGGTCAGCTTCCCGCCTTCGGCAGGCACCCCCGCCACGGCGTAGGTTCCAGCCTGCCAGAGGGCGTCCCGCGCCGCCTCATCAGTGGCGTAGTTCGCGTCCGGACGCTGGATGTGGGTCGTGGTTGAGACGAGTACACGCTGTCCCTGCGCCGAATAATGGCGGGCCAGCGCATAGAGCAATGTTGTCTTTCCGCCGCCGCCCACGAGGGAGATAACATGTCCAGTTTCTCCGAGGAATGGCAGATCCTCGAGGCCTGTCATCAGACCGCGCCCTCTGTTTCGGCCACTGCCATTGCGATTTTTTCGGGCGTGATGGGCAGCTCGTAGAAACGGGTGCCGATGGCGTTGTAGATGGCGTCCGAGATGGCGGGAAGCGGCGTGTTGATGACCACTTCGCCGATGGATTTCGCACCAAACGGGCCATTGGGTTCATAGCTGTTCTCGAACTCGACCCGGACCTTGCCCACGTCCACACGGGTGGGGATCTTATACTGCATGAGCGAATTCTCCATGGGCCAGCCGCGCTGGTCGTAGGTGACATTCTCGGTGAGGGTCATGCCGATGCCCTGCAAAATGCCGCCCTCGGCCTGCACCCGGGTGAGGTTCGGGTTGATGGGGGTGCCACAGTCCACGCAGGCGTCAAATTCCAGCAGCTTTACTTCGCCGGTCTCGGTGTCCACTTCCACCTCGGCCGCGCCCACCATGTAGGGCGGAGGCGACAGAGGCGACATGTGGGTCTCGGTGACTTCCAGCGGGATGTCGTGGCCGAACATGGAAGCCGTGGCAATATCACTCAGCGAGACAGATTTAGACGGGTCAGCTGAGGCAAATACCGTTTTACCGTCAAATTCCACGTCATTTTCGCTGCAGTCCAGCAGCTGTGCGCCCAGCTTGCAGATCTGGCTCCGCAGCTTCAGCGCGCACTTCTCGACGGCTTTGCCGGTGATGTAGGTGGTGCTGGATGCGTAGGAGCCGGAGTCGTAGGGCGAGGTGTCAGTGTCCGCACCGAAGACCGTGATATTGTCGAGGCCGCATTCCAGCACCTCGGCAGCAATTTGGGCCAGCGTGGTGTCGCAGCCGGTACCCATATCAGCGGCACCGATGAGCAGGGTGTAGAAGCCCTCGTCGTTGACTTTCAGGGTCGCGCTGCCCACGTCCATGCCCGAGATGCCGGAGCCCTGCATCGCCATGCCCATGCCGACGGCACGGATCTTCCCGTTGCCCATGTCGCGGCGGGGGTACTTTTCGTCCCAGTTTATCATCTCGTGGACCTTTGCAAGGCACCGGTCGAGGGTGCAGCTGGTGTTCACCGCGCCGTAGTAGGCGGGCATGACGTCACCCTCGTGGACGATGTTCATTTCTCGGATTTTGAAGGGGTCCATATGGAGCTTCGCGGCCAGCTCGTTGACGGCGGATTCCACCGCGAACAGGCCCTGGGTCGCGCCGTAGCCGCGGTATGCGCCCGCCGACATATGGTTGGTATAGACCACATCATAGGTAAAGCGGAAAGCCTCAGCGTTGCTATAGAGTGGGATGGATTTATGTCCCGAAAGGCCCACCGTCGTGGGGCCGTGCTCGCCATAAGCGCCGGTGTTGGAGAGGGTGTAGAGGTCGAGGCCCCGGATGCGGCCATCCTTGTTGGCGCCGAGGCGAAGATGGATCTCCATCTCATGGCGGGGCGTGGAGGCGATCTGGCTCTCCTCCCGGGTGAAGATGAGCTTTGAGGGCTTCCTGGTCTTCCAGGTCACGAAGGCCGGGTAGACCTCGCAGACAGCCGTCTGCTTCGCGCCGAAGCCGCCGCCGATGCGGGGCTTCGTCACACGCACCATGGATTTCGGGATGTGAAGCGCGTTTGCAATGATGCGGCGGGCGTGGAAGACGATTTGTGTCGAGCTCAGGACGTTCAGCCGGCCATAGAGGTCGATACTGCAATAGGTGCGGAAGGTCTCCATCATGGCCTGCTGGCAGGCTTTGGTATGGTAGACATGGTCGATGACCACATCGCAGTCGGCCAGCACGGCGTCGATGTCGCCGCTGCCGCACTCGTCGTGGGCGCAGAGGTTGCGCTTGTTGTCGCCCCCCACAGGGCAGAGGCTCTCCCAGTTGTCTTCCGGATGGACGAGGATGGGGTTATCCTTTGCGGTGTGGTAGTCCAGCACAGGTTCCAGCACCTCATACTCGACCTTTATCATTTTCAGCGCCTTATCGACGCATTTATCGTCTTTTCCTGCCACGATGGCCACCACGTCGCCCACAAAGCGTACGTGGCGGTCGATGAGAAGGCGGTCATAGGGGCTGGCCTCGGGGTAAGTCTGGCCGGCCTGGGTGTAGCGGCGGGCATCCTGCGGTACGTCCTCCCATGTGAAGATGGCCTCAATGCCCGGCACCTTCTTCGCCACAGCAGTATTGATGCTCTTCACGATGGCGTTGGCGTGGGGAGAGCGCAGGAGCTTCACGATGAGGCAGTCGGCGGGGACGAGGTCGTCCATATAGACGGGCTGGCCCGTCACCAGCTGCATGGCATCCTTCTTGCGGAAGGGTTTGTTGACTGTGTTCATTCTGCCGCCTCCTTTTTCGCCTTTTTCCACGCGAGGAAGTTCTGGATGCCCCGCAGCTGACCCTCATAACCAGAGCAGCGGCAGAGATTGCCGGAAAGATACTCTTTTATTTCCTCGTCGGTGGGGTACTCCTTTTCCCGGAAGAGGGCGAGGGCGTTCATGATGAAGCCCGGGTTGCAGAAGCCGCACTGCTCTGCACCCTGATCCGCGATGAAAGCCCCGAACTCGGCGGCTTCGTCCTGCAGACCCTCCAGCGTGGTCACTTTATGGCCATCCGCGCGGGCCGCGAGAACGGAGCAGGACAGCACCGGCTTGTCGTCGAGGAAGACCGTGCAGAGGCCGCAGTTGGACGTCTCACAGCCCCTCTTGACGCTCAGACAACCGTGGCCGCGCACGAAGTCGATGAGCAGAGTGTCGGGGGCCACGTCGGCGGTAAGCTTTTTATCGTTCAATGTAAGTGTTATCTGCATGGTGTCCTCCTCAGCCTTCCAGACGACAGACGGCGCGTTTCGTCAGCACGCCGGCCAGATGTCGGCGGTATTCGGCGCCGCCGCGAAGATTGCTTTCGGTCTTGATGTCGGCCTTTACCTCGGCGGCAAAGCGGGCAGCAAATTCCTCGGCGGTCTCCCCCGCCTCAGGCGCGGCGGTGTAGAGCACGGCCTTGCCCGGACGCGCACCGATGGCGGCGCGGATGCTGCCGTCCGCCAATTTTGCGGCAGCGCAGGTCAGCATCGGGAAGTCCGTCTGGCTGTTGCGCACCGACTGGTAGACAAAGCGGGCGTTTTCCTTCGGCACGAGGACACGCACGAGGATATCCCGGTCGTAGGGGCGCTGGGCGTACTCAGTAAGCGGCACGACGCCGCCCTTATAAAGCTCTACGGAAGCGTTCAGCGCGAGGAACATGGTGAGCACGTCGGAGAAACCGAAGCGGCTGTAAATGCTGCCGCCCACGGTGGCGAGGTTGCGCAGCTGGACGCCCACGATGTGGCGCACCGACTCCCGCACGGCACCGTCCGTATAGGCGGCGAGGCCGGGGTGCAGCTCGAGCTGACGCAGCGTCACCATCGCTCCGATGGAAAAGCCATCGTCCGTCTCCTCGATGGTGTCGAGGCCGAGGCCCGACAGGTCGATGGCCGTGCCGACATTGATATTCTCCATCTTGAGCCATATCATGCCGCCGAGGACACGGTTGGGGCGCTTCTGGTTGAGCTGCCAAGCCTCCTCGAGGCTTTCAGCCCGCTTGTATTCCCGAATGGTCATCATATGCAGTATCCTCTCTTTTTCCTGTGACCTTTTTCTTTTATTTTATCACAAAATCCGCTATAATACTACCGTCAGAAAGCATCAATTCGGCAACGAACAACGACGGAAATTTCGGGAGGTCTGCGGGATGGAGCACACAGAAAACGCGGCGGTGGGCTGCGTCATCATGGCGTCGGGGCGGGCGGTGCGGTTCGGTTCCAATAAGCTGCTGGCCGACTTCGGCGGCGCGCCCCTCATCGCCCGGGCGCTGGACGTAACAGAGACGCCCGCCCTCGCGGCCCGGGCGGTGGTGACCCGCTCACCGGAAGTGGCTGAACTCGCGTGTAAGTCGGGCATGAAAGCCATCCTTCACAGCCTGCCGGGCCGGAACGACACGGTGCGCCTCGGCCTCGAAGCGCTGCTTTCGGAACTGCCCGGCCTTGCGGGATGCATCTTCCTGCCCGGGGATCAGCCGCTCTTGCGGAAAGAAAGCCTCGAGGCGATGGCGCGCGATTTCTCAGCGCTGGACGAAAAAGAACGGGCCATCCTCCGGCTGGGCTTTCGTGCCGAGGACGGCACGGAGCGGCTGGGAAGTCCCGTTCTGTTCGGAAGCAGTTATTTCGGCGCTCTGTGTTCCCTGCCCGAGGACAAGGGCGGCGGCGTGGTCATCCGCCAGCATCCGGAGTCTGTGCAGGCGGTATATGCGGCACGGCAGGAAGAGCTGGAAGATGCAGATACCGCAGAAGAGCTGGAGCGACTGCGAAAATTTTTGTAAATGCTTTACCACAAAAAAGCCGCCCCGGCAGCAGCTGCAAACTGCACACCGGGGCGGCGTATTACAATGACTGGAGTACCCTTGCTCAGACTTCCGTGTTGAAGTAGCGCTTCAGCAGGCCCTCGAAGCCGCGGCCATGACGGGCCTCATCCTTTGCCATCTCGTGGACGGTGTCGTGGATAGCGTCGAGGTTCAGAGCCTTAGCCTTCTTGGCCAGGTCCATCTTGCCGGAGCAGGCGCCGCACTCGGCCTCTGCACGCATCATCAGGTTCTTCTTGGTGCTGTCGGTGACGACCTCGCCCAGCAGCTCGGCGAAACGGGAAGCATGATCTGCCTCCTCGTAGGCATAGCGCTTGTAAGCCTCGGCGATCTCAGGGTAGCCCTCACGCTCGGCCACGCGAGCCATTGCCAGGTACATGCCGACCTCGCTGCACTCGCCCTCGAAGTTGGCGCGCAGGCCATCGACGATCTCCTGAGGAACGCCCTCAGCCTTGCCGATGCCCACAACGTGCTCGGTGACGTAGGTGTTGCCGGTCTTCTCGACGAATGCGGAAGCGGGAGCCTTGCAGACGGGGCACTGCTCGGGGATGGTGCCTTCAGCGATGTAGCCACAGACGGTGCAAACGTACTTCTTCATAAGATTTATCCTCCATTTGGTTTGTTCTTTTTAGGGGTCTGCTCTGGTACAGCAGACCTTGTTTCTGGCTCTATTATAGCGAATAATTCCTAGTTAGTCAAGGCTTATTTTGAGAATTATTCTTATTTATTTGAAGTCTCGCACATTGCCCAAAGAACATTTCAAAAAGCTGTCACTTCTGCCGAAGAAGGGGCTTCCCTGTCGAGGTCAGACCTGCAGATTGCCGCTGGAAGGAGCATCGGCACCATCGGCAGCGTCGAACTCGTAATCGTTGCCGGGGAGGATGGCGTTGAGCAGGATGCCCACGATAGCAGCGATGGCCAGACCGGACAGGTTGATGGACACACCGGCGACCACGAAGGTCAGGCCGCCCACCGAGTTGAAGCCCAGAGCAGACACCAGAATGACAGCGGCGATGATGAGGTTGCGGCTGTTGGTGAAGTCCACCCGGTTCTCGACCACGTTGCGGACACCGATGGCGGAGATCATGCCGTAGAGCACGAAGCTGATACCGCCGATAATGCCGGTGGGGATGGTGTTGATGACGGCCTCAAACTTGGGGCTGAAGCTCAGGATGATGGCCAGCACAGCGGCGATGCGGATGACGAGGGGGTCGTAAATTTTGCTCAGTGCGAGGACGCCGGTGTTCTCACCGTAGGTGGTGTTGGCCGGGCCGCCCAGCAGGCCGGCCAGAGTGGTGGCGAGGCCGTCGCCCATCAGGGTCCGATTCAGGCCGGGGTCGTTGATGTAGTTGTGGCCGACGGTGGCGCTGATGGCGGCGACGTCACCGACGTGCTCCATCATGGTAGCCAGAGCGATGGGGATGATGGTGAACAGGGCGCTGATGAACTCGGGGCTGCCGTCGATGGCAAAGAGGCCCATGGCTTCCTTGTGGAGAGGGATGCCGAACCATGCGGCGGAGGCAATGCGCTCAAAGTCCACGGCACCGGTCACAAGGGCGACTGCGTAGGAGACGAGAACGCCGATCAGGATGGGCAGGATCTTGACCATGCCCTTGCCCCAGATGTTGCAGACGATGACCGTACCCAGAGCCACAAAGGCCAGCAGCCAGTTTGCCTGACAGTTGCTGATGGCCGAGGGGGCGAGGATGAGGCCGATGGCGATGATGATGGGGCCTGTGACCACCGGCGGGAAGAAGCGCATGATGCGCCGGATGCCGAAGGTGGAGATGAGCAGGCTGACGGCCAGATAGAGCAGACCCGAGAAGGCCACGCCTGCGCAGGCGTAGGGCAGCATCTGGGTGTTGGCAATGGTCAGATTGCCGTCGGCGTCAGCCAGCATGGGAGCCACGATGGAGAAGCCGCCCAGATAGGCAAAGGACGAGCCGAGGAAGGCCGGGACCTTGCCCTTGGTGATAAAGTGGAACAGCAGCGTACCCAGACCTGCGCAGAGCAGGGTGGTCGAAACGCTCAGACCGGTGAGCAGGGGGACCAGCACGGTGGCACCAAACATGGCGAACATGTGCTGGACGCCCAGGATCAGCATCCGTCCGGCACCCAGCTGGCGGGCGTCGTAAATGCCCTTGGAGTAATCAATATTCTGACTCATTATTTCCTCCTTCTATCTGCGGCCCAAAAAAAGAGGCACTACCGCGGGAAAGCGGCAATGCCTCAAAAATCGGGACCAAATCGGAAACGGAAAATACAGCCGATGCGTGCAAAAGACGATTTCTTTTTCAGCATCCTGCTCTCCCCTTTCCTTTCATTCTTCGGCATAGTATAGCATAAAAGAAGGACGCTGACAACCTTTTTCCTGTATTTTGCGGCGATTTTCTGTCGGCGGAGGCCGTACAGCCTTGAAATATGCCGCATTCCGCACTATAATATAACCTATTGCCGCAGTTGGTCACTGGGCCGGCGGCATCCGAAACGACAGCTGTTGTACCACTTATTATAGAAGGACACTTATGATATATCTGGATTATTCGGCCAACACCCCCGCAGACTCCCGGGTGCTGGAGCGTTTTTGTGAGGTAGAGCGCAGCTGCCCCGGCAACGCGAACTCCCGCCATCAGGCAGGCCGGGACGCAAAACTGGTCATTGACCACGCCACCCAGAGCATCGCGGGGCTGCTGAGCGCACAGCCCGCTGAGGTCATCTATACCTCGGGAGCCAGCGAGGCCAACAACTTTGCTCTCAAGGGGCTGGCAAAACTCTCCCGCCATCTGGGCAAGCACATCATCTCCACCCCGCTGGAACACTCCTCCGTCAGCGGAACCCTGACCGCTCTGCAGGAGCAGGGCTATGAAATCGACCTCGTGGACATCAGGCGGGACGGCACCATCGACCTCGAGCACCTGAAAGAGCTTCTCCGCCCCGACACCATTGCTGTAGCGGTAACACTGGTGGACAGTGAGCTGGGCGTCGTGCAGCCGGTGAAAGAAATTTCGGAAATTTTGCAGGCATGGCCCAACTGCCATCTGCACGTAGACGCCACCCAGGCCGTGGGCAAGATCCCCGTCTCCTTCGAGGGCGTGGACACCATGAGCCTGACGGCCCACAAGTTCTACGGCCTGAACGGCATCGGCCTGCTACTCAAGCGGCGGCGGCTGGCTCTCGAGCCTCTCATCCACGGCGGCGAAAGCACCACCATCTACCGCAGCGGTACGCCTACGATAGCTCTGGCGGCCTCCCTCGAGACGGCTCTGAACTCTGCGGTAAATGAGCTGCCAGAGCGTTCTGCCCGGGTGAAAGAGGCAAACCTGTATCTCCGCACTGCTCTGAGCAAGTACCCAAAAGTCCGCATCAACAGCCCGGAGAGTGCCATCCCCCACATCCTGAACCTGAGCGTTGAGAACGTCAAAGGCACCGTGTTCCAGCGGGAGCTGGACGCGGAGGGCGTCTGTGTCTCGGTCAAGTCGGCCTGCTCGTCGGACGGCCTGCCCTCCCGGGCGGTGTTCGCCGTCAGCCGCGACCGGAAGAACGCCCTCTCCTCGTGGCGCATCAGTCTGAGCCACCTGACCACGCAGGAGGAGCTGGACGGCTTTCTCCGCGCCTTTGACGCCTGCTACACCCGGCTGACCCAGCTGTGAGAAAAAAGAAAGGACAGAGCCATGAAACGCGAAATGGAACCTTACCAGCTCATTGAGCGGAGCATCATCAAAAAATACCGCAAGGAGCTGTGGACTCCCTTCATCGTAGCGGTCAAGCGCTACGAGCTCATCAAGGCCGGGGACAAAATCGCCGTCTGCATCTCGGGTGGCAAAGACTCGATGCTGATGGCAAAGCTGATGCAGGAGCTTCAGCGCCACAGCGATGTGCCGTTCGAGCTGGTCTTCCTCGTGATGGACCCCGGTTACAACGAGATAAACCGCCAGAAGATAGAGTCCAACTCCGAGCTGCTCCACATCCCTGTGACCATCTTCGAGAGCAACATCTTCTCTGTGGCCAACAACACCGACAAAAATCCCTGCTATCTCTGCGCCCGGATGCGCCGCGGCCACCTCTACAGCAAGGCCAAGGAGCTGGGCTGCAATAAAATCGCACTGGGCCACCACTTCAACGACGTCATCGAGACGACCGTTATGAGTATGTTCTACGGCTCCCAGCTGCAGGCCATGCCGCCCATGCTCCACAGTACCAGCTTCCCCGGCATGACCCTCATCCGCCCGATGTACTGCATCCGCGAGGAAGATATTCTGGCGTGGAAGCGCTACAATGAGCTGGAATTCATCCAGTGCGCCTGCCGCTTTACCGAGAACTGCACCATGTGCGACAACGGCGGCGGTGGCTCCAAGCGGCAGGAGACGAAAATTCTGCTCCGCCGCCTCAAGCGGGATAACCCCAACATCGAGAACAGCATCTTCCGCAGCATCCACGCAGTGGCGCTGGATACCATGCCCGGCTACAAGTCTGAGGGTGTGGAGCACAGCTTCCTCGAGCGGTTCCATGCGCAGGAAGAAGCGTTCAACGAAGAGTAATAAAATACCCCCTTGGACGAGTCATATACCGGTTGGCGGTATAGTTTCCTTCCCGTTTTATCGCAGATCAAGAAAATAACGCAGCCTGATAACAGCATATCTGCGATATGCAATTCAACGCTGTTGCTGTTGCATTAAAAAGTTGAATTGCTATAATACACAAAAAAGCCCCGGTAAATGCATTTCTGCACTTACCGGGGCTTTTCCATGCCACCGGCGGGGCTTGAACCCGCACTCTGTCTCCAGAAAGGGATTTTAAGTCCCTCGTGTCTGCCAATTTCACCACAGTGGCTTCTGAATGAGCTGCCGCTCACGATCCTGCAAGCAGCAGCTCATATAATACAATAGAAATGCTGTTTTGTCAAGTTTATACTTTGCCGCCATGCAGCTCTGCGTACATCTTGGAGCGGCACTCCGCCACAGCAGGGGTCATGTTGACGTAGTGCTTGTGAGGCATCTCGATGCGCAGCTCGCTCTCCCAGGTCTCCTCGGTGAGCTGCTTGACGATATAGGCTTTTTTCTCCGCAATGGAGGGCAGCTCGATGGCCAGCTCACCGTTCAGGATATGCGGCACCAGCAGCTGCTTGACGCGGGTGGGAACGATGGTGACGATACGCTCGATGGCATCGGAGTCGAGGTTGACCATCGTGACCGGCTTGCCTGCCTCGATGACCTCGCCGTCCATGGCGATGAGGTCGCACTGGGCCTGGCCGTTCTCATCGTAGAGACGCCACGGCATCTTCTTGCCGGGGATGATGGCCTTGCTGGCGGAGTCGGAGCACTTCATCTTGGGCTGATAGGTGCCGTCGGGGCGCTTGACCGCCACCAGCTTGTACACGCCGCCGAACACAGGGTCCGAGGCTGAGGTGATGAGGTTCTCGCCCACGCCGTAGGAGTCGAAGTGTGCGTGCTCGTACAGCTCCATGTTGGCGATCTTCTTCTCGTCCAGACCGTTGGAGGCCACCAGCTTGATGTAGGACTTCCCTGCTGCATCCAGTGCCTTGCGCAGGCGCTTGGAGCCTCGGGCCAGGTCACCGGAGTCGATGCGGGCGCTCTTGACGCGGCGGTTGGGGTTATCAGGATATTTCTCAATGAGGTAGTCGTCCAGCTTGATGAGGTTGGGCAGACCGCTCTCCATGATGTTGTAAGTATCCAGCAGCAGGCTGACGGAATCCGGGTAGGTATCGGCGAATGCCTTGAAGGCATCGAACTCGGTCGGGAAGAACTCGATGAAGCTGTGGGCCACAGTACCCACAGCCTTGACCTCAGAGCCGTACTTCATCTCGGCCAGACAGTTGGCCGTGCCGATGCAGCCGCCCAGAACGGCAGCATAAGCGCCGTCGTTGCCTGCGCTCTCGCCCTGTGCGCGGCGGGTGCCGAACTCCATGACGCTGCGGGGGGTGTGAGTGTTGAGGCCGGTGATGCGGGTGGCCTTGGTGGCGATGAGGCTGTGGAAGTTCATGGTCTGGAGCAGGTAGGTCTCGATGAGGATAGCGCCCACGAGGTCGCACTCGATGCGCACCATCTGCACATGGGGGTAGCAGACCGTGCCTTCGGGCAGAGCGTACATATCGCCCTTCCAGCGGTAAGTGCGCAGATACTCGCAGAACTCCTCACTCATGCCCTTGGTGCGCAGCCAGTGGACATCCTGCTCATTGAAGTGGTAGTTCAGCAGGAAACGGGTCAGCTTGCGCTGGCCGGCGCTGATGGAGTAGCCCTGGTTATCCGGGTTCTTGCGGAAGAACATATCAAACACAAGGGTCGTATCCTTAAAGCCGTTCAGAAACAGGCAGTTGGCCATAGTGAATTCGTAAAAATCAACGACCATTGCCGGATTGTCGTAGTCCTCATCCGGGATATACGGCACAACTTTGATCTCGCTCATGAAAAGTTTCCTCTCTTTTTCCGCGCACCCCTGCGGCGGGTGCAGCCAAACAAACTCTGCGCTGCCGCGCATTTCGTCCTGTCATGACAGGATGTTTGTACCACTATAGCATCTTTGGCAGGCAGACGCAAGAGGTTTTGGCAAAAAATGACGACAGAAAGAAAAAATGTTTTTTACGAAATCTTTACCAGCACCTCCGGCAGTGCTCTTCTGTCCTCGGATAAATCACGGGCATCGATGCCGCCCGGATATGCAAAAACACCCGCAGCGCCTTTTCGTGCTGTGGGTGTTTTGATATTTCAGATTCAGCCGTTCATGATGCTGGGGGTAGCATTCTTCAGCACGACGTCGTGGCTGCCGCCCTCCACGATGGAGGTGGAGGAAACGACGGTCAGCTTGGCCTTCTGCTGCAGTTCGGGGATAGAGAGTGCGCCGCAGTTGCACATGGTGCTCTTGACCTTGTACAGGGTGGTCTGGACGCCGTCGGCCAGCGGACCGGCGTAAGGAACATAGCTGTCCACGCCTTCCTCGAAGCTCAGCTTGGTGGAACCGCCGAGGTCATAGCGCTGCCAGTTGCGGGCGCGGTTGGAGCCTTCGCCCCAATACTCCTTCATATACTGGCCATTGATACGCACCTTGTTCGTGGGGCTCTCGTCGAAGCGGGCGAAGTAGCGGCCCAGCATGACGAAGTCAGCGCCCATGGCCAGTGCAAGGGTGATGTGGTAGTCGTGGACGATGCCGCCGTCAGAGCAGATAGGCACATAGATGCCGGTCTCCTTGTAGTACTCGTCACGGGCCTTGGCGACCTCGATGACGGCAGTAGCCTGACCACGGCCAATGCCCTTGGTCTCACGAGTGATGCAGATGGAGCCGCCGCCGATGCCGATCTTCACGAAGTCAGCGCCAGCCTTTGCGAGGAAGCGGAAGCCCTCGGCATCCACGACATTACCTGCGCCCACCTTCACGGTGTCGCCGTAGTGCTCACGGATCCAGCCGATGGTGCGGCTCTGCCACTCGGAGTAGCCCTCAGAGGAGTCGATGCAGAGGACATCCACACCGGCCTCCACCAGAGCAGGCACGCGCTGGGCGTAGTCGCGGGTGTTGATGCCGGCACCGACGACATAGCTCTTGTTCTTGTCCAGCAGCTCGTTGGCATTCTTCTTATGGGAGTCGTAATCCTTGCGGAAGACGATATACTTCAGGTTGCCCTCGGCGTCCACCAGAGGCAGGGTGTTGATCTTGTTATCCCAGATGATGTTGTTGCAGTCGTGCAGAGAGGTGTTCTCCGGAGCAGTGACCAGCTTCTCGATGGGGGTCATAAAGGTGGTGACGGGAGCGTCATCAGGGGTATGGTTGACGCGGTAATCGCGGGAGGCCACGATGCCCAGAAGCTTGCTGTTAGGAGTGCCGTCGGCGGTGATGGCGATGGTGGAGTGGCCGGTGCGGGCTTTCAGTTCCAGCACATCGTGCAGGGTGGCAGTGGGGGCCAGGTTGGAGTCGGAAACGACGTAACCGGCCTTGAAGCTCTTGACGCGGCGAACCATAGCGGCCTCGTTCTCGATGCTCTGGGAGCCGTAGATGAAGGAGACGCCGCCCTGACGGGCCAGCGCGATGGCCAGCTTATCGCCGGAGACAGACTGCATGATGGCGCTGATCATGGGGATATTCATTTCCAGCGGGCAGTTCTCCTCACCCTTGCGGTACTTGACCAGCGGGGTCTTGAGGCTGACAGCTGTGGGGACATTCTCAGCAGAAGAGTAGCCCGGCACCAGCAGGTACTCGCCAAAGGTACGGGAGGGTTCTTCGTAAAAATAAGCCATATTCAAACTCCTTTTCTCTTAACGCATCCGCAACGGATCATATCAAACAACATCAAAACAATTTCATGTTTTCGACTTAGGAATTGATTGTATATACTTTACCACAAACCCACGCGGAATACAAACCCCTGCCCCGCCAAACTTTATAAATGTCCTTTGCAGAAAAACAGGCAAATTGACCTAAGGTCATACTTTCCCTCGCTGTGGGCCGATTTCTCCGGATTTTTGGACGCAAAAAAGCCCGTCTGAAACCAGACGGGCTCTTTTGCACACGAAGTGGAATATCGCCTGTGCGGTGTCGGCCGGCAGCTGCGAAGGAGAACAGCCGGAGGAGGATGGCGGACACCCGATATTCCAAAAAACAAGAAGAAAAAGATTTCATGATCCAGAAGGGTCTTGCCCTTTCTGTAACCATATTGTAACTCTTTTGAAGGACTTTTGCAATAGCTTTTGTAATTTTTCTGTAATTATTTTTGTAAAGATTCTGTGACAGACCCGCCGAATTCCAGATAGCACTCAAAGGCTGCGTGCTCCTCCCTCCGGCCCAGCACATACCAGCCGTTTCCTGAGGGGGCATAGAACACCTGCACGCTCTGGCCCATCGGCACCTCACGGTGGTACTTGATGGAAGCGAAGGACAGCGGCGCAGCCTCCACGACCTCCTGCGGCAGGGCGTCGCAGGCGATGTCCAGATAGAGGGAGTTGTTGATATGGCCGTTGAGGTCACACATGGAGTAGCTGGCGCGGCGCTCCCCTGCCGCCGTCAGCGGCTGGCTCTTGTGGACGATCTGGGGCAGTTCTTCGGGCAGGTCGTCGTTCTGGAAGTCCGGCATCGTCCAGCCGGGGGTGCGCAGGATGCGCCCTGTCTCAGTATCCACGATCATCCAGCGGCAGTCCACGAGGGCCAGCTTCTCCCCTGTTTCGCTGGTGATGGTAGTCAGCCGTTTCATCGTGCCTTTCTTGAACGCCTCACAGGCCGTGGTCAGGTTGATCTTCTCCGCACGGCCCGGCATCCGCCAGACCCTGAGGGCCTGCTTGCCCACGAGGAACGCGTTGTGGCGCTCCCTGAAAAAGGCGTGGTCCATGCCGTAAGCCCGGGCATGGTCTGCCGACACCTGCTCCACATACCGGAACAGAGCGCTGGGCTTCAGGCAGCGGCGGAAGTCGCTGTCGCCGTCCAGCACGGTCATCTGCTCCGTATAGCTTCTGTATTCACTCATATTCTTTCCCTTTCCTATAAAAAGGGGCTGTACGCCTCCGCACAGCCCCCTCAGGTTCAATACATATTGCGCGTTTTCCTGCGCACCTTGCGCCAGATATTGAAGCAGGCCAAAGCCAGCATCGCCGCCAGCAGCATCAGGAACAGATACCCGCTGCCACCCTCGTCGTAGCTCTTCATCTCGCTCCACTTCACGTCCAGCTCGCTGTTGACCTCATCACTCAGGGCAGTGAACACCTCTTCTTTGGCCGCAACGTCCTCGGAGGGGTACGCGATCTCGCTGTACTTGAGGTCTTCATCCAGAATATCCCACACACAGTGCATAGGGGTGGTGTAGCCGATATACTCGATATTGGCCTTGCCGACGTCCGGCTCACACATGAAGTTGATGAACATCTCTGCGGCTTCCTCGTGCTCACTGGTGGCGGGGATGGCCATGCTGTCCACCGACAGCACCGTTCCCTCCTCAGGGAACACCCAGGCCAGGTCGGGGTTGTCGTCGATCATGGTGATGGCGTCGCCGGAGTAGTAGACGCCGACGGCTGCCTCGCTGCCGATCATCTTATCGAAGATCTCGTCCATGACATAGGCCTGCACCAGAGGCTTCTGGGCTTTCAGCTCGTCCACCACAGCATCCACATCCTCCGTGGTCTGAGGGTTGACGCTGCTGCCGCTCTTGAACGCACCGATGGCGTAGGCGTCGCGGCTGTTGTTGAACATCAGGATGTTGCCTGCATACTTCTCGTCCCACAGGTCTGCCCAGCTGGTGGGGGCCTCGTCTACCATCTTTGTATTGTAGATGATGCCAGTGGTGCAGAGGGTGTAAGGCACGGTGTAGGCATTCTCGGGGTCATAGTCCCCGTTGCGGTACTCCTCGTCGATGTTCTGGAAGTTCGGGATGTTGCTGTAGTCCAGCGGCATCAGCATCCCTTCGCTTATCATCTTGGCGACCATGTAGTCCGACGGGATGATGACATCGTAGTTGGCCGCGCCGGACTTCAGCTTGGCGTAGAGGGACTCGTTGGAGTCGAAGGTAGTATAGTTGACCTTGATGCCGGTCAGCTTTTCAAAGGCCGCCACCACGTCCACGCTGTCGTCGGAACCGTTGGAGATATACTCGCCCCAGTTATAGACATTCAGGGTGACGTTCTGGCCCTTGAAGCGGGTCCAGTCGTAGTCATCCGAAACAGAAATGTCCTCTGTGACCTCGATCTGTCCCGCGGCCAGAGCCGACAGCGGCATGGTCAGCGCCAGCACAGCCGTCAGCAGAAGAATGACGAAACGCTTCATTTGACATCTCCCCCTCTCAGTGCGCGCTGGTCGCGGCGGTAACCGCGGCTCTCCATGGCGTTGGAGATGAGGATGATGCTCAGAATGACCACGAACATGATGGTGGACAGCGCGTAGATCTCCGGACTGACCTTCTTGCGGGTCATGGAGTAGATGGCGATGGGCAGTGTCTCCACCGTACCGCAGTTGAAGTAGGAGATCATGAAGTCGTCGATGGAGTAGGTCAGGCTGATAAGGAAGCCCGACAGGATGGCCGGACTGATCTCGGGCAGGATGACCTTGAAAAATGCCTGCCGGGGGTCACAGCCGAGGTCCAGCGCCGCCTCAAACAGCTTGATGTCCAGCTGTTTGAGCTTGGGTGTGACATTGAAGATGACATATGGCACATTGAATGCGATATGGGCGATGAGCAGCGTGGGGAAGCCCATGATGTTGTCGGGCAGGAAGTCCAGCTCAGACGCAAAGCGCTGGTATGCCACAAAGAGCATCATCAGGGAGATACCGGTGATGATCTCGGGGTTGACCGTGGTGATATAGGTGATATTCGTCACCAGCAGGCGGCTCTTGCGGCCCATGGAGGCGATGCCCAGAGACGCCGCAGTCCCCAGCACGGTGGCGATGACCGCCGAGAACAGTGCCAGATACAGCGACACCCACAGCGCGTGCAGGATGGACTCGTTGTGGAGCAGGCTGGTGTACCACTTAAAGGTAAATCCGGTAAAGAGGGCGTAGCCCTTGCTTTGGTTGAAGCTGAACACGACCATGTACGCGATGGGCAGGTACATGAAGCAGAAGAACAGGATGACGTAGGCGCGCTGCATCAGACGCAGATGTTTCGTTTTCATCAGGACACACCCTCCATCTCATCCTCGTCGAAGCTGGACGTAAAGCTCATGCAGAGCAACACGATGACCATCAGCACGAGACTCATGGCAGAGCCGACATTGAGGTTGTAGCTGTTGCCGAGGAACTGCATCTCGATCAAATCGCCGATGAGCAGGTTGGAACCGCCGCCCAGCATACGGCTGATGACGAAGGTGGACACCGCCGGGACGAACACCATCGTGATGCCGGTGCTGATGCCGGGGATGCTCATGGGGATGAGCACCCGGAACAGAGTCTTGGTGGTGGAAGCGCCCAGATCCTGCGCTGCCTCCACGATGCTCTGGTCGATTTTGGTCATGCTGGTGTAGAGGGGCAGGATCATATACGGCACATAGTTGTACACCATGCCCAGCACCACAGCGCCGGAGGTATTCAGCATGTTGTAGGGTCCGAGGCCGAAGACGCCCAGAACGGCATTCACAGGGCCGTTGATGCTCAGCAGACCCATCCATGCGTAGGTACGGAGCAGGAAGTTCATCCACATGGGCAGCATCACCAGCATCAGCATGATGTGCTGCTTGTTGACGCGCAGCCGGGAGAGGAAATAGCCCACCGGGAACGCGATAATGAGGCAGATGACGGTGGAGATGAGGGCCAGCAGCAGGCTGCGGGCGAACACCGAGCCATAGCCGCTGACGGTCACCAGATTGTCCAGCGTAAAGCTGCCGGCGGAGTCGGTGAGGGCGTAATACACCACGATGAACAACGGCACCACCGTGAACAGCACCATCCATACAAAGTACGGATAGGCCAGTTTCTTATCGTAAATCTCCATGCGGCCTCACCCCTCCGAACGCGACATGATATGGATCTCGTTGGGGCCGATGCGCATACCGATGGTCTCACCGGGCGTGCAGGCGCGGGTGGAATGGATGAGCCACTCGCGGCCCTCGCACTCCACGTGCATCTCGAAGTGGACGCCCTTGAAGATGACGTCATTGACAACGCCCACCAGCTGGCCTTCCACCGGGGAGACCACTTCAATATCTTCGGGGCGGACGACCACCTGTACGCTCTCCTCCCGGGCAAAGCCGCGGTCCACACAGGGGAACTCGACGCCCGAGAAGGAGACGAGAAAATCGCGGTGCATCACGCCGTCCACGATGTTGGAGTCACCGATGAAGTCGGCAACAAAGGCGTTCTTGGGCTCGTTGTAGATGTCCTCGGGGGTGCCGATCTGCTGCACCTTGCCGCCGTTCATGACGACGACAGTGTCGGACATGGTCAGGGCCTCTTCCTGGTCGTGGGTGACGTAGATGAAGGTGATGTTCATCTCGCGCTGCAGGCGCTTGAGTTCCAGCTGCATCTCCTTGCGCAGCTTGAGGTCCAAGGCACCCAGAGGCTCGTCGAGAAGCAGGATCTCCGGCTCATTGACCAGGCTGCGGGCGATGGCCACGCGCTGCTGCTGGCCGCCGGACATCTGACCGATGCTGCGGCGCTCGAAACCCTTCAGGCCCACGACTTCCAGCATATCCCGCACTTTGCGGCGGATGGTCTCTTCGTCCATCTTCTTGAGGCGGAGGCCGAAGGCCACATTCTCAAAGACGTTCAGGTGGGGGAACAGCGCGTATTTCTGGAACACGGTGTTCACCGGACGCTTGTAGGGCGGTACGCCTGTGATGTCCTCTCCTTTCAGCAGCACTTTGCCGGACGTCGGTTCCAGAAAGCCCGCGATGAGGCGGAGGGTGGTGGTTTTACCGCAGCCGGAGGATCCCAGCAGCGTCACAAACTCTTTGTCATGGATGTCGAGGTTCAACCCATCCAGGATGCGCTGACCATCAAATTCCACTACGATGTCTCGCAGCGAAACGATCACTGAGTTGTTCATTTCTTTCCTATATCCTCCTTGTAACTCAGATACGAAAAAAGACAGGGTATCTGCCCCATCCTCTCGTACCAGGGTGACTTTGAGTCTGATCCCGCAACCATCCCACACCGTCTGAACGGCCTTTTTCGTGTCATACCGCGTCGTTCTCCCTTGCAATCCGTTAGGATTGCTGCGGAAGCCCTCTTTGTCTGACGCAAAAACGCCTCGCCCATCCAATATGTTCTGGCTGTGGGAGCAGACTCATCCCCGCACAACATCCATGACGACCGTAACATTGCGCAGTTATTCTGCCCTGTCTTGTCTATCTTAAACAATCTTTGTCAAAATGTCAATCACTCTGCTGATGTTTGCCGAAACTTTGACTCCGAGGGGGCTTTTCCCACCCGGGTTTTACATCAATTTTGCATATAGCGTTTCCTTATACAGCATAAAAGCACCTGCAGTGCAGAACTGCGGGTGCTTTTGGGATAAATTCTCAGGTGTCGGCTTTCAGCTGCCGGGCCGTCAGGCAGAGGGCCTGCACGGTCTGGCCGTCCACGGTGTAGACAGAGCTGTCGCCCGACACCATCATATAATAGCCGTCGGTGCCGATGGCATATATCAGGGTGACAGTGCCGTCTGCCGTCGTCACCTCTGCTGTCACCAGCGGGGCGTCAAAGCCGCAGGCGGAAAGGTCGGCGGCAGTGTCCTGCCCGGTGACATAGCTGGCCAGTGCGGCCAGCAGAGCGTCCGTCTTGTCAGCATCCAGCGCGTCGGCCGGTTCATCGATGAGCTGCCAGACGGTCTGATAGGTGGTGCTGTCGGCCTCCGTGGGCTGGGAAACAGCCTGCACTTTGACCGTCTCGCCGCTTTGGAGGGTGTAGCTCACAGCCTCGATGTCCGAGACTGTGATACCCGCCGGGCTGAACGCCCCAAATAGCTCCGCCTTCGTCTGCTCCATGCAGCGGAACTTGGCCGCGTCCACGGTGTAGACAGCGTCGCCGCCCTCCCGCCGGACGTACACATCGCCGGTGACGGGGTTTTCTGCCCCCACGGTGAGGATGGTGCGCTCCCCCGCCGCCGAAACATTTACGACAAGCTGGGGCGCGTCGAAGCCGTAGTCCTCGCCGGGCTGCGCCTCGAGCTGGCGCCTGGCCTTCATGCCTGCCAGCGCGGTCCGGATGGTGTTGCAGGCCGAATCGTCCAGATGGTAGGCCGGGTCCTCGGTCAGCGTCCAGCCGTCATCAGAGGGCCGGAGCGTCAGCGTATCGCCGCCATACTGGATGGAGACGCTTTCCAGCGTAGCGGTGGTCACATCCAGCAGCGGGATGCTGCCGTCCTCGGCCTCGCTGGCGGCCTGTTCGGCCTTCTGGTTCGCGTGGGTCAGCAGGGTCAGCGCCGCCCCGGCGGAAAGGACGAACACCAGCAAAACGATGAGGGTATGCTGTTTTGCTTTCATGGCGTGCCTCCTTACTTGCGGCGTCGCAGCAGCACCACCACTGCGCCCACGGCCAGCACAGCCGCCGGGAGGATGAGGACGAACACCAGACCCAGCACAGCGGCGGTGTGACCCGAGATGGTGATGGGCGCAGCTTCCAGCGCCTTGGACTCCACGAGGGTAGTCCCCTCCTGCCCGGCCAGAGAGGCTGCGCAGCCCTGCAGGAAGGTCACGTTTCCGGGAACAGTCTGGTAGACGGCCTCGTTGTCCATGTTGCCGCAGTTGACCCAGATGAGCTCTGCGCCGGTGCTGTTATCGGAAGCATAGGCTGCCAGCGCAAAGGGGCCGTCGGGGTCGCCGTCTTCCTGCTCGGCGGTGGTCATCTCATAGCCCGCCGCCTTGCTGTAGGAGCTCTCGGTGCTGACCAGCAGGGCTTCCGAAGTGATGCCCTCCGTCTCGGTGATGGTGATGCCCTGCGCCATCTGCAGCAGGACGCGGCGGCTGGTGTCGATGCCGTCCAGTGTACCGCTCTCAGTGTCGGTGGCGTAATCCGGCAGCAGATAGTAGGGGTAACCGTTCAGGTAATGGCCGCTGTCCCCTTCCACTACGAGTCCGGGCGTCCGGGTCAGGCCAAACTCGGCCATCAGGGCATCAAGATTTGGGGTGGAGTAATAGCTGTCGGTGGTGAGCATCAGATGTCCGCCGTTTTTCAGGTAGGCGCGCAGGGCCGACATCTCATCCACGAGGCCGCCCGCCGATGCAAAGTCCTGCTGCGGGTCATTGATGATGAGCAGGTCGCAGTCATCCGGGATGGTGTCCGTCAGCAGGTCGAGGGGGCTGACGGAGAGGTTCTGGCCTTCCAGCGCATCGGTCAGGGTGTCGGTGAGGCGCTGTTCGCCGTGGTTCGTCGTGTAGTAGGCGTGGAGCTCTTCGCCACTGGTGATGCGGTAGATGGCAGCGGTGAGCTTATTTTCGCCGCCAAAGGTCACACTGTAGCTGCCGGTGGTGTAGTAGTCGGAGTAGTCATAATCGTAGAGGTCGGACGCCGCCAGCACGGCGCTCTTCTCCCCCGAGACGAGGATGAGACTGCCGTTCTCAGCCGACTGCACGCCGTACTGGGCGGCGAAGGTCGGGTAGACGGCGGGGTCTTTCGTCTCCCACTTGATGTGGCTGCTCTCGGAGGCGTAGCGGTCCAGCAGCTTTGTGATGATGGCGTCCTCGCTGCCCGTCTCGGCCAGATAGTAGATGGTGACATCCTGCGTCAGGGCGTGGACGATGTCCTTGGAGCTGTCGCTGAGGGTGTAGAGCCCGGCTTCCGAGAGGTCGAACTCGGTGTACTTCGTCGGGATAGCCCGGACGATGAGGTTGAGCAGGACGGCCAGCACGACCACCAGCACCGTGACCGCCGAGGCATAGATGCCGCTGCGCAGCCGCAGCCGTTCCAGCGGACCTGCGCTCTTTTTCTCAAATTTCTTCATGGTCTTGTCCCCCCCTCTCAGTTCCAGCGGCGCTTCTCGATGCCCTGCGCCGTGAAGAAGAGGAAAAGCACCGTCACCGTCAAATAATAGACCAGCGTGGGGATAGAAAAGCTGTTGTTGACGAACTCCTCAAAGGGCGCAAACAGGCAGAGGGCGCTCAAGACAGCACTGAACGCTTCGGTGAGCCATGCGCTGCGCAGCAGGAACAGGGCGCTCAGCCCGGCACAGAGGGCCGCAAAGCAGAAGCAGCCCAGCGTGAAGCTCCGGGTGCGCAGGCCCACCGCAAGGGAGGCTCCCGCCGACAGAGCCGTAAAGACCACCAGTGCCACGGCGCTCCCGGCGTTGAACATACTGCGGAGGCTGGGCATCATATAGGCCAGCAGCAGAGCCGAAAAGCCCATGACTGCCGCGATGATCTGGTTCTCCGTGAGGCCGGAGCAGAACTCGCAGACGGCAATGGCCGCACAGCCCAGCAGGAAATAGCACAGCAGCGCGGCGAAATTTGCCCCGAAGGCCGAGGCCGTGCCGCCCAGCAGCCAGAGCACGACGATCATGATGCCGTCGGCCAGACAGGGCAGCGCGAACACGGTGCAGAGGGCCAGATACTTGCCCACCACGATGCCCCACACGGACACCGGGCTGGTGAGAAGCAGCTGGTCGGTGCGGGCGCGGCGCTCTTCGGCCAGCGAGCGCATGGCCAGCACCGGGAAATAGAGCAGCAGCACGAAGATCGTGCGGTAGAGCGTATAGTAGCCAAAATCCGTCAGGCCGTAACCGAGGTTCAGGGCCAGAAAATAGATGCCGGAAGCCGCCAGCAGAAAGGCCGTGAGCACATAGCCCATCATTCCGTGAAAAAAGCTGCGCAGCTCCCGCTTGTAGATGGCAAGCATCGAATCAGTCCTCCTTTTTATCCGAAGTCTCTTCCGGAGCCGTCAGCTCAAGGAAGAGTTCTTCCAAATCGCGCTCTTCGGCGGCAAGGTCCACGACAGCGGCCAGATGCCCCTGCGACAGGATGAGCGCCTTATCACAGACGGCCTTCACTTCACTGAGGATGTGGCTGGACAGGATGACCGTGTGGGTTCGGCCCAGCTCCCGGATGAGGCGGCGCAGCTCGATGACCTGCGCCGGGTCGAGACCCACGGTGGGTTCGTCCAGAATGATGAGCTGCGGACTGCCCAGCAGCGCCTGCGCCACGCCCACCCGCTGGCGGTAGCCCTTCGAGAGGCTGCGGATGAGCCGGGGCAGGACATCTTCCAGACCGGTACGGTGGGCGGCAGACTGCACCTGCGCCGGGCGGTCTGCTTTCTTGACACCTTTCAGTTCGGCGGCAAAGTCGAGATATTCGGCCACCGTCATCTCCGGGTAAAGGGGCGGCTGTTCCGGCAGATAGCCCACGCAGGCCTTGGCGGCGTCGGCTTCCTCGGGCAGCGGATGGCTCGCCACCGTCACCTGTCCCTCCGTGGCGGCGAGGTAGCCGGTGAGGATGTTCATGATGGTGGACTTGCCGGCACCGTTCGGCCCCAGCAGGCCGTAGATGACGCCGTCCTCCACCGTGAAAGAGATGTCATCCACTGCAAGGCGGCTGCCGTATTTCTTGGTAAGGTGGGATACTTCTATCACAAAAAACGCTCCTTCTCTGCGGGTGTCCCCGGGAATATCTGCATCATTCTAGCCCGAAAATGTGTCAGAAATAAGATAAACCTGTGTGCGTTTCCAAATATTGTTTCTTTTGCGCTGGTGCGGCAGTTTTCGCGGCCGGACGCAAAAAGAGCGCCGCTCCCCGCAAAGGGAACGACGCTCTTGGAAGCCTTGTAATTGTTGCAATTACTTACGGCCGAAACGCTTGTTGAAGCGCTCAACACGTCCGCCGGTGTCGACCAGCTTCTGCTTACCAGTATAGAAAGGATGGCACTTGGAGCAAACTTCGACGTGGATCTCGGGCTTGGTGGAACGAGTCTTGATGACGTTGCCGCATGCGCAGGTGATGGTGCAGTCAACGTAGTTCGGATGGATACCCTGTTTCATTCTTTTCACCTCATTTCTGGTTCTGACTTATTGGGGCCATATTTAATGTATGTGCCCATCACAACCTTCAATATCGGCTACCCCCTCGAGCGGCCTTGGAAACGATTGCTTTAGTATTATATCACTCTCCAAAAAAATTGCAAGAGGATATTTTGACTTTTTTGCACTTTTTTCTGGAAAGTCCTTCTCTCCGCCCCGGAAAACGAACAAGCCCGGCAGAAAACTCTGCCGGGCCGTTTCTGATTCCTCCAGCCTCACCTGGGAATGGGCGTTCCGGCTCCCGCAGGACGGCTGCTTTCCGCAAAAGCAGCTGTCAGAGCCAGAGTTCCAGGACAAGGCTTATCTGCATCGCATCTGAAAGACACGATGAAACGAATTTACTGGACAAAGTAGATGCCGTCGGCACCCTCTGCATCCGAGATGGCTACCATGAGCAGTTCGTCCTCGTCCGTCCAGGTAAAGATGCAGGCGTAGCGCAGCTCCTCGCCGTTGTAGTCGAAGATGACGCCCACGCTGCCGTCGTCGAGATACTGGTAAGTGCCGTTCAGCGTGCCGCCGCCCTGGATCATCTTTGCGCCGCCTGCGGCGTCAAAGGTGAACTGCAGCGTGCCGCCGTATGCCTCCAGAGACTCGTCCATCTCGGCCTGGGTCATCTCGCTGCCGTCGATGTAGCCGCCGGCAAACGACCAGACCGTGTTGCTCATGTCCGGCGTATCCGCCTGCGGAAGCTCCCACAAAGAGTTTTCCTCTTCCAGCACAGCTGCCGTAGAGGCCGCATCCACAGAGATGGCCGGCGCGGCCAGCACCGGTGTCGAAAGCGAGGCCAGAAGTGCCGCGCTGAGTGCAAGAGAAGTGATACGTTTCATAAAACTTTTCCTCCTTGTGCGATATTCGGAGAGCACATTTTGTCTGGTTCCAGTATACTCTTTTCTGCCCCTGCGGCGGGCAGTTTGACACGATTCGCCCCGAAACTGCGCTCAATCGACCCGGCTCACAGGGAAACGCGGAGGATGAATCTGCCGTCCTGCACCGAGAAATCCGAAAGCCCTTTATATTTTTCCACAATGGCGCAGATGCTGCGCACGCCAATGCCGTGTCCTTCAGCGCTGGTCACCGGCAGGCCGTTTTCAAACTGTATTCCCTCCGGACAGGGATTGACGAACTGCAAAAAGAGATGCCCGTTCTTTTCCCGGGCAGTAACTTCAATGTATGCAGGGCCATTCTCTGCTTTCATCCTGCGACAGGCCCGGAGCGCATTTTCCAGCGCATTGGAGAGCAGCACGCAGAGGTCTGTCTCGGCCACCGAGATAAGCTGTGGGATATGAGCCTGAATGTTGAGCGGTACACCGCAGTTCTCCGCCCGGCCTTCAAAGGACGAGAAGATGAGGTTCGCAGCCTCGTTCTCGCAGTAGGTCGTCACCTTGCTGGCCTCTATCTCGGAGCAGATGCTTTGGATGTACTCCTGTGCCTGCTCTCCCCTGCCGTTCTCGATGCAGGCGGAGATGTATTGCAGATGGTGGCGCAGGTCGTGGCGGTAGGCGCGGGTCTGCTGCTGCGAGGTGCGCAGGGCCTCGATCTCCCGCACCGCCTGACCGACCTGCAATTTGAGGTTGTTCCGGGTCTGTTCCAGCTGGCTGCGGGTGCGCTCCTCTGCCGAGACCCGGAGGACAAAGACGATATATGCCACGCTGCACACGAAGGGCATGAATTCCACCGCCGCCTGATTGCCCTGGGCGAGAAGGTCGGTGTAGATGCGGGTCACATAATCGAAAAGGTAGCCTGCCAGCGGCACTACGCCGAACAGAAGCTGCATCGAGCGCGGATACCGGGCAAAGCTGCGGGCCGCCGGTGCAACATAGCGCAGCAATATCGCCAGCAGCGGCAGCGTGACCACCATCTCGACGGCGGGCTGCAGCCAGTCGATGCCCGGCACCATCGCAATGACCAGCAGTGCCACCCAGCGCCGGAGCTGACAGCACAGATACGCCGCCAGCACCGAGATGGTGGGCCAGAGCCATTTTCCGCTGAGGACGCTGAGGATGATGGCGAGCGGCAGATGGGTGGTAAGCGGATACGCCTCCTGCATCGCCATCCAGCTACCCTTATAAGTAATGAGCGCCTGCATCAAGAGCATAGCTGCTGAGCCAACCGCCAATATGATGCAGTTCTTCTTCGTCCAGTGGATGTCACAGAACGCCGCCGAGAGTGCGATGCCAAAGAGCGCCACGGCAACGCCGTTTGGCACAGTAAGAGCGTTCACTACATGACCACCTGCTTTCGGTCAAAAATATAGCTCAGATAGCGCTCCTTCGTTTCCGAATACTTCCCGTGGGGCAGCGGCACTACGGCTCCGTCCTGCATCGTGATGGAGCGGGCTGCGATGTTGGCGATATACTCCATATTGATAAGGAAGGAGCGGTGGGGACGGAGGAAATTCGGGTATTCCACGAGCTGGTCACAGAGGTCGTCCAGCCGGCCCATGCTTTCCAGCACGACGCCGTTGTTCAGGTGAAACGTGAGCGTCCGCCCCATCACCTCGCAGTAGACCAGCTCTTCCAGCTCCAGGCGGACGATGCCGCTCTTGCTCCGGAGGATGAGGCTGTGCTTCTGCTCCCTGGTGCAGGCCGCACAGGCCGAGTCCATCAGGCGGAAAAAGTCCTCTCTCCGGATGGGCTTGAGCTGGTAATACCATGCATCCACCGCGTAGGATTCCACCGCAAACTCCGTGCTTGAAGTAAGGAAGATGATCTTCACATTCGAGTCATATTCCCGTATCTCCCGGGCCGCAGCCATCCCGTTTTCGCCCGGCATCAGGACATCCAGAAGGACGATGTCGAAGCGCGTTCCCTTCTCCACATCCGCCATCAGCTCGACCGGGCTTTGATAAGACGTATGGGCAAAGTCCTGCCCGTGGTCAGCAGCATATTCTTCCAACAGAGCTTCCAGCCGTCTGGTCTCTTGGGTCTCGTCGTCACAAAATGCGATCTTCAGCATAAGGGGATCTATCCATTCCCTTCTTTGTTTATTCTGTTCTATAGTATAGAGATTCTTGCTTTTTTCGTCAAGTTGTGATGGCAGTCCTCCTGGCTGATCGCTTGCCGCCTGCGGGTGGCCGTACTGTTCCGCCAACGATCACTTTTGCACATAAAACGAGCCTCCTGCATTGGAAAATCGATGCAGGAGGCCTGTTATTTACATATTATGAGGGAACCGTAATTTATAATTTCGCACCCGGCAAATAAATGAAAAATACCACAAGGAAATGACGCAGAAATCTTATTTTCAACCCGCCTGCTGCCGCTTATCCAGGCGCATCTTGTCGGCGATCATCGCAATGAACTCCGAGTTGGTCGGTTTGCCGCGCAGGTTGTGGATGGTATAGCCGAAGTAGCTGTTCAGGGTATCCACATCGCCACGGTCCCATGCCACCTCGATGGCGTGGCGGATGGCCCGCTCTACCCGGCTGGCGGTGGTGCCGTTTTTCTTGGCGATCTCCGGGTAGAGACGCTTGGTGACGGCGTTGATGTACTCCGGCTCGTTCATGGTGAGCAGGATGGCATCCCGCAGGAACTGGTAGCCTTTGATGTGGGCAGGGACGCCGATCTGATGCAGAATGTCCGTGACCTTCAGCTCGTCGCTGTCCACGCTGGCCGTGATAAGCCGCTTCTGGTGGCCGTGGGCGACTTTGAGCACCCGGCTGGCAAGGACATTCTCGTCGAAGGGTTTGACAAAGTAGTAAGCGAAGCCCTCATCCAGCAGTTCCTGGACCATTTCCTCGCTCTGGAAGGCGCCGGTGACGAAAAACGTGGTGTGCGTTTCGCCGGCGGCGACATATTTCTGCTTGACGGCCAGAGCATCCAGCCCGGGCATGAAGGCATCCAGCAAAACCACCTGCGGCCGCACCGCAAGCATCTTCTGCAAAATCTGAAGGCCGTCTTTTTCCACGACGGTCACTTCTACGCCTTTTTGCTCCAGTGCCTCTCGGCAGGCTGCCGTAACATCCGCACTGGTATCCGACATCAAAAATCTTACTTTATCCATCGTACTATCCTCCAATGTGTGCAGTTCCCTTTACAGTCTAGATTTTACCATAATTTACCATGGATTGCAACAGGAAATTTTTACATTTTCTGGAATTTTCGCAAAAATCTTCTTGTTCATTCTGTGGTCTGCGCTTCGGCACCGTTTTGAACGGCGTTTTTTGCCTGTTCGAGCATCGTCTGGGCGAAAATCCCGTAGCCTCGGGTGGGGTCATTGACCAAAACATGAGTCACAGCACCCACGAGGCGCCCATTTTGGAGGATGGGGCTTCCGCTCATGCCCTGCACGATTCCGCCGGTCGCAGACAGAAGCGAAGGGTCGGTCACCCGGATGACCAGATTCCGGCGGGGGTCGGCGTCGCTGACCCGCTCGATCTGGATGCGGTATGCGCGGGGCGTTTCCCCCTCGATGGTGGCCCATATCTCAGCGGGACCGGTGACGACTTCCTGCGCGAACGCGATCTCCCTCAGCTGGCCCGAGAAGTGGGTGCGCGTCGTGCCGTAGACGCCGTTCTCGCCATTGATGCGGATGGTGCCGATGGCGTGGGCGCTCAGAAAATGGCCCTTTAACTCACCGGGGCTTCCAGCCGTTCCGGCACTGCAGCCGGTTATCTCGCAGGGAACGATCTCGCCGCTGCGCAGGGCGACGCTTTCGCCGGTGTCGCTGTCGCTGATGGGGTGGCCCAGTCCCGCAAATACGCCGAGCTCCTCGTCGGCGAAGGTCAGTGTACCCACGCCGGCGGAGGAGTCCCGCACCCACATTCCGGCCCGCCACTGCTCGACGGCACCGTCCCACACCGGGGTCAGGGTAGTCAGCTTCTGCTCGCCGCTGCGGATATACACGACCTCCACGGACTGCCCCTCGGCAGCGTCCAGGGCTTCCTTTACGGCGTCATTGCTCTCGGTGCGGGTCTGCCCGATGCAGATGACCCGGTCGCCGAGGCGAAGCCCGGCCTCCTTGGCGGGATTCGATGTCCCGCCGCCAGCCTGCCCGATCTCCGAAAATCCCACGATGAGCGCCCCTTCGGAGAACATCTTGACGCCGAACGGTGTACCGCAGACGGTCACTCTGGGCCGCTCTGTCACCACTGCCCGGATGGTCTTGATGGGGAGCCACCCGCCCAGCGTCAGCGTCGTCTGGTAGCTGCCCACCGCCCGGGTGCTGGCGACATTCTGACTTCCATGGCCGCGCTGCGGCTCGACCCATGCAAAGCGGGGAAGATATAAGGCCTGTCCCGGCTCCAGATAGACCCGGTCCGGCAGGCAGCTGTACAGCCAGCCCAAAGCTGCCGCTAGAGCCAGCAGCAGATATGCCGCCGCAAGCTTCGCCCGCTGCATTCTCTTCACGCCCATGGCCTCCCTCGCTGTTTTTGGGGTTATTATGCGGACGCAAAGAGGGAATTATCCTTCGGCAGTTGACTTTTGCGGCAAATCTTGCTACTATAAATAAAGTTTCCGTGCGGGAGTGGCGGAATGGCAGACGCGCTGGTTTTAGGCACCAGTTCCAACGGAGTGAGGGTTCGACCCCCTTCTCCCGCATAAAAAATGACCCCAAGCTCAGGCTTGGGGTCATTTTTTATCTTGCGGAGAAGAGGGGTCGAACAGCACGGCCGCCCGACAGTTTGTATCATGATATGGACAAATAATCCCCTTGATAAATCAGGCCGCCGTCTCCGTAAAACAGTGACAGCGGCCTGATTCATTATTTTTGGCTACTTTTTGTCCCGGGGAACCCCCGGAAAAATCCTGCTATGACCTACTTTTTTCTGACTACGATCCTGACTACAAAGTACCCGGCAAAAGCAGACAGTATCGCGCAGTATCTGGCAGTATCCGATAAACGCAGATAACAAAAAATCCACGAAATATCGACTTTTCATCGACATTCCGTGGATATCTTCTGGTGCGAGGGAGGGGATTTGAACCCCCAAGGATAAACCACACGCACCTCAAACGTGCGCGTCTGCCAGTTCCGCCACCCTCGCATATGAAGTTTTGATGCAATCTTGATTTCTCTCGGCCTTGAGGTCTAAGCCGTATCGCTGACTGCTCAAGTATAATACCATACTCCCCCGGCGATGTCAAGCGTTTTCATAGATTTTTTTGCCATTCATATCTTGTAAATGGAGTTTCCGTGCAGAAATGACTTAAGAAGGAGGTTTTTGGAAATGACTTTTTTCAGATCCAGCAAACATCAAAGATTGTTGTGGAGCCTTTTGCTGCTTTCTGTCGGGGCGGCGGCGGGGTTCGGACTGGGGATATTCTGCGGTGCAGAGCCGCCCATAGGCTGCCGGGAGAGCGACCTGACCCCGGTGCCGGACGAAAGCTTCGTCTCCCCTGCCTCGGCGTCCTCCGTAGAAACGTCCCCGGAGCCGGAGCCGATGCCCGAGAAGTGGGTCTGTCTGACCTTCGACGACGGCCCCAGCAAGACGACGCCGGACGTTCTGTCCGCACTGAACCATGCCGGAGTAAAGGCGACCTTCTTTGTAGTCGCCACCGGCAACAACGACAAATATCTTCCTCTTATCTCTGAGGCTGCTGCCGCCGGGCATCAGATCGCGCTCCACTCCGCCTCCCACGAGTACAGCGACATCTACCAGAGCGCGGACGCTTACTGGAAGGACATCGACCTGTTAAAGGAACGCCTCTCCCCTTACGTCCGGGCCGACGGCCTGTGGTATCTGCGCTTCCCGGGCGGCAGTACCAACACCGTGAGCCGCCGCTACGGCGGGCGCGGGCTGATGCAGCAGCTCAAAGAAGAAGTCACTGCAAAAGGCTACGCCTATGTAGACTGGAACGTCTGCGCTGAGGACGCTGTGGGCGGCAAGCCCAGTGCAGGCACCATCTTCCGCAACATCGTGCGGGAGACCGGCGAGCAGACCCAGTGCATCGTGCTGATGCACGACTCGGCCACCACCCGCACCACCGCCGAAGCCCTGCCCGACATCATCCAGTGGTACAAGGACAACGGCTTCACCTTCCTTACCGTAGAGCAGGCCGTCCCCCTGCCCACAACATAGCAAAAAGCCCCGGAGGGCCTGCCAGACGGCAGACTTTCCGGGGCTTTGGTGCGTAGAAGCAGCTTACTCAGCGGCCTGATTGAACAGGACGAAGGCGCGATAAGCCATGTACAGGTCGGTCTTGTGGATGACCTCGAAGGGAGAGTGCATGGACAGCACAGGCACACCGATGTCGATGACGGGGATGCCGCGGTTGGCAACATACTTTGCGATGGTGCCGCCGCCGCCCAGGTCGAGGCGGCCCAGCTCACCGATCTGCCATGCAACGTCGTCGGCGTCCATCATGCGGGTGACATAGCCCACCAGCTCGGCAGAAGCGTCGTTTGCAGCGCTCTTGCCGCGGCTGCCGGTGTACTTGAACAGCGCGATGCCGCGGCCTGCGTAGGTGCCGTTCATCGGCTCGAAAGCGCTGGCCCAGCTCGGGTCGTAAGCAGCGGTGACGTCGGCGGACAGGCAGACACTGTTGCGGAATGCAATGATGTCGTCCTGACCAGCGGTACGGCAGAGCTCCTGCATGAAGTGGAAGACGTACATGCTCTGCATACCGGTGACGCCGTCAGAGCCGATCTCTTCCTTATCGGTCAGGACGCAGACGGTAGTGAAGGCGGGATTCTTGGTGGCGATCTCGGCCATCAGAGCGGGATATGCATCGACGCGGTCATCGTGGCCGTAGCTGCCGATCATGGAGCGGTCGAAGCCAACGTCGCGGGACTTATAAGCGGGGACGATCTCGATTTCAGCGCGTGCAAAATCCTTCTCGGTGATGCCGTACTTCTCGTTGAGGAGGATCATAGTATTCAGCTTGACAGCTTCCTTCACGTCCTCGTCGTCCACAGCGTCGGAGCCGATGAGGATGTTCAGTTCCTCGGCGCGGATGCCGTCGCTCAGCTTGCGCTCGCTCTGCTCAGCGCTCAGATGGGGCAGCAGGTCGGTGATGCAGAAGACGGGGTCGTTCTCGTCCTCGCCCACGTTCACAGAGACGGTGGTGCCGTCAGCGCGGGAGAACACGCCGTGGATGGCCAGCGGCATAGTACCCCACTGATACTTGCGGATGCCGCCGTAGTAGTGGGTCTTGAAGTAGCTGAAGTGGTCGGACTCGTACAGCGGGGTCGGGCGCAGGTCCAGACGGGGGCTGTCGGTGTGAGCGATGACCAGATGGAAGCCGTCCTCGAAGCTGCGGGTGCCGATGGTGGAAGCCACGATGGCCTTGCCCAGCTGGCTGAAATAGACCTTGTCGCCGGGGGCGTAGGTCTTCTTCGGGTCGAACTGCTGGTAGCCTGCGTCCTTGAGCATCTGCTCGCTCTCAGCAGCCACCTCGCGCTCGGTCTTGCCCGCGTCGAGGAATTTCTTGTAGCCCTCAGCGAATGCGTGGGCCTCCTGCTTGACGGCGGCGGACTTGTCGCCGACGTAAGCGGGCTTAAACAGCAGCTTTTCAGCCAGCTGCTGGTTCGGAGTTTTTTCTGCCATAGGATCTCTCCTGCCTTTCTGTTTTCTTACACTTGTTGGAAGCTGTTTTCACGGCCATTGCACACCGTCTGAACGGCCTTTTTGCCCGCAGACTGCGTTGCTTTCTCTTGCGATCCGTCAGGATCGCTGCGAAAAATCGCCTTGCCTGCAAGCAAAAATCCTCGTTCATCCGGCACACTCTGGCCATGAAAACAGCTTCATCTATCAAAGACCCGCAGGTTTTTGGCCTGTCGGTTCTTCTTCATTGGTTGAGATTCAGCCGCCGTAGAGCCGGGTATAGACGGCGTAGCTGGCGGTTATCTTTTCGACGTAATGGTGCATCTGGTTATAAGGGAAGCCTTTCAGGGTCTGCCCGTCGGAGGAATGCTCTTCCATCCGCAGCAGATTATCTACTGTCCCCCATCCGCTGTGGTAGGCGGCGGCAGCGGTAGCCACATCGCCGCCGTACCGCTCCATGCAGAGATGGATGTAGTAGCAGCCGAAGCGGATGCTGACGTCAGGGTCGTAGAGTTCATCGAAGGTCAGGCCCTCATCCGGCGCAATTTTGCTGCGCAGCCAGATAAAGGTCTCCTCGGTCATCTGCATCAGCCCCCGGGCCTCCACGCTGGAAGTGGCGGCGGGGTCGAAGCCGCTCTCCGTCCGGATGAACGCATAGACCAGCAGCGGGTCGAGCTCGTATTCTGCGGCCCACTGCTCCACCTGCTGGCTGTATTTGCGGGGGTAGAGCAGCCGGTCGGCCTCCCGGGCAAGGGGCGGCAGAACCGTCAGGAGCACTGCCGCGATGCAGACCAGCACCACCAGTCTGCGCAGCAGTCGGAACAGCGTTTTCAAGCGCAGCATCCCTCCCCGATGAGAGCGTCACAGAGCCCGTTTGCTGCCTTCGCCAGCGCCTCACGGGTGGAGGTGTTGGGCAGGATGTAGTCTGCCTTGGCGGTCAGCACAGCCTCTGGCGTCTGGGCGTTGAGGCGGCGGGCGGCCATCTCAGGCGAGATACCGTCCCGGGCCGCGATGCGCTCCACGCTGACTTCAAACGGTGCCGTGACCACGCAGAGCTTGTCGCACTCGGCCTCTGCCGCCGTGCCGATGATGACCGCGCCGTCCAGCACAAAGAGCTTCGCCCCCGCCTGCTGCGCGGCCTGTTTGGCGGCGCGGATGCGTCGGACGATCTCCGGGTGGGTCAGCGCGTCGAGCGCAGCTTTCCCCTCGGGCGTTGCAAAGGCGCGGTCGGCCAGCAGGCGGCGGTCAAGGGTGCCGTCTTCCTTTATAATATCTGCCCCGAAGCGCTCAGCCAGCTGGGGCAGCAGCGGTGAACCCGGAAGCAGGATCTCGCGGGAGAGCTGGTCGGCGTCTGCCAGCGGGATGCCCCGGGCCGCGAACACCGCCGTGACCGTCGATTTGCCGCAGCCGCTGCGTCCGGTGATACCCAGCGTCATCATAGCTTTATCACCCGGAACGCAGCTGCGCGGATGAGGCGGTTATAGACAGCCATGGACAGGCCGTCTTTCTGGGGGCAGCGGGCGTAGACCACAGCATCGCCCTGCTCATCCAGCGCACGCAGGGAGCGGAAGATGTGCTTTGCCTGGTCGGCTCCGTCGCCCTCCCGGCCATACTCCACACAGGGTACGCCCAGCTTTTCGGCCTCGCCGGTAAAGCAGAGGCAGCTGGGGTTCTCGGCGGCGTGGGCATCCACATAGGCTTTGAACTGCTCGAAGGTGCCATCCAGAAGGGTCACATCTGCCTTGGGGGCGTAGTGCTTATACTTCATGCCGGGGCTGCGGACGACCGCGCCCTCCGGCAGCTTCTCGAGGATGGCCTTGGAGACTTCCACTTCTTCGCCCAGCGCACGCTCGAGGTCTTCCAGCGTGATGTGGCCGGGACGGAACAGAGTGGGCTTTTCACCCACCACCGACACGACGGTAGACTCCACGCCCCAGTCGCACTCGCCGCCGTCCAGAATGAGGGGCAGCCGGCCGTCCATATCGGTAAAGACGTCCTGTGCGTTGGTGGGGCTGGGCTTGCCGGAGAGGTTGGCCGACGGGGCCGCAAAGGCGCAGCCGCTGGCTTTGATGACGGCCCGTGCCACCGGGTGGCTGGGCATCCGGATGCCCACGGTGTCCAGACCGGCACAGCACTCCGCTGCCACCTCGGGGCCGCGGGGCATGATGATGGTCAGCGGGCCGGGACAGAACGCCGCCATCAGCAGCTGGGCGCGTTCCGGCACTTCGCTGACGAGGCCGTGCAGCATCTCAGGGCCTGTGACGTGGACGATGAGGGGATTGTCCTGTGGACGTCCCTTCGCCACAAAAATCTTGCTCACGGCCTCGCCGTTGCGGGCATCGGCCGCGATGCCGTAGACTGTCTCGGTAGGCAGGGCTACCAGCTCGCCCTGCCGCAGAAGCTCGGCTGCGCGGGCAATGCCCTCTGCGTCAGCCGGGCGGACTTCAGTATTGATACTCATACGAATCATCGCTCTTTTCTTCTGTAAAGCAGTTATTCTTTACAGCTTTTCGTGCGCATTTCGCGCATATTTATGTGTTTAACTTCTGCAGTTTCTCGGCCTGCTCACGGGTGGCGAGGGCGTCGATGATGTCGTCCAGATTGCCGTCCATGATCTTGTCGAGGTTGTGTACCGTCAGGCCGATCCGGTGGTCGGTGCAGCGATCCTGCGGGAAGTTATAGGTACGTATCTTCTCGCTGCGGTCCCCTGTTCCCACCTGACCGGCGCGATCGGCGTTGATGGCGTCCTGCTGCTCCTTCTGCTTCTGGGCCAGCAGGCGGCTGCGCAGGATCTCCAGAGCCTTGTCCTTGTTCTGGAACTGGCTGCGCTCGTTCTGGCACTCGACCACGGTTCCGGTTGGGATGTGGGTGATGCGGATAGCGCTGGACGTCTTGTTGATGTGCTGGCCGCCCGCACCCGAAGAGCGGAAGGTGTCGATGCGCAGGTCCTTCATGTCCAGCGCAAAGTCCACCTCTTCGGCCTGCGGCATCACGGCCACGGTGGCCGTCGAAGTATGGATGCGGCCCTGCGTCTCCGTCTCGGGTACACGCTGCACCCGGTGGACGCCGCTCTCGTACTTGAGGCGGTTGTAGGCGCCTCTGCCATTGACCGCAAAGACAGCTTCCTTGGTTCCGCCGAGTTCCGTCTCGTTGAGGTTCAGCAGCTCCATCTCCCAGCCCCGGCTCTGGACGTACATGGTGTACATCCGCACGAGGCTGTGGGCGAACAGCGCAGCTTCCTCGCCGCCGGCACCGGCGCGTATCTCCATGATGACGCTTTTCTCGTCGTTTACGTCCTTCGGCAGCAGCAAAATTTTGAGATTATTTTCCAGCTCTGCCACATCCTGACTTTTTTCGCTCAGTTCCTGCTGTACCATAGCCTTAAAGTCCGCGTCGAGGGGCTCGTCCCCTTCCAGCAGGGCTTTCGCCTGTGCCAGGTGGTCCTGCGCAGTGGTGAGAGCGTGGTAAGCGTCCACCACCGGCTGTGCTTCATGGTACTCCTGCATCAGGCGGCGGAACTGCGCCGGGTCGGCGGCAGTTTCGGGCTGATTGAGACGGATAGAAAGTTCTTCGAACCGGCGGCAGACGGCCTCCATTTGGGAAGTCAGATTCGGCATATCAGGCAGTTCTCCTTACAAAACAGTTTCTGAATGTGCTGTGCCGCTGGGCTATTCCTGGCCCGGTTTGATGACCTTTTTGATGTTCTTCTCGATCTTCGCCCGGGGCAGCATGACCTCGCGGCCACAGCCCGTGCAGCGGATCTTGAAATCCATGCCCACCCGCAGCACCTCGAAGCTTGCTGCTCCGCAGGGGTGCTGTTTGCGGGTGAGGATGGTATCGCCGACTGCAATATCCATATTGAATCCCTCCTGTCTGCACATTTATAGTACAGGCCGTGTGTCCAAAAGAGAGACACACATCTATAGTATAATCCAAACTCGTATAAAATGCAAATGCAGCTGCATATGGTTTTGTAGCTGCAATGCTACCCAAAAAACAGAGAAAGAGGAATGAAAGATGATGCAAGCGTTTCGTACCGAAAACAACTACCGCAATGCTTCCCGCCTGAGCGCCGCCGAGCTGCGGGCCGCGATGGCCAGCCGCGAAATCTTGCAGAGCACGGCGCTGGCCTTCGACACCCAGCGTCAGCTCCGGTTCGAGCTGGGCGGCTGCCGGGCTGTAATGCCCTTCGGGCAGTGCGCCGACGGGGCCGACACTGGCAGCGTACGGGACATCGCCGTACTGACGCGGGTAGGCCGACCCACCTGCTTTGTCATCGAGGGCATCGACACCGACGAAAACGGACAGACTGTCTACCGCCTCTCCCGCGCCGAAGCCCAGCGGATGTGTAAGGCCGAATACCTCGACCAGCTCCAGCCCGGCGACATCCTGCCCTGCATCGTGACCCACATCGAGCCCTTCGGCGCGTTCTGTGACGTAGGCTGCGGCATCAGCGCCCTTCTGCCCATCGACTGTATGTCGGTGAGCCGTATCTCCTCCCCTGCCGACCGGGTCAGCGTAGGGCAGCAGATACTCTGCGCCATCAAGAGCCGGGACGTACAGGGGCGGTTCGTGCTGACGATCCGGGAGCTGCTGGGTACCTGGGCCGAGAACGCTGCCGCATTTACGGTGGGCGAAACGGTGGTGGGCATCGTGCGGAGCGTGGAAGAGTACGGCACCTTCATCGAGATAGCGCCCAACCTCGCGGGCCTCGCCGAGAGCTGCCCCGACCTGCGCCCCGGGCAGGCTGTAAGCGTCTACATCAAGAACATCCTGCCCGAGAAGATGAAGATAAAGCTCGTCATCGTCAACCACGCCCTCAGCCAGAGCCACCGCTTCGAGCTGCGGTATTTCATCACCGAGGGCCACCTCGACCACTGGCTCTACTCCACCCCCGAGAGCCACAAGCGCATCGAGACGGATTTTTCGGTCATGGCTTGCAATCCGGCGTGAAACCCTTTATACTATAGTTAATACTATAGAACACGGGAGATGGGAGTAACAATGGCCGCCAACGATGCTTTTACCGCCGGTGTGCGTCCCGGTGGACTGACCAACAGCACCGAGATACGATTGCTGCTGTGTTATCTTGTCAAGAACGCCGGGCCTATCACACGGACGGAGATCGAAAACGCCCTGATGGAAGAGGCACTGGTGAATTATTTTGAGATCGGCTCCTGCCTGGACGACATCGCCAGGCAACAGCTCGTGACGGTGGACGGCGACCGGTACACCATCACCGACAAGGGCCGGAAAGTGGCGCAGGAGCTGGCCTACGACCTACCCCGCAGTGTGCGGGAAAAGGCGGTCGCCGCCGTGCTGCGCAGCCAGACCTGGGCGCGCAAGGAAGCCGAGTACAGCGCCCGCATCAGCGAAAAAGCCGACGGCCATTGCTCCGTGCGCTGTCAGGTGAAGGCTCTGGACAGCGAGCTGTTCTGTCTGGACATCGGCACTCCCGACCGGCTGAGCGCTGAGATGGTAAAAAAGCAGTTCATTTTGAAGGGCAATGAGATTTATCAGATGCTCATCACCAAATTGACCGAAGAAGAGAAATAGCATAAAAGTCCGCTGCACGTTGGTTTCGTGCAGCGGACTTTTTGTTAGAGCAGGATACAGATGAGTCCGGTACAGCCCTCGTTGATGACCCGTTCCAGCGTCTCCTGCAAACGGCCCCGGGCCTCCTGCGGCATATGGAGCAGCTTGTTCTGCAGGCCGTCGTTGACCAGCTCGTGGAGGCTCTTGCCGAAGATGTTCGACTCCCACAGGCGGACGGGGTCGTCCTCGAAATCCTTCAAAAGGCTCTGCACGAGGTCTTCGCTCTGCTTCTCCGTCCCGACGATGGGACTCAGCTCGGTGTGGATGACAGCTTTCATCATGTGGATGGACGGCGCACTGGCCTCGAGACGGACGCCGTACCGCCCGCCCTGCCGGACGATCTCGGGCTGTTCCAGCGAAAGCTCGTCGATGGACGGCATCACGATACCGTAGCCGGTGGCCTCCACCTGCTCCATCGCACTGCGTATCTTCTCGTAGGCACGCTTGGCTTTGGCCAGCTCGATGATGCAGGGCATCAACCCGGCTTCGTCGCCGATTTCGAGGCCCGTCTGCTCGCTGAGCACCTTATAAAACACCTCGGGCTTGAGCAGCACCGTGATGCGAACCACGCCGTCGGCGAGGTTCATCCCACTGAGGGCGGCGTTTTCCACGGCCTCGCAGTCCAACGCCGCCCGACCGGAGTCGGAGACGTCCTTCATCCGGGAAATTTTCTCGGAGAGCTGCATAGCCGCTGTGTATACTTCGGTCTGGAGCCAGTGGCCTTTGTCCAACATCGTCACCCAGCGGGGCAGGGCGAAATCCAACTCCCTCACCGGAAACTCGTAGAGCACTTTTTGCAAAATCTCGCCCAGCTGCGCCTCGTCGAGGTCGAGGCAGCTCACAGGCAGAACGGTCCGGCCATAGCTCTCTTCCATTTCCGCCGCCATCGCTCTTGTCTCGGGGGCGTCGGGGTGGGTGCTGTTGAGCAGGATGACGAAGGGCTTGCCCAGCGCTTCCAGCTCGTCGATGACCCGCTTTTCTGCCGGGATGTAGTTTTCGCGGGGTATCTCGCTGATGGTGCCGTCGGTGGTGACGACGATGCCGATGGTGGAGTGGTCCCGGATGACCTTGCGGGTGCCAGTCTCGGCGGCGAGGTCGAAGGGGATCTCCTCGTCGAACCAGGGGCTTTTGACCATCCGGGGCTTGTCATTCTCTTCATGGCCCATGGCTCCCTCCACCATGTAGCCCACGCAGTCGATGAGCCGGATGCTGCACTCTCCCCCGCCCTCCAGCGCCAGCGGCACCGCCGACTCCGGGATAAACTTGGGCTCGGTGGTCATGATGGTGCGCCCCGCTGCCGACTGGGGCAGCTCATCGCGGGCGCGGAGCTTCGCGTCCTCCGGGCCGATGGCGGGCAGCACCAGCTTTTCCATAAACTGCTTGATGAGGGTGCTCTTGCCCGTGCGCACCGGCCCCACCACGCCAATGAGGATGTCGCCGCCGGTGCGGGCTCCTATCTCGCGGCAGACTGCCGCCTGCTCGATTCGTTCCTGCTTTGCCAAAATGCTCTCCCCTCTCTTCCCATTTGAAAGCCCTTTGGAAGAAATTTATGCGACGGCGGGAGGAATTAGTACTATGCAAAGCAGCGCATCACCGTCAAAATCATACTTTCTTCAAAAAAATCCAAAAAAATTGCAAAAATCTGTTGACAAGACTGCCTTATCCGAGTATAATATCCCATGTCGCCGGTGCTTCGGTAGGGAAGTAACGGATGATGACCGGGTGTAGCGCAGTTTTGGTAGCGCGCTTGAATGGGGTTCAAGAGGCCGTGAGTTCGATTCTCGCCACTCGGACC
>ENA-OQIH01000233-OQIH01000233.1-human-gut-metagenome-genome-assembly--contig:-NODE-233-length-48640-cov-7.161110_pt1 | contig 48640 bp, 33 predicted proteins | sample MGYA00242575_ERZ504740 | MGnify/ENA primary metagenome ERZ504740 (study PRJEB26092, sample SAMD00036192) | human gut metagenome | host: Homo sapiens | study: EMG produced TPA metagenomics assembly of...
TGTAACATAATAATCACCTCTTGACTCTATCATAGACCTGTTGTCAAGAGTGTGCAGTATTTTTTTGGAGTGCTATAGATTCGCCTTTTCAGCCCCTATATACTAAAGATTTTCTTCTTTTATTATAACTTCTATTTTCAAGATAAAGCAGACCAGTATTGTCAGAACTGTTCTAAATATACTTTATAAGCTAATAAACTATCTTCATTGCCTTCTTCTCTTATTTCAATTTCACATGCTGTCTGTAGAAATCTAAAATATTCGTTCGAAACACACTGAAATCAAACTCTTCCTTATATGTTATATAAGCACATTCTCCCATTTCCATTCGTCTGCTCTCATCTTGTGCTAACTCTATTACTTTTTCTGCAATCGCATGTGCATTTCGAGGAGCAATTAAATATCCATTCTTACTATTTTTAATAATCTCTTTTGTACCATCCACTGCCGTTCCGATTACAGGTTTATGAACTGAAAATGCTTCAATCGGTGTTAACGGAAATCCCTCCCATAATGAACTCAGCACAATATAATCCATTTGCGCCATGACATTTTGAATATCAGCACGATATCCAAGGAAAATTATGTTATCCTGATTGAATGCTTTTTTAACTCTTTGTTTCAAAGATACTTCATCCTCACCTTGTCCAACGATAACATACTTTAAATTATCTATTAATGCATGCACCTCATCATATGAATCAATAAAATATTCCATTCCTTTCTGTTCCGAAAGACGTCCTACATTTCCGACTATAATGTAACCATCTTTTTTCAACTTTTCTAAATAAGAATCAGGTTTTATAACTTCTTTATACGGCTTAATGGCATTATGAATTATGGCAACCTTATCTTCTGTAAGATGATAATGGTTGACTAAGTTAGACTTTACTTCTTTTCCACACGCTATAACATTTGCATTTTTGTACGCAATTCTTGTAAGCCCAATCTTATCAGTGAATGTATTATGAGCAGTTGCAAAAAAATTCAAACGGTTATTCTGCATTTTTAACAAAGCAATGTAAAACGCTGCCATTCTATGATGAACATGTACGATTGTGATTTTTTCGTTTTTTATAATTCTTTTTACCTGACGCAACACTAAAGTTATTGTTTTTAAATCTTTCTGTTCTATATCAGGTATTGTATAATGTTGAATCCCCATAATCTCTAATTTTTTTTCATTTATTCCACCACACGAGCAAACCACAACTTTCTTCACAACTGGCTTTAATATTTCGCAAAGCTGCAATACTACATTTTCCGTCCCGCCAAGTCCCATTGTCCTTGTAAACAATAAAACATTTTGATTCTGCAGTGTTTCCATGACTCGCTCCCATCTAATACATTATTTTCTATACTTAATCGCCAAACCGAGAATCTTTCGGTCATCTACCAAGTAGCGTTTTGCCATTCGCTTTGGATCTTGTGTAATTCTAAAAAGCCACTCTAATCCATGATTTGACATCCAACGAGGCGCTCTTTTGATATTTCCCGCTTCAAAATCAAAGCTGGCACCCAGCCCCAAGGAAATTGGCACTCCGAGTTCTTTACAATGGTGATACATAAACTTTTCCTGTTTCGGGCAGCCTAATCCAACGATCAAAATGTGCGGAGCAGCCTCTTTTATCATTGATTTAATTTTATCCATTTCATCCTGGCTTTTTTCAAAGCCAAATGGCGGAGAGTACGTACCAACAACCTGCAATCCCTTAAATTTATTTGCGAGATTTTTTGCAGCTTTTGCAGCTACACCTTCAGCCGCACCTAAAAAGAACATCTTATATTTTTTTTTCGCAGCCATATTGCACAAAAGTGGAAACAAATCCGAACCTGAGATTTTCTCTTTAATCGGTGTTCCATACCATTTAGCAATCCATAGCAGTGGTTTCCCGTCTGCCAGAATCAATGACGCATTCTTATAAACCGCCTGTAATTCTTTACTTTTTTCCAACTGCACAATATGATCCACATTCGGTGTTACCACATATGCACTTTTATTCTCTTGAATCAGCCGATCAATAGCCTGTAGAGTCTCCTGCATCGTCAGATTATCAATCTCTGTATTCATAAACTTCATTCTTGACATTTATTCACCCCTTACTGCAACTCAAACAACGCCAAATGCTTCCATGTCTCCGTCAATAATGACTAATCTATTTCAGGGATTTCGCTTTTAGCAACGCATATTTATAAGTAGCCCCTTTTCTGTATTCACTTTTCCTTTTTTCTCACAGACAGAACCATTATGCACAAAATTCCCCCTTTTCTGTTTGGAACCGTTTTACCTATTTCTTTTTCCTTTTATACAGCATATTCTATCCACCTTTTTCATACAAAATATCCTTTACTTTTTCTATCAGCAGTTCATCACAGAACTTTCGGCTTACACTCTTTCGGCTGATTCCGCTTCCTTCAAACGTTTGGACTCGTCGATACAGATACAGTTCTCTCATGTTGAAACCTATGATCATCAGATTAAATATAACTTCTGTCGCTGTGTGACAATAACAGTGCTTCGCGTGATAATACGTTTTTAACTGATGAAATCCATTCTCTTCAATATCCCATCTGCGCTTCATCATCTCCCACAAGATTCGGTAGTCCGCATGTTCCAGCGTAGTCACAAGCCACATCCAGCATTCGGTTTCCTTTCCTTTTTCTTCCCATTTTTCGCAATATCGGACCACACGGAGTTTATGCGGACTGCCAGCTATCTCAAATCCGGAAAGATCCCAGACTTCAACCCTCTTTTTTCCTATGTTAAAACTCTTTTTTCTCCCCTCATCCCTCTGGAACATACTTTCCGCATCCTGAAACAAAAGCCTTCTTTCATCTTTAAGCCGGATCACGGTTTCCATACCGCATTCCTTCAAAGCATTGATAAACGGCGCATTCAAGTACAGCGCATCTGCCACAATTACATCCACAAAATGACCATGCCTTTTCTTTAAACGCCGAATAAGTCTCTTTGCACCTGTCAGTTCCCCTTCATCTTTTCCAGATCCATCCACCGGTTTCAGCATTTCCTGTCCAAAGATTACATGGGGCGGTTTTCCTACTGTCATACATACCACACTCCGATGAAAGTATTCTGTTTTACCAGCCCCATTCTTCCTGCTCAGGCATTCTGGACAGGACTTTTTTGTACTGCTGAACAATTCCACACCATCCATGCCTGCTACTACATAGCCGCCTATGGTTCCTTCCCGAAATACAACACGGTTACGTTTTATAATATCAACCGTTTGAGCGTGAATTTCCTCGATTTCTTTTGGATCTATTCGTGAAAGAAGATCTCTGACCGCATCGACTTTTGGGATTTTTCCACGGATACAGTTTTTCAGCCGTCTACCCATACTTTCGGGCGCTGAAAAGACAGTATGAAAGCTTTCGTACTGCAGCATCAGAAAAATCAATACAGGCATAACAAGGTTAAACAACGGAATAGATTTTCTCTTTCTTTCATCCGATAACCCCTTGATTTTTTGCGGAATTTTGTATACACTTTTCATATAAGTTAGCAGTTTCTTCAATGCTAATTTTTCATTAAGGACACCTTTTATTGTATAATTATGTTGTGGTAACATAATTATACAATAAAAGGTGTCCTTTTTGGTTGTTTATCCAGAAAAAACAGTAATTTTTCTTTCAATAAGGGAATTCCCCGTTCTGCTGGATGCGCTCTCGGCAAAACGGGAATATTATTTTCTAAAAGCGAAATCTCTGAATCTATTTTACTTCCGTTGAAATTTTGTCTTATCTGCGGCGCTAATTTCATTGCCAATTTGAACCTCTATCATATCCAGTGCTGTAATAGCTTCCACCGTATGTTTACATCCGGCTGAGATAGTGATGACATCACCAGTACATAGAATTTTTTCCCTGTCATCCACGACTGCTTTGCCTTTACCAGAAACAACCGTCCAAACTTCTTCACGTTCACTGTGCATATGGTAGCTCATCTTTTCGCCAGCCTTCATTGAAATTTTGATAGTCATAGAACCAGGCTGCACATCCATGACTGTATAAGTACCCCAAGACTTTTCTGCATACATAGCTTCTGTTTCGATCTTTTCAACGTAAGGCTTCATGTACCCACTACGCTCTTTGTCAGCAATCAAAATACCATCTCCGCTGGCAGCAATAATCATATCCTTACACCCCATGCATAGAACTGGAATATTCAGCTCATTTACAACGTTGGTGTTCTGACAGGTTTCATCCAGAATCGCTTTGCCCTTAGATTTATCTGCCATAACCTCTGCCATCATATTCCACGTACCAACATCTTTCCAGTCGCCACTGTAACGCAGGACCTGGATGCTGGACTCTTTTTCGACCACAGCATAGTCAAAACTAATCTTTTTCAGTGTATCATACTTCTTGAACAGGTCACGATAATCTTCAAAACTAATCATACTATGCGCTTTATCCAGCAAGTATCCCAGCTTAAACGCAAAAATGCCAGCATTCCACAACGCATTCTGTAACAAATATTTCTTAGCCGTCTCCATATCCGGCTTTTCCTTGAACTCTTTAACCTTGCTTACATTCTCACCGCTTTCCGGAATAATGTAACCATACTTCTCACTTGGATAGGTCGGTTCAATTCCCATCAGGGTCAGATTTGCACTTCCCTTTTCTGCCAGTTCCTGCAAGGTTTTGACAGCTTCATAATAGCTATTATCCACATAGGGATCCACCGGGCATACAACAACAGCTTCCCTTTCATCAACCCCCAATTCATCGTGGAGATATGCTGCAGCCAGTGCAATAGCAGGAAAGGTATCTCGACGGCAGGGCTCTACACAAATAGATGCCTTTTCACCCAGCTGATTCTTAATAGCGCTCGCCTGAGATCTGCTCGTTGCAATGGTAATTTTTGCCTCTGCATCCACTGTAGTAATCTGGCGATATACACGTTGAACCATGGATTCATATTCATCATTATTCTTAAACAATTTAATAAACTGTTTGCTACGCACATCATTCGAAAGAGGCCAAAGGCGCTTACCAGAGCCGCCGGAAAGTAAAATAATGTTCATTGTTTTTCTCCTTTATTAGCAATTTTTTTCAAGGCCAAACTTCTACTTTACATTACAGAAACCATGAACAATTTCTTATTCACAGCTTCTTTTCTTCAGACAATCGCTATTATCGGGAACTTTTTTAGTAATAAATCCCTTCCCGCGCTCCTCCATAAACTCAACTTCTTCTTTCACTAATTATTTTAAACCTATCCCCATTCTACCACACCGATTCCTTAATTGCAATATATCTGCGTTTTTTCAGCACTGTAGATAACTTCATGTCGTTTTCTTCAACCAGCTTCGTTTCTTTTTACATAGAACCTTTCTGTCCTAATACTATCAGTACGGTTTTGAACAAGATCTTGATATCCAGCAAAAACGACCATTCTGAAATATACTTCGTATCCAGTTTTACGACTTCCTCGAAGTCCGTAATCTCACTTCGTCCGCTTACCTGCCACATTCCGGTCAGACCTGGTTTAATAGCCAGTCTCGCTCTGTGATGCAGTTCGTATTTTTCCCACTCGTCTACTGTCGGCGGACGGGTTCCGATCAGGCTCATGTCACCTTTTAACACGTTGAAGAACTGCGGGAATTCATCCAATGAGGTTTTGCGGATGAAGTTTCCAATTCCCTTGCCTGGGCCTTTTTCGCTGCCGATGACACGCGGGTCGTTCTCCATTTTGAACATCAGGCCGTCGCTGACGCGGTTCTGTTTCATCAGTTCTTTTTTACGCTCCTCCGCATCCATATACATACTGCGGAATTTGTAAATCTTGAATTTTCTTCCGTTCTTTCCTACCCGGTACTGGGAGAAGAAAATCGGTCCCGGGGATTTGATATAGATCGCCGGGGCGACAAACAGGAAGATGATTCCTGTCAGGATGCATCCTACCAGGCCGCCGCAGATATCCATGATTCGTTTCAGAATAAGTTCACCGGCGCTTGCCATGTTGATGCATGTAGTGATAACGGTGTAATTGCCCATACGCTCTACGGTCTGGTTTTTGCCCTGCATTTCGTTGACATCTGCAATTTTCACATGAATCGTGATTCCCATTTCTGTGAATGCATCAAAAACTTTCTGTGGGATCTCTCTGCCTTCCGGCAGAACGATCAGCACTTCGTCAAACCACTCGCGGCAGACATACTCGGCTGCGTTTGCGAGACTGGAAACGACTGGCACGCCGTGGATTTTGCGTCCGGTTCTGTCCTGATCTACGAGGACAACGCCGGTCGGGCGGACACCGATATAATCGAAGTCAAGCATGCTTTTTACAACAGACTGTGACTGTTTTTCGGTTGTAATAATCAAAAGGGAACGGCCGCTGTGTTCTCCGCTGCCGCGTTTTTTCAGGAACATTTTCCAACCGACACGCATCAGATAAGAAATGCTTCCATAGATGACACCAGTTAAAATAATGGTTGCTCTGGAAAACTGATCTCCCTCCCGAATCAGGAACAGATAAAATACACCAAGTACAATGATGTATATCATATTTTTGACTGTTTTTCCAATTTCAGCCAGATAACCGCGCTTCATGACGTTCTTGAACGAATCGTCGAAGAACATGATCATCACCTGAATCAGCGCAAATACAATGGCTTCGTTTCGATAAATCGTGTTTCCATATGGATTCAGACTGTGATGTCTCAGAAAATAACCCATAATGAATGCCAGCTGAAGGCAGATAATGTCAAGGATCATGAAATCCAGGTGCTTCAGCCATCCTGTGGATGATTTTTTGTACATACCTCTCTCCCCTGTTGTATTTCTTTTTCTCCCGTGAACGTAACAGCGTTTCACTCCGCATAGTTTTGCTGTCTTTTTCATTACCGTTTTTGCTGAAAATCCATTTTCTTCTATACGTCCTGCAGCAGACACGGGGCATTTTTTTTATGTTGAATATTTTACCCCATCTCTACTTATTTGTAACGGTGTAGACAACTTTTGGGACATACTTTTTTCACATTTTTGATATTACAAATTTTATTATTTCATCATTTCAAGAATTTGTAATGTTTTCATCTTCTTTTCCACATACCGGTGCAGGTACGCGCGCAGCAGCCGCTCCAGCTCATCGAGAATCTCCTCGTTCACCGTAAACCCATACAACTTCTCCAGCGGTGCCGCAATGATATAGCGGCATGCCAGCACGGTGCCCGGCTGCAGCGGCCATGGATCTCTGATGGTTTTTCCGCAGTTTTGGCAGTAGATGGCGCTGTCGCGCAGGGAGAAAACGGTCAGATTCTCTTTCGTGCCGCACTCCATGCAGGAGAACATCTGCGGTGCTTCTCCGCTGATCGTGATCGTCCGCAGTTCGAAGATGCACCGGATCAGGCGGAGATCCTGTTTTCCGCGGCGGATGGCGTTCATCGTCACGTACAGAAGGTTCAGCATCTGGGTTTCATCGTTTCCTTCCTGGCCGAAATATTCGGCCAGTTCCAGAAAATAAAAGCCGTAATAAACGCCGGGCTGCATCTGCGCCAGGTCGAGGAAATATTCTTTAATGTTTGCGCCGGAGAGGGTGTAGCTGTCGCGGCCTTCGTAGACCTGAAACTCGCCGAAGACGAACGGATTGGAAACGGCCATCAACGGGCTTTTCATGCGGCGGGCGCCGCGCGCGAAGGCAGTGATTTTGCCGAGCTCCCGGGTCAGGATCACGACGCGCTTGTCATACTCTCCGACCGGGGAGGCGGATAATACCATTCCGCTTACATTGATTGGTTCTCGCATGTTTCTTCCTTATTATAATACAATATTATAAATCGAGTTTCTTTTTATCATATCCGAAGTTCTTCACAAGGAAATCGCTGTCGCGCCAGTCTTTTTTGACTTTGACCCAGAGCTTCAGATTGACTTTCTGCTCCAGCATCTGCTCCAGCTCATACCGCGCGTTGCTTCCGATCTTCTTGAGCATCGCGCCCTGTTTTCCGATGATGATGCCCTTGTGGGAATCGCGCTCGCAGATGATGGTCGCATCAATATCAACGATTTTTCCGTTCGGGCGGTCTTTCATCTGGTCGATCACAACGGCGATGCCGTGCGGGATCTCTTCGTTTAAGGCGTACAGTGCTTTCTCGCGGATGATCTCAGCCACGATCTGGCGCATCGGCTGATCGGTGATGGTGTCCTCATCGTAGAACTGCGGGCCGTACGGCAGATATTTGAAGATGCTCGGAATGATGTCATCGGTGTTCTGATGGCGGAGTGCCGAGCACGGAATGATCTCGGCAAACTGGAACAGCTTGCGGTACGTATCGATGAATTCCAGGATTTTATCTTTCTCCACGGTATCGGTCTTGTTGATAATGAGGATGACCGGCGCATTGACTTTCTCCAGGATCTCTGCGATATGGCGCTCTCCTGCTCCGATGAAGTTGCTCGGCTCTACCAGCCAGAGAATCACATCGACTTCTTTTAACGTTTTCTCGGCTACATCGACCATGTACTCGCCGAGCTTATTTTTCGCCTTGTGGATACCCGGTGTGTCGAGGAACACGATCTGTCCCTCGTCACACGTATAAACGGTCTGGATGCGGTTGCGGGTGGTCTGCGGTTTCTTGGATGTAATCGCAATCTTCTGTCCGATCAGGTGGTTCATCAGCGTGGATTTTCCCACGTTCGGACGGCCGATCAGGGCTACAAAGCCGGATTTATAATTTGCATTGTTTTCCATTGCTGTCTCTTCTCCTCATTTATAAGTTCTCTACATTCTTAAACAGTTCTTTCTCTTTCTGAATGGCTGCTTCGCTTCCGACAACGCAGATGTTGTTCTGTTTTAAGGCTGCATCTACAAGGTCTGCCAGTGCATGAATGTCATCCAGGGTTGCATCGAGGATCTGATCTCTCTCCTGCTGGAAGTCTGCTTCGGTGATGCCGTTGAACCATGCGCTCTCGGAGGTCTGGCCTTTTGCGGACGGGTTCATCGGGACGTCGAGTTCGCTGATCGTTCCGATGATGTATTTGGTCATCTGGCGCTCGTCTGCTTCGAAATTGCGCACGTAATCGCCGATACCGCAGTATACTTCAAGGGTTCTTCCGACGTTCGGGTCACGGTAGGAAGAAATGCACGCGTTTCCGCCTCTTCCGAAAGCTCCGCCGCAGCCGTAAGCGCCGCCTTTGACACGGATGTTGATCCACAGATAGTCATAGCTCAGCATGACACGCAGGATGCGCAGGGCTCCTGTGTAGTCGTAGCCTTCGCGCTCGAAGTTTCCACAGAGTGCCACGTACTGTACCTGGCCGGAGGTCTGGAAGGCTTCGTTTTTCTGTTCAAAGTCATACACAATGCTGCCCGGCTCCACTTCGTCGGTGTACAGATTCTCTTTGAATGCTGCGATTTTTTCTTCCAGCGGTGCGTAGCCTGTCTCGTCTGCGGTATAGGAGACGGTCAGATTCTCTTTGCGGAAGATGTATTTCATCAGGGTCTGCAGATTTTTAATCAGTTCTGCTTTTTTCTCATCGAAGTTCTCGTCCAGATCTTTTAAGAGCTGGTAGAAGCCGATGCCTGCGATGCGGTCCTGGAAATTGCTCATCGGGGAGTAATAGGAAGCTGCACGCATCACAGCCGTTGCATTTCCGGCGGAAGACAGGCGGTTCTGCAGGCCGGATTTCATGCTGGAGATGATCTCGTGAAGACGTTTCTCGTCACCCAGGCGGGAGGTGTTCAGGATTTCCTCGATCATTTTCATGACGAAATCCAGTTTGTCGTACAGGAATTTCGCGCGGATGCCGAACATTCTGCGGCAGTCGTCATCATTTTCCGGAATGCGGAATACCTGCAGTCCGCAGTTGATGCCGCCGGTCTGTGCATTGATCTCGTTGAACAGTTCGCCGTAGGTGTAGTGTTCGGTGTCCACATAGCCGAGAACGGATTTTAATACGCCCATGTACGGGATCAGATCGTTCGGCACATTTTTCGTATCAAACAGCAAGCTTAAGTAACCGATGCCGTTCGTGAATACGTTGTGATGAAGAACCGTCGTTCCATCGACTTCATGCTCGTCATTGTAAAGTTTGACAGACTCACGTTTGATATCGCTTCGTTTCAGGAGCGGAATCGTCTCGAGTGCTTCCTCGCTCTCCTCTTCTTCCTGATATGCTGCCAGCTCTTTGGTGTCAGCAATGATTTTCTCGATCTCTTCTTTTGACAGGCTCTCTTTGTATTTCTGCAGTTTTTCTGCGGTCTTTGCATCATTTTCTGCGGCAAGACCGGTCTTTGGAATGAGGGTCACGATGGAGGCATGGGTGTTGTCCAGCAGATACGTCTGGATCAGGTCTTCGAAATAGCCTTCTTTTGCCAGTTTTTTCAGCTCATCGTAGATCGCAAGCTGCTGCAGGTAGGCGAACGGTTTGTTCTCGTCGTACAGCCAGCTGTCGAAGACGTCAATGCCGTACATCAGGCCCTTCGGGAAGCTGGAGAAGTCCGCCTCACGGAAACGGAATTCGAAATAGTTGATGCCTGCCTCGATGGCTTTCTGATCCATGCCGTTTTTCACGATATCCTCGAGGGTGCCGCGGATGATGGACAGGAATTTTTCTTTCTCATTTTCATCGGCGTTCTTGGCTACGATGGAGAAGAATGGCTGCAGGATGCCGTCCTCGTAGGAGCCGTAAACATCTTTTCCGATGTGTGCGTCAAGGAGTGCCTGTTTGACCGGGGCTCCCGGTGCGTCAAGGAGTGCATACTCCAGAACAGAAAATGCCACGTTTAATTTTACATCCAGACCGCTGCCGATGACCATGTTGTAGGACAGGTACGCATTGTTTTCAAGCGGATCGCCATCGAGTACCGGGTACTCGTGTACAATGTCGAGGGTCTCTGCAAATGGTTTCTGATACGGAATTTCGGATTTTACTTCTTTTGCATCAAAATGGGACAGGTATTTTTCATCCATCCATGCCAGTTTTTCTTCCATATCCATGTTTCCGTACAGGTAGATATAGCTGTTGGACGGATGGTAATAGGTCTGATGGAAATTCAGGAAGTTTTCGTAGGTCAGGTTCGGGATGCAGGACGGATCTCCGCCGGATTCTACGCCGTACGGAGTGTCCGGGAACAGGGTGTTGAAGGTTTCACGCTCCAGGACATCGTCTGCGGAGGAGAAGGCTCCTTTCATCTCGTTGTATACAACACCGTTGTAGGTCAGCGGGCCGTCTTCGCTTTCCAGATGATAGCTCCAGCCTTCCTGACGGAAGATTTCGTCGTGTTTGTAAATATTTGGGTAGAATACGGCGTCCATGTAGACATGCATCAGGTTCTGGAAGTCGGCATCGTTGGTGCTGGCTACCGGGTACATGGTTTTATCCGGGTAGGTCATAGCATTTAAGAACGTGTTCAGGGATCCTTTGACGAGTTCTACGAAGGGATCCTTTAACGGGAATTCGCGGGAGCCGCAGAGGACGCTGTGCTCGAGGATGTGGGCTACGCCGGTGCTGTCGGCCGGCGGGGTACGGAACGCAATGTTGAAGACTTTGTTGTCATCTTCGTTTTCGAGAAGGAGCACGCGGGCACCGCTCTTGTTGTGGCGGAGGAGGTAGCCGTGTGCATGGATATCGTCAATCTGCTGTTCCTGCAGCAGGGTATAGGCTTTGCAATGTTCTGCGTTCATTTTTGTATATCCTTTCTTGTTTTTCTTTATTATTTCCGATTTTATGCAGTCAAAACCGGACCGCAGTGCCCGTTTGCTGGGATTTTCTGCGGCCCTGTCGGTTTTATTCTTCGTTGTCGGTTTCTGCTGCGGTGTTCTCTGTCTCGTCGACGTGTTCTTTTACTTCGTCGTTTACAGCGTTGTTCTGTGCATTTTTCTGTGCCTGTGCTGCAGCGGCCTGTGCCATCATTGCCTCAAGGTTCGGGCGGACGCTCTGTGCCTGGGCTCCCATGATTCTCTGGAGCTGTTCTCTGGTCAACAGAAGGTTGAAGCCGGACGGGTTGATGACGAAGCCTTTGGCCTGTTTCATCAGGTACGGCAGAAGGTGCTGGAACGGGATGGCTGCCAGACGGAGTTTTGCCTGCGGATCCGGACGGAATTTCTGGAATTCACCGATATCGGAAAACAGCGGCTGGAAGATGTCTTCGTTCTGATTTTTGATGTACGGGATGCGCACGTCTGGTCCCGGGTTGGCCGGATCGAATTCGCCCTGTACCTGGGAGATGTCGATGGCAAGGATGAATTTGCTTCGCATCAGGTTGACAAGCATTTCTTCTTCGAGTTCACGCAGGTGCTGCATGCGCTCGGCATCGTCTCTTCTCTGGTTTGGTTTTCTGAGTTCCTGCAGAAAGTATACGACGGTGAGATGTACGCCCGGGTTCAGAACCGGGAGGTGCTGTTTGTTCATTTTCTCCATGTCTGGTTTCGGGAAGATCTGCTCGAGCTCGATGCGGCGGGTCTGGTCGCCTTCGTGGAAGATGACCATATTGACGCCTTCGGCGTAGAGGCCCATATAGAAGTTCGGCATCTGCTTGCGCAGGACTTTTACGGTGAGCAGCGGGGTGTTCTTTTCTACATAGGATTTTGCAAATTCCTTGGCTGCTTCTTCTTCGGTAAACATGTATACCTGATCATCAAAGGTTTCCGGATCGCACTCTACGTATGGGAGTTTTGTGATCTGGGAAAAGGTCACATAGATGATTTCCATGCTCTGGAATTTCTTCATGGTGAAGCTGTTGTCTACTGTCATTTGTGGTTGAGTCCTTTCTTCGCTCTTAGAGGACGGTTTATCCTCAAAATATCTATGTGACATTATATCATACTTTTGATGGGTTGCCAAAGGTTTATTGCTTCAGCTCGCCATTTTTGCATTCGGATAGATTTTTTCCATCCGGCTGTCCGGAAAACGTTCATCAATGAGCTGCTCTATGGCGTTTGCTGCTGGCTCGTTGTGGGCACGCTGGTCGTAGCGGGTGAGGGCCAGGGTGGAGACGAGGATGTTGGCGAGCATGAAGATGATCAGTATCCAGGTGATGATGGGGCCCTGTTTCAGGGGGATTTTTTCGATCCATTTGGAGAACAGGGGGTAGAGTTTTTTCAGCCATACGACGGCGGCGATTCCCCAGAAGAAGCAGTACAGGAGGTTGATGCGGCCGCCAAGGTTGAAGGGAATGTCGCTGTAGTCCCAGAAAACTTTTCCGAAGACGATTTCGGTGAAAACGCTGCAGATGTATTCGTAGGCACCGCCGAGGAAGGTTCCGAAGGCGAATAAAAAGCCATCGGAGCGGTTTCTGTAATTATAGAGGAACCAGGTGGCGAGGGCGATAGCGAGGCCCCAGACGATGCTGAACGGGCCCCAGACAAGGCTGCTGCGGCTCATCCAGACACCGGCGGTGATGCGGCAGAAGATGGTTTCTACGATATCACCTAAGAAGGCGCCTATGATGAACAGCAGGATGATTTTGTAGAAACTGCAGCCCTCGGCGAAGACTTCGGATTTTTCTTTCTGCTTCGGAATCGGCTGCACCGACGGGTAGGCGCGCTCGACACGGGCTTCCAGGTAGCGGTACAGGCGGACGGAAAGCCGTTTGGTGAAGGCGTCGATCTGGTCGTTCATGGCGGCGATGCGCGGCATCTTTTTGGTGATGTGGCGCAGGACGGCGTAAGAACCGATGGCATCGACGACGAGGATTCCGAACAGGATCCACAGGGTGATGTGCATTACGCCGTTTGGGGCAAGATGGAGGAGGGTAAGGCCAAGGATGTTGCCGAATTTCAGGGCAAGGACACCAAGGATTCCCCAGAGAACGGAATACTGGAGGCAGATGTAGCCATCCATGTTCCATTTTTTGTTGGAATAATCCCACCATTTGCCGTGGCCGATCCGTTCCAGGACGTGGCCTGCGATCCATTCGGCGGCGGTGGCGATGATCATACAGCCGAGAAACAGAAAGACCGGGCTGGACTGCAGTTCGTACAGGTAGCGGGTCATGAAAACAGCCGTGATTCCGTAGATGGCACACAGCGGGCCATTCAGAAAGCCTCTGTTTACTATGTGTTTTTTTCGAACAGCCGCCACTGTCGTTTCCAGAAGCCATCCAAGAAAGGCATAAAGGAAGAACAGCCCGAGGTAGTCGTAGATTGTGTAGTTCATCAAAATCTCCTTTTCTTTGTTCATATCGGGCTTGTAACCCCGTTTTTATGACATTATAGCATAGAACATGCAAAAGCAGAACCTTTTCAATGGAAAAAGGAAAAGTTCACAAAAAGAAGCCACACCCTTTTTGGGCATGGCCTCTTTCTTTTCTCAGGCGGCGGCAATACGTACCGCCTGAGCGTTTATGTTACAGGTTCGGAGTAATCTGAACGAAAGAATTACTCTTCTGCACCGTACAGTTTTACGAGTTTGTTCAGGTAAGTGTAACGGTCTTTTGCTTCCTGCTCGTTCTTGCCGAACAGTCTTTCTGCTTTCTCCGGGTTTGCACGTTTCAGGGAGTTGTAACGTACCTCGCCGTTCAGGAATTCCTGATAATCTCCTGACGGAGCCTTGGAATCCAGTGTGAATGCGCTCTTGCCTTCTGCAGCGAGTGCCGGGTTGAAGCGGAAGCAATGCCAGTATCCGGTCTGAACAGCGAGCTGCTCCTCGGTCTGTGCTTTGCTCATACCTTTCTTGATACCATGGTTGATACATGGAGCGTAAGCGATAATGAGGGACGGTCCCGGATATGCCTCTGCCTCTGCGATTGCTTTGACTGCCTGATTGTAATCAGCGCCCATAGCGATCTGTGCTACGTATACATAGCCATAGCTCATTGCGATGCTTGCCATATCTTTCTTCTTGGTTTCTTTACCACCTGCTGCGAACTGTGCAACTGCACCGGTCGGAGTAGCTTTGGAGGACTGTCCGCCTGTGTTGGAGTAAACCTCGGTATCGAATACCATTACGTTGATATCTTTTCCGCTGGCAAGTACGTGGTCTACGCCGCCGAATCCGATATCGTAAGCCCATCCGTCACCACCGAAGATCCACTGGGATTTCTTAGCGAGGAAGTCTTTGTTCTTAACGATGTCTCTGCAAACGTCGCAGTCAGCGTCTTTGATTGCTTCTACAAGTTTCTCGGTTGCAGTTCCGTTGGTAGCGCCGCAGTCAAAGGTATCCAGATACTCTTTGCATGCTGCTTTTACTTCTTCCGGAGCTTTCTCGGAGTTCATAACATCCTCAACTTTGGCTTTCAGGCCGCCGCGGATTGCTTTCTGAGCGAGAAGCATACCATAACCGAACTCTGCGTTGTCCTCGAACAGGGAGTTGGACCATGCCGGGCCCTGTCCTTTCTCGTTTACAGTGTAAGGAGTGGACGGTGAGGAGTTACCCCAGATAGAGGAGCATCCTGTTGCGTTTGCGATGTACATTCTGTCACCGAACAGCTGGGTGATCAGTTTTGCGTAAGGAGTCTCGCCGCAGCCTGCGCATGCGCCGGAGAACTCAAGCAGCGGTTTCTTGAACTGGCTGCCCTTTACAGTATTCTCTTTGAATTTTGCTACAACGTCTGTCTTCTCTGGAAGAGCTGCTGCATAATCGAAGTATTTCTGCTCTGCTTCGTGTGCTGCAAGGCTTTCCATAGCCAGTGCTTTCACACCCTTCTTGCCCGGGCATACGTTTGCACAGGAACCACATCCGGTACAGTCAAGCTGGGAAATAGCCATTGTGAAGGTGTAGTCCGGCATACCGGTCATCGGCATGGTCTGGATGCCTTCCGGAGCTGCTGCTGCTTCTTCTGCGGTCATGGCAACCGGACGGATAACAGCGTGCGGGCAGACGAAGGAACATCTGTTACACTGGATACAGTTTTCCGGATTCCATACAGGTACGTTTACGGCGATACCACGTTTCTCGTATGCGGATGTGCCGGACGGAGTTGTTCCGTCTACGTAGTCTGCAAATGCGGATACAGGCAGGTTGTTTCCTTCCTGGGAAGTTACTTTTGCCTGGATGGTATTTACGAATTTAACAGCGTCAGCGCGGCCGCTCTCTGCATGAGTTGTGGTCAGACCTTCGTCTTCTGCATTTTTCCAGCTTTCCGGAACTGCAACTTCTTTGATCTGTTTTGCACCCTCATCGATAGCTGCCCAGTTCTTTGCTACGACATCATCACCTTTACGGCCATAGGTAGCTTTTGCTGCTGCTTTCATGAGTTCGATGGCTTTTTCTTCCGGAATGATCTTCGCAAGCTTGAAGAATGCAGACTGAAGAATGGTGTTGATACGGGTCGGTCCCATGCCGGTCTCGATACCGATCTTAACGCCGTCGATCACATAGAATTTAATGTTGTGGTTTGCGATGAATGCTTTTACCTGTCCCGGCAGATGCTCTTCCAAGCCTGCTTCATCCCATGGACAGTTCAGAAGGAAGGTTCCTCCGTCTACCAGCTCCTCTACCATGTGATATTTGTTCACATAGGAAGGATTATGACATGCAACAAAGTTTGCTTTGTGGATCAGGTAGGTGGATTTGATCGGTTTCTTTCCGAAACGCAGGTGAGACATCGTTACACCGCCGGACTTCTTGGAGTCATAATCGAAGTAAGCCTGAGCGTACATGTCTGTGTTGTCACCGATGATCTTGATGGAGTTCTTGTTTGCACCTACGGTACCGTCTGCGCCAAGTCCCCAGAATTTGCAGTTGATGGTTCCTTCCGGAGTTGTTACCAGAGGAGCGCCAACCGGCAGAGACAGATTGGTAACATCGTCTACGATACCAATGGTAAATCTCTGTTTCTCTGTATTTTCATATACAGCAACGATCTGAGCCGGTGTGGTGTCTTTGGAACCAAGTCCGTAACGGCCTGTGAATACCGGTGTGCTCTCGAATTTGCTGCCTTTTAATGCTGCTACTACGTCCAGGTACAGAGGCTCGCCAAGAGATCCTGGCTCTTTTGTTCTGTCCAGAACGGAAATCTGTTTTACAGTCTCCGGAATTGCATTGATGAGTGCTTCTGCGGAGAACGGACGGTACAGACGTACCTTTACAACGCCGACTTTCTTGCCTGCTGCTACGAGGTAATCGATGGTCTCCTCGATGGTATCGCAGACAGAACCCATAGCGATGATGACGTGCTCAGCGTCTGCTGCTCCATAGTAGTTGAACAGTTTATAATCGGTTCCGATTTTCTCGTTTACTTTGTCCATGTACTCCTGTACGATTGCCGGAAGAGCATCGTAGTACGGGTTACATGCTTCTCTTGCCTGGAAGAAGATATCCGGGTTCTGTGCGGATCCTCTCTGGCACGGATGGTTCGGGTTCAGGGCATGTTTACGGAATGCATCTACTGCATCCATATCTACCATGTCTTTCAGATCTTCGTAATCCCATGTCTCGATTTTCTGAATCTCGTGGGAGGTACGGAATCCGTCGAAGAAGTTGATGAATGGAACTTTACCTTTCAGTGCTGCACAGTGTGCAACCGGTGTCAGGTCCATAACCTCCTGTACGCTGGATTCGCAGAGCATTGCGACTCCGGTCTGACGACAGGCGTAAACGTCTGAATGATCTCCGAAGATGGAAAGTGCGTGGCTTGCAAGGGCACGAGCGGATACGTTGAATACGCCCGGGAGCTGCTCGCCGGCAATTTTATAAAGGTTCGGGATCATCAGAAGAAGTCCCTGGGATGCGGTGTAGGTTGTAGTAAGAGCTCCGGCTGCCAGTGATCCGTGTACTGCACCTGCTGCTCCTGCCTCAGACTGCATCTCAGTTACCTGAACTTCCTGTCCGAAAATGTTCTTTCTTCCCTGGGTTGCCCACTCATCGGTATGCTCCGCCATAACGGATGAAGGGGTAATTGGGTAAATAGCTGCTACGTCGGTATACGCATAAGACGCATGTGCTGCAGCCTGGTTACCATCCATGGTTTTCATCTTTCTAGCCATTTGATTTTATCCTCCTTAAAAAATGATGACCAAAAATTACTTTGGCTTTTCTCAGGTTGGTGTTCTGCCGGGTTTCGGTTGCCTCCGCGCTTCGAAAAACCCGGATAAGGGCATGGCAATGCCACTATGTCCAGTGTTTGAATTATAACACCGATTGGGCATTCTGTCCAGATTTTCTGTGGGTGTTCAGGGAAAAATACAAGTTTTTTACAACTTCTGGTAATTCCGCGTCGAATTTCTCGATAAAAAAAGAAGGAACGGCCCGCATATTTTTTTCTCTTCTGCGGACAGTTCCTTTGCTTCTTTTATTTCTGATTCTGCGCCTCAATCTGTTCTGCGAGGTCGGTGAGATAAACCCATCTCTCGGTTTTTTCTTCCAGAGCAGCTTCGGTCTTCTCTTTTTCCGCCATCAGTTCGGCGAGCTTTGCAGAGTTGGTGGCGTTTTTGAGCATCTGATCGTCAAGCGATGCAATCTTTTCCTCGAGTACGGCGATATCGTCATCGATGGTCTCGTACTCGCGCTGTTCTTTGAACGTAAATTTCAGGCGGGTCGGACGGTTCTGCTTCCAGTCATTGTTCTTTGGCTTTGCAGGTTCGTCCGCGGACGTTTTGGACGGCGCTGCTTTTGCCGTTTCTTCCGCACTTCCGCCGAAACGGCGTTCTTTTGCTTCGAGGTAATCGGTGTAGCCGCCCTCGTACTGCAGAAGATTTCCGTTTCCGTCGAATTCGAAGATGCGGTCCACGACGTTATCCAGGAAATAGCGGTCGTGGGAAACGGTGATGACGATGCCGATGAACGTGTTCAGGAAATCCTCAAGCACGGTCAGGGTCGGGATATCAACGTTGTTGGACGGCTCGTCGAGGATCAGAACATTGGCGCCGCTCACCAGGACGGATAAGAGATACAGTCTCCGTTTTTCGCCTCCGGAGAGTTTGGAAATCGGGGTGTACTGCATATCCGGTGTGAACAGGAAGCGTTCGAGCATCTGCGATGCGCTGATTCGGCCGTCACGGGTCTGGACATACTCAGCGATATCTTTCACGTAGTCGATCACGCGCTGATTCGTATCCATGTCCGGCTCTTCCTGTGCCAGATAGCCGATGCGGATCGTGTCGCCGATTTCGATGGTTCCCGCATCCGGCAGGACTTCTCCGGTGATCATCCGCAGCATTGTGGATTTTCCGCAGCCGTTCGGGCCAATGATGCCGACACTCTGGTTCCGCAGGAAGATGTATTCGAAATCTTTCATCAGCGTTTTATCGCCGAAGGCTTTGCTGACGTTATGGAATTCAATCGTTTTCTTTCCCATGCGGGTCTCGACAGCATCCATCTCCACGACAGCGTCTGCGGTCGGTGCCGTGCCATTTTTGAGTACTTCGAGACGGTCGAGTCTTGCGCGCTGTTTTGTGCTTCTTGCGCGGCAGCCGCGTTTCGCCCATTCGAGTTCCATGCGCAGGATGCTCTGGCGTTTCCGTTCAGAGGCGAGTTCCATCTCCTCGCGCTCAGCTTTCAGTTCCAGAAAACGGGAATAGTTGGAATCGTAGCTGTACATTTTTCCGTGGCTGATTTCGAGGATGCGGTTCGACACTTTATCCAGGAAATAACGGTCATGGGTGACCATAAAGACGGTTCCGCGGTAATTTTTCAGGTAATCCTCGAGCCAGGAGAGCATCGCATTGTCGAGATGGTTTGTCGGCTCGTCGAGGATCAGGACGTCAAAATCGGACGCAAGCACTTTTGCCAGGGCAACCTTGCGGCGCTGGCCGCCCGAGAGGGTGTCGAGTTTTGCGTCGTATTCGGTGATACCGAGCTGTACAAGGTTGCTCTGCACCTGCCAGTCCTCCTCATCACCGGAAAGGGCGTAGGACAGCACGGTGGCATCCTTTGGAAATTCCGGTGTCTGCGGAAGATAGGCCATTTTGAGGTTGTTCTGGCGGATAATCTGGCCGGAATCCGGGGTCTCCTCTCCTGCTGCCATGCGCAGCAGCGTGGATTTTCCGGTTCCGTTGATTCCAACGATGCCGACCTTGTCGCCCTCCTGCAGGCCGAAGGAAGCATCGTCAAAAATCAGTTTATCGCCGAACAGTTTGCTGATGTGTTCGATATTGATGATATTCATTTGCACAGTTCTGCAACGGTCTGGTTGATGACTTTTCCGTCTGCTTTACCTTTCATATCTGCCATAACGGCCTTCATGATGGCACCTTTGTTCCTGGTTGCCAGAACGTCTGCGAATTTCTCCTGGATGTAGGCTTTGACTTCGTCTGCACTCATCTGTTTCGGTGCATACTCGCTGATGACGTCATAGCGGAACTGATACTCTGCTTTTAAGTCCTCACGGGATGCCGGGCAGGTATCGATCTGCTCTTTTACGGTCTTCAGCTCTTTTAAGATGACGCGGTCTACCAGCTCCGGTTTGATGTCATCGCGGCAGCCCTCGTCGATGGCTACTTTCTTTGCTGCGGAGATCAGGGAAGAGATGGCCTCTTTTCTCGCTTTGTCTTTGGCTTTCATTGCTGCTATCATATCACTTCTTAAAGTTTCTAATTCCATGGTGTTGTTCCTCCTGTACTAAATTTTGTCCGGTTTCAAGTATAACACTTCTCTTTTTGCTTTTCCAGTCACTTTGTAGGATAGCTCCCTTATTTTCCCCACGGCAGACGGTGTTTCTTTACCTGGATTGCCTGATGCGGGCACATTTCCTGACAGCAGAAACAGCGGATGCACTTTTTATAATCGTAGACCGGCGGATTTCTGCGGCCGTTATCAAAGCGGACGGCTTTCCCTTCCACCGGGCAGCTCTCGACGCAGACGCCGCATTTTTTACATTTTTCTTCTATGATATAGGGGCGGCTCTGGAAGACCCCGAGGATCTCGAGCAGGTCGAGGGCTCCTTTTTTGCGGGCTTTGCGGCGGTCGACGTTGAAGTTTGGATTTCCGTACTTTCTTTTCAGTTCTTCCTCGGATATGGTGCCATCCGCTGTCACGATTTCGATGCGGTCGTCGTGCCACGTTCCAAGGCCGAGCGTTTCCCCGTAGAGATTTGTCGGCACATACGACGGATCAAGGTTCACCAGATGGCAGAACACGGTATCCAGTGCGATCGGATCGGTGGACATAAGAAGAACTCCCATCGAAACCGGGTCGCCGGAAGTCGGACCATTGCCTTCCATTGCTACGATGCCGTCGCAGATATAGAGGCGCGGGGCGACTTTCTGGTTCAGCTCGATCAGCATGTGTGCGAAGCTCTCAGCGTTCGGATAATGCGTGTGGCCGAGTTTTTTGTAGACGCCGCTGATGCAGCCGTACTGGTTCTTGACAGCTCCGGTGATGCGTTCCAGCGCGTGGGTTTTCATTTTGCTGACGCTGATGAGGGCGTCGCAGTCGAGTGCATCTTTCGCAATCATCAGAAATTTGCCATCGGCGGTTTCTACGCGCTCGCTCGTAAGGAAATCCTTCAGCGGAACGTTGTGTTTTTCCAGCACCTCTTTCAGCCCGGCTTCTTTTGCAATGCCCTCCGGGGTGCCAAGGCCGCAGGAATCTCCGCAGGAAATATTCTCATAGCCATTTTCCTGCAAAATCGTGATCAGGGCATCCATGACTTCCGGGTCGGTCACGACGGCACGTTCGCGTTTTGCGGAGCGGACGAGGTTCGGTTTTAATAAGATATTCTCTTCTTTTCCGACCAGAGATTCCAGGCCGCCAATTGCTTCCAATCCCTTTTGCAGGCTTTCCTTTACGCGCGCCGGCTCATAGTCGGGACAGGCAACCACTGCCACTTTGCTTTTTTCCATATTCACCTCATGTTTTTCTATATTCCAAAAGAAGCTGCGATCCCCTTACCGGTTCTCACAGCTTCTTCGTATATTCACACAGAATATGTTTTTACTTATGCTACTTTGCTTTTTGCAAGCTCAGCCAGTGTTGCAAATCCTTCTGCATCGTTAACTGCCATGTCAGCCAGAACTTTACGGTTCAGCTCAACGCCTGCCAGTTTCAGACCATACATAAATTTGCTGTAGGACAGACCGTTCATTCTTGCTGCTGCGTTGATACGAGCGATCCACAGCTGACGGAACTGACGTTTTTTCTGTTTTCTTCCTGCGTAGGAGCTGGTCAGTGCGCGCATTACGGACTGTTTTGCTACTCTATACTGTTTGCTTCTGGCTCCTCTGTAACCTTTAGCCAGTTTTAATACTCTGTTATGTTTTTTCTTAGCGTTCATGCCGCCTTTAATTCTTGCCATTTCTTATTTTCCTCCTTGATCTGTTGGGCGTAACTCTACCTTGCAAAAATTACATGTAAGGTAAGATTTTCTTCATGTTCTTTACGTTTGTTGCATCAACAGTAGTCTGTTTTCTCAGGTTTCTTTTTCTCTTCTGAGATTTCTTGGTTAAGATATGGCTCTTGTAAGCTTTATTTCTTACTAATTTTCCTGTTCCTGTTGTTTTAAAACGCTTTGCAGCTGCTCTGCTTGTTTTTACCTTTGGCATTTTAATTTCCTCCTTGATATTGATTCAAATGTATTTTAACGTTTAGCCGTCAAAAACATGGTCATGCTTCTGCCTTCCACCTTCGGCGCTTTGTCAACCGTTGCAATATCGGACAGACTCTCTGCAAATTCATCGAGGATGTATTTGCTACTGTTCATATGTGCCATCTCACGGCCGCGGAAACGAAGTGTTACTTTTACTTTGTCTCCCTTTGTAATGAACTTGCGGGCTGCACCTACTTTGGTATTAAGATCATTGGTGTCAATGTTTGGAGAAAGGCGAACTTCCTTGATTTCAATTGTTTTCTGTTTTTTCTTTGCTTCTTTTTCCTTGCGGGCCAGTTCATATCTGTACTTTCCGTAGTCGATAATTTTGCAAACCGGCGGTTTCGCTGTCGGAGCAATTTTCACAAGATCCAGACCTGCTTCCTGTGCTTTCAGGTACGCATCTCTGGCAGACATAATTCCAAGCTGTTCTCCGTTCTGACCGATCAGACGAATTTCTCTGTCTCTGATCTGCTCATTAATCATTAATTCGCTAATTGTAGTGCACCTCCATCATTATAAAAGACTGTGTTCCCGCTTTTGCGGTGTAACGAAATCAAACTCGGCTCACCGGACCGGATTTGACTGATAACGCAAGAAAAGTGGATAGACAGACTATCCACTTAACATTGTACATAAATCTCTACACAAAGAGAACTTAAGATCAATATTGGACCGTAGTCGCGTGTTTGCGCTAGGGTGAGAGTGGATACTCTACTTTCTTTTTCTCAGACTATTGCAGTATAGCACTCTCCCATCCTGTTGTCAATACTGATTTTCGCATTTTTTCGTATTTATCTCCCGCAGCCACAGCGGAAGGAGCTGCACTCGGTTTCCTGGCAGCTGCATGCGCTGTCTCCGGCGATATGGATGTCTCCGGCTTCGCATTTACAGTTGTCGTTAAAGGTACAGTTCTGCGCCTTGCAGTCGACACCGATTTTCGTACAGCCGCAGCCGGTAGAGTTGAACATCGTGCCCTCACCGCGCTCCTTGAAGCTCTCGCAGCACGTTTCCATGGAGCTTTTGGCTCCGCTTCCGCCTACGCGGATATCTCCTTTGGAACAGAGCTCGTTCTGGTTGTAAACACAGGTCATAGCGGAACAACTTAATGCTGGCATAATAAATTACCTCCTGAAATTTAGTTTTCTGCGGTTTCGCCCGCATAGAAACCATTATTTCCAAGAGGTAATTTTTTATGCTTTATTATTTATTTTCTTTTGTTTCAACAGTAACCGGGCGGTTAACGCGGCCTGCGATTTCTTCTTTGATATCTGCGATAAACTGCTCCAGGCTTCTCTGGCCTTCATCACCTGCAAAACGGCTTCTGACAGATACAAGACCTGCCTCTTCCTCTTTTGCTCCGGCGATCAGCATGTATGGAATCTTCTGTCCCTGTGCCTCACGGATCTTATATCCAATCTTCTCGGAACGGGTATCCATCTCTGCGCGGATACCTGCCTCGTGAAGGGCGTCCAGAACCTTCTTGCCGTAATCTGCGTATTTGTCGGAGATTGGCAGAACCTTTACCTGTACCGGTGCAAGCCAGGTTGGGAATGCACCTGCAAAGTGCTCGATCAGGATACCGATGAAACGCTCAACAGAACCGTAAACAACACGGTGGATCATAATCGGACGATGTTTCTCGCCGTCTGCTCCTGTGTATTCCAGTTCGAATCTCTGCGGCAGCTGGAAGTCAAGCTGGATGGTACCGCACTGCCACGTTCTTCCGATGGAGTCTTCCAGATGGAAGTCGATCTTCGGGCCATAGAATGCGCCGTCGCCTTCGTTGACTACATAGTCAAGGCCAAGATCATCGAGTGCGCCGCGGAGACCTTCGGTTGCTACCTCCCAGTCCTCATCGCTTCCCATGCTGTCTTCCGGACGGGTGGACAGCTCTACGTGATATTTGAATCCGAACAGTTTGTAAACCTGGTCAATCAGGTTTGCAACGCCTTTGATTTCATCTTTGATCTGCTCCGGTGTCATGAAGATATGGGCATCGTCCTGGTTGAAGCAGCGTACACGCATCAGGCCGTGCAGCTGGCCGGATTTCTCATGACGATGTACCAGGCCAACCTCTGCCAGACGCAACGGCAGATCACGGTAGGAACGAGGCTCGGATTTGTAAACGAGAACGCCGCCCGGGCAGTTCATCGGTTTGATTGCATAATCTTCATCGTCGATGACGGTGGTATACATGTTTTCTTTGTAGTGATCCCAATGACCGGAGGTCTCCCACAGGCGACGGTTCAGGATGATCGGTGTGGAGATTTCTACGTATCCTGCTTTTCTGTGGATTTCACGCCAGTAATCCATCAGTGCATTTTTCAGATCCATTCCTTTTGGAAGGAAGAACGGGAATCCCGGGCCGTCCTCACTCATCATAAACAGGCCGAGCTCTTTTCCGAGTTTTCTGTGGTCACGTTTCTTTGCTTCCTCGATCATGTGGAGGTACTCTTCGAGCTCTGCTTTCTTTGTGAATGCAGTTCCGTAGATTCTCTGCAGCATCTTGTTTTTCTCGCTGCCTCTCCAGTATGCACCTGCAAGGCTGGTCAGTTTGAAGGCTTTGACCGGCTTTGTGCTCATCAGATGAGGGCCTGCGCACAGGTCCGTGAATTCACCCTGGCGATAGAAGCTGATGACTGCGTCTTCCGGCAGATCTTCGATCAGTTCTACTTTATATGGCTCTTCTTTTTCTTTCATGAAGGCGATGGCTTCTGCTCTCGGCAGCTCAAAACGCTCCAGTTTCAGATCCTCTTTTACAATTTTCTTCATTTCTGCTTCGATTTTTTCAAGGTCTTCGCTGGTGAGTGGAGTATCTCTGTCTACATCGTAGTAGAATCCGTCTGCGATGGACGGTCCGATTGCAAGCTTGGTCTCCGGGTACAGTCTCTTGATTGCCTGTGCCATGATATGGGATGTGGTGTGACGGAATGCTGCTTTTCCGCCTTCATCGTTAAAGGTCAGAATGGAAAGATTGCAGTCCTTGTCGATGACGGTACGAAGATCTTCTACTTCACCGTTTACTTCACCTGCACAGGCCATTCTTGCAAGGCCTTCGCTGATGTCTGTTGCGATCTCAATGATGGATTTCGGTTCGGAGTACTCTTTGGTACTTCCATCTTTCAGTGTGATGATCATTTGCTTTACCTCTTTCTTTGTATATTTTTCGCAAACGTGTTTCAGAATTTTTATACTTTTTACAGCAACAAAAAAGTCCCTTCTGACACGCTTATGCTGTCAAAAGGGACGATGTATTTTCATTCACCGCGGTTCCACCCATTTTGTTTTTTCAAACCACTTCATTTGACGATAACGGAATCACCGGGCCGGATTGGGGCCGCTCAGAGCTGGTCTTCGATCACGTTCCTGTTAAAACCCTTGCACCACAAAACGGGGTTTCTCTCTGTCACATTCACTGTGATTTACTCGTCTCTTCTACGCTTTGTTTTTTGTGTTCGGTGCTTTTTGGCTCCCGATAGTTTTAGATTATATCACCCAATGCGTGGTTGTCAAGACCTGCATGGGCGAAAAATTTATTTTTCCGGCGATTTTTGTCCTGCTGTCTGCAGAGCAATTTTTTCTTTTGCTTTTTCCGGCATTTCCAGCAGGGCAAACTCGTAAAAGATGCCGTAAATATACGTGATTCCACGGATATCGCCCAGCGCTTTCGGGCGCTCGACAACCGGTCTTTCGCTCTCCTGCTGTAATTCCAGCACTTTCTGATATGCACTCCGGACGGAGCTCCAGACAAGACTTTTGCTTTTTTCTCTGCGGTTGATCCAGAGCTCTTTTGTATAGGTGCCGCTTCTGCCGTATTTCATATGGTAGGAATACGGCAGACCGGAATACGTATGGAACTCAAAATCCTGATACGCAGTAACACAGTCCCACAGGGCTTCTTCTGTCCGCTCCCTGCGGAGCCGCTGCAAGGCCTGTTCTCTTTTTCGCTGTAAGCTTTCCTGTGTTTCTTTCGTTTCTTCCATCTTGTTTGTCTTCTCCATCCTGTTTTTAATCCACCAGAAATTTATCCAGCTCCGCCGTCACGACCGGATTACGTTTTACCTGCGGATGGTCGATTCTTCCGGGACAATCGCCGTGATGTTTTCTCCCTCCGTCAGGATTGTAAGAACGGTCTGGACCTGCATCTCTTTCGTTCCGTTTAAAATTTTTCCGTTTTTGTAGGCATATTTCATACTCGATTCCCTCTTTCTGCCGAACGTATTATGGTTTATTTTATCACTCCTAAGAGAGATTCGCGATAGAAAATCTCAGATTTTTGAAATATTTTCCTCATCTGAGAGGCCAGGATATGCACAGATGGTTTCTGCATCCTTTTATTCCTCCTGCAATGCCGCCAGATATCCCAGAATTCGTTCCTTTTTTCTGTCGGGCAAATTACGAAAGCCTTCCAGAATCATTTTCTCCTCTGTGTTTGCCGCGCACATTTCGAGATCCACTGCTTTCCGTTCGATCTCATTTTCTCCTAAAAGCTCATACGGCGTAACCTTCAGCACTTCGCAGATTTTCAGTATCTTATCCGCCGACGGATTCGTCCCCTTTCTTTTCCAGTCGCTGATGGTGCTCTGTGAAATTCCGGTTTCTTCAGAGAATTCTTTCTGGGTCACCCCGTTTCGAAGAATTAATTCAAAAATTTTTTCACTGATCATTTTGTATTTCACCTTTTCACTCAGATTTTGTTTTACTATATCACAAAATTCCCTGTCCGTCACTTCCTCCAATGCTGAAAAAACGCCTCTTCCTGCCCTGTGCGGATTCCGTATTTTCTTCTTGCGATCTAACAAAAAAAGAAATGGTAATGCCTGGGAAAAGATGCGCCATGCAAAAAAACAGCCTGAGTTCCCGTTTTTACACCGAAACTCAGACTGTTTTTATGCGTTCTGTTCCGCTTCCACTTCCCGGTTGATCTCATCCTCGCTGTCGGCCATTGCCTGCAGGGTCATAGTCAGTAATTTTTCCAGCGGCCAGCCAAGCTGATCGGCGCCCCTCTCAATGACCTCTCTCGAACATCCTGCTGCAAAGCCTTTGCTCTTATATTTCTTCTTTAAGGATTTCAGTTCCATGTCTTTTGTGCTCTTCGAAGGCCGCATCAACGCAGCTGCCCAGATCAGTCCCGTCAGCTCATCTGCTGCAAACAGAACTTTTTCCATCTCATGCACCGGCTCCACATCCAGTGTGACGCCGCACTCAATGGTAATGCCGCAGCCATGGGAAACGACACCATGAATGATATCTTCCGACACGCCGCCTTCCCGCAGAAGCTCCGGTGCTTTCAGGCAGTGCTCTGCCGGATACAGCTCAAAATCAATGTCATGCAGCAGTCCGACAATACCCCAGTGCTCCTCTTCTGCCCCATAGCCAAGCTCTCTTGCATACCATTTCATCACGGCCTCTACGGTAAGCGCATGCTGAATATGGAAGGGATCTTTGTTGTATTTTTTTAATAAAGTAAATGCCTCATCTCTTGTAATTTCACTCATGCTTGATTTTCTCCTTCCCTTTTCTCTTTCCAGAATCACCTGGATTGGATTTGAATTATAATTTCGTTCATTATAATCCTATATTCATAGCGATTCAATAGGTTTATCAAGACTTTTTTTGTACATCATATAAAAAGGCGCCGTTCCCTCACCTTTCAGAGAGAGGGCACAGCGCTTTTCTTATTTTTCAAATTCTACACTTTACAGCAGTTCCGGTTTCAGCCGCACATCGAAGCTGATTTCGGTTTCTTTCAGCTGATATTTTTCCAGCAGCATCGGTCCGCAGCTTGCCGATCCGATCCCGGCCTGGCGGTAGTCGATGCAGAAAACAGTGCTTCCGCACGGCCGAAGCTCATAGTTGTGGGCTTTCGCGGTCAGCTCCTCCTGCGTGTAAATAGATGCCTGGAATGAGAAGGTTTTCTCGCCCACTGCCGTCAATACCGCACGATCACTGGCAAGACTTGCATAATCGCAGTCGTAGTGGCTGCCGTTCTCCTGCGGGCGGATGTAGTCCTCCTGCTGTTCTGCCGGTGTGCTGTGGAAAACGCCGTGATAGCTTGCCTGGTGCTTATCCACGTAGCTCTCCACCGGGCCGAGGCCGCAGTAGGTCAGTTCTGCAAACGATTCCGGCAGGAACAGGCGCAGGCCAAAACGCGGCAGAACCGGGAATACCGGGTCTTTCTTTGCTTCTACATGGACATCGGTCGTTCCGTCGCTGTAAATTGTCCATTTGATCACACCTGCAAGGATCCGCTGCAGAGCCGGAGACGAAATCGAATAGCTTGTCTCGATCTCCACGCAGCCGTTTTCTTCTTTTGCCGTTGTCTCATACGCCCGCGTCACGGTACGGTCATACTGAGCACGCATCCAGGTATTCTTGATATTGCGGTCATTGTCTGTCGGCGCACGCCAGATGTTCAGCTCCATCGGACGGTCGAGCAGATTCTGGTTGGCATAGCACATTTTCTCGAACAGGCCGGTGAACTTATTATAGGTATAGCTGAACTGTTCCGTCGATACCGTCAGATAATGATCGTCCTCTTTCCATCCAAACGAAGCCGTTCCCTCCGGGCGCTTCATCATCTCTTTTGCCTTCTGGTTCTGATTGTCTTTCGTTTTCACCAGAACTTCTTCAAATCCCAGTTCGAACTGCTCCGGCAGCACCTCAGTGGCCTGTTTCTGATACCAGGTAACCTTCAGCGCACATTTTCCCTGCTCCGGCACGGAAATGGCAAGCGGAATCGTCTTCTCACAGCCTGCCGCAAGCTCCAGCAGTGCTTCATCTGTAATCTTGCCGCTCTCCGTCACTTCGCCGTCCACAAGCACCTCATAGCCGAGCACAGCGTAATCTTTCAGATTCACAAAATTCATATAGTTTTTGATGGTCAGTGTACCCTTTTCGGCATCATATCCCGTCACGCGCACCGGACGATACACGTTTTTAAATTCCATCAGTCCCGTATGCGGTGTGCGGTCCGGATAAACAAGTCCGTCCATGCAGAAGTTGCCGTCGTGCGGATACTCGTTGTGGTCGCCGCCGTACGCGTACATCTTCTTTCCCTCGATCGTTTTTCCCATATCAATCGCGTGGTCGCACCACTCCCAGATAAAGCCGCCGCACATCTTCTCCTCGCTGTGGATCAGTTCAAAGTAGTCTTCAAGATCTCCCGGGCCGTTGCCCATCGCATGGCAGTATTCGCACATGATATACGGCTTATCCCCGTACTCCACCAGTTCTTTTTTGATCTCCTCGAGTGATGGATACATGCGGCTGTAGAGGTCGAGGTTGCTGTAATCGTATTTCTTCGGATCATCCACATACCGTGCCGACTCATAGTGCGTCAGACGCGTCGGATCAAATTCCTTCGTCCACTTTAAGGCCGCCTCGAAGGTACAGCCGTATGCGCACTCATTTCCCATCGACCAGATGACAACGCTCGGGCGGTTTTTATCGCGCTCTACGCAACGCTGTGTGCGGTCTACGGTTGCCTCGGTAAATACCGGATTGTTCGCAATTAGTTTATTCCAGTTCTTCGCATACTCTTCCCAGCTCGTGTAATCCGCATAAATTGCCTCTGTGCCGTGGCTCTCATTGTCCGCCTCATCGATGACATAAAAACCGAGACGGTCATAAAGCTGATAACAGTACGGCGCATTCGGGTAATGGCTGGTCCGGATCGCATTGATGTTGTGCTCTTTCATTACCTTCAGATCTTTTTTGATCTGTGCAAGGCTGATTGCAAATCCCGTCACCGGATCGCTGTCGTGGCGGTTTGCTCCGTGAAATTTGATCTTCACGCCGTTCAGGTACAGCACACCGTCCTTCGCGTGGATCTCACGGATGCCGACATGATCCGTGATCACCTCACCCGCCGTCTCCAGCACCAGCGTATACAGATACGGCTCCTCGGCATTCCACAGATGTGCATCTTTTACATGCATCTGAACCGTATCGCCGCCAAACGCTGCCTCTGCCACAAGATGATTTTCTGCATCAAACAGCTTTGCCGTTCCTTCCTGCGGTTCCCCGTCATTCCAGGTAATCGCAATCGAAACTTCTCCATTCTGGTACGATGCGTCCGGCGCTGCCTTTACAAAGTAATCGCGGATGCCTTTTTCTGGTCTTGCAAGCAGATAGACATCGCGGAAAATGCCGCTCATGCGGAATTTGTCCTGATCCTCGAGATAGCTTCCATCGCACCATTTCAGCACCAGTACGGCGATGGTGTTGGTGCCATCTTTTAAGAAGTCTGTTACATCAAATTCACTCGTAGAATGAGACACCTGGCTGTAGCCGACGAAGCTGCCGTTCATCCACACGTAGAAACAGGAATCCACGCCCTCAAAATTCAGGAATTCCCTCGGTGCTTCCTCCTGTTTTTTCCACTCGAACGTTTTCACGTACGCACCGCACGGGTTCTCATACGGCACATACGGCGGATCCACCGGGAACGGGTAGCGGACATTCGTATACTGATGGTGGTCATGGCCATAATTCTGCCAGACGGACGGCACCGGAATCGTCTCGAATGCAGAAGTGTCGTATCCTTCTGCGAAAAACTCCTCTTTTACATCGTAAACACTGGTAAAATAGCGGAATTTCCAGTCGCCGGAAAGCAGGAAAAAGCGGTCCGACGCCTCCCGGTTCTCCACCAGATCCTCCATGCGGCGGGATGCCGGAATGTAGTAGGCACGGTTCGGCATGGTATTCACATGCAGGTGATCGAAATCTTCGAAATATTTTGGAACAATCATCTCTTTTTAAGTCCTCCTTATTCTGTCTTTTGTTTCCAATATCGGCACCGAAACACACGCGGTCCCGGTGCCGATCAGGTTTTCTGTTATTCTTTTACTTTTTCCATGCAGGAAGAACGCCTTCGTAATTCATGCCATAACCGTAGTCATAGTTATGTCCTTCGCTGTCAATATAGGTTTCCATATCCAACGCACGGTCCTCGCTCTGCTCCTCAACCGCATCCATATCCTTCGGCATCTGGATCGGCAGACGGCCGGTCGGGTTGTAACCGCCGAAGACAACGTCGAGCACAGCGGCTCTCGAAACACCGAACTCTGCGACGATCGCATCGGCTTCGGCTTCAAATTCATGCATCACCATCGGGTTGTTGACGGTTGCGCAGACGATCACCGGCTTGTCGCCCATCGCGCGGCGGCATTCGAGAATATTGTCGAGATCAGACTCGTTGTAGGCAGTGTTTGTCTTTCCAAGATAGCTGCGGTTCGTGAAATTCTCGCGGAAATCACCGCCGGCAATGCTCACCTCACGCGCTTTTTTCGCCGTATACGGGCGGTACTGCAGTGTAATCGGCAGATAGCCGTTGCCGCCGTTCGCAAGATCTTCGGTGGAATACGGGTTGCATGCCGGGCTTTCGATAAATACCAGCGCCACATCGGCCTCCTCCGGTGATGCCACGCGTGTACCGTACTTGGACGGCAGTCCATCCGGCAGCGGATCTTCGGTTTTTGCCGGCAGATCGATGCGGAAGAACGCTTTGGACGGTCCGATCTTTCTCTCCGGAATATAAACCTTCAAACCTTTCTTCAGCGGCAGCACACCCTTCTGTCCTTCCGGTGCGTGTTTCGCACTGTTTTTCAGCAGGACGATGGATTTCTGCTGTGCCTCATAGCCATGGCGGCAGAACTCTTCGCATCCTACAATCTTTGCGGATTCTTCCGGATCAAGATACGGGTCCTCAAACAAGCCGCAGTGGAAAATGTTGATCAGAAGACGTTTGGCGGACAGCTCCATGCGCTCACGCATCGCTTTCTCGCCGTATTTCTCACAGCCGATCTTATATGCCTCGACAATCGGACCGGACTTGCTGTTTCCGCCGAACTGGTCAACGCCGTTTGTGATCGCCAGCAGACACCGTTCTGCCTCGGTCATATCCTGCACGCCGTAGCAGCGGCTTCCAAATCCCTCAATCGTCTTCTCCGGATCCTGGGTAATGCCCCAGTCGGTGCAGACAATGCCTTTAAATTCATATTTTCCGCGCAGCAGATCCTTGATCAGGTACTCGCTGTAGGAGTTTCCGACGTTCTTGCCGTTTTTCTTGTCCACGCCGTAGGATACGGTGTAGTACGGCATAACCGCGGATGCGCAGTCGGTCGGTCCGTCCAGGTGGAAGGCTGCCTCGGTAAACGGTTTTAAATGCTCCTCAAAATTTCCGGTCGGATAAACGGCAAACTGTCCGAATGCATAGTGTGCATCGCGTCCGGCCTCTCCGGTGCCGCCGCCCGGCCAGTGTTTGACCATCGTGTTGACGCTGTCTTTTCCCCAGCCGTCTGCTTCCCCTTCCGTTGTCTGCATACCGTCACAGTACGCTTTGGTAAGCTTTTTGGACATCTCCACTTCTTCGCCTAACGTATCGACAAAGCGCATCCATCTCGGCTCGGTGCAGAGGTCGATCTGCGGTCCGAGTGCCGTTGTGATGCCGAGTGCCCGGTATTCACGGGAGGCATCCTTTGCAAACTGTCCGGCTACTTCCGGATCGAAGCAGGCTGCAAAACCAACGCCCTCCGGCCATTTGCTGATCTCGCTTCCGCCGCTCTTGAACTCCGCGCCGGAATCCTTTGCTCCGTTCCGCGGATCGGAGGAGAGGTTGACCGGAATACCATACGGCAGTGTCTCTGCCCGTTTCTGCAGCTCATTGCTCCATTTTGCGGAAATCTCCGGGCTTTCCACGTTCGTCAGCAGGATATGGCGGATGTGCTCGTCCTCCAGAAATTCTTTCTGCTGATCGGAAATCGCATACGGTTCTTTGCCGGATTCGAGATACGTTTTTCCGTCAAACGTTCCCTGGAATGGTCCGCCCGGCATCGGCGGTACCGCCTGGTGCGGCGAGTACAGCATAAGGCCTGCAATCTCTTCAATCGAAAGACGACCCGCAAGGTCTGCCGCTCTCTCCTCATCGGAAAGACGCCAGTCCTCGTACGGCAGCAGTTCGCCGGTTTTTGCAAGATCTTTAAAGTAATATCCATCTTTTTCCAATACCTTTACACCGGACTCCTCCGCCCAGGCAATCGTTTTTCCGCCTGCCTGTGTGATGCGGTGGATTCCGTTTTTCGTTGTTTTCTCCATAAGTTTTCTCCTTTTTCCTGCTGCATTTATTTCAGTGTAAATACCGCACTGTTTTCCGTCGTGCTGCTGTCACCGACAAATACGGTAAACGTTCCAGGCTCGCTTCCAAAGGTTCCGTCGAGACGGTAGCAGCGCAGATCTTCTTCGGTAATATAGAAGGTCACTTCCTGCTCTTTGCCCGGAGCAAGCTCTACTCTTCGGAAGCCTTTCAGCTCTCGCACCGGACGAACCACATCGGAATAATCATCACGGATGTACAGCTGTACAACATCACAGCCAGCCGTATCACCTGTATTTTTCACGGTCACATGCGCTGCAATTCTGCCGTTTTTATCCATCTCGTTCTGATCCAGTGTTACCGCGGAAATATCAAACGTGGTATAGGAAAGTCCGTAACCAAACGGATACAGCGGTGCGTTCGGAATATCGAGATATTTGGAGCGGAACCGCTCTTTCATGCCCGGCAGATTCGGTCTTCCGGTGGAATACTCGTTGTAGCTGACCGGTGCCTGGCCCACGCAGTACGGGAAGCTCATCGGCAGATGGCCGGACGGATTTTTCTTTCCGGTCAGAACATCCACAACAGCGCTTCCGCCCTCGGTTCCCGGGAACCATACCTCGAGAATGGCTTTTGCTTTAACGCTAATTTCTCGCAGATCCAGCGGGCGGCCGTTGAACAGAACGACAACCACATTCGGGTTGACGGCCAGCACTTTGTGGAACAGCTCCATCTGGATCTCTGGCACATCGATCATGGCACGGCTGGTCGCCTCGCCGCTCTGCAGATAATGCTCACCCATCGGCATGACCACGAGATCGGCCTCTTTTGCTGCCTGTAGTGCGCTCTGCTCCATGGCAGCAAGCTCTTCCTCACTGTATTTTTTCGGTGTCGTCTCGGTAAATCCGATCAGCTCCACATCGTTTCCGATAACCGGGCATCCTTCTGCATACGTGGTGCGTGATGCGTCGAATACTTTCTCGGCTGCTTCCTGAATCGTCACGCAGTCCTTGCTGTCGCCGGTGAAGGACCAGCTGCTCTTGATTTCATGATTGTTGGTATACGGGCCGATAAATGCGATCTTTTTCGCAGTGTCGAGCGGCAGTACACCGTCGTTTTTCAGCAGGACGAAGGATTCCTCCGCTGCTTTTTTCGCCAGTGCACGATGCTCCGGGCAGAGGTTGTATGCTTTCTCTTTCTCGGCATCCGCATCTTTATATGGATTTTCAAACAGTCCCAGTTTGTTTTTCAGCTCAAGAATCCGCAGGCAGCACTCGTCAATCAGATGCTCGTCCACTTCACCTTCTTCTACGAGACGGCAGAGGTTTGCGGCGTAAACGGATGTCATCATATCAATATCCACGCCTGCCTCCAGCGCTTTTTTCGCTGCATCGGCGGCATCTTTCGAGCTTCTGTGGGCAACGGTTTCCAGAATGGCTGCAAAGTCAGAAATCAGCACGCCGTCAAATCCCATCTCGCCGCGCAGGATATCGCGCATCAGCCATTTGTTGGTGCTCGCCGGAACGCCGTTGATCGTGTTAAATGATGTCATCACCATCGCTGCGCCCGCATCAATGCCTGCTTTGTATGCCGGAAGATAGAATTCACGGAAGGTATGCTCTGAGAGCTCTACGGTGTTGTAATCTCTTCCTGCGACTGCTCCGCCGTAGCCTGCAAAGTGTTTGATGCAGGAGGCAACTTTTCCCGGTGTTTTTAAATCATCGCCCTGGAAGCCTTTTACGATCGCCTCGGAAAAGCGGCTGTTCAGGTACGGATCTTCGCCTGTGGATTCCACAACGCGGCCCCATCTCGCATCGCGCACAAGGTCAACCATCGGAGAAAAGGTAACGTGAAGTCCGGCCGCGGATGCTTCTTTTGCGGCTGCAGACGCGCACTCGCCGGAGAGCTCCGGATCAAAAGTGGCTCCCTGCGCCAGCGGCGCCGGGAAAATGGTCTTCATGCCGTGAATGACATCCATCATGAACAGCATCGGGATGTGATGCGGCTGTTTTGCCATGTAGTCATCCTGCAGTTTTTTCATCGTATCGGCACCGGCTGCACCGAGAATGGAACCGGCCATCTCCAGGTCCTCTTTTCCGATTCCCATGTCATTTGCCGGGCCGGTCAGGACGCTGTTTTCATCCCCGAGGTAAAATGCTCCGCTTAACTGAAGCATCTGATCTACTTTCTCTTTCAGCGACATATCCGCCAGCAGTTTTTCCAGATCTGTCTGTTTCATTGAAAAACCTCCCTGTTGTTATTTTCAGAATTTTCCTGTTTCTTATATCATTTGTTTCTATTTTACGGCATAACTCTGCATAAAACAATCACTTTTTTTGACCTTTTCCTCAACGATTTTAACAAAAAAAGCGGGTTCCGCCGTTTTTTGATTTTCGGCAGAACTCGCTCCCTTTTTTATAATTTAATTCCTTTTAATGCCGCGGCAAACGCATTGTTCACCGGCTCTTCTGCCTCTTTTTTCTGTTTCTTCATATAAGCTGCCACATCGCGCTTCGTCACGCCGCCGCCCTCTTTTTTGCGGCGCTCTTGGAATTTTGTCATGCGCTCTTTGTGGCCGCAGGCGCAGACAAACGTCGCATCCTCGCCCTTTCCGATCATCTCCATGCGCTTATGGCAGACCGGGCATCTCGCATTCGTCGTGCGGGAAACCGTCTCGCGGTAGCCGCACTCTCTGTCCTGGCAGACGAGCAGTTTTGCGTTCTTTCCATTCACCGCAAGCAGCCGTTTTCCGCAGTTCGGGCACTTCTTGTTCGTCAGGTTGTCGTGGCGGAACGTTCCCTCTTCCGTCTTGATCTCATCGATCAGTTCCACCGTGTAGCTACGGATCTCCTTCATAAACACATCGCGCCGCTTCTTTCCCTTTGCAATGTCGTTTAACTGCATCTCCCAGCTTGCCGTCAGCTCCGGCTTTTTCAAATCCGCCGGAACCAGCTTCAGAAGCTGGCGTGCTTTCGAGGTCAGATAGATCTCATTGCCTTTTTTCTCCAGCAGAAAGCTGCGGAACAGCTTCTCGATGATATCCGCACGGGTCGCAACCGTTCCAAGGCCGCCCGCCTCACCGATCGTTTTTACCAGGCTGCTGTCGCGGTTTTCCATGTAGCGGACCGGATTTTCCATCGCGGAGAGCAGCGTGCCTTCCGTGAAGCGTGCCGGAGGTTTTGTCTTTCCTTCGCGGAGACTGATCTTCGGCTGCCCGATCTTCATGCCTGCCTCCAGAAGCGGCAGATTCTGCTCCCGCACCTCTTCTTTCGCCTCATCCTCTTCGTCGTACCGGTTATCCTCGTACGCCTCCTGCCAGCCTTTCTCGACCATGCGCTTTCCGCGCGCAGTAAAGCATTCCTTTTCGATGGAAGCCTGGATCACCGTCTCTTCATATACACACGGCGGCAGCAGTACCGCAAGAAAACGGCGCACAACAAGATCATAAATGCGGCGCTCCTCGTTCGAGAGTGCGGATAACTGCACGTACTGCTCCGTCGGGATAATGGCATGGTGATCGGAAACCTTCGCATCATTGACAAAGGAGAGCTTTCCGTTCAGCGGACTGCGCTTCGCCTGCTGGGCCAGTGCTTTGTACGGGCCGATGCTGACCGCATCCAGCCGCTCTTTTAACGTCGGCACGATATCTTTCGTCAGATACCGTGAATCTGTCCGCGGATACGTAAGGACTTTATGGGTCTCATAGAGGCTCTGCATCAGATTCAGCGTCTGTTTTGCCGAATAGCCGAACCGTGCGCTCGCATCGCGCTGCAGCTCCGTCAGATCGTAGAGCAATGGCGCTTCTTTCTGCTTTTTCTTCTTTTCTACGTTCTGTAAGACAAGCGGATACCGTTTTGCCTTCTCTGCGATCTGCTTTGCCTTTTCCGGATCAGAGATTCTTGTACCGCCCGATTTTTCATCTTTCCAGGTGTAGACCACACCGCCCGCCGCGGCCGTCACCGTGTAATACGGTTTCGGGACAAATTCACGGATTTCCTGCTCGCGCTGTGCGATCATGGCAAGTGTCGGCGTCTGCACACGGCCGCAGGAAAGCTGTGCATTGTATTTACAGGTCAGCGCCCGCGTCGCATTGATGCCGACGAGCCAGTCCGCCTCGGCACGGGAAACGGCAGCGCGGTAGAGATTGTCGTACTCTTTCGCATCCTTCAGATTGGCAAAACCCTCACGGATCGCCTTGTCCGTCACAGAGGAAATCCAGAGACGCTTACACGGCTTCTGGTTATGTGCCTTGTCGAGAATCCACCGCGCCACCAGCTCACCCTCGCGTCCGGCATCGGTTGCAATGACAATCTCATTCACGTCTTTCCGCGCAAGCTGTGTCGCCACCGCATGGTACTGTTTTCCCGTCTGCGGAATGACCTTGATCTGCAGTTTTTCCGGCATCATCGGCAGAACTGCCATATTCCATTCCTTATACTTTTTGTCATAGTCTTCCGGATCTTTTAACGTCACCAGATGGCCGAGCGCCCAGGTAACGATATACTTGTTTCCCGCCAGCGCTCCGTTTTCTTTTTTGCTGCACCCCAGTACGCGCGCAATGTCGCGTGCCACGGATGGTTTTTCTGCAATTACCAGAGTTTTCATAAAATGTCTGCTCCTTTTATAGCTCTTTATACTGTTTTACAATTTCCTCCCGGTCTTTTCCGAGAATGAAGTAATAATCAATCTGTCCGTCCCCTGCGGTGTGAAGATACGTTCCAAACGTCCGTACATTGCACAGCAGTGCCGTACGGGACGCGGCGGCCGCAATGCCGTAGCCGCGGTTCGAAACAAGCAGCGGCATCCGCGCCTGCTTTCCGCCAAAAGAGACGTAGCGCGCCTTCGCGGTCAGATCCAGCCACTCGGTCGAAAGAATGCCTTTTGCTTTCAGCTTTTCGGAACCGCTCCAGTCGAAGAACGTCCATGTCATGCCGCCGTCGATCATGCGCGGCTCGTCACGCTTCTCGGAAAGGATTGGTTTGTTGTCCGGCGTCAGGAACTGCACCGCGCCGTCCTTTTTTTCTACCATGACGCGCAGCTTTTCCGTCTCGACCAGCACCGCCGTCTTCGATTCTTTCGCACTCCACGGAAACGCGGTATCTGCCTTCGGCTTCCAGTACGTGTCCTGCACTTTTGCGGTCACACCCTTTACGAAACTGATGCGGATCACCTCCGGCGTGATCGGGGTGATGCGTAAGATGCCGTACATGCTGGCAATCTCAACCGCCGATTTTCCTTTCTTCGCCCATTTCACCGCACACTTGATCTTCGAATGGCCCTTGATGCGCAGCAGCTCGTTTTCCGGGATTGCACCGAAAGCGTAAGGTGAGGTATTCAGGCGCTCCGTCTTCTCGGCTTCTCCTGGTACCATACCTGCTCCGCCCGGTCTTTTTGCACTCTGCACTCCGGCCGTGCCCGTTCCATATTGCATTTCTGTCTGTGTTCCTGCACTCCGTCTGCTTCCCGGCGCTTTGCCGCCTGCCTTTCCATGATAAGCCGCACCAGCAAAAATAGATGACACCCCTTCCGGTGCACGCTGCTGCATTGTCTTTGCGGCAATTTCTTCTCCCGTTTCTGCCGCACCCCTCCGCGTTGCCGTACTGCCTTTTGCCATCACCGCTGTTCCGGTCGTGCTTGTATTTCCAGGCGCCATTCCCGGCCTCTGCTCCGGCTTGATCACAATCCGTTTCGGTCCATGGCTGTTCCGCTCGTCCATCTCCTGAATGCCGATCGCGCGGTTCTCCTCACGCGCCTCCTTCTGCGTCAGCGAAACCTTCTCATACTCTTTCGCCTTCGTCAGCGTCTCCATGGCAAATTCCTGATTGTGTCGGCCCTTCGGCGCTTCCTTTGCAAGAATTCCCGTCAGTTCTCCGGTATACAGTACGGCCAGCTCATGCAATGCACGCGTCGCCGCCACGTAAAGCAGCTTTACCTGTCCGTCATTTTCAGGATATTTTTCTTCCGTCGGATCAAGAAGCAGCACCGCATCGAACTCAAGACCTTTCGTATATGCCACCGGGAGCACCATCACGCCCTCGCCGAACTCTGCCGTCTCGAGATCCTCCTCCACAACCGGCACGTATTGTTTCAGCTTCCGCGCCGTATCCGCCGCTTCTGCCTCATCCCGGCATACAACGGCAATCGTCTCATATCCCTGCGCCTGCCATGTCTTGATTGTCTGAACACCCGCGGCGAGCAGCGCCGCTTCATCGTCAAATGCTTCTTTCCGCACCGCCGTTCCGTGCCGCAGCACCGGCTCCACCGGATAGATCGCAAAGTCCCCATGCCGCAGAATCTCGTTTGCAAAATCGGAGATCTCCACCGTATTCCGGTAACTCTTCCGCAGAACGCCGAACGCATCGTACGTGCCGGTCAGAATCAGCTTTTTCAGCTCCTCCCAGTCGTTCAGGCCGTAGGAAAAATGGATATTCTGCGACGTATCTCCCATAATGGTATACGTACAGTCACGCAGACAGTAATGAAGCACCTGGTAAGCCATCATCCCGAAATCCTGCGCCTCGTCGATGACCACATGGCTCGCCTCGCGCACGGGATCGTTTTCCTTGATCCGCTTATAGAGGTATGCCAGCGCCGCCAGATCATAGACATCAAAGGAGTTTTCCGGCACTTCCACCGCTTTTCCTTTCTCCGCCTGCTGCTCCAGAAACTGTAAATAGAGATCAAAAATGGATCCCCGCCATTTTCCATCTCCAAAATATTTCTCGTATTTCCGCTTCAGCGCCTTTTTTTCGCGCGCCGGAAACGTCACTTCTTTTCCCGAAACCTCGTTCTCAAATTTTGCCAGCAGGATCTCGTTCAGCATGCACATCTTTCCTTCCATGGAAAGTGTGGACTGCTCCCTGCAATAGTTATCAATATACTCGGCGTCCAGAAGCAATGTTCCCGTTTTTTCCAGCCGCACCGGCTCCCGCGGAATCTGCTCTGCCTCGTACGTACGGCAGAAATTTTCCAGATCGAAAAACCAGCCGCTTCCGCCCTTTATGCTGTTTTTCTCATCCGCGCGGTCGATGGTGTGTACCATGTACTTTTCTTCGTCCCAGTCCTCATACAGAAGCCGGATGAAAAGCTGCTCCATCGTCATCTGACGGATGCCGTACACATCGAGTTCCGGCAGAACGCTGGTAATGTAGTTCAGCAGAATGCGGTTGCTTCCAATGATATAGAAATCCTCCGGCCGGAAGTCCTCCTCGTAATTATAGAGGATGTACGAAATCCGGTGCATCGCCACCGTCGTCTTTCCGGAGCCAGCCACGCCCTGTACGATCAGATTCGTCTTCGGGGATCTGCGGATAATGAGGTTCTGCTCCTGCTGGATCGTCGCAATGATCTCACCGAGCACCGCTTTTTTGTTCTTCGCCAGATACTTTGTCAGCAGCTCATCGTTCGCTACCACATCGGAATCAAAAAAGTCTTTCAGATGGTCATTTTCAATCTCATACGTCCGCTTTCTTTTCAGATCAATCGAAAAAGTACCCTCTGAACTCACCGTATAGCTGCACGGCCCGGTGCTGTTCTCATAATAGACGGAGGAAATCGGCGCCCGCCAGTCCAGCACAACCGGTTCCGCCTTCTCATCGGAAATGCCGACGCGCCCGATGTAATAGGACTCTAAAAACGAAAGCCGCGGATCCTGAAAGTCAATCCGCCCGAAATACGGCTTCTTTCTCGCTTTTTCCAGCCGCGCCATGCCGTGCTGGTACGCATTCAGCTTCGCCGTCGCGTTGTTCCAGAGCGCCAGGCCTTCCGCCTCTTTTGCGTCGTACGTCTCCATCAGATCCGCCAGGTCCTCATTCGCCAGCCGGATATCCGCCTTCGCCTGTTCCAGATTCTGCTCGGCAATCCCGATCACCTTCGCAAGCTGTGCTTCCTCCTCTTCCCTCGTAAGTCCGGGAATCTCTGATTTTCTGATGCTTCTTTCCAGTTTCTCTTCTTCCACTTTGTGCCTCCTTTTTTACGAAAAACTTCTTCTACATCAGCCCGTTCTTTTGATTCTCTTATTTCCATCCCAATAGACTTTATTTTACCATGCACACGTCTCCCCGGCAAGATACTTCACCCGCTTTTTCGTGCATCAAAAAAGACACCATGCATCTTACACACAGTGCCTTTCCGACTTTTTTTCTTACTGAAGGTAATCCTTAAATTTCTTTTTAAATGCTTCGATATCGTTCGTATGGGCTTCCACAACCGCATCCGGGTTTCCGGCGATCATCAGGACACTAATCAGGGATTTCGCATCAAAGACGCATCGTCCTATTTTTACGTCAACGTCGTAATCCAGGCGTTTCACCATATTTACAAATTCTTCTACACTCTCTACTTCATCAAACTTTAACGGTAACGAAATCATATTTTCTGCATCCTTTCTGCTTTTTGGTCTTTTTTTCATGATTTTGAATTCTTTCTTTTATTTCCTTCAAAATCGGTCAAAAGCTTACACGATATTCCTTTTTTGCTGTTTTTTCTGAAAGTAGTAATGAAATCGCCTTCATTTTCGACTGACACTAAAATAGCATACATCTGTCTCACTGCAAATATCCGTTTTAGACAAAATTCGACGTAGTTTTACAGCAATTTGCTCATATGTTCCGTCTGATTCGTTAAGTTGTTTCTTTTCCGGCACTTTTTTCGTCTGATCTGACTGGCCGGAAGGCCTTACTTGAGAATCACTCTCATGAAAAATTATTCGCTGAAAATAATATTTCGGATCTTCCGGGACAGGGTGTACGTTCCGGCATCTTTTTTCTGGGTCATCATCAGAAATGTCATATTCTGCTCCGGCACGACTTCCATGTAGCATCCAAGCCAGCCGTCCCAGCCGAACTCGCCCTTGCTTCCCAGCGTTACCGCACGCGTCGGATCTACCAGAACACGCATCAGATTTCCGTAGGAAAATCCTTCCAGACCGATCCAGTTATCAAAGCCTGCCTGCTGTACCGCGCTTAATGTGTGGCCTCCCAGAAATTTTACCGTCGCCGGACGGAGAATCTGTACACCGTTGTAGGTGCCGCCGTTCAGCAGCATCTGTGTAAATTTCGCATAATCGTCGATGGTAGATGCAAGGCCTGCTCCGCCTGCCTCATATGCCGGGCGGTACGCCATATCGTTCTGAATGCCAAGGTTATTGTCCAGATAACGGACAGACGGCTGTCCCTCCCTGCAGTCATACACCTTCGCCAGACGATCCTGCTTTTCTGCCGGAACCCAGAAATCGGTATCGTTCATGCCGAGCGGCTCGAAAATTTCTTTTTTCAGAAAATCCCCAAAGCGCATGCCGCTTGCCACCTCAATCACCGCACCTACGACATCCGCCGACGTTCCATAACTCCAGGACTGGCCCGGCTGATACAGAAGCGGGACTTTTCCAAGACGGTTTGCAAATTCTACTGTACTGATCGTTCCGCCGTTTTCTTCCTTAAGTCCGTGGATCACCTCCTGAAAAAGTGCATCGGTCTGCCGTCCCGTCTCATCCGTTCCGCCGTACGTCAGCCCGGATGTCATATTCATAATATCCTCCAGAAGGATCTCCCGCTCCGCTTTTTCTATCTTCCCATCCGCTGTACATACAACCGGGTTCCGGAAGCCCGGCAGATACTTGCTGACCGGATCCGCCAGATCGACGATTCCGCGCTCTACCAGAATCATCATGGCCGTCGCGGTAATCGGCTTGCTCATGGAGTAGAGACGGAAAATATTATCGCGGGAAACCGGCTTTTTTGCTTCGATATCCGCATATCCGCTCTCCAGATAAACCTGCTCCTCTCCGTCTTTGATCACCATCAGAAGACAGCCCGGTGTCTCTCCTTTTGCAACGGACGCATCCATCACCTGCTGCAGTCTTTTCTTTATCACCTGTTCCATGGTATGTCCTAACCTCCATCTAAATTTCATTGTTTTTTCCTATTTTACCTCTCTTTTTGCCCCCTGTCATCTTTTATCTTGCTTTTCTTCTATCCTCATTGTCTTTTTTTTCTGAAATCTTACAACTTTTCTGAAATTAAGAAAAACCATCAAAAACCATCATTGCCCTATTCCGAAAAATATGCTATTCTATATGTATATATATTTATGAATCTTCAGCTATTTAGAAAAACGAGGTGAACATCTTGCTGAAAACGAACGAATCCGCAGAAAATTATTTGGAAACTATTTTAGTCTTAAGTCAGAAAAAACCCGTTGTACGCGGTGTTGATATTGCAGAAGAACTTGGCTTTAAAAAATCAAGTGTCAGCGTTGCCATGAAAAACTTAAGAGAAAAAGAGCAGATCCGCGTAACGCCGGAAGGCTACATCTACCTGACCGACAGCGGACGCGCGATCGCAGAGATGATCTATGAGCGCCACCAGCTCCTCTCTCGCGGCCTGATGAGCCTTGGTGTTGATGAGCAGACCGCCACGGAAGATGCCTGCCGCATCGAGCATGTCATCAGCCAGGAAAGCTTTGAAGCGATCAAACGTCATCTGCACATGACTGCCGAAAAATAAGCATGACAAAGAAAACGCTGCCGGAGTTCTCTTCTCTCCGACAGCGTTTCTCTTTCCGCCCTAAAGTCTCCCATTTCTTTGCCGGAGCCTTTCGGGTTTTCTTTTTACAGCATAAAAGTATACGTTCCGCTTCCCAGTTCCACGGTATCCGCCGGATCCTCCGTGTTTTTAAACAGGGTTGCCGTTGTATTGACCGGAATCGTAACCTGATACTCTATTTTGCCACCTTTCCGCTCCCATCCGGCAGAAATCACGCCGTACGGGCTGTCTACGGAACCTTTCATAAACTCGAGCGGGCCCGGCTGCGGTTTCAGCAGAATGTGCTGATAACCCGGTTTTGTCTCGTCTCTCTGGATACCAAGTCCCGTGTGATACAGCCAGGAAAGAACGCTTCCGAGAGAATAATGATTGAACGAGTTCATCGCATTCTGTCCGCCGAAGCCTTTTTCCTTCGTGTAGGAATCCCAGTGCTCCCAGATCGTCGTCGCTCCCTGGGTCACCGGATACAGCCACGACGGGAATGCCGTCTGCAGCATCATCTTCCAGGCATCCTCCACAGCGCCCTGCTCGGTCAGCATCTGGTTCAGAATACCCGTTCCAAAGAATCCCGTTCCGACCGTATGGCCGATCGCTCTCGTCTTTCGGATCAGATGCTCTCCTATTCTCTTTCTGTCTTCTGCCACACCATAAGACAGTGCAATTGCATACGAGCACTGCGTATCACACAGCGTTCCGTCCGCATTGCAGGTCTTTCCGGAATCCGGAAGTACAAATGTCTCATTCCAGAATTTCTTCACCTTCGCAGCAAGCGCCTCATACTGATGCTGCTCCTCTGTTCTTCCGAGCGCACCGGCAATCCGGCTCATCAGATCGGCTTCTTTATAATAAAATGCATTCCATAAAAGCAGCAGATCCGTCTCTTCCGGTGCCAGCCAGTCGCCAAGCGGTCCGATCGCCGGATTTACCTTCGTTCCCGGCAGACCCTTATCCTTCATATAGTCCATATATTTCTGCATGCCAGGATAAAATTTCTCCAGTGTGCGGATATCCCCATACTGCTCATACAGTTCCCACGCCATAAAAATACTCGCACACTCATACGTAATGCCGCCGAATCCGCCGCCCACCGGTGCAATCTCCGGGTACTGGCCTTCCGGTGTCTGCAGATCACACATCGCCTGCAGGTTCCGCTCATAGAATTTCTTCAGGCTGCTGTTGTTGAGCGCCGTATGGCAGAAAATATGCGTATCGCCCGCCCAGCCCATGCGCTCATTTCTCTGCGGGCAGTCGGTCGGAATGTTGATAAAGTTGCATTTCTGTGACCAGGAAACATTCTCGGCAAACCGGTTCAGCAGTTTATGGCTACTCGTAAGGCTTCCATGGAATTCCGTCACAGAAGAATACTGAAGACTCTCTACTTCTTCCAGCTCCGGCGCATGCTCCACACCGCTGATCTCAATATAGCGGTAGCCGTGGAAGGTAAACTTCGGCTGGAACACCTCTTCCCCGCCGCGGCAGATATAAACATCCGTACTCGTCGCATCCCGGTAATTTTCCAGCATCATCGTGCCTTCTTTTCCGGCATACTCCGGCAGATCCGGATAAAGCACCTCCGCATAGCGGATGATGATCTTTGTGCCCGCCTTCTCATGCAGTGTAATCCGCGGTACACCAGCCATCTCCTGTTCCAGATCGTAGAGATACACACCCGGGAACAGCTCTTTTCTCGTCTTTGCCGTTCGCTGGTCCACAATCCGCACCGGCGCATCGTACTCACCGATATATTCCGGCTTCTGCTCATGAACCGCCGGCCAGGACCGTCCAAAGCCCGGCATCGTGCAGAACTCTTCGATCATGACGGTATCCACAACAACTGGCTTTTCCCAGGTGCTGTCATCAAACTCCGGCAGAGAATAAGTTTCGTAAACCTCTGCCCGGCGCGCATCGTACTGCTCTCCGGCAAAGTAGCTGGAAAACAGGTAAGGACCTTCTCCGAAATACTTCCAATCCTCGGTATTTGTTCCAAAGACCTCGCGGCTGCCGTCCTCGTACTTCATGACAACCTTGGCAAGCAGACTCTCCTTGTCTCCAAAGTAATTGAAGTTCTTCACCACAAAGGTCTGTGCCTCGCTCCACCAGCCCGATGCCAGCGTCACGCCGATTCCGTTTCGGCCCGATTTCATCAGCCCTGTGATATCGTATGTCTGATAGTTCATTCTGTGGTCATACTGTGTCAGACCCGGACGCAGCAGATCTTCCGTGATCTCCTGTCCGTTGATCCGGCAGTCGTAGATACCGCGCGCAGTAATATAAAGGCGTGCTGATACCAGTTTTTTCTCTTTCTGGCAGGAAATACACGACCGCAGCATTGGAATTGAATGATGGGACGGATCTGCCGTAATCTGGCTGTCTTCTACTTTAAAGTATCCGTTTTCCACCGGAATCTGGTCCGCAAAGATACTTTTTCCCCCATCCAGCCGTCCTTCCGGCGTCTCACGAACAATTTCCGCGGATGGTTTTCTTACGTTTCTTACGGTCAGATTCTTAAAATATCCTGTCGTCCCTTTTCCTGCATAAAATCCGATCTCATTCAGTCTCGGATACGGCAGCACATCGTTATTTCCTCTCGGATTCAGCTGGCGGCCTGATACTTTCGTTCCAAAAAATCCATGCTCTTCAATGGCATCCACGAGGATGCCGTCGACATAGGCGTATGCCACATTGCCGTCAACCTCTACGGTCAGCTTATGAAAGGCATCGGCATTCTCTGGTGTCAGGATTTCCTGTGTTTTCTCTTTCCAGTTGACCAGTTTCGTAACGGCAAACGGTTTTTCCGCTGTATCCTCCGGCGCATAGCCCACGCGGTAAATTTCGAGGCGTGCATCTCCATCCTCAAGGCACACAACATAACGGATATAGTTCTCCCCTTCCATGCCAAGCTCATTTTTCGTATGGTCGTTCAGACGGAAGTCATTGGCTCCAAAGACGATACCCGCTTCTCCCTTCCCGCCTTCCATCCGAAATTCACTCTCGATCGTAAAGACACCGCGGTTTTCCGCGCATACCGTCGCATGCGGTGCGCCGATCCACTCAGCTCCCTCCCATGCTGCATACAAAGAATCCATAAGGCCTGTCTCGAAGGAACTTTCTGCTTCTGCTTTTCCGCCGTGGTTATCCCACACCTCTGCTTTTACCTCATATTTGGTACAGGGCTGCAGTGCTTCTCCTTCATAACCAATCCCTGTTGATACGCCGGTTTCCATTTTTCCGCTGTCCCACACAGTATCTTCTCCGGTGCGCACAACGATCCGGCATGCGCTCTGCATCAGATTCTGTTCTCCTTCTTCTGCCGTCAGCAGCCAGGAAAATGCCGGTTTTTTCTCATCCAGCCCGATCGGTGCCATCTGATCTTCAATCAGAATTCTCTCTATCTTCATTTGGTAACCTCCCATTGCAAGTTTTGCCTTCTTTGCTGATTGTATTATACCGTCCAGCAGCTATTTCTGTTAAGATCAGTTTTTGCCCAAAAAAGCGTCTTTATTTGCATCTTTTCCGGTGTTATAATAAAGAAAATTACGAAAGAGAGGTACCATCAAATGAAAGTATTATTAATCAACGGAAGTCCTCACGCAAAAGGCAGCACTTATACTGCCCTGCACGAAATGGAAAAAGTCTTTACAGAAAATGGTATTGAGGCGGAAATCGTACATATCGGAAATAAAGATATCCGCGGCTGTGTTGCCTGCGGTGCCTGTTCCAAGCTCGGAAAATGTGCTTTTTCCGATATGGTAAATGAGGTTGCTCCGAAATTTGAAGAGGCTGACGGCCTTGTTGTCGGAAGTCCGGTTTATTATGCATCTGCAAATGCAACACTTATTGCTTTTCTTGATCGGCTGTTCTACAGCACACACTTTGACAAGACCATGAAAGTCGGCGCTTCGGTTGTCTCTGCACGCCGCGGCGGTCTTTCCGCTACCTTTGATGAGCTGAACAAATACTTCACCATCTCCGGCATGCCGGTTGCTTCCGGCCAGTATTGGAACAGTATCCATGGAAATAATGCGGACGAGGCACAGCAAGATCTCGAAGGCCTACAGATCATGCGTACCCTTGCACGGAATATGAGTTTTCTGATGAAGAGCATCCAGCTCGGAAAAGAATCCTTTGGTCTTCCGGAAAAGGAACCGCGCGTCGGCACAAACTTTATCCGTTAATTTATCTGTTAAGCAAGATGCCGTCTTTCAGACTTTTTTCTATGTCTGGAATACGGCATCTTTTATAGCTGGAAGAAATTTTATACACGAAAAAAGCCTGCTTCCGCAGACTTTTTAAAGCGACCCGGATCGGGATCGAACCGACGACCTCCGCCGTGACAGGGCGGCGCTCTAACCAGCTGAGCCACCGGGCCACAATAACTATTTTGAAGATATTTGATATACCTTCAAAACCGCATACACTTAACACCTATACATCATACCATACTTTCTTTCCGAACACAACCATTTTCTGCAAAACTTTTGTTTTACATTCTAGGTCAAGCCCTCGACCGATTAGTAACAGTCAGCTCCATGCCTTACGGCACTTCCACCCCTGCCCTATCTACCTCGT
>ENA-OQIH01000235-OQIH01000235.1-human-gut-metagenome-genome-assembly--contig:-NODE-235-length-48404-cov-4.692077_pt1 | contig 48404 bp, 35 predicted proteins | sample MGYA00242575_ERZ504740 | MGnify/ENA primary metagenome ERZ504740 (study PRJEB26092, sample SAMD00036192) | human gut metagenome | host: Homo sapiens | study: EMG produced TPA metagenomics assembly of...
CCCCCCCGACGGCCTTGGGTGGCCCCCCCCACCCCCCCCGCCGGCCGCAGCCGTAATTAAAACTAGACGTCCGTGCTATTCAGTCAGCCACAATCTTGGCATACTCGTCAGCGCTAAGCAGGTCAGGCTCGTCATCCTCAAGCTCGATCTTGAAAATCCAGCCCTCGCCGTACGGATCGTCCGTCACAATGCTCGGATCGTCCGCAGCCTCGTTGTTGACGTAGCGGATGGTGCCAGCCACCGGCGAGACCAGCGCGGTGACCGCCTTGGAGGATTCGAATTCCGCCACTTCGTCGCCAGCTTCGACCTGCGTACCGACTTCAGGCAAATCGATGTACACGAGTTCGCCGAACTGTTCGGTGGCGTATTCGGTAACGCCCACCATGGCGGGTTCAACGGAGGAATCCACCCACACGTGCTCGTCGGAGTATTCGAGGTGCTCGGGCACGTCGAGGTTCACTTTGCTATCGTTTGCTTCGCTCATGCCGCCCATTGTACGGCGTATGCGAACGCCGCGCACCCGCGCCACGCGCAACGGGTCAGCGTACCGGTCCGGATGGCATGGCGCCGACTACCTGCACGATGGTGCCTTCCGGACAGTTGTCGTAGATCCACTTGGAATCGGCTTCGTACATGTTCACGCAGCCGTGGGAGCCGTAGTGCGCCGGGTCGCCGTGGGCGATGCCGTAATTGTTCCAGCTTGCCGTGTGGAAGCCTTCGCCGCCGTAGAAGTAGCTTACCCACTTCACACCCTTGGACAGGTAGCGCGAGCCGTCGTCGTTCAGGCCGGTCATGTCCTGGATCTGATACTTGAGGTAGATGTAGAAGGTGCCCAGGTCGGTTTCGTGCTTGCCGGTGGTGCCCGTGCACACCGGGAAGGTCTTGACGGCCTCGTCGTTGTGATACACGGTGGCAGTTTGCGCGGTGCGGTCCACCACGATGCGGTATTCGCTCTTCTTCTGCACGGTTTTGAAGTTCTGCACATCACCGTCCACCGGAATGGTGGCGCCTTGGCCGTTTTTGAGCGCTTCGCCGATCTTCGGTGCGAGCGCCTCCATGTTCTTGACCTTCACGCCGTTCACGCCTTTGACGATGGTGGCCAGCACTTTGCCGCTGTTGTCGACGGCGTCTTCCTGGTCGACCGCGTCCTGGTTGAGCTGGGCTGGGACCTGCTGCTGCACGTAGTTGGTGATGGCGTTGTCATCGTAGGACAGCGAAAGCGTGCCGTGTTCGAGGTCGGCGTCGGTTTTCAGCCATGAGGCCACGACTTCGGCTGGAATCTGGAAGGTCTTGCCTTGTCCGTTGTCCAGCACAATTGGCGCATTCAGTCGCGCGTTTGCCTGGTCGGCCACGTTTTGGGCTTCAGGCAGTGCGACCGGCACGTCGATGGTTTCGTACGTAATCGTCACGCTGCCGCTGTGCCCCGGGTTCGCGATGGCTTTGGCGACCGTGTCGATCACGTTGTCCACCTTCGGGGACCTGCCGCCGCGGCCTTCCACTGCGACGAAGGCGCGCGCGTTGGCATCGTACGATGCGGTGGACGGTACCGCGCGGTCGGTGTCCTGCACGAATTTGTCGGTGACGAACGTCCTGAGGGCCAGCTTGTTGGACTTGGCGTTCAGCGGCACGTTCTTCTTGACGAACGGGTTGACTTCGTTGATGTATTCGAGTGCGCCGTTGGTCTGGTGCTTGGCGGCGAGCAGTTCCGTGACCGTCTTGTCGACGTTGTAGCTCACGCCAAGGTCGCTCAGGCTGCCGGAAGCGTTGTTGCCGTTGCCGTCCTTGATGTTCACGGTGGTGTTCTTCACGGCGGCCGCCACCGTGTTTTTCAGCTGGTCGGCGGTCTGTCCGGCCACACTGGTTCCGCCGAAGGTCACGCCCGGCGCGGCCTTGTCTTGGAAGTACCAGCGTGCGGTGAAGAAGCCGGCGATCGCGGCGACCACCAGTACGGCGAGCACGATTCCGGTGATGATCAGCGGCAGTTTGCGTTTCTTGGCCACGACGGCTTCTCCTTCGACCGGCATGGTGAGCACGGGAATGGCGGGAGCGGGCGTGGATGAGGGCATGTCACCGGTAGGAATGGCACCAGTGGGAACAGCTCCGTTGGGGACAGTTCCGGCAGGCGTGGTTTCGGCGGCACCGGCCGTCGGGAATGACTGGAACGGCTGGGTCTGGTCCGATGCGAAATTCAACGGCGGCATGGTCTCGGTGGCGGCGTTGGACACGTCGTCCTGTTCGGACACATCGGCCACGTCGGCGAGATTGATCGTATCGCCGTTCTCACCAGACTGCGGCGGCACGGCATTCACCCCTTCAAACGAGATGCCGGCGAAGCTGTTGTCCGTATCGTTCTGCCCACTTCTATCAGACATGTATGTGGCTTCCTCATTCACTCTCTTAACGGTACATACCATGCAGCATGATACGCAGACGAGTGCCCAAACGAATACCTAAACAAGCTCCCCCGGCAACCGCCCCGAAGACAGGCTCAGCCGATACCACCTTTTAATGGCAGGTCTTGTCACGGCAGGTCGTGGCCGAGCCATTCCTCAATCATGTAGCGTGCGATCGTGGCTTTGCCCGGAGCCTCCATACGTCCCGAAACCAGTTCGCTCATGTATTCGTCGCGTGTGACCCAACGCGCCTGCAACGTTTCCTCGCCGTCCACGTGCACGTCGGTGGTGACCGCCACGCCTTTGAACGCCATCATGAGAGACGAGGGGAACGGCCACGGCTGGGAGCCGAGGTATTTGAGTTCGCCTATTTCGATGCCGACTTCCTCTTTGGCTTCGCGCCGGCATGCGTGCTCCAGGTTTTCGCCAGCCTCCACGAATCCGGCCGAAACCGAGTACAGGCCGTTGTTGCGCCATGCGCTGTTGTGCTGCAGCAGCAGACGGTCATCATGGTCGACGATCGCGGTGATCACCGCTGGCTCGATTCGGGGGAACAGCAAACGATTGCCATCCTCATCGCTCGTGCAGTGCTGAGCCCAGCCGCCGAGCGCCGGTTCGACGGGCGCGCCGCACGTCGGGCAGTGACGCTGCCGGGCGTGCCACATGCTGAGCGAGATGGCGGAGGTTGCCTGTCCGGCTTCGCGTGCGCTGGCGTGGGGTGCGAATCCGCGCAGGTCCACCCAGTCGAATCGGGTTGCCGCGCTTTCCAGCAGCGATTTCGCGTTTTCCTGCGATTCGTGCGCCGGCACTTCGGCGAACGCGTCGTCCGCTCCCCCGCTGCGAGCCGTCGCAGCCGTAATCGTCGTATCGTTCGGCTGGACGTGCGTCACGTCCACGGCGACGACGTGCTCGCCCAATCGTCCGCCGTACGAGCCGAGGAATATGGCGAGCGCCGATGGGTGCGATTCGAGTTCCGCGGCAACGTACGCGCCCGGCAGTTGGGCGAGGCGCATTTTCACGTTGGCGTAGTCGGCGATGGCGCCTTGGCCGTGCGGCACGGCCACTTTGCCGTCTTTGACGAGGATGACTTTCGTTGCCGGTTCCGCCAGGACTTTGGCGAACAGGTCGGGTTCGCCGCGTCGTGCCACTTCGTAGTCGATGTCTCCTTGGGCGAGTGGCAGGAACGGCAGGGTCTGCGTCAATGCCAGTGGTGAGAACACGCTCATGGTTGTGTTGCCTCTTTCATGCGTGTTATATACGGAATATATTCGTTATACATACGTAGTACATATTTCGTATATACGTTTTATATATTTTCTCTATATCTTGTCGATACGCCGGATGGTCTGCCACAGATAATCGTCGCAGCCGGCTCAGCCGACTCGCTTCACCAGTTCCAGCAACGCGGCGGCCACCTGGTCGGGGTGTTCGTACGCGCTGAAGTGGCCGCAGTCGTCGATCACCGTCATCGTCACGTCGGTTTTCGTCATCGCGTCGGCGACCGGCTTCATCACTGCCGGCGGGCTGGACGGGTCCTTGTCGCCGCAGATTACTGCGACTGGCACGTTGATGTTCGGCAGCACGTCGTTCAGGTCGGGACGGCCAGCGGCCATGCGTTCGCGCCAGGCGATGCCGTCGGCGGGCTGTTCGTTGATCCACGTTTCGAACTGCCTGCAGTAGGCGTCCGACTGTTTCACGGTGGAGTCGGCTTCCGACGGCACGGCGAATCCCATGACCGGCTCGTGTGTGCCGGTCGTTTCGCAGTCGGTGGCGATTGCGACGCGCTTCAATCGCATGTCGGCGGAGTCGGCGTCGGCTTTCGTGTCGCACAGGGCGAGCGCCGCCACCGCTTCCGGATGCAGGCGTTGGATGTCGAGGATCAGGTAGCCGCCCATCGACAGGCCCACCCAGATGGCTTTGCTGTAGCCGGCGGCGTGCAGCAGGTCCACGTACGCGTCCGCCATGCGGTCCAGTCCGTATGGGAACGCGCCGTCGGCGTCCTTGCCGCCGCTGTCTTCGTCGGACGGAATCGGTCCTTCGCCGGCGCCGGGCATGTCCGGAGCCCAGATCGCAAATGGTTTCACGCCTTGTTTCACAGCTTGGTCGCGTAAAGCCGCCGCGCACTCGTCCCACATGCGGTGGTCCACCGGGAAGCCGTGCACGAGCACCACCGGCGTGGTTTCGGTATCGTTGCCGCCGTCCGTATATATGTTGTTGTTCAGTTCAATCGTCATATTTTTCTAATCCTCCCCTATCTGCCTATTCGCCTAGTTTGACTAGCTCTTGCCTCGCGTGCGCGGCTTGTCCTACTTGCCGGTCCATGCGAGCGCCTGCCGCACGATGGTGCCGTAACCATTGGCCATCTGCCCGACGAAGGTGTCGAGCATGTCTCCGGACGGGTCGACCCATTCCACATCGAGCGTCTCGTCCTGTGGCTTGCAATCGCCGGCGATCGGCACCACGTAGCACAGCGCGATCGCATGTTGGCGTGGATCGTAATAGTCGGATAGGCCGGGTGTCGGGAAGAATTCGGCCACGGTGAACGGCTGCAGGCTGATCGGCAGCTGCGGCAGGGCGATATCGCCCAAATCTTTTGCGACGTTGCGCGCCACCGCTTCACGCAACGATTCGTGATAGAGCACACGTCCGGCGATCAATGTGCGTTCGATACCGCCGTCGTCGGTGACGCGCAGCAGCGAGCCGATTTGCGCCACCCTGCCGAGATCGTCGGTGCGCACCGGCACGACCACGACGTACGGAATCGGTATTTCGCGGCGCATGCGGTTGATTTCGTCCGATGGGAGCCATCCCGGAGGGTTGCCCATTCCGCGGATGAAATCCTCCGGCGTAATGTCGTCAAATTCCCCGCGATGGCGGTTGGCGTCGAAATCGCCCTCGTCGGGCACTTCATCATTCATCACTGGCATGGTTCCATTATCACGCACGGCATGTGAATGTCACGTGCTTCCGATTCTTCCCATAGCGCAATCGGGTGCGGCAGTGTGTTTGCGTGGCGTGCGGCTATATACTTTTCGCAAACAGTCTTTCGCAATATTGCGCAGCATTGCACGATATTGTTTTTTGAAATCGGCTTATAGCGTAAGCCGGGGAATGGGGAACGCATATGGCAACGCATGCAGTCACTTCGCAGGATTTCAACCAGGTCGTCGAATCCAATGATCTAGTGTTCGTGGATTTCTGGGCCACGTGGTGCGGTCCGTGCCGTGCATTCGGCCCAACGTTCGAGAAGGCAAGCGAGGCGAATCCGGACGTCTATTTCGCGAAGGTGGATATCGATCAGAATCCCGATCTGGCCACCGCGGCCAAGGTTCAGGCAGTGCCGACGCTGATGGTCGTCAAGAAGCAGCAGATCATCTTCCAGCAGGCCGGCGCGTTGCGCGCTTCCGATTTGGATGATCTGATCAGCCAGGCCAAGGCGTTGGATATGGATGCGGCCGCTTCCGATGGGGACACCGCTTCCAGCGGAGACGCCAAAGTGAAAACGCCAAGCAGTCAGTCGGAACGATGATTCGGCCCGTCGCCTGCGCGTTGCATACGTTATCTTCAAGTTCCTTGGGGTGCGGTAGACTATATGCAGTTGCGCGCATTCCGGCGGAACCCTAGCGGTTGTGCGCCGTGCCCCAGGCACGGAATCCGCCGAGGAATTGTACCCGATGTAGGAGCAGAATGGCTAGCCATAAGAAACATGCCCAACCAACTACGTTTGCCTTGCCGGGCAAATCTCAGATGGTGAAGATTGCCGCAACGGTTGCGGCAGTGGGGCTGTTGGCCACTGGCGGCATCGTGTCGCATAATCTGTACGCCACCGCGGAGAAGTCTCCTGCCAAGCAGGTCACCGCGTATTCCGTCACCGACAGCATCGAAGCCTCCCGTGGCAACGCCCGTGAGGCGCTTCCCGGAGATACTTCGTACGTCACCGTGAAGATCAACGGCAAGACCCGCGTGGTTCCCGGCATGCATTTCACCGACGTGAAGTCCGTGCTTGACGCGGGCGACATCACCCTTGATACGGAAGACACCGTTTCCCCGTCTTTGGATACGAAGGTGAACGAGAACACCGTCATCAAGATCGAACGTGCCGGCGCTTCCGTTGAGGTGTCTGATACGGATATCGCATTCAACACGGTCAAGAAGGAGACCTCCAGCCTGCCGAAGGGCCAGGAGAAGGTCGAGACCGAAGGCGCGAACGGTGTTATGGAGACCACGAACCTCGTCACCAAGTCCGGCGGCAAGGTCATGTCTTCCAATATGATCAGCTCTTTCGTGAAGAAGGCTCCGACCGACAAGGTGATCCTCGTCGGCACCGGCTCCTCGTCCACGCCGTCCGCGGCCGCAGCGTCGATCGGCACCACCGTGCCGGCTGGCGAAATGCAGCAGTGGGCTCACGATTATCTGCTGTCCAGCGGCTATTCCGAGGCCGATTTCACCGCCACCGTGTACATCATTTCTCATGAGTCCGGTTGGAATGTCGCAGCCACGAACCCAAGCTCCGGCGCGTACGGTCTGCCGCAGGCGCTGCCCGGTTCGAAGATGGTGAGCGCCGGTGCCGATTGGGCCACCAACTACCAGACCCAGCTTAAGTGGTTCTGGGGCTACTGCGCACAGCGCTACGGCTCCATCCAGGGCGCCTACACCTACTGGCTCGCCAACCACTGCTACTGAGTTTTAGTTTTTCAGACAGGAGAGGCTCCGCACACATTGTGCGGAGCCTCTCCTGTCTTATACACCTTTTTATATTTCATATGGAAAGATGCAGGCCATTCATGGCGTTACGGTTGTTTATGCACGCAATTCATTCATCGCTTTTATCGCGGCCCTTTTGGCCATCTTACGCGTGAGCGAACGGCCAAACGCAACGGGCTCGAAAAAGCCGTCATGCTCTTTTTCCACCGTCCATCGCCAACCAAGCACGTTATTTTGAGCGACTCGAATACTGAACGAAGATCCTACACGCCCGCTACCTGCCACATTCATTCCAAGCTCCCTTTTCAGGATTTTTGGGCTGGATGCATACGTACTCATTATTAGCGTTTATGGACGTTTCGCACAGCCTATCAAGATACTGCATATAGTACAGCACTCACATCAAGAGAACTGTACTATATGCGATTTTTCAAGCTGAGCGGAATATTGTTCACTTACTCGCCATCTTTGGCCGTATGATGCGAACCTTTGCGGGGACCGCGCTTGCCGGATACACCCTTTGAGGCATCGGCCACAGCAAAAATGACAACCTTCTCATCCGGGTAGGACTCGCCATTCATGGCGAAATAGGCGATCTGGTCGTCTGCGACCGGCGGGAAGGTGAAATACTTCTGCACCGCTACCAGCACATCGGTGGTACGCACGGTCACGGAAGAAGCCTTTCCTGCAGCGTCAGAGTCGACGCCATCGGCCTTGTTTCGCTTGGTCTTGCAGAACTTGATGGCGTTCTCGTCTTTGGCGTCGCATGCCTGGACTGCGATCTTCTTCCGCTTGTCATTCACCAGCAATTTCACGTATGCCGGGCATCCGAGCGCTTCGGTCACGCCTTTGGAAAAGCGAACGGATGATTCCATGACCGTCATGGTCATCTTATTGGTAGTGGTCTTTTCTCCCACTGCTTCAAATCCGTCAAGAACAGACATGCCAACCCCTTGAAAATATAGGATATTAATTACATGCAATATAATACAACAATTCGCATAAATACACCCTTTTTTCACTAATAAAATAGGGGGTATCTCCGCTTTCCGGCAGAAATACCCCCTGTATTTCCAAGAATATAGCAATAATTCATAGACTTCATTGAACAAGTTTTCATTGAGATGAATTCAAGGAAATCATGCACCAATAATGTCGAGAATTACCGCGCCATATTTCAATAGTTGTATTTCACATCATTGGTCATTTTGCCACACGGCGTCTGATCGAGCTTCATATCAGCCGTGGCCTTGTCAGACACGGTCACGTCGAACTCGTACGTCACGCTCTTGCCAGGTGCGATGTACGCCATACTGGAGTTCAATGGCTTGCCGTCCATGGTGGCATTGCTACGGTCACGCACATCACCGGTCACGGCGATTGATCCAATCGAACCACCTGCAGGCGCGTAAATCAGCACACGCTGCGCGGATGTGCCACTCGGCGCCACGGGCACGCCACCAACGCCCTTCTGCTCACCACCGAGAATGTAACTCGTGCAGGTAGCCATTTCCGTGGAAGTCATACGGTTGGTCAGCGTGTACTTCACGTGGTAGGTCTTGTCACCTGTCTTGGTCACTTCGCTGGTACGGTCGATATACCAACCCATCTTCGAAGGATTCTGCTCGCTGATGTAAATGCCCGTTTCCGGATTGGTTTCGCTCTCAGGCGCATTCTTGGCGAGTCCAGCACCTTGGAAGTACTTCGCTTCGTCATCGTGGAACGTGTAGGCGTAGAAGTGGCGGTTCTCGGCCAAATCACCGATGCTTTGCGCCACCTTCATCATCTTGTCCACAGTCATGTTGCCAAAAGCGCCGTCCATCACCGTTTTGGCAATGTACTCGAAGTATTCGTCCTGCTGTGCCACAGGAACGTCCTTGTAGATGGTGTTGAGCATGTATTCGGCGGTGTTCTCGCCGGTAAGCACAGTGCCGTTGGACAAAGTGACTGGTCCGTTGATCTCCACCATCTTCTGGATGAACACCGGATCCACGGAAATCAAACCGTCGATGTTGCAGGCATATTGCGAACGCTGCCATGAAGCGTTGAGCATTTCCGCGTTGCGGGAAACATCCGGCACCGCGAAGGTGTCTCGCACGTCGAAGGAGAAACCCAACGGCCTGTTGAATACCGCATGTTCCTCAGCGGTGCCGTTGTTGCCATTGACGAACTCACCATTCGGGTGGAAGTCCCCCACCGCGATTTTGCCATGATCCGCAGTCATGGTGCCGAGAGAGCCAACCAAGCCGCCGCCGGAACGTGTTTCGGATGTGGTCTGTGCCGCCAGCAAGTATGTGCGGGCACCGTTCTGGCCGAGGAAGGAAGGCAGCATGTGAGTGGCGTTGCTGACCTGTCCGACCAAATCGGCGATATTGTCAAGCTGGTCCTTGCCCTGCTGATAGGCTTTCTTCACCATGCCGATTTTCGGCTCGGCAAGACTGTTATACTGCTTGTTCTGCTGCTGCACCTGCTGGTTGAGCTTGTCGAAGTTGCCTTGCGCATCGGCGATTGGCTGCAGGTTGAGTTGCCCTTCCGCACCGGAAAGATTGGCATCGGCAAGCTGCTGCACCGCAGTGGTCAACGATGGCAGTGTCTGCTGTGCAAGGTTGTCCACGACTTCCGTCATGCCTTGCACAGTGGCGATGTCACTGCCGACGAACGGCATTTTCGCGGCCACGTTCCATAGTGAACCGTGCGCAATCTGCTTGGCCTGCGCCGTCTGCTGCTGAGCCTGCGCGATGGACGCCTGCGACGCGGCGGCATCCTTGAGCTTTGCAGGGTCATTGATTGCGGATAGTGAGGATATGGCTTGCGATTCGTGTGCCTTGACGCTTTTTGCCTGCTTACACAGTTGCATACCAAACACTGCAGCAATGGCAAGTAGCACGATCAGCACCGCAAGTACAATAAGCGTCACATTCCGTGCCGTATGTTTTTCCCGTATTGCTTGAGCATGTTGCCCCATGCTTTGCTCCTCAAATCATTAAGCACTCAATTTGACTATCCCAGCGCATTATTGTGCCACATGGCACCCCTTTTTTCGGCCGCCAAATGAAATTTCCCTCTGTTCCATCACAAGAACAGAGGGAAAATCACAGAAAACCCACTTATTGGCTCAGTACGATCCACGGCCAGTGAAGATTACCATCACGGTTTTGGCAAGAATCGCAAGATCTCCAGCGATGGACCAATTCTCAATGTAGGAGACGTCCAAATATTCGCTTTGCTCCTGTGAAAGATCTGACCGGCCGGACACCTGCCACGGACCGGTGATGCCCGGCTTGACCAGCAGTCGGGCGGAATATAGGGAACCATAGCGGGCCACTTCTTCCGGCAATGCCGGGCGCGGACCGACCAGAGACATATCGCCCTTGAGCACGTTGTAGAACTGCGGGAACTCATCCAAAGAAGTCTTACGGATGAAGTGACCTACCTTGGTGATACGCGGATCATCTTTCATTTTGAAGATGAACCGGTCTTCCTGCCCAGTTTCCTCAGCGAGTTTCTTCTTCAGCTCCTCAGCATTGGTGACCATGGAACGGAATTTATACATTTTGAACGGCTTGCCGTGCAGTCCGATACGGGTCTGAGAGAAGAACACCGGACCGCCATCATCAAGCTTGATGGCGATGGCGACGCCGAGAAGAATCGGAGAGGAAATAATCAGCGCGCACAGTGAGCCGATGATGTCCAGCAAACGCTTGATTACGTTCGCAGCTCCCGTGTACTGCGGCAGGGAAGCCAACAGAACCGGCTGTTCCGTGGTGTTTCGCAGATACAAACGGTGACCGCTCACATCCGCCAGGGAGACCGCCAAGGCAAGTTCCATACCCAGCGACTCCACCGCAAGAGACAGACCATGCAGCATTTCGGAATCACGCGAAAGCACGTCAGCCACATAGACTTCCTGTACACCGAGGCTTTCGCAAATACGTGGGAATGCCGAGTTGAAAGGAATCACCTTGAGTTTGCTGGAGCCTTCGATATTGGCATCCGGTGTGTATGAGGTAACCACATAAGCGTCTTTTGAAGCTGGATCCGCTTCAATTGGGCATACAGCAACTGGTTCGTACCCCCAATTCATGCAGTTGCGCATGGTCTGCAAGGCTTTGTTGATGCCATCGGAAGATCCGATGACCACCGTTCTGTACTTGCAAGAGCCTTTGCTGCGGTGACGATGCAACGCTTGACGCATCTGCCAACGTGCGATGATATCCAAGAAGAAGGCGATGACTGGCGCGATAATCAACGCAGTACGGGGCAATGCAAGTTTGAAAATAAATGCAAGGCTGCAGTATGAGATGATGGTCAGCAACGACGCATTGATGATTTTGGCATACAGCTCATAGCCGTCCGCCATAACATGGCGGTGGTATGTGCCCGCGAATGCCAAGCATAGCAACCAAATCAGGCTGAACAGAATGAGGAAAAGCCAAAACGGCATCACATCGCCGATGGCATCGAAAGCAGCACCGTTGATTACAAGGCTGACGGTCAACGAAAGCAGCATCACTGCCAAATCGATGGCGATCAGGCTGGCGACGAAGGCGAAACGCCACCGGGGAGTCGATTCAGCCTTGCCGCGCCTATGTCCTTCCTTTTCCGCAGGAAACGGGGTATTGGAAAAAGTCATCGGCTCGAACTGCTTTTGCAGACGCTGATTCTGCATGGACACGTATGTCTGTCGATGCGCATTGGACGAAACGATATGAATCTCTTGAGTCCTCATACCTTGCTCGCCGTTTGGTGCGCCGGATTCACCGGTATTCACGCCTTGCATGTATCTCTCTCCCCTTCAGCTGCATACGGCAAACAATTTACCACAGCCCCCCCCCCAGAAATTAAGAGGGACCTATGGGGGTACCATTCGCTATATCCAAATCCTTCTCCGGTATGGCTTATTCGCCAGCAGTACCTGCATCTGAGTTGTCGTTACCGCCGTCCGAACCACCATTGCCGTTGTCGTTCGAATCGCCATTACCACCGTTACCGCCGGTTGAACCACCGTTGCCGTTCGAATCGCCATTACCACCGGTCGAACCACCATTACCGTCGTTAGAACCGCCGTTACCGCCGGTCGAACCACCGTTACCGTTGCCGGTCGAATCGCCATTACCACCGGTTGAGCCACCATTGTTATTGCCACCGGTCGAACCACCACCGTTCACACCGTTTCCAGAGCCCGGACCAAATTGCCACGTATATGTGTAGCGCCGGTTCGTAGTGCCGTTATTGGTATTCGAATTGGTATTCGACTGGGCATTAGCCGCAGTTTGCTCCGCCACAGACTTGTTCACGCCGTCAGAAGTCGAGGAAATCACCTTCGAAGCGTTCTGCATGGCCATAACATCAGTGCTTTTGCCATCAAGGAGTTTCTGAGCAGCGTCAATCGCCTTGGCAAGCGCGTCACGTGTCGACTCGTCCGCGACCTCGCCTGCAGAACCGTCAAGCAACGTCTTTGCGTCAGCAATGGCCTTCTGCAATGCGGCAGTCGTCTTATTCACTTCCAAAGCTCGCTTGCTGGCGTCCACAGCTGTGGCTGCTGCGGTAACGGCCTTGGTCTGTTCTTTGATATTGCTGATCTGCTTGCTCATGCTACGGGCGTGCGCACGCAGTGTGGTTTCGGACAGCAACACCGAGCATCCGCCGACCGTCTTGAGGTTTTGCGCCTTGGTCACGGCCTGAGTGAGCTGGTCGATTGTGGCGGCATCCGCCACCTGGTTTGCCGCAGTGCCCTGCAGACTAGTTGCCTGTTCGATGGCGTTTTGCAGTTTTTCGTTGGCTTTGGAGTATTTGGATTTCGCCTTCTCACATACCACCACTGCCGCACGCTGTTCTTTCGAATTGATACGATTGCGTACCACGATGACGCCGGCGATAGCAACCGCCACTGCCGCAATCGCAGCGACAATGGCAATAATCTTTCGCTTGTCCGCAGACGGCTCTTTCGGTGCGACCGGAATGGTTTTCAGCGGATCATGTTCCGGATCTTCCGCGGCCAGCTCCTCTAGGTCGGTTATGCCACCTGATGTATCAAATGCCTGAGTTGCTTCGACGTCCTGTTCATCTGTCGAAGAGACGAGGGGTGGCAAAGTGGCGGTTTCCTCGGCATCGGCTGGTGCAACCGCATCATCGAAATCGATGGTGTCGAGCGGCATACTGGGTATATCCGCGATTGTTGGCGCAGCCGAAACCGGCTGTTCCGTTTGCGTAGGTACGGAGGAAGCGATGGTACGAGGCTCAGCAAGCGAAGCCTCATCCGCACCATCGGCTTCTTCCGAATCGGTAGGCTGCAATTTGGGGAAGGTCAGCGGAGGAATATCCCAGCTGGTGTCCACCACATCCCGAGATATGTTGGACAAAATACCGTTCATAGACTGGGAATCATCGTTCTCAGTTGCCATACACCCCTCATTCCGTGAAGAAGGAAAACGTCAGATCCTCTTCTTCTTGCCGTTTGCACGATGGCTGCTACGCGGAGCACCATCTTCATAGTAGTAGTAATAGTTGGAGTGGGAGTTGACCTTCTTCGGATCTGCACGGTTGAAGATGAAGCCAAGCACCGGCACCTGCGCGGTGGCGAGCGTGTCGGCCGCCTCCTGCAGGGACTTCTTCTCGCACACGTTGCGGCTGACCACCAGCAAAAGGCCCTTGGCCCAACGGCCGAATACCGCTCCATCGTTGGACACCGTCAACGGGGCGGTATCAATAATCACGTAATCGTATTGGGTGAGCGCCTGCTCCACCATGAGCTTCATGGTTTCGGAACCCAGCAGCACGCCAGCGTTCGCCGGCCTCTTGCCGCCAGGCAGAATGTGCAGGTTCGGCTTCCAGTAGCTCTGCACCACGTCCTTCGGGCCCATCTGTCCGGACAGCACGTGCGCCAGACCGGCGGCACCTTCAATACCCAAATGATGGGCGACAGACGGGTGGCGAAGATCAGCGTCGATAAGCAGTACTTTCGCACCATCTTCAGCAAGGGCCACCGCAGTGTTGATAGCCATGGTGGTCTTGCCTTCGGACGGCTGCGCAGAGGTGATGACAAGCAGCTGGCCCACACCTTCGGTGCGGTCGGTCTGCAGGAAATCGATATTCGTATGGATACGACGGAATTCCTCGGCAATAGCGCCGTTAGGCTGGCTCACCAGCACCGGACGCTTATCATCAAGCGAAGCGTCCATCGGAACGGAGCCAAGGGAGGATGCTCGGACGATGCCGCGCACGTCGGAAGTCTCTTCAACCTTGGTGTTGAGGAGGTCTTTGATGAGTGCGGCGAACACGCCGATGATGATGCCGAGCACCACACCGACAGCCAAATACAGGGCAGTCTTCGGCGAAGACTTAGACGTCGGGACCTGTGCCTTCTGCACGATGGAAAGCTTCACCGGGGACTTATCTCCGGAGTACAGGTCGCTTTCAATGACGTTCTTCAGCGATTCGGCAACGGAATTGGCGATGTCCGTGGCCTGCTTCGGATCTCCATCCACCACGGCAATGTTCACGAATGCGGTGTTAGTCGGATTGGTGACGGTGACCTGGCCGGCAAGATCCGTCACGGTTTCATCCAAGCCAAGATCATCAATAACCGGCTTGAGCACCTTCGAAGTGGTGGCAAGCGTCGGATATGAGGTGATTTGGTTGGAAATGTAGCTGCCACCAGTGGACTGCTGGGCGATGCTTTCGCCACCATCGGAAGCGTTATAGGTGGCCATGGTCTGAGCCGTAGCCGTATACTTCGCCGGAGCAAGGAAGGTATAGGCGCTCACGCCTGCCACTACCACCACGAATGCGATGATCGCGGTGACCAGATGCTTACGAATGATTTTGAACAGATCCATCAGAGTGATGCCGTCATCCGCTTCCTCAACTACCCCTTGCGGTGCGGTAGGCTGCTGCACATTAGCGTTCTCTACAGAAGTCACTGAACTTCCCCATCTCACGTTGACAATATCCTTTCCAAGGATAATCTTCCCCCTCGAACTATCCCTCATCCCTTCATACATTGAACACATTTTTTGGGAACTCAAACAGATGGGCTGTGAAATAAGGAACATTCCCTGTCGATATCGTGCGCGTGCGAGACTTATTGGCAATATTCTGTGGCCGATTTTGGCGGCCTATTTCTGGCGACAAGAAAAAATACCACCGGCCGACCGTGCCCAAGTGAACAAGGCCGCCAACACCTGCTGTTAGCCTTTCCTACGCCCAACTTAAGGCGATTTGGGAGAACGACAAGGCAAGCTGGAAGAATACGCTGTCCCGCCAGCAAGGCGTGTACATAATAACCAATACCGATAATGGGAAACTGTATGTGGGAAGCGCCACCGGAAGGAACGGCATATATCAGCGGTGGAAAAACTACATAGATAATGGCCACGGCGGCAATACAGAACTAAGCAAACTTGTGGAGCAGCAGAAGAAGCGTACGTAGAGACGCATTTCCGTTACACGCTTTTGGAACATTACGATTCCACCGTGCCCAAAAACGTCGTCCTCGCCCGAGAAGCCTATTGGAAGCAGGCACTGGACACCCGCAAACACGGATACAACGATAATTAGGCCTTGCCAGATATAGATACCCCAAGAATTTCCTCAAATCATTGGTAGTGACCGGTACAGGCTTTCATCATCATTCCGCCACGCCCTGAAAGTAACGGAATGTATGTGCCCAGCTCCCCATTTCGCTTATATGCGGCAGATTCCGAGAGATGGAAACTCCCATTTCGCCTATATGTGGCAGGTCGTAACGGGCAAAAGCCACCTCGGGGGTACATATTCCGTAGTTAGAGAGCATATCTTCGCCGACTATCTGCCACATATAAGCAAAATGACATTTTCGCACCGGCCGAAGCCGCCACTCATAAGGCAGATGGCCCGCTCTTCACCGCCAGTCGAAGCGCCGCCCATTGGAACGTCTCCAGTCAAAACACTCCTCGTCGAAGTACCGCTCATCGACGCAATCCATAAGAAGCGCCGTCAGTCAAAGTGTCATCAGGGTGCTGCCTCAATGAGGCAGCACCCCTAACGCATCATCCGTCTCGAGGGATCAGCCCTTTTGGTTGGGGACGAGCATGATCTCGCCGTCGGCTATGCCCTTGAGATGCTGGCCGTACGGGCTCTTGCCGTAACGATCCGCGGACTCCATGAGCTGCTCGCGCGTGACCCAACCGTTCTCGTAGGCGATCTCCTCCACGATCGCGATTGGCAGACCCTGCGCACGCCACTGAGCCCCTTGCCCCACCGTCCGAACACCAAGCCCATGACAGACACCATGCCGAGAAAACCTGCCAAGAGATAAGAAACCCCGGAAGGAACCGACGAATTTTGTAGCACGATCCCGATTTTTGGGGCAAATTTCGAATCGTGCAACATTTTTCCTGCCGAAATGCGGTTTTCCCACCTATTTCACACCCCCGAACCGGCTTTCCCGACACTTTCGCGCGACTACGGGGGTGTGCGGTGTAGCACGATTCCAAAAAACGGCCAAAAAATGGAATCGTGTGACATTTACGGAGCGCAGAACGTGCCGAAACAGACGAAACCATGTGACCATGGCAAGGAAAACGCATTCCAAGCTCCGCTTTTCATGCATTTTGATGCTCCGGGTCTCCCCTATCGGTAACAGGAATCGAGAGTCCCGAAAATGCCGCCGTCTCGATCGAAACGACTCCTATCCCGATATAGAAGGGGATACATCGCGAAGACTGCCGCACGTAAACAGAAAGCACCAAGGCAATGGATAACGTCCGGATTCTTGCGCATTTTCGGATTTCGGCCTTGATGGAAAGGGACATGGACCGTGCCGGGTACGATTTTCAGTCGCCAGACAATGAAAAACCGCGATTGGAAAGAGGCACGGAGCCAGACCCGCGGAAATCATACAGTTCGACCAGGCCATGTTCGAGACCAAGCTCGACGCCATGGTGCGCGACAAGGTCGAGCGGATCGTCAACGCGATGCTCGACGAGGAGGCCGACCTAATCGCCAACGCCGCCAGATACGAGAGAAGCGATGGACGCAAGGCGTACCGGGCCGGCCACTACGCGCGCAGGTTCACCGTCAAGGCCGGCAGGCTCGGACTCAAGGTGCCCAAGCTCAAGGGCGCCCTGTTCGAGTCGGCGGTGATCGAACGCTGCCGGCGGCGGGAGCAGAGCGTCGAGGAGTCGTTGATCGACATGTACCTGGCCGGCGTCAGCACGCGCCGCGTGGACGACATCAGCCGCCTGCTGTGGGGCGGGCGGATGCCCTCGCAGACGCTCTCCGACAAGCTCAGGAAGGTGTACGACCAGATCGACGAATGGCGCAACCGGTCGCTTGGGGGCGAGTACCCGTACGTGTTCATGGACGGTGTGTGGCACAAGCGCTCATGGGGCGGGTCGGTCGAGAACGTGAGCGTGCTGGTCGCCATCGGCGTGGACGACACGGGCCACCGGGAGGTCATCGGCGTGGCCGAGGGCATGAAGGAGGACAAGGCCAGCTGGGAGCAGTTCATACGGTCCATGATCGAGCGCGGCCTGAAGGGCGTCAGGCTCGTGGTCGGCGACAGGTGCGCCGGGCTCGTCGCCACCGTCGGCGAGATGCTGCCGCAGGCCAGATACCAGCGGCGCATGGTCCACTTCATGCGCAACGTGCTCTCCAAGGTGCCGCCCACCCACCGCGAATGGGCGTCCGCCGCGCTCATGCTCATCTGCGCCAGGATCCGCTACGTCACCGTCAACGATTGGTCGAGCCGCCGCTACCTGGACATGTCCCGGCTCGACGGCATCATGCAATCAACCGACTGAAGTCATTCCCCCGACGACGGACCAGGCCACATTTGCGCAAAACATCGGGCACAACCTCTCCGTCGCCTGAGGGGCCTTTCTATGCCTTTGACCGGTGCGTACTATCCAAGGGCGGCATGCTGTAACACTGACCTAGCGCTGCTCCTATGTCACAGGCAGCAGTCAGAACAGCAAGCCATCATCAGGTCGTCGCAATCAGTCCGTAAGATAGGCCTGCGCATCCAGCGCTGCACGGCAGCCCATGCCCGCTGCGCTGATTGCCTGACGATAAGTACGATCCACGCAATCGCCTGCAGCAAAGATGCCTGGCGCACTGGTCACCGTGCTGGCACCCTGCACCACGACATATCCATCATCGTCACGGTCCACAACACCGGCCGCAAAATCAGTGGCTGGCGTATGACCGATAGCCACGAATACGGCGTTGGTGTCCAGCGTGCTTTCTTCTCCGGTCACCACATTACGTACGGCGATGCTGCTGACACTGGCCGGTGCTACAGCCGGTCGTTTGAGCGTCAAGCCAGGAATGGCAATAGGTGCACCGGTGTTCTGTGTGGGGGAGGAGGTGCCGGTAATGGAGGTCACCACTGTGTTGGTCATCAGAGTGATGGTCGGATTGGCTTTGGCTCGGTCCACCATGATCTGCGAGGCGCGGAAGCTATCGCGTCGGTGAATCAAGGTGACCGAAGAACCGAACCGGGTCAGGAATAATGCCTCTTCAAAAGCCGAATCGCCACCGCCTACGACCACGATAGGCTTGTTCCTGAAGAAGAAGCCATCGCAGGTGGCGCAGTACGAGACGCCATGTCCGGACAGCTCCTGTTCGCCGGGCACCCCAAGCTTACGGAATGACGACCCTGTGGCGATGATAAGCGACGATGCCTCCAATTGGGAGTCATCGGAGAGTGTTACACGATAGGTCGGCTTGACCGAATCACTCTCACACGCCTCGATGGAAGAGACATCGTCTGCGATATAGGTTGTACCGAAGCGCTTGGCCTGTTCCTTCATGCGATCCATAAGATCCGGGCCAAGAATACCTTCCGGGAATCCGGGGAAGTTCTCCACCTCAGTGGTGTTGACCAACTGTCCACCTGGCGACAACGCACCAGTGACCATAACAGGATTGAGACCTGCGCGGCCAAGATAGATGGCGGCCGTGTAGCCAGCGGGACCAGAACCGATAATGATGACGTTATGTTTCACGTGAAACATTGTCACACCCCCATACGATATTCCGTGTCATTCAGCCAGATGCGAAGAAGGGGCGGTACCGTCGAATGTATGCGAACGGTACCGCCCCTTCTTGGGTCAGTTATCGGCATAGATGCCGATTAGAAGACCTCCACCTTTTCGATGTACAGCTGGTTCTGCGGCAGGCTATCCGATGGCACCCACAGCAGCAGATCCTGCGTATTGACGGCTTTGGTGAACTTCACCTCAGTAGTGCCACCTTCAGCAAAGGTGAATTCGGCCACCTGCTTGCCTTGAGTGGGGTCCCCAGTGGTATTTGCGCGAATATAGCCCTTACCACCGGATGTGCGGATGGTGATAACCATGCGGTACGCATCCTGCGGCTGGTCAAGGTGCATGTAGTATGCGTACCCGGATTGGCCGCCAGGATTCGACAGGAAGTTGGCGCTGGAAATCGTAAACGCCGTGTTGTTCTCATGGCTCGGTTGCGGAACAGCGCTGGAATCCTTATCGCCGGACTTCTTGGCCTTGGTCTTCTTGGACGACGAATCAGCAGTCTCGGACTTCTTGGACTTGTCTGATGCCGAGTCCTTGGATTCGCTCTGAGTGGCATCACTCGATTTTGAAGAATCGTCAGTGGTGCCACCGTTCGTCGCGTTCTCGCTGCCACCAAATGGCACAGCGTCAGCATTGATATCAGGCCAGTCACCTTCACTGGAGTTGCTGGAAGCATCGGCAGGATTGTCTCCGGAGGATCGGAACGCATGCACTGCCCAAACAGCCGCTGCCACTACCAATATCAGAGCCACAATGATGGCAACGACCTTGGTCGACAGTTTGCCGAACAGATGTTCATCGGGCAGCTTGCTGTCAACCTCGTCATCCGGCACATCCTTCGGTGTGAAGCTCGGAGGAATGGCGCTTACTTCGGCAATGCGGGCCTGCTCCTCTTCCAAGGCACGCAGCGATTCCTCACCAGGAGCCACAGCACGGCCGCTGGCGTCGAACACGGGAATACGACTGGTTGTCTCTCCCACGGTGGCATCGGGAATACCGCCGGTAACAATAGGCACTGTCAACCGAGTATTATCACCCGGACCGCCGATGGGGGCCGGATTCATTTCGCTGTACCAGTCACCGGTGCCTTCACCGGAAAGATTTTCGTGCTCCCAGGCGTCAGAAAGGTTGAAGTCAAACAGACGGCGGGCATCAGACTGAGACTGGTTACCGTCAGCAGTACTGGACCCATCAGGCAGAGGAACCGGTGACATCGCGTGCGGAGCGGGGACGGCGGCCGTCTGAACCGGCAGGGAAGGGGTAATAGACAATTCCGGAAGACTGCTGCTGTTAATCAACGTGCTGGGAATAGGCACGATATCAGTCTCGTTGGCAGGCTTCAGTATCGCCTTGGTAATCGAGCAATCGCTTTCCACGCTCGGCAAAGCAATATCAGCATCGCTCAGTTCAGAGAGCGGCTTCCAATTACCCAACAAGGCGTCGAGTTCTACAAGGGCAGCCATTGGCAACGTATGATCGTCGGGCTCGCTCAAGGCCAATCCACGCTTGCAAATCACGCGGAATTCGCCAGGGGTGTCTTGCGGCAAGGCACGCAGATTGAATGTGGGTGTCGCTTGGCTTGGCGTGCGTGTCAGCAGGGTATAGAGTAATGCCGCAAGCTGGCGAATCGCATACCGTTCAGGACCGTCCGTACGCAGATCGGTAGCGGACGTATCGGCCAGCATCGTGGCACATGGTGCATCGGCAATTTGCACACCGGAGGTAGTCACTCGAACGGTGTCGGTTGTGATGACGATGCCGCTGGGAGTATCCGCAATGACCTCGCGCAGCACGTCGGCGCATTCTCCGATAATCGACCGGATGGCGCTGTAGCTGAGCGGCTTGGCGGTATCTACCATGTAGTCAGTCAGGCATTGGCCGCTATCCACCGGCATGACAATGAGAAGTACGTCGGATTCCATACGGTATTTCAGTATGGGAATCACACGATCAGGGCGAGTGGCGGCGATGCGGCCAGCGAGCTTATCGATTGCGGCGAAAGCGCTGCGATCGATAATGATGAACAGCTGGCAATCCTTTGCCAGCACACGGTCGTTGGCTTTCCATGCCTGAATGCCAGGCTCCTCACGCAACGATGATACCAAGGTGTATCGGTTGAGAATCGTGTCTCCGAGTTGCGGTTTCATAGTGCGTTCGGCTCCGTGTGATTGGTGTTCGAGATTGGTCTTAGATATTCTACGTGCGGGGCTATCCTTGACGGGCTCCGTCTCAGGATTGATTTACGTAGCGTCGACTTTTTTCCGGCTGGGCTGTCACAGCAACGTCCTCACTGGCCGGAGTCTTGTGTAGACGGGCCAGTATCGAGTGATAGGCGCTGATGAGTTCCGGGGTGTGTACCACCCACAACACAGCCACATATACTACGGCCAGCACAATGGTGAGCACCACGCAGATGGCCAGCGCAGACCACCAGCTCATGTGCCCGCCTACTGGTCGAATATCCGCGCCGAGCAGTGCGACTACCGGTCGTTTGATCAGCCAGACCACAACTCCGGAAGCCAGTGCCGCCACAATGGCCTTGGCATATGTCCTCGTGATCTCCCGACCGCCAAGATTGCCTTCGAACTTGCGGCGCAACATCATCAACGTCAGCGGCAACGCCAGTAATCCACCGAGGGTCACCGAGCAGGCGATGCCGAGTACCCAATGCTCAGGAGGAAGTACCATCATGCCGATGATCATGAATATTGAGGTGAATCCATACTGCATCACCGCGGACAGGAAGGGGTGAAGGCCGTCCTCAAAGGCGTAGAACGTGCGCTGGATCAGCAGGAACGCCGACCCCAATGGAATGCCCATAGACAAGGCGATAAGCGCATAGGAGATCAACATAGTCTCGTCCATCGAGACGGACGGAAGCAATGCACGGATGATCGGTTCGGGGAACACGACCATGGCGGCGGCGAAGAACATGATGAGCAGGCCCACATTATTCAGTGCGCTGACCAGGTCGTGCCGTGCCTCATCCAGATTCGCAGCTGCGATGGAACGGGAGATTTTGGGGAACATAGCCGTGGATACCGATACGGCGATGAGTGAATAGGGCAGGATGAACAGTGTGTACGCATTCTGATAGGTCGCGTTGCCTGCCACGCTGAACAGGCTGGCACCCGTCAGTTCGTGGGCGCGCTGCGGTGCGGATGTGGCGATACGGGTAAGGATAATGCCGCAGATCTCACTGGTGATCACCACGCCCAAAGAGCCTAACGCCACGGGACCCATAGACCTGAGTCCAAAGCCGCCAAGCCCGAAGCTGGGTTTGTACTTGAACCCGATACGGGCCAGCGGCAGGAACAGTATCAGCGCTTGGAAGGCCACGCCCAAAGTCCAGGTGCCTGCGGTAAGCGCGATTTTGTCGGCGGTCCAGAATTCGAGGGGCTGTTCATTGGCCTTGCTGAACAGCAGAATAAAGCCAGTAAAACCGGCGCAACTAATAATGTTGGCACCGGTTGAACTCCACGCATACGTGAGGAAATGGTCTTTGGCGGCCAGAATCTGACCCAACACCGTATACAGGCCGTAGAAGAACACCTGAGGCATGCACCACAGGGTGAACGAGGTGGTCAGGGCTATCATCTGGTGATCGTCGCTACCCACGTACAGGCGGGCAAGCAGAGGGCTGGCCGCCGCCATCACCACGGTCATGGCCAATAGGATGCCGATGGCCAACGTAATCAGGCGATTCAGTCGTTCTTGGGCGTCTTTTTCTTTCAACGTGCGCACGATCTGGGGCACCAGCACGGCGTTGAAGATGCCGCCGGACACCAGCGTGAACACGGATTGGGGAATCATGGAACCGGCCTGATAGGCGTTGGCCGCCAATCCAGTGGTGCCGATGGCCGCAGCGAGAAGAATCGTGCGGAGCTGACCGGTCACACGGGAAGCAGCGGTTCCCGTGGCCATGATCAGGGAATTACGACCTACGGTTGAACTCATTCGTCGGGGTCCTTCTTCCGATGGAACTGCCGCCACAGGCCGATAATGCACAGTAGCACGGCGAAGCCGATGATAATGAAACCGCTGGCATCACTGACGCGCATCACACTGGTGATCGCGGTATCCTGCGTGTTGCCGAAGCTGTTGCCTTCCCGGTCGCTCAGCGACACATGGGCCGTCGATGAGCCGGAAGTGGAAACGCGGATGGTGAAGGTCACCTGAGCGTCGCTATGCGCGGGAATATCGATGTCAGTGGTTCGCGAGGTGACGATCTGCATGGAGTCAGTCAGCGAGTTGACCTGCACGCTGACGGCATAAGGAAGGTCATTGCTGACGGTGATTGGCATTTTCGCGGATTCGCTGAACACGGATATTGATTCCGATGGGTTGATGCGTACGCCGTTCAGAAGATCGCTGGCCAGTGTTTTCGCGGCTCTGACCATGGCTTTTCGCGTGGCTGTCGGCTGGGGGGAGCCAGACATGGATCGCAGCGCCATATCGTCATGCAGCACCAGCAAAGAGCCAATCCATTGCGTCGGATCGTTGCTGTGCGAGACGGTGTCATTGGCATCCTGCCGGGCCAGGGCCTGCGGGTCCAACGACGAGACCTCGTCGGAATCAATCTCGTTCTTCAATATGGAGGTGGCCATGCGCATGATGTCATGCCGGCTGTCAGCCAACTGTCTCAACGCCGACCGGGTATTGGCGGTGTTGGCATCATCGGCCTTGTCGGGATTGACCGAATCGCTGACATTGTACGGATCGGCCTTGGCCATGGTCTTCAGGTCCGTCAGATTCAACCAAGACGCCTGCTCGAAGGCGCTCATCACCTGATCGATCCAGCTGGCCTCCGTGGTGCGGGAGAACGTCATAAGCAGGTATCGGGATGTATAGGGCTGTTCCATCTGGTAGAACGCGCTCTGAGCGACCAGTCGGGCCAACCGACCGGCATCGCTGGACTCGGCCTGCGCGTCCGTGCTGGTGGCTTGGCCCTTGGCCAGCGTGCCCAAGGTCGATTGCTCCTTCAGCACGGTGACATCGCCGGCAGGCGTATGCACCACGTAGGTGCCTGTGTGTACGGCTTCAGTCTGGTCGGCATCGAAAGAGGCATCGGCAATCACCGTGTCATAGCCCTGCTCGCGTGCTGCGGTCAGCGCATCCAACGTCCAACAGTTGTTGCCCTGCCATGCGTACGCGGAGGGTGTTTCGGAGTCGCCTCCGTCGGCATACCATGCGGCCGCTTGCTTGGCGTTCCACTGCTCAGTGGTGATGCCGGCCTTTTCGTAGGCCGCGGTATCGTCCAGTGCGGTATAGGCGGTGATGTCGAAGTCGGCGGGCTGCATGATGCCGGCAATGGACGGTTGCACTGCGGACTGACGCCAATACAGAGGATCCGCGATCACTTGCAGCGAGCGGTGCTTGGCGAATGTCTGTCCAAGGGATCGCGCGGTATCGGCATCCTGTTCGGATAAGGATATGGCTTGCGTATCAGTGGCTTTGGCCGCGTTGCTGGCGTCGGCGTTATCGGACTTGTCGGCCTTGTCCGTGCTGTTGGACTTGGACGATGTTGATGTCGAGGAAGTGGTGGTTTCGGCAATGCGATTGCTGATGGTCTTATTATCGACCTGCCAGCCGCTGGCGGTGTAGGGCATGGCCACGGTCAGGTTCATGGCCGGTGTTGTCGCGGTGTTGAGCCCATCCGAAGATCGGGTCAGAAAACTCGGCAAATCGGCGAGTATCTGATTGCCAACGATATACGACAGCATCAGCGGTTTCGGTCCCCAACTCCCTATGGAGGCAAGGGTCTGCTGATTGGCGTTCACCTCGATGGTGACGGTGGCAGTGCCGCCGGCGGGAATCGATGGCACGTCAACGGAACCCAACTCGTTGGGGGTTGGGATGGGGGCGTTGTTCTCGGCCCAATTCTGAATATCGGTGCGCGAGACAAAGGTGAACAACGCATTGGTGGTCAGGTGCAGTGTGCCGCTTGACGTGGCCGTGCTGTCCGTATTGCTGATGACCGCGGTGACACGATAGCCCGATTTGGAGGTGACGATGGGGGTGCTTTGCGTGATGGCAATGCTCTGCTTGGGCTGATTCTCGGTCTGATTGCCCGTTGCGTCCGTCGTATCGGATGAATCAGTCGTGTCCGTCGTATCGTTCGCGTAGACGGTCAATGGAGCGGCCAGCATCGCCACAACGGCGACGCCAGCCGCCAGTGCGTGTGCCAGACGTGTGCAATGTCGTAAGACTCCGGGTAGGTTCACTCGTTTGCCTGCCTGTTCTTCTTCCTGGCGTAGAGCCACGCGATTTTGCGTTCGTTGGGATAGCTCAACACGCCATCCAAATCTTCAAAACGCACCCAGATGGCGTCTTCCGCCTCATGATCCGGGTCTCCTTCCACCGTCAATTCGCCGCCGGTCTGTTTGAGCGCGAAGTGATGGACCAGCTTATGCACGCGCTGCGTGGTACCGGTGAACCAGTAGTCGATGGTGGCGATGGAATCGATCACCTCGCCCAGGATGCCGGTCTCTTCATGCACTTCGCGCACAGCGGTCTGCTGCGGGGTCTCGCCTTTTTCGATATGCCCCTTCGGCAAGCACCATTCGAGATGGCCGGAGCGGGAATGACGGGCGATAATGGCCACGCGGTTCTGGTCATCGAAAATCAGACCGCCTGCCGAATATTCGCGTACGACCGGCAGTTCCTGGGCATCCAGTGAAGCGAATGTGGTCGGACCGTCCGACGTACGGCGTTGCGGCATCATGGCCGGAGTCGGGCCGGATGGTGTCACCGGTTCTACCGGCACTGCCGGTTCCGGCGAGGCAACATCTCCGGACGGGTGCCGGCCGAAGACCGTGGCCGGCGTGGGATGCGCTGACGTTGCGGGCCTCACTGGTGCTGCAGACGGCGCTGAGACCGGCATGGTGACCGGCGTTGCGGCCGGTGCGGTACGTGCCGCAGGCGGCATCAGCACGTCGCGCGGAGTCGGTATCGCTGTGGTGTGCGCGGCGGCGGCCTTGGCGACCGCAACGGCAGCATCTACGGCCGCGTGAGCGGTCGCCGCGGGATCGTTCGTGACGATGGTTACGGACGTTTGTGCCGTGGCGATAATCGGCTCGACCTCGGCAATCGTCTCGGCACCGGCCTCGCCGGCGATACCATCAGCCTGCCCCTCGATAGTGCCGCTGGTAGTGGCGATGGTGACGGTGGCATGCATGCCGAAGACGGTGGCCGGTGTGGGCATCATCGGCTTCGGTGCGGGCATGTCGCTGGCGGCGTCCGATATTTCGGATTCGGATGGTTCGGGTGTGGCGGGCGTTGCGGGGGTGCCAGGCACACCGGGATGTTGCGCAGTCGGTACTGCGTCTACTTCGTCTTGATGAACGGCCTGATTGGTGGAGTGGCTCGCGGTGCCGCCGACATCGGAAGAATCGCCCGAATCGGCGGAATGATGCGGAGTTTCGGACGTATACAGCAGGTGGTCTTGGGTATGGCTATCCGCCGAATCTGGTGTTTGCCCCAGCATGCGGGCAAGGTCGGCGGGCGTAATCATATTCTCCACCTTACTCAACCCCGTGTGCAGGTGGGGTAACGGTATGCTGGTAGGGCAGAAAAACGTCGCACGCGGGAAGGTGCCCATTGGATTTCGAAGTATGGCCCGAAGCCATCGAACTTGGTCGACTGTTCGCCGAACAGGGTTACGAGCTGGCATTGGTCGGCGGCCCGGTCAGGGATTTGCTGCTCCATAGAAAGAGCCACGATTTGGACTTCTGCTCATCCGCACGGCCTGAGCAGTTCGAGCCGATACTGCGCCGGTGGGGGCATGACGGCTTCTGGGACATGGGGCGCAAGTTCGGCACGCTGGGTGCCATGCGCCGCCGCCCGGACGGCACCGAGGTCAAGGTGGAGGTCACCACCTATCGCTCCGACACGTACGACACGGACTCGCGTAAGCCCGAGGTCAATTATGGCGACACGCTTGAGGGCGACCTGTCCCGCCGCGACTTCACCGTCAACGCGATGGCCCTGCGTGTGCCCGACCTGCAATTCGTGGACCCGTTCGGTGGTGCCAGCGATCTGTCCAAGGGTGTGTTGCGCACGCCGGTGGACCCGCGACAGTCCTTTGATGACGATCCGTTGCGTATGATGCGCGCCGTGCGATTCGTGGCCCAGCTGGGCTTCCGTATCGCGCCGGACGCGGCCGAGGCGATTACCTCGATGCGCGACCGCATCGACATCGTATCCGCCGAGCGCGTGCGCGACGAACTGACCAAGCTGCTGCTCTCCGACCGTCCGCGCGCCGGCCTTGAGGCGTTGGTCGAATCCGGTCTTGCGGACATCGTCTTCCCGGAGATTCCGGCCCTGCAATTGCAGATCGACGAACACCACCGCCACAAGGACGTCTTCGAGCACACGATGATTGTGCTCGAACGCGCGATCGCCCTGGAAACCGGCCCGGACGGCCCGGTGCCCGCCCCCGACCTGACGCTGCGCTTGGCCGCCGTGATGCACGATATCGGCAAGCCGAAGACCCGCCGGTTCGAGCCGGGCGGCAAAGTGAGCTTCCACCACCATGACGCGGTGGGTGCCAAAATGACCCGCAAGCGTTTGAAGGCGCTGCGTTTTGACCACCATCTGGTCGAGGACGTCTCGGAACTGGTGAATATGCACCTGCGCTTCCACGGCTATGTGGACGAGCCGTGGACCGACTCGGCCGTACGCCGGTATGTCAAGGATGCCGGGCACCTGTACGAGCGGCTGAACAGGCTCACGCGCGCGGACGCCACCACACAAAACAAGCGCAAGGCGATGATCTTCTCCCAGGCCATGGATGAGATGGAGGAGCGCGTCCGCGAACTCAAGAAGAAAGAGGACTTCGACGCGATCCGCCCGGATCTGGACGGCAACGAAATTATGGAGTTGCTGGGCCTGGAGCCCGGCCCGATGATCGGCCGCGCCTACAAGCACATGCTGGAATACCGCTTGGATAACGGTCCGGTGGACCACGATGTGGCCGTCGAAGAACTCAAGCGCTGGTACGCTGAGATTCAGTAGTCCGATACTAGTCCGATACCAAAAAACCGTACGCTGAATACGTGTCAGCGTACGGTTTTTCGCGAAGATGAAGCTGTATGCGCCTTACTCCGCCGTGTATGCGTCGTGTTTGGTGTCGGCGGGCAGCTTGGTCATGCTATCGGCGGCCTTGCAACCCTCGATATTGGTGATGGTCTTACCGGATTGTGGGGAGGATTTGGTGTCCTGCAGATCGTTGAACGTGGCGCCGATGACCACATCGATGAGTTGATCCTCGCGAGCCGTCATGATCATGGTGGCGTCGGTGAAATTGCCGATCAGCGTATACGCCTGATTAATGGCGTTCTTGCCGAAGTAGATGGTGGTGCGTTCAACGCCGGTGCTGGAATAGTTATCGATTTTCTGCACGCTGAATCCACGATTGGCCAAAGCCTCACCCACGGCCTTGGCGAATTGGCCGTGAGAGGTGCCGTTCATCACGCGGATGCCGACCGAAGCGTTGGACACGTATTGCGCTTTGCCGCTGCTGTCCTTGACCGCGCACGGCGCCGCGTTGCCGTAATTCGGCTGGCGGGCCGGAGTCTCCACTTCGCCGAGGCCGAAAACGTGGAAATTGAACAGTAGGGCTATGACCAGCACTACTGCCAATACCGCGCCGCTGATGGAAAAGACGATGGTCTGGCGGCGGCGCACGTACGCCTTGCGGGCTTCACGTTCATCAACCTGATACGTCATCGGTGGACTTCTTTCATGGGTCGGGTGGCTGGTTGCTACCTTAGCGTCACTGTCTGACGCCGATATTGGGGTGTGCGGGAGATTTGGCTCGAATAATGCGATCGACCACAGCCGTATCGCGCCACCCATCGATAATGCGTTGTGCCGCTGCCTCGTCGGCGGCGAAAGCGACCACTGAGGGGCCGGATCCGGAGACGAATGCATGGCTGGCACCCGCCTGCGTGGCGGCGTCGATGGCCTGCCCGCTGCGGGGATGCAGGCTGATTGCCGCAGCCTGCAGATGATTGCGGTCGCCTTCTGCGGCTCCCACGATGTCAAAGGTGTGGTAGACCTCAGGAGTGCTGAGTTGCGACTGGTATGCGCCGACCAATACTTCGCCGCTGAATCCCTGTTCTATCAGCGCCAGCTCATCGCGGCTGCCGGGGGTGATATCCGTGATGCGTTCACCGAAACCGGTGCCGTATGCAAGGCCACCGGTCAGGCAGAACGGCATGTCCGCGCCCAACGTGGCGGCAATGGTGCGCAGGCGCTCTATAGGCCAGTTCAGATCCCAGAGACGATTGACCGCCAGCATGGTCGCCGCGGCGTCGGCTGAACCGCCGCCTAGTCCGGCACCCACGGGAATGCGCTTGGTAATGGTCAACGCCACATCCGGCTCGCGTTCGGCCGCCTGGGCCATGGCGAAGAGGGCCAGTACCGCATGGTTGCGGCGCATGTCGCTGCGTGAGGAGGCCAAGTCGCCCAAATAAGCGCCTTCGAGCTCCAGAGAGAATCCCGCTCCGGGTTGCTTGGCGGTTGCGGTGACGGTGTCGTATACACCGATTGCACAGTAGATGGTGTCCAGTTCGTGGCGTCCGCCCCACTCGTCGTGAGCAGGCCCCACTTCCAAGGTGAGATTGGTTTTAGCCGGGCAATCCACCGTAATGGTGATGGGGGAGAGCTCATCGGACTGATGTCGGGCAGCGGCTGAGCGTGGATGTGAGATTACCGGACTCATTGTGCCTCATCTCCATCTCCACACGATTCGATGGCCTTGGCCAGAGCGGTGAATTCGGCGATGGTGAGCGTCTCTCCTCGACGGGTCGGATCGATGCCGGCGATGGAGAATGCCTCGGAGGGCGCAATGGTCTTCAATGCCGCGTGCAGGGTCTTGCGACGCTGACCGAACGCCGCATCGATCAGACGAAATACGAGTTCCCGTTGTGTGCCGTCGTCTGTGCTGTTCGCAGTTCCCGGGGCAGCCGGGTCATCGGCCTGATACCGGGTGAATCTGACGAGCGCGGAATCCACATTGGGAGCCGGCCAGAACACATTGCGGCCGATGGTGCCCACCCGTTCGGCGGTGCCATACCAGGCGAGCTTCACGCTCGGCGTGCCGTAGATCTTGGAACCGGGCTTGGCGGCGAGTCTGTCGGCCACCTCTTTTTGCACCATCACCAAGAACGAGCCGAGGTTGTCGAAACGCTCCAACAGCGTGAGCAGAATCGGCGTGGCCACGTTGTACGGCAGATTGGCGACCAGCGTAAACGATGCGTCATCGCTGAAATCAGGCACGTTCTCCGGGGTGACGGTTAAGGCATCCCGATTGACGACGGTGAGTCGTGACGTGGCTTCGGGCATGAATTCGGCGACTGTGCCCGGCAGTCGTTCGGCCAGCGGCGGATCGATTTCGACTGCGGTCATGGTGGCGCCGGTTTCCAGAATCGCCAGCGTCAACGATCCCAGGCCGGGGCCGACTTCCATGACATGATCGGCAGCGGTCACTCCCGCCTCTCGTACGATACGACGGACCGTGCCGGGGTCGATGACGAAGTTCTGCCCGAATTTCTTGGTGGGGCTGATGCCGGCATCGGCCGCGATACGACGGATATCGGCGGCGCCTAACAGGTGACCGGTGGCGGGAATGGTGTCGTTCATAAGCGTGTGTTCCTTGTGGGCTTCGTAACCGATCAGTACCAACCGATTTGTTCGGAATTTTGCCATGCCTTGGACGGGCTGCCGTATCTTTGTGCGATGTACCACAGACCCCAATCGATCTGTACGGCGGCATCGTCACGGTAATTGGCGCCGAACGCAGCCATTTTGTCTGCTGGTAGCGACTGAGGAATGCCGTAGGCGCCGGAGCTCGCGTTTTCGGCATACCACAGCCATCTGGACTCGCGGTTCCATAGTTTGACCAGGCAATCCCAGTCGTTGCCTGTCCACCCGCGCTGCGCGGCGGCACCGGCGGCATAGGCCTGAGCCTGGGCTACGGTGGCGTGCCAGAGTCGGCCGGAGGGCGTGGTGGTTGTTCCTGAATCGGAGCCGGAAGAGCCGGAATTGTTGTTCGTACCGCCGCCGGTGTTGCCAGTGTTGCCGGAGTTGCCGGTGTTACCGGTGTTGCCAGTGTTACCGGAATTGCCGGTGTTGCCGGAGTTGTTGCCGCCGGTGTTGCCGGAATTGCTGGTGGACGACTCGTGCTGATTGTTGGAACCGGAATCGGCCTTGCCGTTATCGGCGGAGTCGGATTTCTTATCGGAACCTTTATCGGTATCAGACTTGGCGGCGCCTACGGCGATGATCTGGTCGATGGCCATCGAGGTGACGGTCTCCGATTTCAGCGTCTCCGATTCGGCCACGCCATCCACATAGGTGACGTCGTACACCTGCGTCTTCTCGCCGTTGACGCCCTGCTGGCGCACATCGGCCTGCCCTTCAGCCAGATTCGGGTCGATGATGGTCTGGGTGGAGAACGGAATCACGGACGTGCGCGTCTCCTCGCCGTGGGTCACGCGGCGTACGCGCAGAATGGTCTCGTCGCTGTCTTTCTCAACGCTGACGCGATCCTCCTTGTTGAGCACGATGCCCTTGGAATCGAGGATGGAGGCGGCCGGCAGCTTGCCATTGGGGGCCACCGAGCTTTTGCCGTCGGCGATGACGGTGACCGGCCCGGACTGGTTGATCACCAGGCCGCCGGTGAGCTGGTTGTACACGTTCTTGATGTCGACGGTGATCTTCGCGGCGTTGTTCTGGTTTTCCTCGAAAAATCCCAGTAGCTGGTCGGCGCTGGTGGCCACGGTCCAGAACGGCACGGCGGTGCCGTCGATGTTGATGGTGGTCTGGTAGGCGGACTGTACGGTGACCACGGCATGATTGGCGAGCTGGTCGCCGGACGAGGTGGTCACGATATCGTGGGTCTTGATATCCACCCCTTGTTCCTCCAGAAGACGGGTGGCCGTCATCGCATATGTGGTGACTTGGGTGGTTTGCCCGTTGATGTTCAGGGCCACGGATTTACGCGCGGTGAACGCGAATGATCCAGCCAGCGCGATACTGGTCGCCGCGATACAGGCGATTACGCGGATGCGACGCAGTGTAACAAACCGCTGCGGGGTCCAACGCCGTGCCATTGCCATACTCTTCCTGCTGGGTGAACGATTACGCCACCCATCGTAACGGTTGTTCCGGCCCGTACTGCGGTTTCACCGGCCACCGTCACCATTCCTGCTCGTCAGATTGTTCTGAGCTCAAAAAAAGAAAAGAAAAGGGGGGGCGGGAGAGAAGGGGATGTTCCCGCCCCCTTGAAGGCGCGGAGCTGGTTGGGGGACGCTCCGCCCTCATTCCAGGAAGCCCATAATTGGGGGAAGGCTCCTGGAGTACTTACCCAAGGTAAGAATTATATGCGTAGAAAAGTCTACGTATCACATAATACGCCATTTTTTCTGCGCGACGAGCCTCTTGTCGGGATCGAACCGACGACCTGCCGCTTACAAGGCGGCCGCTCTGGCCATCTGAGCTAAAGAGGCGATTGTTCTTAACGCGTAAATCGTTGCGAACAAATGACTAGTATACCGGTACTTCCCGAGTGGTCAATTTAAGCCGAGCCGCAGGCGGTATTGCATATGTCGCGGCGTCAACTTATTCGGCCACGCAGCATCAGGAGGCGACCGAAATCGGCTTTCCGCTGGCACCGATGGATGGCATTTTGCCTTCCACGCCTACCTGGTCAGCATCCAGCCCAATGGACTTGAGGAAGCCGTCCACCATATTCGTGTCCGCCAGCGTGAGCTGCTTCAGATCCCAGTATTCGCCGTTGATGGTGAGTGTGGGGGAGGAGAAGGCGCCGGAGCTGTTGAACAGTTCGGGGCGCAGGATCGTGTAGTTGTTGGAGGCGGTGAGCCAGTCGAGGTATTCGTTCTTGCCGCTGAACGCCGCGGCGGCCACATCCTCGCTCACGCCGGCCTTGACGGCCTGCTTCTCCAGCTTGGCGTTGTTTACCGGCTCGTAATTGGACAATTCGCCCGGCTGGAAATCCTCAGTGTAGATGTTGGAGAGGTAGCTCATGAGGTGGTCGGGATCGTCATCATGCTCGGCAATGTAGATGGCACCGTTGAACACGCGGTTGGAGTAGTTGTCGGAGCTCTTGTTGTTCTGGAAATTGAGGAAGTGCAAATCGATGTTGAGCTGGCCTGCGTTCATCAGCTTGACGAGCGTCGGGTCGAGTTGGCGGTTCACCGAGGCGCAGCCGGGGCACAGCGGTTCCATGTAGATGGATACGGTGGGAGCCCCCTCGGCTTTCTGGCCATACCCTTTGTTGGAGATTACGAAGCCGGCCTTGTCGTCGGCGTTAGCCGGCTGGGTACTGACTTTCTTGAGCTTGCTATAGGCCTCGTCCACGGTCATGTTGCTTTGCTGGCTACTGCTGCTGGTGTTGGACGGCCGCATAGCCTTGTATACGGCGAATCCAGCGATGGCCACCAGCACCACAATAATGGCCACCACAATGCAGCCGATGATGGTCTGCTGCTTACGCTCCTTGGCTGCCTGCTCGGCCCGTGCCTGTTGTGCGGCCTCCTCGGCCGCTCGGCGCTCAGCGCATGTGGCACGCTTGGCCTGACGCTTCGGATCTGACATAGCTATCCCCTTGCAATCGCTTCAATGTTTGGGCCCCATCATAATGACCGGGCCTGAGGAGGACTGCGCCCAGAGCTGATCTGAGGTGAATTCCCTGTAAAAGTGTGACGGAACGAACGTATCGGATACACAACGGCCATGTGTGCGGATGGCTGATGTGTGAGATTCCGCCCCGCTCTAGGCGAACGGCATCCAGTTGATCGGCATGCCCAGAATCGGCATCGCGCACAAGGCCACGGTGATGATGGCCCATATGGTGAACAGCACGGTGCCGCGCCCGCCGCCCTTGGGCGCCGGCGCCACTGGAGCAGGTGGAGCCCCACCCACTTCGGTGGATGGCGCGCCCGCCGGGCGACTGTGTTTGAGCCCGCGCAGTACGCCGCCCCCCAGCCGAATCATCATCGACTGTGGGGCGAACACAGTGACCAGCCAGCCGATGGCCATGAAACCGCCCAGCGCCAGCCCGGAAGCGGAGAACGGCACATCATTGAGCAACGGCACCGGAATACCCCAATCCGCGGTGAAATACCAGGAGATGGTGTGAACGGGCAGTGCCAGAGCCGCGGTGGCCACGGCGGTTCCCGCCATATAGATGATGACTAGCAGCAGTATGCGGGGAATGGCCAGCAGCAGGGCTTTGACCAGATGCCAGGGAAAAGTCGCCACGCGAATCCACGAATCGGAGTTTTTGCGCTCGCCGCCGCGTTTGCCCTCGCGCTCAAGCTGGGGTTCGGTGTTATAGGCCAGGGTGAGCAGTAGCCACAACAACGCAGTGGCCGCGATGATGGCCACGAGCGGAGCATTTGCCGCCAGTGCCGCCAGCGGCGCCGCCAGCAGGATCAATGGCAGGGTGCCGCGCTGCAGATATTCCCCTCGCTTCACGTCCACCGGATTGGGCATGGGAGGATTTTGGACCATGGTTTCGGTGGGGGCCGCTTGGGCGGTTTGGTCGATGATGCGCTGCAATGCCGGGCGAATGGCGGGGTCCACCGCTGTGGGCTGGTTGCTTGCGGGATCCCAGCTGCTCTGGGCGGTGCCGGACGGGGGGAATGATGACGGCTGCGGCGTGGGGAGTACGGTGGTGCGCTCGGCCAGCGGCGTGGTTTGGTCCGGCATCGGTGTGGTCGCGCCGGTGAGTACCTGCGTGCCGGCGTCGTCGGTGAAATCGGCAGCAGCGTCGGGCAACAGTTGCGTGGCCTGCTCCGCACCGGCCGGCGGACGTGGCGGCATATCGGCTAAGGGCAGCGTGGCGGTAGCGGCGCCAGCCGGCGAGAATACGGCGGTTTCGCCATCGCCGTTATCGCCCTTATTGCCGGAGAACACGGCCATGGTGGGAGCCTCAGCGGCTTCCTCGGCCGCGCGCCAGATGGTTCGGGGATTATTGCGGTCAACGCCGCCGGCCGCGCCAAAAGGGGGCATCGCCTCCGCGGCTTCGGCAACGATCGCAGCCGGTTGTCCAGCCACGGCTCCCGCGGCGAACGGTCCCGCCTGCTCGCCCTGCCAAGCGTTGGGATTCAACGCATCCAAGGCGATGGCATTCAGCAATTGATCCGGCGTGCAACGATCCCTGCGATCCGGGTCCAGTGCAGAACGGAAGGCAGCCAATGTGCCGGCCGGTAGTCCGGAAAGATTCGCGTTGCCCGAGGCCTCGCGCTCAAGTACCGCCATCATCGGCTTGGTGCCGAACACAGGCGCGCCGGTTGCGGCAAAAGCGAGCACGGACGCCACCGACCACCAATCGGTGGCGTCGTCGGATTCGGCACCGTCAATAATCTCGGGTGCGATGAATCCGGGTGTACCCATCACTAGGCCGGTGCGGGTCACGTGACTTTCGCCCTCGCCCATCGCGATACCGAAATCGACCAATACCGGTCCGGCGGCCGACACCATCACATTGGTGGGTTTGATGTCGCGATGGACGATGCCGGCCGCATGTACGGCTTTGGTGGCTTCGATGAGCTTGCGGGCCAAGCGTTCCAGATCGTCGCCCACATACCGGCCATTGGCGGCCACATCATCCTTAAGATTCTTGCCCTCGATGAGTTCAGTGACGATGAACGCCAACGTATCGTCGAGTTCCATATCCACGATGCCGCACACACCCGGATGATTGATCTTCTTCAAGGCCATGGCCTCGCGCCGCAGGCGCTCGCGCGGCGTGACATCGGGCTTGAGGTCGGGGTCGTGCAGGGCCGTGGACGCAGAGCCGGAGCCTGCCACTGACTCGTCGGTCAGGGAGTCGCGCAGAATCTTCATGGCATAGGTGGTGCCGCCGTCGTCGCGCACCCGCCACACCGACCCCATAGCTCCTGAGCCGAGCCGGGAGATCAGCGTATACCCACCAACCACTTCGCCGGGCTCAAGATTCAACGCGTTCAAATCGCTCATGCCCTCCATCCTAATGCCTTGCTGGTGCATTATTCTGGCTCTCTCCTGGGAGGCCGAGCTTGATATTTCTTGGCTCCCCTCTCTGAGAGGGGAGCCAAGAATAAATGCCGTTTACGTATTGAGAAGTGCCGTTTACGCCATTAAGGTCGATTGCCCTGACCGGATGTGGTAGCAAATTATGCGCTCGAAATGACAGGATAGGTGCGTGGGCAGGTGCGCCAGTCGTGAATTTGCGACTCTATAACCATCGGCATCAAGGATGTGTCGGCGGTGACCCAAAGGTGAGCCAGCCGGGCACATTCAACAGTGGCACAGCGATGCAAGGGCAGTATCGTGAGCCGCTGATCGAATCGATAACGATATCAGATTCGAATGCCGCGACTTCGCCGGTCGTACCTTCGAATACTTCTCCGAAGACGGCTACCTGTTCGGCGTGATGGCCTCCCAGCAGGTCGCTGACGCTCCGGTCAAGGCCTGAGGTGTGTCTCCGATAACTGAATAGCTAAATAGAATGGACGGCCTGCTGAGTGCTACTCAACAGGCCGTCCATTGTGTATCTGAATGCGAAAAGTCATTATATGGAACGGAATATATCGATACTGTGCATTGTGCCGATTACTGATTCCGACGCAAGTATTCGCGCAGGAAGGGCACGGCAAAATCGACTTCGCCTCGTTCTGTTTCGCGGATAACGAAGGCGTCAAGGAGGCGTTTGCGGTAGGTGGCGGCATAGTTAGGCGTTTTGCCCATGCGCTGTGCAACATTCACGGTGGGAGAGGGACCATCTGACGCTGCCATGGCTTCGAGATACTCACGGTCGTTTTTGGATAAGCCTTGCAACTCCGGGATGCACACGGCGTTATCAAGGTCAATACGTGCTTCCTCGATCCCTGCCGTAACATCAGCGTCGATGATGGTATCCGAGTCCCGCATGTCTGCGGCATCCCAGATATGGTAGCCAACCAGTTGAATCATATAGGGGTATCCGGCTGTCACATTGGCTGCAGTGCTTAATTGAGCGTCGGTGATGGACATGCCGGAGGCGCGGAATGTTGTGGCGAAAGCATCGCGCACTTCATCAAGAGGAATATCTGTGAGTATGTTCGTTTTCGCGCGACGTAGGAACGTGATGACTTCGTCATTGAACAAATCAGAAATCATCTGTGGGAGACCGGCGAACACGATGGCGATATTGCGTCGTTCCCTGATTTGATGCTGTATGGCAGTGGCGATGGCAATCATGTCGGATCGCTCAGCCGCTTGAGTCTCATCAATGGTGATAAGCAACCCAGCATGGCGCTTCTCAAGCGCATCCAACCGTCCGGCAATGGCACTTCTCAACGTTTCGGGCATACGCTTCGGGGATAGTTCGGCTTCTCCGAGGCCGATGCCCGCTCCAGCAAAAGTCAACGATGGTCGGATAGTGAGGTGGTCAAGGGCCCCTCGCCCGGTTCGTAAGGCATCAACAAGGCGTTCGCATAGTCCGGCAGAGGCCGTTTCTTCGATGACATCCCATCTGCGCGCTTTGGCCCGGTCTCCGAACACAGTGAGCATCACGGTTTTTCCGGTTCCACGAGCGCCGGTGACGAGCATAATGCGCCCTGGGGCACCGACTCCGTTATCGAGACCTTTCTCGAAATCGCGGATAACTTTGCCTCGGCCGATGAGCAGGGGCGGTTCCCCTCCTGCCGTTGGCTTGAATGGGTTTTCCTTTGCCTTCATGTGGACCGCCTCCTCGCTGAATCAACCTAAAATAAAAATTATCAAAAATATCAAAAAAATAAAAATTATCAAAAGCTGGGTTGAGCCGACTGAAGAAAACAGCCGTGGCGACAATGATCCTGCCGCAATCCGCGGTGACAACAACTGACGCGGACCTTCTTGGCAGAATCGTTGTTTGTCCCGCTTCGCCAATCAACGTCGCTCAAGTTCGGTGCGCAGACCGGCTACCGTAGCGGTCAGCTCACGCACTTCCTCGCGCAATAGGTCGATTTCGGGATTGGCTGATGTCGCAATAGCCTCTTGCGCGGCTTCCTTGGCCACTTCCTTCTCCCGAGCGTCCTCGCGCCGATCCGTCTCCAGATTGACCTGATCCACGATCCACGAGGCCAGCGTGGCCGTCACAATACCGATCAACGCGATGCCGGTGAACATCAGCACCACCGCAATGATCTTGCCTTGGAAGGTGACCGGCGAGAAGTCGCCATATCCCACGGTGGTCACGGTCACGAACGCCCACCACAACGCCGTGCCGAAGTCGGTGATCGTGGATCCGGACGCCTCGCGCTCCACGGAATACACGGCCAGCGCGCCCACGTACATGAGCATTCCCACCGCGCCGACCGCGTATACGGTGATGCGCCCGCGCACCGCCATGCCGGAGGTGCGGTTCAGCACGTGCAGCACGGTCAGCAAACGCAACAGTCGCAAGGGCCGGAGCATCGGCAGCGCGATGGTCAGCAGCGTGAACAGGTTGTGCTTGAACCACCGCCAGCGATCGTCGGCCAACCACAGCGAGACCACATAATCGACGACGAACACCACCCAGATCACGTTGATGACGGTTTCACACAGCGCGATATGCGTGCGGGAGAGTATTTCCCACGAATACACCACCAGAAACACCACGGACAGCACCATCAGCGGCCAGTCCGTCCACTTCTTCCACGTCTTCAGTCCCATATTCCGATTGTAGTGGCGCGTCCGCTGCGCCACTGCGGAGCATGACTCCGGACATCAGTGTTGTATACGTTCGTATACATTTCACGTTGTGTACGAACGTATACAGCGGTATTTTTCATCTCGTATTTCCCTTATGACTATCACCACAGTGATATAATCAAGAATATGTAAGGAGAGAGAAGGAGCCGGCCAATGGAGACCGCATCGATCGAACTGTGGCATGGCTCTTCGCATGTCATCAAGCATCCTGAATACGGGCTGGTCAAGCCGAACAACGATTATGGCCGCGGATTCTATTGCACGCGCAGCGTCGAGCTGGCCAAGGAATGGGCGTGCGCGGGACTGGATGACGGTTTCGCGAATCGGTACACATTGGCCACCAACGGGCTCACCTTCCTGGACCTGTCCCAGTTGCCCTACACCATCCTGAACTGGTTGGCCCTGCTGGTCGAAAACCGTCGTTTCCAGCCGACCACCGCCGTCGCCGCGCAAGGCATCGAATATCTGAAACAAGTGTTTCTGCCGGATGCCAGTCAGGCTGACGTCATCGTCGGATATCGTGCCGACGATTCGTATTTCTCGTTCGCCCGCGCTTTTGTCAATAACGCGATTTCCATCGACCAACTCGCTGAGGCGATGCGGTTGGGCGAGCTCGGCAAGCAGATCGTACTCGCCAGTCCTCAGGCATTCGCGGCACTGCGGTTCCAAGGCTGCGAAATCGCCCGCGCTTCGACCTACCACGGATTGCGTAACGAGCGCGACCGCACAGCTCGCGAAGCCTACCGCCGCAAAAGTGCAGAAGCCGATCTCGACGGCCTGTTCATGCGCGACATCATCCGCGAGAAAGTGACCAACGATGATCCCCGCCTATGATGAGACATACTTGCCGGACGCCATGGCCAACTTGGCCGGCGCCTTCGATTATGCGCTGAACGATTGCGGGTTGCCGGTCGGCCTATTCATGGACTTCTTCGCCACCTCCGAGGCGGCCGCGCTTTTCGGGCGAGGCACGCCCAAATACGTGTGTGGCATGTCCGGCGAGGAGCTGGTGGCCGAAATCATGCGGCAAACCGGTTGGGCGCGCATTCTCGATATGCCGCCAGCCGCACTGCGCGCCGGCTCAACACCCGAATACTGGGCCGGATGGGTACTCGCATACTGCCAATGGGCCAGGGGAGTGCGGTTCTCGGACATTCTCGATGTGCTGTCGCTCGACGATATCGTGCGACTGCACCCGACTCTGCACGAAGCCGACGAAAGCCGATTCGTCGACGTGTACGACGAGCGGGCCGCCCATAATCGCACCGAGGGCGACTCCCGGCTGCACACGATCCGCGTGCGCGCCGGACTCAGCCAATCCGGGCTGGCCCGCCGCTCCGGCGTTACCCTGCGCTCCATCCAAATGTACGAGCAGCGCCGCAAAGACCTTGGCAAAGCTGCCGTCTCCACCGTGCTCGCTTTGGCCCGCACGCTTGGCTGCCGCATCGAAGATCTGTTGGAGCCGTAAAGACGCGGAGTAGTATCGCGCCGCATCGATTCTGATAACTGAACAACTACTTTTAAGGCCCGGCCGGATGCTCGTTTGGACATCCGGCCGGGCCTTCTGGCTCCACACGGGGTGCCGAGGTATCCGTTCTCCGCTTCGAGGGGCTGATTTGGCCTTCCGTAGAGGTTTACTCCCGTTTCGAGGGGCTGGTGGCCCGCTAGAACACGGGTATAAACGGCTTCGCCCCACCGTCATTCCGCCATTTTGGGGATGCGCTTACTTGAGTACCAGCCCCTCGAAACGGAGATAGATCTCCGGAAAGGGTCAAAACAGCCCCTCGAAACTCAAGATGGCGGTTGCAGGGCGGTTGAGGATCAGTCGAAGAGCGGTTCAAACGCAAATGTGAACAATGCCACATGTGATTGGGCGGGTCGCTGCACGCCGATTTTCGGGGGTGCATGGGAATGGCGGAATATCAACGAAAAACCCTATATCTAGGTTTGTTATGTGACACGCGCCACTACATATAGTGCCTTGATTTCAAATCACACCGCTGTAATATGGCCTTCGCTTCACTGTTCATCAGAACCACATCAAGGGGAGTCGCCATGACCGTCACCGTGTTCACCAAGCCGCATTGCCCGCAGTGCGATGCCACCAAGCGCCAGCTCACCAAGCTGGGTGTGCCGTTTGAAACCGTGGACCTGACGCAGAACCCCTCCACCCTTGAGCAGCTGCAGGCCGCCGGTTTCCAGCAGGCTCCGGTGGTCATCACGCCGGACAACTCCTGGACCGGCTACCGCCCCGACCTGATTCGCGAAGTCGCCCAGCAGGTGGCCGCCGACAACCGCGCCGCCGCCACGGTGTCCGCGTGAGTCTGAGCCAGCCCGAATTCGCGGCCGAAGGCAAGACGATCGGCGCATTGGTCTACTTCTCGTCGGCCTCCGAAAACACCGCACGGTTCGTGGCCGGATGCCGTTTGCAGGACGAAGGCATCAACGTCTACCGCATCCCGTTGCGGGCCGCCGACCCGGCGCTAAACGTCCGCGAACCGTACGTCATCATGGTGCCCACCTATGGCGGCGGCGTGGTCAAGAAAGCAGTGCCGATTCAGGTCAAACGCTTCCTCAACGATCCAGCCAACCGCGAGTGGATTCGCGGCGTCATCGCCTCAGGCAACACCAATTTCGGTGAGGCCTACTGTGCCGCCGGAGACATCATCGCCGCCAAATGCAAGGTGCCCTACCTCTACCGTTACGAACTCATGGGCACCCCGGAAGACACTGCCGCCGTGCGAAACGGCCTCGTCCGCTTCTTCACCGAACAGTAAATCTTGACCCCCTCGAGGTATTGGCTCCCCTCTCCGAGGGGAGCTGTCAACGAAGTTGACTGGGGGGAGCAACTGTCTGAGTAAACACACTTCTGCCATATTCCAAGGATTTCCAATGACTGACCTCACCGCCACCGGCCTGCCGCTCGACAATACTGCCGACACCGCAGCGGAACAGTACGACCCGGCGCACGATTACCACGCGCTCAACGCGATGCTCAACCTCTATGACGCCGACGGCAAGATCCAGTTCGACAAAGACAAGGCCGCCGAACGCGAATACGTGACAGGGCACGTGGCCACCAACAGCAAGCGGTTCGCCTCCACCGCCGAGCGTCTCGAATACCTGATCAGCAACCAGTACTACAACCCTGCGGTCTTCAACCAGTACTCCGCTGAATTCCTCGACCGCATCTACGAGCACGTGGAATCCGCCGGCTTTGAGTTCGGCACTTTCCTTGGTGCGTTCAAGTTCTACACGTCCTACGCGCTCAAGACGTTCGATGGTCGCCTCTATCTTGAGGACTTCCCGCAGCGTTGCGCCGCTGTGGCCCTGGAGCTCGCCGCCGGCAATGAGCAGCAGGCCATCGAATACGCCGACGAAATGCTTGCCGGCCGCTTCCAGCCCGCCACCCCGACCTTCCTGAACCTCGGCAAGGCCCAGCGTGGCGAACCGGTCAGCTGCTTCCTGGTGCGCATCGAAGACAACATGGAGTCGATTTCGCGCGGCATCAACGCGGCCCTCCAGCTCTCCAAGCGCGGCGGTGGCGTGGCCCTGCTGCTGAGCAACCTGCGCGAGCTCGGTGCCCCGATCAAGCACATCGAGAACCAGTCCAGCGGCGTGATTCCGGTCATGAAGCTGCTGGAGGACTCCTTCTCCTATGCCAACCAGCTCGGCGCACGTCAGGGCGCGGGCGCGGTGTACCTCAACGCCCACCACCCTGATATCCTGCGCTTCCTGGATACCAAGCGAGAGAACGCGGACGAGAAGATCCGCATCAAGTCGCTGGCTCTTGGCGTGGTGATTCCGGACATCACGTTCGAACTGGCCAAACAGAAGGCCCAGATGGCCCTGTTCAGCCCGTACGACGTGGAGCGCGTGTACGGCAAGCCGTTCGCCGACATCTCCGTTACCGAGCATTATGACGAGATGGTGGCCGACGACCGCATCAAGAAGACCTACATCGACGCCCGTAAGTTCTTCACCACCATCGCCGAACTGCAGTTCGAATCCGGCTACCCGTACATCGTGTTCGAGGACACGGTCAACCGCGCGAACCCGATCGAAGGTCGCGTGACCATGTCCAACCTGTGCTCGGAAATCCTGCAGGTTCAGGAGCCGAGCGCATACAACGAGGACCTCACGTATGCGCATGTCGGCCGCGACATCTCCTGCAATCTGGGTTCGCTCAACATCGCTAAGGCGATGGATGGCGGCTTGGGCCACACGGTGGAGACGGCGATCCGCGCACTCACCTCGGTGGCCGAGCACACCAGCATCAACGCGGTGCCTTCGATTCGCCGCGCCAATGAGGAGGGCCACGCCATCGGTCTCGGCCAGATGAACCTGCACGGCTTCCTGGCCCGCGAAGGCATCCAGTACGGTTCTGAAGAGGGCCTCGACTTCACCGACATGTACTTCATGACCGTGGCCTACCACGCCTACCGTGCCTCGCACGCGCTCGCCGTGGAGCATGGCCGCACGTTCGCCAGCTTCGCTACGAGCGACTACGCCAAGCCGGCCGGCCAGGGCAACTACTTCGACAAGTACACCGATGGTCGTCGTTCGCTCACTCCGCGCACCGAACGGGTCCGTGCGCTGTTCGAACAGTACGGCATCGCGATCCCGACTGCGGCCGACTGGGAGGCCCTGCGCGACGCGATTCTGAAGGACGGCATCTACAACCAGAACCTGCAGGCCGTGCCGCCCACCGGCTCGATCTCGTACATCAACCATTCCACGAGCTCGATTCACCCGATCGCCTCCAAGATCGAGATTCGCAAGGAAGGCAAGATCGGGCGCGTGTACTACCCGGCCGCCTACATGACCAACGACAACCTCGGGTACTACAAGGACGCCTACGAGATCGGCTGGAAGACCATCGTCGACACGTACGCCGAGGCCACCCAGCACGTGGATCAGGGACTGTCGCTGACGCTGTTCTTCCCGGACACCGCCACCACCCGCGACCTCAATAAGGCCCAGATCTACGCCTGGCGCAAGGGCATCAAAACCCTCTACTACATCCGCATCCGCCAGCAAGCCCTGGAAGGCACTGAAGTCCAAGGCTGCGTCTCCTGCATGCTCTGATCGTTCGAGGGAGCGTATACCGCCTTTCTTCGGCACTCGACGTACCTTCGTACGCCTTCGGCCTCAGACGGCGGTCTCCGCACGCATTGAACAACCAGAGGCCACTCTAAGGAACCCACAATGTCACGAACCATCTATAGAGCACTGCTCCGGCTGACCGCGCCGGAGGAGTTCGAAAACAAGCCCGCCGACAACTCCCAAGACGAGTAATGCAAAGGAATCCCCATGGCACCGATTTCCATTCCGCGCAAACCGCTGAAACTCATCGACCGCGTCTCCGCAATCAACTGGAACCGCCTCGAAGACGAGAAAGACCTTGAGGTCTGGGACCGCCTGACCGGCAACTTCTGGCTGCCCGAAAAAGTTCCCGTCTCCAACGACATCCCCAGCTGGCAGAAGATGACCGAGGACGAGCACACGCTCACCATGCGCGTCTTCACCGGCCTGACCCTGCTTGACACCATCCAGGGCACGGTCGGCGCCGTCTCCCTGATTCCGGACGCGCTCACCCCGCACGAGGAGGCCGTGTACACCAACATCGCCTTCATGGAATCCGTGCACGCCAAAAGCTACTCGTCCATCTTCTCCACCCTGTGCTCCACCGAGCAGATCGATGCCGCATTCGACTGGAGCGAGAACAATGAGTTCCTGCAGAAGAAGGCGGAGATCGTGCTCGACTACTACGAGGGCGACAACCCGTACAAGCGCAAGGTGGCCTCCACCCTGCTCGAGTCCTTCCTCTTCTACTCCGGCTTCTATCTGCCGATGTACTTCTCCGCGCACGCCAAGCTGACGAACACCGCCGACGTGATTCGTCTGATCATCCGCGATGAGGCCGTCCACGGCTACTACATCGGCTACAAGTACCAGAAGGGCATCGCCCAGCTGAGCGATGCCGAGCGTCTGGATCTGCAGGACTACACGTACGACCTGCTCAACGAGCTGTACGACAACGAAGTGGAGTACACCCAGTCGCTGTACGACCGCGTGGGCCTGACCGATGACGTCGAGAAGTTCCTGCGGTACAACGGTAACAAGGCGCTGATGAACCTCGGCTACCCGGCTTTGTTCCCGGCTGAGATTTGCGATGTGAACCCCGCGATCCTGGCCGCCCTGAGCCCGAACGCCGACGAAAACCACGACTTCTTCTCCGGCTCCGGCTCCTCCTACGTGATGGGCAAAGCCGAAGAAACCGATGACGACGACTGGGACTTCTAAGGGTTTCGCGGTCCGCGAACCCGCAGCGCCGCCGCGTTCGCACGGCGGCGCTACGCTGGAGATATGGAACAGGATCCGTTGGTCAGCATCATTATTCCGGTATATAAGGTCGAGAAGTTCCTCGACGAATGCGTGGCGTCTGTTGCCGCGCAGACGTACGCCAATCTGGAGATTCTGCTGGTCGACGACGGCTCGCCCGACAATTGCCCGGCCATGTGCGACGCCTGGGCCGCCCGCGACCCGCGCATACGCGTGATTCACAAGCCCAACGGCGGCCTGTCCGACGCCCGCAACTCCGGTATCGCTGAGGCTATCGGCGCGTACATATACTTCGCCGATTCCGACGACACCGTGGCACCCACGTTGGTGGAGGACTGCCTGAACGCCATGCGCGAGTATGACGCCGACCTCGTGATGTTCCAGTTCGACACCATCTCCGAGAACAACAAGCCGCTGCTGTCCAACTATCGCCACAACGACTTCACCGAGGTGCAGGTCCTGACCCCGGTCGAGGTCATCAAAAAGCAAGTCAAGGCTGAGATTGACGGCTATTTCTGGGCCTTCCTGGCACCCGCCTCCACCTATCAGGGCACCGGATTCTCCTTCCCGGTGGGTCGCAAAATCGAGGATCTCTCCCGTATCTGCAACGTGATCGGCGAGGCCACGCGCGTGGTCCGTCTGCCCAAGGCGCTGTACCACTACCGCATGCGCGAGGGGTCGATTACCGCCAGCTGGGATCCGCAGCTCACCCGCGACTGGACCCGCGCCGCCGACGACCGCGAGGAATACATCGTCCACCGATTCCCCGAGCTCAAGGGCTTCATGACGCTGCAACAGCTGAATTTTTTTGCCAACCTCGATTACGAGACCATGCGCCAGTCGCTGATCGCCGGGCTCAAGATCGATCCCGAGGACGCCGACGCGCTTCGTCGCCGCATCGAGGGCCTGACCAAGTCCGCCGATGAGGGCGATGAGCCCGTACCGGAAACGTTGCGTGAGTTGCTCGGACTGCTCAAGCTGGGCATCGCCAAGGTGGCCGATGGCACGTTCGGTAAGGCCGATGGCAGCAGTACTGATGGCGATGCCGAGAACGATGACGTAACGCTGGCCGACCGTTTCCGCGACATGCGCGAGGACTGGCGCCAGCTGCGCATCCAGCGCATCGAAGACGCCGAGGAGCGCAAGGCCGAGCGCAAAGCCGCCCGCAACGGCGTCACCTTCGAGTCTGTGTCGCATTAGTCGGCGACTGATGGAATCCATCAGTCCGGGAAGAGCAGACCTGCTCTACGTCGGGCGTGCCGGTTCGCACGTTCGAGAAACAGGCGTGTCATGGGCCGAACCACACAACACCCCCAGAAACGCCCATAAAGTTAACTACATTTCAGACACGCCACTTGCCTTGGTCCACGGTCCGTGTATAGTAGTTCTCGGCTCAACGAAGAGAACCTTCACTGAACCGGAAAAAAGTAAACGCTGAAGCTTGCAGTTTCCGAAAGCAAAGTTGTACGTCGGTGGCGAGGGCGGAAGCACAGTAAAGAACAAATCCCTTTACAACGGATCGTGAGGCACGTACCTGCCTCTGAAAGGATTAGTAATTATGGCAGAAGTCGTTTTCGACCACGTCACTCGTATCTACCCGGGCAACGATAAGCCCTCCGTGGATGATCTGAATCTTGATATCAAGGATGGCGAGTTCCTCGTCCTCGTCGGCCCTTCTGGCTGTGGTAAGTCTACGACCCTTCGTATGCTCGCCGGCCTGGAAGAGGTCAACAAGGGCCGCATCCTCATCGGTGGCAAGGATGTCACCACGATGCAGCCGAAGGACCGCGACATCGCAATGGTGTTCCAGAACTACGCTCTGTACCCGCACATGACCGTTGCCGACAACATGGGCTTCGCCCTGAAGATCGCCGGCACTCCGAAGGACGAGATCCGCAAGCGCGTCGAGAAGGCCGCTGAGATCCTCGACCTGACCGAGTACCTCGACCGCAAGCCGAAGGCTCTGTCCGGTGGTCAGCGTCAGCGTGTGGCCATGGGCCGTGCAATCGTCCGTGAGCCGAAGGTCTTCCTCATGGATGAGCCGCTGTCCAACTTGGACGCCAAGCTCCGTGTCCAGACCCGTACCCAGATTGCTGCCCTGCAGCGCCAGCTGGGTGTCACCACCCTGTACGTGACCCACGATCAGACCGAGGCTCTGACGATGGGCGATCGCATCGCCGTCATCAAGCTCGGTATCCTGCAGCAGGTCGGCGCTCCGACCGAGCTGTACGATCGTCCGGCCAACGTCTTCGTCGCCGGCTTCATCGGCTCCCCGTCGATGAACTTGAACACCCACCCGGTGGTCAACGGCAAGGCGAAGATCGGTGAGGACACCGTGGACCTGCCGGCTGAGGCCGTCAACAAGCTCACCGCCGAAGACAACGGCCAGATCGTGGTCGGCTTCCGTCCTGAGGACGCTGGCCTGGCCCCGGCTGACGACCCGAACGCCTTCTCCCTGAAGGTTGTGAACGTCGAGGATCTGGGCTCCGATGGCTACATCTACGGCAACATCATCACCGATGGCTCCGCCGCTGAGGCTTCCCAGGTCATGTCCGACCAGAACAAGCTCACCACGATTCGTGTGAATCCGCGTGCGCTGCCGAAGGTTGGCGCGACCGTCAAGATCAAGATCGACCCGGCCAAGATGCACCTGTTCGCTCCGTCGACTGAGCTGCGTCTGAACTAATAGATACTTGGCGAGGTCTAATCGCTTCGTCAACCATTAAACGAGGTTATTCTCTTCCTCTCTTATGACCTCGTTGGAAAAGCCCTGCACAGCTGCGGGGCTTTTCTTTTTGCCTAGAAAACGTACGCTAACTGACCTCGCAAATGAACACTTTCTAGTTTCTCGTCAACTTTTTCCTAGGAAGGGGGTACGGTTGTATGCAGTATCCCCCCGAAAAGGGGATTGCGAATCTATGAGGGGAAACGATGGGCTCGAAATTAAAGCTCGGCCGTTGCAGGTTTAACGGAGGAGCAGAACAGGAACCTGGACAGCATCGCCATGTCTTGCGGCGCTGCCTTGCTTCGGTTATCGCTGTTTCCTTGTCCATCGTGTGCATGGTGCCTGCGGCATATGCCCAGGACGTAGATGATGTAAATGGTTCCTCTAACTGGCGGATTCTAGTGGTGGTTGCAACACCTGAGGTTTGAGCGGCCTTCCATGGTCACGTTGTCGGTTGTTGAGGTTATCACG
>ENA-OQIH01000252-OQIH01000252.1-human-gut-metagenome-genome-assembly--contig:-NODE-252-length-46485-cov-9.581969_pt1 | contig 46485 bp, 71 predicted proteins | sample MGYA00242575_ERZ504740 | MGnify/ENA primary metagenome ERZ504740 (study PRJEB26092, sample SAMD00036192) | human gut metagenome | host: Homo sapiens | study: EMG produced TPA metagenomics assembly of...
TGATATCGAATCATTGTTTTTTAGCGAGCTTATATCCCCATAAATAAATTTAGGGGCTTTACGCTCGCATTTGGTAAAGTTTGGATTATTTCTTGTAATTTATTATTATCATTCTTTGCTAATAATAATTCATTTTCTTTTTGTTTATTTACTTCAGCATATTGTAATCTTTTAAAGTGCATCGCTAATGCAGTTGGTGTACTAGCATTATAGTTAGCAAATTTATTACAAATTAGATTATCACTGGTATGACCGATTGCTGTAAAAATAAACAAACCTGAATCATACATAGTTTTTATTAATAAAGGATTGTTAAAATCCAATAAATCATATTTATTTCCACCACCACGAATAATACAGATACAATCAACAGATTCCGTTTCATAAAGCTCTTTTATTTCTTTAGCAATATTCTCCGCAGTAAGGGTTGTAAAACGTTCTTTTATTATATAATTTGTATTTTTTAATATTGATTTAAAATCATGATATCCTTTTCCTGTTTTATTATTGGAAATAACTCCCATATATCGAATATTCGAAAAAGAATATTGCTTATATTCTGGTGATATATCCATTTTATAAATTTCATCGTACCAGGTATCAATTTGTTGCTGATACTTGGTTTTTTTTCTTGTAACATAGATTGCATCAGCCAATAATTGAATTTCTCCATGTCCTTTATATATAGATAAACTACCTGTTACTAAAATTCTAGTATTTTCTAAATCATCATGAAATGGCTTATAATATACTACTCTTAGTTTTTCTGTTCCTTTTACAGAATCAGTCAAATATATAACAGTAGTAGTATCTGACTTGTATACAGAATAAACATCACCTTCAAATTTATATCTAGTATTAAAGTTTTGAAAATCAATTTTAGAATCTATTTCTTGAAATAAGTTTGTTAAATTTGTAGAAAAATGTCTTAAGTATTTTAATTGTTCAGGAGTAAATCTTGCATATCTTAAATAATCATTATAATCTACAATATTCTCATCAAAAAACCATACTCTATTAGTAACATCATAACCTGCAACATTTTTATTATTAATATTAAAGAATTTCTCATTATATTTTCTGTTTAAGTCTTTTATTGCATTTGCATATTTTCTATTTGAAGTATATCTAATCATTTTCTTCATCCTTAAATAGCTCAAAATAATGTTTTCTAATCCATTCACGTACAGATGGAGATAAAAATTTTTAAATTGCTATCTCGTTGTCTGTATTTTTTTTTGCATTATTGTCATTTTTTTCTTTATGTTTGCGTTCTTTTTCATAAAGTAAATAATTTAAAAATTGTTCTACTGAAGCTTTAGTTTCAGAATCGGCTGTATTTAATTTAGCTAATAAATCATTTTCATCAATTTTTTCTGGTTTTATAACATTTGTTCTACCTAATAAATAATCAATACTTACATTATAATAGTCGGCTATTTTTACTAAGGTTTGCATGTCTGGATTTCGTTTTCCATTTTCATAAAAATTATAGACTTGTCTACTAAGCTTTAAATCATTTGCTACTTTAACTTGGGTTAATTGTAATGATTCACGTATTTTTTTCATATTATTCATAAATAATCAAATCCTTTTTATATAGCTAGATAATTTACCTATATTAAAATTATAGCAACTATTTGATTACAAAATACTTTTAGCAACAAAAAGTTTACGTTCAATTTATTTGTATACAAATTGTTGACATAGGAGTATGTTTATGATATTATATTTTTGTCAACAAAATGTAGCAATTATGGATACTAAATGAAAGGAGTGTCTAAATTTGAAAAAAAATATAAAAAGATCATATTTAATTCAAAAAAGGTTGAATACTAATTTTTCTCAATCAGATATAGCTAATTTAGTCGGTATCAGTAGGCAATATTATAACAGTATAGAAAATGGAATACGTAGACCTTCACCTGAAATTGCAAAAAGAATAGCTAATTGTTTGGATTTTAAAGATGAATGGTATAAGTTATTAGAAGATAATAAAAATAATATTTCTATTTGTATTAAAGATGATTTCTTTAATAATTTAAAGAAGAATAGACAATTAAAAGAACTTACAGTAGATGATATTTGCATACTTACGCAAATGAATAAAGAAAAATATATTGCTATTGAAAATGGGATTGAAGAACCAACTAAAGAAGAATTAGATTTATTAAAGACCATTCTTAATTTTTAATGGGACTGTCCCATCGGAAGTCTTTATAAAAAGTTAACAAATAGTTGCACTTTAATGGGACGGCACAAGCTAAGCTAATATAAACTAAATTAATATAATAAGCTAGCTTAGTTAATAAATTGTAGACACTAAATCATTTGGTTTAATTGCCAAATTAGTGTTGGCAGTTAAACAAAGTGAGGTGAGGTGTTCTTTGAAAACAAGAAGAATGGTTAGTAAATTAATATATGATAGTGAAAGATTTTTAAAAATGTCTGTATCTGCTAGAGATTTATATACCTACTTAATATTACATGCAGATGATGATGGTGTTGTGGAAGCGGGTACAGTTTTAAGATTAACAAAAGGAGCAGATGATGATTTAAATTTGTTGATATATAAAAATTTTATAACAATGTTAGATCCTGAAAATAAAGTGGTCTATGTGAATGATTGGCTTTTACATAATACTATAAGGGCTGATCGAAAAACAAATAGTGTATATAAAGATTTGCTATTACAGATTTTGCCAAATGTTAAAATAGTAGATAAAAAACAAAGAGCTGATAGAATACCAAAATTAGAAGAAGAAGAATGTCATAATTTATATTCTCTTAAAAATAAATCAAATAAAGCTATTGTTGAAAATGAAGAAAAGATTTTAGATAAAATCTCAAATCTTTTTAAAAAATTTAATATCGATAAAGATGCATTAAAAATTTTTAAGAAAAAATTTAGTAATGATTTAATTCTTAAGCAATTTCAAAATTTAGAAATAGAAATAGAGAGAGGTACACGAATAGAAAACATATCTGCATGGCTTTTTGTAGCGTGCGATAGAAATTATCCTTTAAAAACAAGGAAGTGTAAAAATATATCTGATTCAAAAATGGATACGGAAGAAAATAATATAACTATTGATAATATAGCTATAGAAAGAAAAAAAAGGCAGTTAAAACTTTTAGAAGATAATTTTTAGAAGATAAAATTATTAATTGTAATACATTTTAATTTAGAAAAAAAGCCCGTTTTGATAAATAATCAAAACGAGCATAAATAAAAATAATTCTAATGTAAGTATATACCAAGAAAGGAGTGTATACAATGATAAAAAGAGAAATTCCTAAAAACATTGAAGCAGAAGAAGCTATTCTTGGAGCTATATTTATAAATCAAGAAGCAATATATACAGTTTATGAGCAACTGAATATTGAAGATTTTTATAGAAAAAGCCACAGAACAATATTTAAAGCTATGCTTGATTTAAATGCTGCAAAACAATCTATAGATAGTATTACATTAACAAATTACCTAATAAATATTAACAAACTTGAAGAAGTTGGTGGTATAGCTTTTATAACAGCTCTGCCTAATAAAGTGCCATCTACTGCTAATTTAAACCACTATATAAGCATTGTAAAAGAAAAATCTATGCTTAGAAATATAATTAACATAGCGGAACATATGGAAAGTATGAGTTATGATAATGAACAGCTAGATACTCCAGAAATGATTTTAGACAAAACAGAACAAATGATATCTAGGCTAACAAAAAAAATGATTGTAACGAAAGTAGACAATATTCAAGGTCAAACATTAAAGGCTTATATGGATATTGAAAATATTATTAATCATAAAGATGAACTATTAGGATTAGAAACAGGGTTATATGACTTAGATAATTTTCTACAAGGTTTAAAAAATAGCGATTTTATGATATTAGCAGCTCGTCCAAGTATGGGAAAAACAGCATTTGCTTTAAATATAGCTAGTCATTTATCCATAAAAAAAGATACACCTGTAGTATTTTTTTCATTAGAAATGTCATCTAATCAATTAATTCATAGAATTTTTTCTAGTCGTGGATTAATTCCTCTGTTTAATTTAAAATCAGGAAATTTAGATGATGCACATACACAAAAATTAATAAAAGTATCCAACAAACTCTCCCAATCAAAACTAATAATAAACGATGAAATATCGAATTTGATGAGTTTACGCTCAATATCAAGAAAATTGAAACGAGAAAATGATATTAAGCTTATTATAATAGATTATCTCCAACTACTGGAAGGTACTCGTCGTGAGAATAGAAATCTAGAGATATCTGAAATATCTAGAAGCTTAAAAATTCTTGCTAAAGAATTAGATATTCCCATAATTGCCCTTTCTCAGTTATCTCGTAGTGTAGAATCTAGACAGATAAAAAAACCTATGTTAAGCGATTTACGTGAATCTGGTTCATTGGAGCAAGATGCAGATATTGTAATGTTTCTCTATCGTGAAGATTATTACAATCCTGAAACTGAAAATAAAAATATAACTGATGTGATTGTAGCAAAAAATAGAAATGGACCAACAGGAACTATTCCAGTATATTTTCATAAAGAATACGTAAGATTTCAAGATTTGTTAAAAGACTAATAAGGAGAGTAGATAATTATGTGTAAAAAAGCAAAAGTAACGATAAAACGTGCAGCAGAAATATTAGGAAAATCACAGCAATTTGTTCGAATTGGGCTACAAAGAAAAATTTTACCATTTGGAGTAGCTATGCAGATGCCAGGTAAGACAACTTATACTTATCACATATCACCTAAACAGTTCTGTGATTATGCGGGTATAAAAGAAGAAGATTTATAAGTGAGGTTTTTACCATGACAAATCGTATTAATCCTAATCCAAACTACTATTCACTTAAAGCAAAAAAAAGACAACATGAGGTTGAAAAAAGAATGGCATTATTAAATAGAATTAAATCAGAAGCTGACAAGAATAATATGACTTATGGAAAATATAAAGAACAATTACGAAAAAAGGGATTATTATAATGATTTTGAGAGTTTTTGTTCTTCTATTATTAATATTTTTTTATATAACATTTATTGAAGTTCCTACACAATATAATAATCATTTGGATGGTAATTTTGTAAATATACAGCAGTTCTTGATGCAAACAAAAATGTAATTCAATTTAGAATAACAGTATATGATAATAATAATACACTTTTAAGCAATATAATTTATGATGAGGAAGATTTAAATGAATAAAGTAATATTAGCAGGACGCCTTGTGCGTGATCCAGAACTACGTTATACACAAACGGGAAAAGCAGTTGTAAGCTTTTCTTTAGCTGTAAATCGTAGGTTTAACCATAATCAAGAACAAACAGCGGATTTTATTCCTATAGTTGTTTGGGATAAATTAGCTGAAGTATGTAATAAACATTTATTTAAGGGCAGTCAAGTCTTGATTAAAGGTCGCATTCAGATTCGCAGTTATGATGCACAAGATGGAAGTAAACGATATGTTACAGAAGTTATAGCTCAAGAACTTGAATTTATGGGTTCAAAACCTACAGCTTTAGAAAGTAAACCTCTTTCACCACAAGCTCAAAATTTTGGACAAGAAGTTCATCCAGATGAAGAAATTCCTTTCTAAAATTAGTTTAAATAAAAAAAGAGGAAATCTTATGAAAACAGCTTTAACAAAAGAAATTGAGCAATCTTTAATTTTTGCAACAAGAGCTAATGAACCCGGCATTTATGGTGCATTAGAGGTAACTTTAGGAGAAGGTTATGGAACAGAACGTATTGATTACATGACAATGGATACAAAAAATATATTTCGTTGTTATGAGATAAAAATATCAAAAAAAGATTTTTATTCTAAAGCTAAATTATCTTTTGTAGGTGATTATAATTACCTTGTATTAGCACAAGATGTTTATAACGAAGTCAAACAAGATATTGATATTAAATTTTATGGAATAGGAGTATATGTTTACAATGGATATGATTTAATTTTAAAGAAAAGAGCTAAACAAAAAACAGTACATATAGGACAAAAAATTGACCTAATGTACTGTATGATACGGAGTTTAAGTAGGTATACAATAATGGAGGCTTTAAAAAGTGATTAATAAAAATACAGTGATTGCCCAAATGATGAATATGCTAAATATAAATGATGATAAAGAAATTATTGGTTATATAACAAGTGTTATATATGATGATAAAGAAGTTCGTTTTTTAGTAGATGGAGAAGATACGGATATTATTTGTTTATATTTAGCTTTAACTGGAATATTAGCTGATAAACAAAATTTAAATATTCATGATTTTTTAGAAAAAGTAGATGTAGCTTTATCCCAAAATGTGAATATTGATATATTTAAAAAGAAACAAGTATAATATGTTCGATTTCGAACATGTTTAAAAATAAGAAAAGAGGTTACTGAAATGATAATAAAAGAGATTAGAAAGTTTGCTAATGAAAAAGGAATTGTTTTACCTAAAAAAGCAACTAAAGAAGTATTAATTCATACAATTCAAGTTGCTGAAGGTAATAATAGTTGTTATGCTACTAAAAAAAATTGTTATGATAATTCATGCCTTTGGTATGAAGATTGTAGAAAAACTTTTAAAAATAAAAAAAGCCATGAATAAATTCATGACTTTTAATTAAACTACTAAAATAATAATATATTTAGTATAATTCTATCCTATTTCTATAAGTTTAGCAATAAAAATTTTAAGAGGTGTTTTTATGAGAAATATTGATTTGATAGAGTGTGCAATGCGTAGATTAAATTTGCAATATGATGTTCCTTTTAAATTATTAGATGGTAAAGAACTTTATAAAATTATAAAAGAAGATAATAAATTCATAAAAGAAATTAATTTATTGTTCTGTAATGAATTTACACATGGAGAGTTTAAAAAAGATAATAAAAGTAGTTTATTCAATATTTTGTTTGGAAATAAGATTATAAGTAAGAAGTGTGATAATTTAGATTGGATAAGCAAATAACAGTAAGAGGCATTTTAGATGAATAATAATATTTGGAGATGACATAATGATAATTTATTCTTTAATAAATATGAAAGGTGGAGTAGGGAAAACTACTATTTCCACAAATTTAGCTGTAGAATTTGCAAAAAAAGGACTTAAAGTACTTTTTATAGACAATGATGAACAAAGTAATAGCTCATTATTTTTTGATGTCGTAAATAAGAAAATGACGCTGACAGATTTATATATTAATCCAGAAATTAGCTTAAAAAAGATATCTTATGATACACAATATGAAAATATCAAATGTATTCCAGCAGGTTTAGATTTAAATGATATTTTAACATTATATTTAAGTGATGATAAATATGCGTATAAAAATATCGATAAAAGGTTTATTTTAAAAAATAAACTTTTAGAGATAGAAGATGAATATGATATATGTATAATGGATAATCATCCTGGTATGACAGTTGCAACTTATAATGGTTTGATGGCTGCAAATAAAGTTTTAATTATAACCACAACAGATATATACGCTATGCAAGGTTTAAAAGCAATGTTAGAATATTTTTCTTCTATTAAAGAAGAAAGAAAAAAGGACGATATTTATTATGATGAAAGTATATTAGATAAGAGTCTAAATTTAGAGGGTTGTTTAGTCAATAAATATATTTATAATCCAAATTTCACAAAGCGAAAAGAATATAACTACTTGAAAACAAATATTCGTATGGTTCCAAGAAATAAAATGTTTTTATTAGATAAAGCAGTTATTGAACATAAAGCAGCTGTAGAAATTATGCCAAAATCTAACTTTGCTAAGGATATAAAACGATTAGCAAATGAACTTATAGATAATATTATTAAATAAAGTAGGTGTAATTATGAAAAGTTTAAGTGAAGCTTTACGAGGAGCTAGTCAAAAACAAAATATGAATTTTGTAGATGAAAATAAAATCTATTATAAAGATATAGATGAATTATATCCTAATCCACATAATGAAAAATTTTACAATAGAATAACAAAAGAAAACATACAAGATTTAAAACAATCAATTTTGACTTTGGGTGGTATTACTAATCCTCTTACTGTTACAGAACATAGTGATGGAAAACTATATATTGTATCAGGCAACAGGCGAAGAGAAGCAATTAAACAATTATTTGAAGAAGGTTTGATAAAAGATAAAAAAGTTCCTTATAAAATAAAAATATTTCAAAATGAAGAAGATGAACTAAAAACCATAATTTTACTCAATACTCAACGTAAAAAAAGTATATTTGAAGAAAGAAATGAATATATATTTTTATTTGATATGTTCAAAAAAGAAAAACAGATTATGAATATATCTGGTGATACTAGAGATTATGTAGCTAAAAAAATTGGTATATCACCAGTAATGTTACAAAGATATTTAAATTTAGATAAATTGGCAATAGAAATTCAAAATGCTATAAATAATCAAGATATATCATTTTCTGCTGGAATTGAGTTTTTAGGAGTTGACAAAGATACACAGATAAAAATTTTTAATAAATTAAAAGAGGAAAACAATTTAAAAGTAGGAGCAATTAGATTATTAAAAAAAGAAAGTTCAAAATCTAATACAATAGATAATAATTTATCAGATGTAAATAATAATTTGGTAAATACAGATAATGCTATAAATAATACAGACGAAGATATGTTTATTGAAGAAAACAATGCTTTATCTGATACAAGTAATGATGCAGGCGAAGATATGTTTATTGAAGAAAATAATGCTTTATCTGATACAAGTAATAATACAGATGAACATATGCAGAAAAAAAATATATTTGAAGGAGTAATATCTGATTTAAAACCTTTTATTAAAGAAGACGATATTCACATAAGAGAAAATAATAAAAGTAATAATAGTGAAGATAATGATTCGTCTAATGTTAAAGATCTATCTTATGGTAAACAATTCTGGAAAAGACAAATAGAATCTTTTTTAGAATTAATAAAAAAAGATGGAAATGATATAGATGTAAAAGATAAAGAGGATTGTATACTTACTGGTAAAAAATTGATAGAAACATTAACTAAATGAAAAGAATAGAGATTATAATTTTCAAGGGAAAAACAACTCATGATAATAAAATTGTTAGAGGATCAGGTTGTGTTCAGAAAAATAATAATAAAACGTATATTTTTGGACAAGATGCTAATGGAATATATCATGAAGTTGAAGTAGTTACAGAAACTATTCAAATAAGTAGAATTTGGAAATATATAAAATAAATAAAAGTAAATAAAAATTATAAAATGAATAAATTTTGATTGTCCCTTTTATATCAACGTTTAAACTCAAAAATAAATTATATAAAATAAATAAATTATATAAATTATGTAAAAGAAACAAAACATGTTCGATTTCGAACATATTATTAGGAGAAAGTGTGATGAATTTAAAACAATTTTTTTACTCTCAAAAACATTCTATTATTTTAGTTGCTATAACTTCAATAATATGTTGTATTCAGATTATATTTTTAGGAGCATTTTTATACACTCAAATACCCAAAAATGAAATACATCAAACAGGAAATATAACTATCATAAAAGATTATTTTATAACTGGTACTAGTAATAATATTAATAAGCATGTATATATATTACTAGATAAAGACACAAAACTTATGTATTTGAGTATAGATACTATACAAGATGGAAAGATTGTAGCTACTTCTCAATCTGAACTTTATAATAAAAGACAAAGCATAATGACATATAAGGATTATTTAGAAAGTGAAGATAATGAACAAAATACTTTAAGTTTAAATAATAAAGTTCAGCAATCTAAATCCAATACTTCCACTAATTCTACTAATGAGGAGTAATCTTTATGGTTAAAAATGATACAATGTCTTCAGAAAAAGATGATGTAATATGTTTAAAAAAAGATTATTATGATGATCTTAGAAAACGGTTAAAAGAGCAAAACCATGAAATTGATCAATTAAGAAAAATATTAGATGACGGAAAGGTTTCAAGAACAGTTGAAGTTATTGAAGAATGTCAAATATATATTTTTAAAAAAGCTCCAATAATTTTTTTACAGTTGTCACTTTATCCATTAGGAAAGGCAGAAAGAATCTCATTTATAAAGCTCTTAGATACTTTAAGTGATTTTATAGAAATGGGAAGATCGTTTTTTTTGAATGATGAAAAAAGAAGATGAAAATAAAATTATTGGAGATAAAATATATCGGTTAAGAATAAGTAGAAACTATGATAGAATGACGTTTGCAGAATTGTTAAAAGTGTCTGAGAGAACGATTCGCAGATGGGAAACGGGTAAATCTAAGGTTAGAGAAAGTAATATATTAAAAATATGTTTGCTTTTTGATATATCAATAGCCTATTTTATTAAAAAAGAGAAAGGAAATGATATACATGACAAATAGTTTAAAAGAAGAAATATCTCTTACTATTACAACGATAGATACTTTGATAGTTAATTTAAAAAATAATATTAGAATAGATAGCAAACGTATATTCATAGTAAAAAAAATAACAAAAAAATATATTGAATCTTTAAATTTAGTATTAACAATGAATATGAATAAGAAATCTGATGAAATAGATGATTCTTTTATAAAAAATTTTATTTATGATGAAAATGATATTGATAATACGATATCTTTTTTAAATGAAGTAAGATCTATCTTAAATAAAATTCTGTTCGAAATCGAACATATTAAAAAATTATGATCTTCAGACAAAATTTAAAAGATAAGATAAGAGAGCAAATTGTTATAGATATGTTAAGAAATTATTTTTCTAATAATAAAGATATAAATATGTTAGCAAAACAATATTTAAATAATTATATTTATAACAAAAAAAGTGAAGCTGCTTATATTTTGCGTTATAAACAAAATATCTACAATTCTAATTATAATGTAATAAAAAAAATCTTTGATAGTAATATCTTAAGAGAAACAGATATTATTCTTCTTAAGATGAGATATAAAGATAATCATACATTTACTTATATATCAGTTAAACTAGAATTGGATATTAATTTTATTTATTTAAGAAATAGAAGATTGTTACGGTTCTTTAGCTTTTTTATAAATATAAATGATCATATTGCTTTTGACAATATATATATGTTATCGCCTAAGCTACTCAATATTCTTGAAGATAGAATATTGAATGAATATGACTATGCATTATTAGGTAAAGAATTGTTAAGTAAAAATACATCATTAAAAATAGATCTAGATTATCTGGATTTGTTAGAGATGAAAAAACAAAATATAAGTTTGATAAAATGGTTAGTAGAAACTTATTTAGACAGAATTAAAAAAGAAAATCGTTTCATGGAATTTGCAATCTTAGAAAAGACTTTTAATAATATTGATATTACAAGTAAAGAATTAGGTAAAATATTTTATATTTCTGAATCTAGAATTGTACAAATTTGGTCTAATTTTAAAAAAGAAATAAAAAATTCATATTTAAACTCTTAAAATCTGTTCGAAATCGAACAGATTTTTTTTTTAAAAATTAAGGATTTTAAAAAAAAATTTTTACTGATGATGTTATCATTACATACATAAATATTATTAAGGAGTGATATTTATTACAACGAAAAAAAAAGGAATTTTTTTTAGTATAATTATTGTTTTTATTATTAATCTTTTTTTATTAAAAGATTATTTACCTGAAAAATTTATTATTAATTTTTCTTATTCAATGCCAGTGGGTATATATATGATATTATCAAATGATGTTAATTATGAAATTGGAGATATTGTAGCAATAGTTCCTCCAAATGATGTGAAAAAGTTAATGATATCTAGAGGATATTTAAAAGAAAAGCAATATCTATTAAAAGAAATCAAAGGTTTAGAAGGACAAAAATATCATACTGTAAATGACTTAGCATATGTTGATGATAAATATATTGGTCAAATTTTTAAAGTTGATAGCCAAAATAGACCATTACCTAGATTTTTAGGAGAACATACAATACCTAAAGGATATTTTTTGCCTATTGCTGATAATAGACCTAATTCTTATGATGGAAGATATTTTGGTTTTCTAAAAATAGAGGATATTAAATATAAACTTTATCCTTTAATTACATTTAAATAAGATAAGGAGTTGTTTTTATGAAAATATTTAAAAAATCTTTATTAATATTAGGAACATGTTCATTCTTATCGCTATCAACAAATTTAGTAAATGCAAATCCTACATTTGTTCCTGATGAAACAATACAGGCTATAAATGAATTTAATAAAGAAACAAATTTTGATATTGCATTAACTGAATATCGTAATCAATCTAATAGTTTTGTAGTAGATGATATGTTTAACAATATAGATTTGTTAAAAGCTGAAATAGAATATCAGATTAAAATAGCAAAAGACAATAATCAAATTGATAAAGTTGTTACTTTAGAATCTTATTTGAAATCATTAAATAATAATAATACATTTGTAATTGAATATATGAATTTAAGTAATAGTTCTTTTAATGATTATGAAATTGCAAATCAAATTCAAGATTCTATAAATAATATTTTAACTAATGTAAAAATAGATAATAAGAATAATGAAAGTAATTATTGATATGAATAAAAAATACTATATTATCGACTTTATAGGATATGAAAATTATCCTATAAGATATTTAAGATACATTTTAAGTAAATTTAAAAATAAAAATTTAAATTTATTTTTATTAGCAATAAATGAAGCTGTATGTAATGCAGCTAGATATACGACTACAAGTATTAATACTTGTCATATAAATTTACAAATATATTGTGATGATAATTATATAAAAGTGTTAGTAGTTGCTAATACAAATCATAATTTTGCTAAAGATTTGAAAAAAAAGCTTAATGAGTTAAAAAATGAAAAATCTTGGGCTAAGTGTTTAAAATCTCAAATACGAGGTAGAGGTTTTTGGATAATGTTAGAAGGAACAGATTGTATTTATGTTGATGAGTTTATGCAATCAGTTTTACTAATAAAGAAAATAAATAAAATTAATAGTAAGTATCTTAATTTATCTGAGCTATTAAATAAATTTCATATTGGTATTCCCAAAAATATTATAGGAGGTTGAGTAATGAATATTAAAATTTTAGCTATAGTAGATGAAGAAAATGCTAATGACATAATGTCTATTTTAACAGAGCTAAAAAAATACAGTATTCAACCAATAATAACATCTAATATTTTAGATGGTATAGATTTATTTATAGAAAATAATCCTCCTATTTTAATTTTAGATGATAAATTAGAAGGTTTTATGTTAGCAAAAACTATAAATGATATGCAGAATAATAAAACTGTTATTTTTATGTTAACCAAATTAGAAAAAATTTTATTATCTAAAGAACATTTAAATATTAATTTTTATATACCAAAACCTCTAAATAGAATCTTTTTGCAAGTTACTATAATGTCTTATTTAAAAAATTATATATTTATAGAAAAAGAAAATTTGGAAATAGAGAGAGCTGTGAAAAAACAAGCAGAAAATTTGCCAAATAAAATCGATAATGATTTTATAAAAATAAACTATATTTATAGTCCTTATAATAAATTGTCAGGTGATAAATTAAAATTATTATCAGATGAAAAAAATAATAAGTATTATGGCATAGTAATCGATTGTACAGGTCATGATTTATTAGCTTGGCAGCAAACAGGTACTGTAGAGATTATGTTTAAGTATGCTTTAACATTTTTAAAACAAGGCATATTTACTAGTATCAAGGAGGTTTTGGAAGATGTAAATAAAAATTTGGTTTCTGAAGAAATATATGTAGCTGCAACTGTTTTTGAAATAGATCTAAATCAGAAATTAATAAAATATGTAAGTGCAGGAATTCCAAATTTCTTTATAAAATATAAAAATTCTGCTACATATGAAAAAAAATTTATGAAGGGAAAAGTTCTAGGTTATAAAATAGATGCTAAATATTTAGAACATACAATAGAAATATGTAATATAGAAAAAATAATATTTACGACAGATGGATTAACAGACACATTAAATATAAAAAAAAATATAAAAAGTGATGATATATCAGCTTTTTTTATAACATTTAAATGAGGAGATGGTTTTATGATTATGAAATATATTACGACAGAAGGTTCAACAGCAATCATAAAGGTTAACGGAATTTTAGGAATAAATGTAGTTAGAACTTTGGAAGATGAATTTTCCAGAGCGCAAGAAATTGGATGTAATAATGTAATATATGATCTTTCTAATACAGAATCTATTGATAGCGTAGGATTAGCATGTATGATGAATATAAATAAAAAAATTAAAGAAAGACCTAAGTTAAAGAATGTAAATACTATAATTAGGGGACTTTTAGAAACCTCCGAGTTAATTGAGGATTTTGATGTTGAATAAATCAATAAAGGACGGATCTTATGATAGCAATTACCTTATTACCTTTTGAAACACAATATGTAAGAGCAAAAGAACATAAAGAAAAATTAAAAATAGTAAAAACAAGTGATGACTTTAATCCTATGCTTGAAGCTTTTAGGAACAATAATTATGAATATTTATTTGATACCCTGAAAGATATTGTAACTTTTACAAAAAATAAAAGTGAAGAGTATTATTTTATAATACCTGACACAGAATTTGAAACTATAAATACAGAACCTTATAATTTTAAATTTGATAATGATGAAAATGATTTGAGTTTTTTGGAAGAAAATGATGTGGATTCTAATAAATTTTATTATTGTTTTCCAACGCAAATGAAAACCAATGATAAATGGTTAAAGACTTATTATACAATAAGTAAGCAAAATATTGATACACTTTTAAAAGTAGCAGAGGATTTGGATATAGTTGTAAAAACTATTGAACCATTATCAATTGCATTATTTAGATATATGAATAATTGGCAAAATGAAACATATATCATTGAAATTAATAAGGATAAATCAGACTTGGTATTTTATTCTCCTATTTTTGGCTTTTATAAATATCAATTAAGTTTAAACATGAATAATTTTAATAATGATGCAAATTTAGTAGAGAATATAAATGAAGACTTAAAATATGCAGATAATTATTTCTCTAAAAAATTAGACAACTATTTAAATGCTAATCAAGATATTATTCTAATTATGTCCGAACGGAATAAACGTAGCTTAAATTATAAAGCACCTCAATACAAAAAATATATAACTGATTTATATAATAATAATGATGATATTATTATTAATAATAATCCGTATTTTGCAATTGGTGTAGGGAGTTTATTACAATCTTTCCAAGAAACATATTTTAATTCTAAAGTATCTGATTGTTTATTAATAAAAAATTCAAATATTTTACCACAAAATTTTGTTTCTGACAATGATTTACTTATATATAAATATAATTTACAAAGAAAAACAAAATTTGTTTCTCTTATATTAGCAGGAGTCTTAGCATTACAAATAGGAGCAATTTTTCATTTCAATAGTATTACTATTCCTGAAAAATTACAGAATGACTATGCTATAGCTAGTAAAGAAATAAAAATTTTAGAACAACAAGAAAAAACCATAAAAGAAGCTTTAAATGTATCAGAAAAACCACTAGATGTTTTATTTAATCTTATACGAGAAAAACCTGATAATGCTCATTTAGGCTTTACTGAACTTGAAATAAGTTCTAGCGAAGGAAAGACTAAAGTACCTAATTGGATAAAGTTAGGATTAATTTCAAATGATAGTTTAACTATAAAAAGTTATGTAACTAAGCTTACTGAAAATAATGAATTTGGAATTGTAAATGTGACATCTATTGATAATAATAATCAAGGAGCAAAAGTAGCCGAAATATCTATATTAAAACCTGGACAAGATCTTCAAGATACAAAAGATAAGAACGCAAAAAATGACACTAAATAAAATAATAAAACTATGTAATGAAAATAAACAAATAGCTTTAAGTATGGGTATAGTAACTTTTTTATTACTAGTTATGATAGATATAATCAAGGAGCAAAAGTAGCTGAAATATCTATATTAAAACCTGAACAATATGTTCAAAATACAAAGGATAAGGATGCAAAAAATGACACTAAATAAAATAAAAAAGCTATGTAATGAAGATAAACAAATAGCTTTAAGTATAGGTATAGTAACTTTTTTATTACTAGTTATGATAGGTAGCTTCATAAAATTAGAACAAACCTATTCGTCTGCAAAAGAAAATGAACAACAAATTATATCAATGACTAATACTATTGAGAAATATAATAAATTAGCTAATAAAATAAATGCAGAAGAATATAAACCTATAGATAAAAGTCAATTAGATTTTGTACAAACTGAAATTTTAACTAAGGTACAAAATCACAATCTTTTATTAAAAAGTTTTGATAATAAGAAAGTTAGTACAAAAGCAACTAATTTTAAACAATATAGTTTAATAGTTCAAGGTGATTGGCAAAATATGATTTTATTTTTAAATGATTTTTCTTCTAAAGATGCCTTGATTTCTATAAATAAAATAAATATTAAACATGCAAAAGATAGTAAAACATCCATTGAATGTGAACTTCTTTATAAAGTTTATATAAAATGAGGTCTATAAAATGAATTTAAAAATAATACAATTTATTAATAAAATAAAGGGAAAAAGACATCTAAGAATAGATAATTCATCTAATAATAAAAAAGAATATATAGTATTATCTTTATTATTATTTATAGGTTGTAGTTTATTTACTTATACAACCTTATCTTCAAAGGAAGATACTAACTTAAATGCTAGTATGGATGTAACAAAAGCGTCTAATAAAAATGCAATGATGTCTTTAAAAGATAATAGTATAAATACTATGACAGATAGTATTAATCTAACTTCTTTTGAAAATCCATTTGTTTTAGTAGATGACTATCAAAATATTAATGATATGTCAGAATCAGCACAAGAAAAATTAGCTAAAAATATGATGCAATCAAATAGTTTACCAATAATTCCTAATTATAATGGAGTAACTTCATCTGGAGGACAAAATACTATACTGCCACCTATACCGTATATAGAATCTCAAAAACCTGTTGAATCTAAAACTAGTGAAATACAAGGAATAATGTCTGATGAAAATGGTAATAAAATAGCTATTGTTGATGGGAAAATAGTAAAAACAGGTGATAGTTTAAATGGAAATACTATTTCTAATATAAATAATAACGGTATAACTTTTAATAATGGCAGTCAGATTTCTTATAATATAGCAAAATAAATAATGAAAGGATTTATTTAATGAAAATGACAAAGAGACAAACAAAAGTATTATTAGCAACTATTTTTTGTGCAAACATTTTAAATTCTACGGTTTTAGCTAGTCCAGCAGATGAAGCTAAAATGTTTGCAGAACAATTTAAAAAACCAATAAAAATAGAAAATAATATAGAAACAAATAATATAAAAACGAATAAAACAGCAGAAGAAATTTTATCTGATTTGCAAAATAAAGATTTAAAAAAAGAAAATATATCTAACAATGTGACTATAACAAAAATAAATGAAACGCCTGATAAACCGATTGAAATTTTTGGAGAAGGTATCAATTTAAATTATAAATATAATCCTGTTCCTGATGATGATGTAAGTTTAGCTTCTCTTAATAAATATAGTGGTCCAAAATATAACTTTGATTGGCAAGGTGCAGCACTTACAAAAGTTTTTTATGCACTAGGTAGAATATCTAATACTAATATAGTAGTTGTTGATGCAGATGATTTATCTGATGCTAAAGTATATGCTACATTTAATAACGTTACGATTGAAGAAATTATTAGGTATTTAACTGCAACATATGGATTAAATTATACATTTGAAAATGGTAATTATATAATTGCTAAAGATGAAGATACTATGTTACAGTCTCAAAGATTTTTAATACATTTTGCAAATAAAGAAAAAATAAAAGATGAATTAAAAGCATTAGGTATAGATGAAGCAAATATTTATGCTAATGATCAGTATGGTGCAATAACTGTTACTGGAAATAGTTATGAATTACGACAAGCTGAAAGATTAATAAAATCATTGGATAAACCTGTTAGTCAATGTTTGATTGTAGCACAATTAATAGAAACTACACATAGTAAAGATTTAGAAGCTGGCTTAAATTATACAATGCCAACATATACGCATAATGTAGATGATCCACTTTCACATCAAAATTGGGGAACAAAAATGACTTTTGGTGTAACAAGTTCTTTAAATGAAGCTCTTACTAATGGAAAGGTGTTATCTCGACCTGTGATAACTACTGAAAATGGTAATGAAGCAACACTCTTTATGGGAGATAGAGTACCCATTCCTCAGCAATCTACATCAGATGGATCTACGAATATAACTTTCGATTATCAAGATGTTGGAACTACTTTAAAAATAAAACCTGCTATTGATAAGAGTTCTGGTGTTGTAAGTTTAAATATTAATACTGAAATAAAGAACATCACTAAATACATTGAACAAGGAGGTATGCAAGCACCACAAATATCTAGTAGAGAAGCAGAAACTATTGCTCACTTGAAATCTGGTCAAACCTTTATAATTGGAGGTTTGATGAGTAAAGAAGATTTTGATACTGTTTCAGGTATTCCTGTTTTAAGAAAGTTACCTATTTTGGGTAAACTATTTGAATATCATAAAAAGAATAAATCTAATACAGAAGTATTTATAGCTATTACTCCTTATATTATTGGAGAAAATGATAATCCTAATAATATTGTGTATGATTTAAAATTAAATAAAAATAAGGATAAAGATAATGAATAATAATATATTAACGCCTAAGAAAACAGAAAAGTTTTTTGAAGAAAATGTAAAATTTCAAAAACCTCTTTCTGAAATAGAAATAGATAAAAATATATTGTCTATATTTAATGAAGATATTATAAAGAAATATATTGTATTACCATACAAATTAGAAAATAATGTACTGACGGTAATAACCAGTACAAATAATATGAATAAACAACGAGATATATCTTTATCTATAAAAAAGATATTAAGTATTAATAATAAAAATTGGAACATAACAATAAAATATACAGATAATAATTCTGAATTAAAAAGAATTATAACTCAAAATACGCAATATACTTTTTCAACAATAGCAAATAATGATAAAGAAATTAATATTGATATGTCAGCAACAAGACAAAAAGTATTGAATATGATAAATGTTGCTATTGATAGAGATGTATCAGATATTCATATTTTACCTAATATAAATGGTATAATTGTAGCATTTAGGGTAAACGGTAGTCTTAAAGATGTGTCAGATGAATTTAAATTTACATTAGACCAAAGGAAACAAATTGCTAATATAGCCAAAAATTTAGATGAATCAGGACAAGCTCGTACAAGTTCTGATTTGGTCCCATCTAGAGGTTCATTTGAAGTTAAGCATAATGGTATTAATGTAAATATTCGAATATCTACTGTTCCAACAGCAGCTGGATATGAAAAAATAAATTTTAGATTATTAGTTAAAAGAAATAATAAAAGAAAAATAACTGATTTAGGTTATGCTAAAGAAGATATAGATATCATACGTTTAGCGAATAAAATTACTACTAATGGATTATTCATTACTGCTGGACCAACAGGTAGTGGTAAATCCACAATGATTTTTTCTGTTCTGTATGATGAAGTCGATCGAGCTATGCTTAATTACAATGAATTAAAAAACGTAATGACAATTGAAAATCCTGTGGAAATTTCTGAGCCTAGTTTTACTCAAACTCAACCAAGATTGAGTCCTGATAAACCAGAATTAAATCTAGATGCACCAAGATTATTAACTACTTTTTTGCGACAAGATCCAGATTTAATATTATATGGGGAAATTCGTACTAAAATAGATGCTTCTGTTGCTACAATGGCAGGTCAAACAGGGCATAAAGTATATGCCACTGTGCATGCTAATGATTGCGTAACAACAATTTTAAGATTATTAGATTTAGGTGTTTCTAGAGTATCTTTATTAGAACAGATTCGAATGATTATGTCACAAAGACTAATCAAAATATTATGTCCACATTGTTCTAAAGAATATCATTTAACAGAACAAGATAAAATCATTTTAGATGAAAACGATTATAATATATTATCTAAGTCTACTTTAAAGACAATAGGTAATATAGAAGACGTAGAAAAATGTGAATATTGTAATGGTATAGGATATATAAAACGTATTCCTATATTAGAATATATAATAATGACAGATGAATTAAGAGATTTATTTATGGATAGTAATATAAAATATACAGAAATAGCTAGTATTTTAAAACATTGTAAGTTTAAAAATATGTGGCAAAAAACTTTTAATTATATAAAAGATGGTAAAGTTGACTTAGGTGAAGCAATAAGCACTGTAAGCAATAAAACAGCTGTTGACAATATCATTAAATATATACAAAAAGAGGTTTAAAATATATGAAACATATTTTATATGAATTGTTAGTTTTTTTACGTTTAAAAAAACGTACAATTCCAAATGATAATGAAATTTTAGGTTACTTCAGGATGTTTTATTTATTTTTATCAGCTGGTATGCAAGTCAAGGAATCTCTTGAGCAGTGTAAAGTAACAGTTAGTCCCTTAATGCAACCTATAACTAAGAAAATTTTAAGTAAAATGGATAATGGTTATGATTTAGAACTTGCTATGCAAGAAACAGAAGTATTTCCTAAATATATAACTGATTTAGTTGAAGCTGGTAGGAAAAATGGTAGCTTAAAAGATATTGCTTTAGAAATAATCTTTTTTTTAGAACAAAAGATTGATATAAAACGAAAAGTAAATAGTGGCTTATTTATTGTTAAAATAATGTCATTTATTTTAGTTGTTTTGATAGTAGCTGCATTTATTGTAATAAATAAATTTAAAGAAATTTTAAATGATACCAAAGGAGAATTACCTACATTTACTAAATTAGTATTAGATTTTGGAGATATTGTATCTAATAATTGGTATATAATATTATTTTTCGTAATCGTTTTATTGATATCGTTTAAAATATTGAAAAAACAATATCGTGAAAAATTTGATTCTTTAATGTTTAAGGTACCTATATATGGTCCAATTTATAAAAATTTAAGTTTCTATAGAATGTCTAGGATAATGTCTTTAACAGTTCAAACAGGCATTGCTGTTGAAGACTCTTTTGAATATGCTAGTTTAGCTGTAGATAATATATATTTTAAAAATTTTATAAATAAAATTATAGACAATTTGAATAAAAAAGATATGTTATTTAAAGATGCTATAGAAAAGGCTAATAAAGAGTATAAATTATTAGATAATAGTTTTATTTTAATATTAGCAGCAGGTCGTAAATCAGGAAATGTAAAAGTTGCATTAGATTCTTGTGCTGCTGACTATAAAAGAGAATTAATGTCTTTATTAAGTACGGTTTCTGATAAAGTAATTACACCTGCATTATTCATTATTTTTATAATTGTAGCTATTATATATGCAGCCATAATGTTACCAATTAATAATATTTGGAGCAGTGCGCAAATGATGAGTAAATAAGGATATGATAACCATGCAAAGAAAAGGATCTATGTTATTAGATGTTATATTAGGAATAGTTTTAATTCTAATCTTATATAATCTAGCTAGTTCTAATGCTAGTGAATATTTAAATGAAGGTAAAATATCTAGAGCAACGACAACAACTGTAAATTATGCATCAGCAATTAGTCAATATCGTTATGAAATTGGCGAATATCCAAAAACATTAAATGATTTAACAAAAAAGGGAGAAAAAACAGTTGATGGAGAAGATGCAACACATTTTGGTCCTTGGCTACCCAAAATAGATAAAGATCCTTGGGATAGAGATTATGTGTATGAAGTATTTTCTCAAAATGGTAATGAAGATGATACATTTGTTGTTTATTCTAAAGGGAAAGATGGTAAAGGAACATATAATAAAACTAAAACAACTTTTACTAATGATGCTATAGGAGCGGTAGGCAAATGAATAATATTATAAAGAAAAAAAAATTACCTAGACAACCTCCAAAAATAATGGATTTATTTAGGTCTAGGCAAAATAACAAATAAAATTAATAAATAAAACGCAATAAAATTATAACAAAAAATTTGAGGTTAATACAAATGCAAGCAATTAGTATATTAAAATTAAATAATATGGCAAAAAAATATCAAGTTTCTAGAAAAAATAATATTTTAAAAAGAAAAGGTTCTTTGTTATTAGATATCGTCATTGGTATCGTATTAATGATGATTATTTATTATGTTGCTACTGTTTCTTATCCAGAATATCGTAATAATGCTAACAGAAGTCAGGCTTTAGAAGATTTAAGAACAATTAAACAGGCTGTTATTTCCTACCAAGGTCTCTCTAAAGTTACACCATCTAGTATAACTATGGAAGATTTGCAAGAAGGATTATCAGCGACAGAGTCATTAGATGGTACAACGCATGAAGCATTGCTTAAAGAAGCAAAAACAGATCCATGGGGAGGAGAATATGTAATTACTATTGATGCTAGTGGTGCAGGAACTATTTCTACTTCAGCAGCAGTAAGTGGTGGTGGATTAGATAATGAAATTACTATAGATTTTTAAATGATGTTAGTAGACCAGCATTATGCTGGTCTATCTTTAAATTAAGAAAGGAGTGTGTGGTAAATAAATGTTATTATATAAAAAAACAAAGAAAAAAAGACCTGCTTTTATGCTTGTTTCTGCTTTACTAGCAACATTAATATTGATGATGATAGCACATGGCTTTATGTTGATGTATGGTGGTCAATTTACTTATTTACAGGCAGCAAAAACAGCTTCTGAAGGACAACAATATGCAGAATTGGTAGGGGAAAAAGTAAAGCTTGAAGGCATAGATGCTGAAGAAGTAACAAGTAAAACTAACTTAGATACTTTAACTGGCAATGATAAAGATAAAGATTGGCAATATACTTATGAAATCTCTGATGGTACAGAAGATGATAATGGGAATATTTTTAAAGTAGCCACTATTAAAATTTATAAAGACGGAGAAAATAGCCCTCGATATACTTATGAAGTACCGCTATCTTCTTTAGGTAGCAGTTTTTCTGTGCCAATAGGCGGTATTATTGCTTATACAGGCTCTCTAAATGCTTTGCCATTAAACTACCATTTATGTGATGGAACAGATGGTACACCAGACTTAAGAGATCGTTTTATTGTTGGTGCAGGTAGTTCTTACAATCTTAATACTATTGGTGGTACAAGTACAAATATACTTGCACTAAATCAATTACCTAATTTAGCAGACTTTCTTAATAAAACTATTGCGGTTCAAGGAAATAATCAAGTTAATGGTTCTAATAATTTAGTTAGTAATTTACCAATTAGAGCTTGGTCATGGGAGTATTTTCAAAAAAATGAAGGAAATACACATGGTTATTTCAAAAATGCCTTTGCTACTATTCCAGGAACTAGTAATTCTTTTGGACAACCAATAGAAAATAAGCCACCATATATGGCTTTATATTGGGTTATGCGTATAAAATAAAAAGCAGTTCATTGAACTGCTTTTTTTACCACCACTAAAGGTGATAACATCACCTTTAGATACAGGTACAATATTATAATTTTGTTCATCTCTATTATAAGCACAATCCCAATATAACCATGCTGTAGAAACTAAAATATTATTAATATATAATCGCATACCATAATTATATATTCCTCTGTAAATATTTATCCAACCATTATTAGGACATACAAAACCACTACTTATACGTTGAACTTTGGTGAAATCTGGTGTATTAAAATAGGATATCTTACTTCCTAAAGAATTTATTTGGCTTTAATGAAATAACGAACCGCTTTATTAACAGGACGATTTTCAGAAGCTGTTGGAACAACACGAGAAGTATCAAAAAAGAAAGATGCTGCTACATTTCCCGAACGATTACTATCCGCCGACATTCTTCTATGTGTATAATTACTTAGACCTAATGCCCCATTAGCTGTAGTTTCTTCTCCAAACAACTGAAAATCTCCATTGTTGGGACTAGTAATACTTATTGTTCCGGTAATATTCCGAATAGCATCTCCCTGTAATTCTCCTAGGCTGGCACTATTACCGCCGAGTCCACGCAAGAATATTCCTCTATAATCCGGTGTATTGTGCATGAGTTGATATAATTTAGGATACTTTGTGCTGTCAATCGCTTGACCATTACATTCAAGGTAACTATCTGAAGGATTAGTTGCAAGTGTCCAAGCAATAACCATACCAACTTCAAGACTATCTCCACTTCCTAAAGAAGTCATTTAGCCTTAATAAAATAACGAACTGCCTTATTAATTGGTCTTACTTCATTAGCTATAGGAATATCATCAGTTATACCAGTAGTTAATTTAGTTTTATTATTAGACCATACATCACCATCACTAAATCTAGGAATACCACCATTCCCAGATTTACCATGAGATGCAGGCATTGTAATTTCATGAGTATGTTCTATTAAAGCATAGTTTTGAAGTTCACCTAAATCTGCACTATTACCACCTAGTCCACGGAGAAACATACCTCTATAATCTGGTACATTGTGCATTAAAGCATATAATTTAGGATATTTAGTACTATCTACTACTTGACCATTACATTCAAGGTATTTATCTGAAGGGTTAGTTGCTAGTGTCCAGGCAATAACCATACCAACTTCAAGACTATCTCCACTTCCTAAAGAAATTAATTACCAAAAGCACTCCAATATACAGGATTTAAACCATAGTGTTGGTCAACACCTCTATCTTCATATCTGATATAACTATTTGTAATTTCTTTAATAAAAGGATGTCGTTCATCACCTGCCCAAGAAGTTACAGATGGTGTTAATTCTACATTGATACATTTATGTTCAAATTTAATTGGAAAAGTAATATAATTACCGCTATTGTGATAACCCCATTGAAATATCAAGCCATTAGGTAATTTCCAATAATAACCTTTATCATTAGAGCCAACTTCACCTAGATTACTTCCTAAAGAAGTTTTAATTAAAAAATAAAAAAAGAGAGTAATACATACTACTCTCTTTTTTTAGGATTAGATGGAATGATATTTTCTATATCTTCTCTCTTTGATTGATGGTTGACCATTTTTTTCTAATCTTTATTTTATATCAATAAAATATCTTTCCAGTCGGCAGGAAAGCCCATTGTATTTTTATCAACATATGAATATTGTTGGAAAAGTTTTTCCAACTTTTTAACAAAATTTGTCCAATGTATATCATTTTTAACTAAATGCTTTATACAACATAATACTCCAAAAATGCGAATATTTGATATATGTTTTTTTGTATATTGTTGATATAATTTAGGTGTTTTAGTAAGCTTAGCGTTATATAATCTTCCATAATGAGCACAAATATTTCTTATATAAGAAATACTTTCTATCCAACTTTCAAAATAAGTATAACTTACGTTATATGTTAAAGCTATTATTTTTTTATCTGCATTATGCATATTTTTAAACAATTTGGATAATGTTCCAAAACTTATAATTTCAACTAAAGCGTATAATGGAATATCTCCATCAATATAATTATTTCTAAAATTATATATAAATGGTACACGCTTATTTCGATTTATTTCAATGGATATTTCATTCAGGAAAGCTGTATGATATTTCCTATTAGAAAAATTATTACTATCTTTATATCCTAACACACCATATTTTAAGCAAAAATAATTTGATATACGGCATTTGAGATTTATTTCTACCTTTTCGATTTGAGTAAATAAAATTTGTCTAAATTCAGCATTAAATAAATATAATTCTTTTAATTGTTTAAAAGAGATATTATCATAATAGTTTCCATTTTTAGGCTTTAATCCAATACTGAATGCTTTTATAAATCGAAAGTAAGAAACATCATTAAGAAAATCTTTTGCTAGTTGTTCATCTTTTATTATAAGATTTAAACTTTTTAAATTATTAACTTGATTCTCAATAGTTAATGCTGATTCATGTTTTTTCAAACTCATATAAATCTTCCTAAAAAATTAAATGACCCGACGTGGTCCGCATCATTGAGAGGCGTGTCGGGTTCTGTTACTTATATTATACATACCTTATTATAAAAAAGCAAGTTATTTACCCTTGATAAAATAACGAACAGCTTTATTAATAGGTCTATTCTCTACTGCTACAGGAACAATACGTGAAGCATCAAAACCAATTCTCCAATCTCCAGCTCTTCCTTGAGAACCAACATCATTACCAGCATTGTAAAATGCTCCTGTAAAAGATATATTTGATTCTTCAACAGCACCTGGAGTACTACCTGTTATATTACGAATAGCATCTCCCTGTAATTCTCCTAGATTAGATGAAGTATGAGTAACTGTTCCATAATGATTGCTAGTAACTGAACCTAAACCGCGGAGAAATACACCTCTATAATCTGGAGTATTGTGCATTAAAGCATAGAGCTTAGGATATTTAGTACTATCTACTGCTTGCCCATTACACTCTAAATAACTATCTGAAGGATTAACAGATAACGTCCAAGCTACTACCATTCCTATTTCTAAGCCATCAGTATTATTTCCTAAAGAATTTATTTATTTTCTACAAGGTATAAACGTTATTCCATAAATAGAATTTTGACCTATTATTGATATACCACTAAAAGTAATTATATCTCCTTTTAATACTGGAATAATATTCGCTCTCCATTCATGGCGATTATAGGCTTCATCATACCTAAACCATTCTATAGGGACCAAAATATTATTAATATATACTCTAGCTCCATAATTCCAAGCTGACTCGAAAACATTTATATAGCCATTATTAGGACATACAAAACCACTACTTGTAATATGGATAAAATTATTAAAATCAGGTACATGAAAGTTATTATTATTTCCTAAAGAATTTACTTAGCTTTAATAAAGTATCTAACAGCCTTATTAACAGGTCTATTTTCTTCAGCTGTTGGAACTACTCTACTTATATCAAAAGCTAAACCTTTACCAATATAACTATAGTATGCACCACTATTATCTACAGATTGTCCTCCTAAATCAAAAATATAGAAAGCACCTGTTCCATATTCAAATCCAGCTGCTGTTGGAACATTTGTTGTATAAGTTTTTCCTGTAATATTACGAATAGCATCACCTTGAGTAATTCCTAAACTAGCAGAATTACCACCTAGACCTCTTAAAAATACACCTCTATAATCAGGTACATTATGCATTAAAGCATATAATTTAGGATATTTAGTACTATCTACTGCTTGACCATTACATTCTAAATATGAGTCTGAAGGATTAGAGGATAATGTCCAAGCTACTACCATTCCTACTTCTAATCCATCAGTACTATTTCCTAAAGAAATTAATATCTTAACTTGAATTTTAAATGCTTAGTAACCTATAGCAAAAAAATCAGCATATTCTCTAATAAAACTTGTTCCATCATTAAATTCTTGAGCCATTACATATGCTGCTTCCTTTTCTAAATACCTAATCTGAAAATCATAATCTGCTCCATAACTACTATTTTGATTCCAAATACCAGTTTTTACATAATAATTTGTTGAATTAAAAGGTATCGGTAATCTAATAATGTTATTAAAATTTTTTAAATTTATTCTTCCCCATTGAAATATCAAGCCATTAGGTAATTTCCAATAATAACCTTTATCATTAGAGCCAAATTCACCTAGATTACTTCCTAAAGAAGTCATTTAGCTTTAATGAAATAACGAACAGCTTTATTAATAGGTCTATTTTCTACTGCTACTGGAACAACTCTACTTGCATCAAAATAATAGATACCACCTACTGTGCCATTCTCATCTTTAGGACCATAACTAAATGAGTAACCATAGTAAAAAGCTCCTGTAGATGTTGGAAATCCAACGTTGTCATTTACAGGAAGAGAACCAACTATATTACGAATAGCATCTCCCTGAGTAACTCCTAGACTAGCAGAATTACCACCTAGTCCACGGAGAAACATACCTCTATAATCTGGTACATTATGCATTAAAGTAGGGTATTTAGTACTATCTACAACCTGACCATTACACTCTAAATAGTTATCTGAAGGATTAGCAGATAATGTCCAAGCTACTACCATTCCTATTTCTAAGCCATCAGTATTATTTCCTAAAGAAATTATTAAGTTTATTTTGCTTTGATAAAATATCTAACAGCTTTATTAACAGGTCTGTTTTCTTCAGCTGTAGGTACTACAAATGAAGCATTAAAATTTATTTGAGATGCTCCACTATGAATCATATCTGATCCAATGTGATTATTAGTCCCAGAAGTAACAGAAAAAGCCCCTCCAACAGGATGATATCCAGATGTTCCACTTACTAATGCTTCTAAACCAAAATATCCAGTAATATTTCTAATAGCATCTCCTTGAAGTTCTCCTAGAGTTGCAGAATTGCCACCTAGTCCACGGAGAAACATACCTCTATAATCTGGTACATTATGCATTAAAGCATAGAGCTTAGGGTATTTAGTACTATCTACTGCTTGCCCATTACATTCAAGATAATTGTCTGAAGGATTAGCTGCTAATGTCCAAATTACTACCATGCCTACTTCTAAGCCATCAGTATTATTTCCTAAAGAAATTAATTACCAATAGCAAGCCAATAAGCTCCTGGATTATCACAAGATATATTCATTCCTATTGTTGTTAAATTATCTACCCCTCCAGAATTATAATGTAATCCAGTTGTGGAATTATTAACATTTCCTATTCCTACAATGGCTTTATTTGGAAATCTTATTGGAAATTGAACATAATCTGTACCATGACCAGCTCCATGATTACTTCTAATATATCCCCATTGGAATATCAAACCATTAGGTAATTTCCAATAATAACCTTTATCATTAGAGCCAACTTCACCTAGATTACTTCCTAAAGAAATTAATACCTATTAAAAAAAATATATTTTTATATATAAATTAGTTATTATGATATAATATAAATAAGTTCGTATAACATAAAAATAGGTGATAAATATGGATAGCGTTTTAATAAATAAATTACCAAAGTATCTAAAAGATGATATTGATCGAGTTATGAATTTTGATAGAAAAGATCCTTTTTATGATTGTTATTTAGATGAAGTGTATGGTTCAATAAATAGTGCTTTATGTGATGGTGCAATTAGTTCTGATGAAGCAGATTATTTAAGAAAACATTATTTTTTTGATATTTTGGATAAGGGAGCAATAGAATGATTGATTTTACTGAATATATGCAAAACCATCCTAGTTTTAGGGCATATGGTGGTGCTAATGGTATAAAAAAAGGCATAATTTTTAGAAATGAACCATATATGTTAAAAATAGAGCATAGAAACAAAAAAAATAAATATATTAATAGTATATTATCTGAATATATTTCATCTAAAATTTTTTCTATGCTTAATATTGAAACACAAGAAGTTATTTTAGGTAAAGTAGTTGATAATAATAAAGAAAAATTATGTGTTGCATGTAAAGACTTTAAAAAACCTGGTGAATACTTGTATGAATTTTTGAGCATAAAAAACTCTGTTTTAACAGAAAATTCTTCTAATGGTAGTGGTATGGAATTAGACGAAATATTAGATGCTATAAATCGCCAAAAGTTTTTTCCTGCTAATAAAGTAAAAAAACATTTTTGGGAAATGTTTATAGTAGATGCTTATTTGGGGAATTTTGATAGACATAATGGAAATTGGGGAATTTTGGTCAATGAAATAACTCATTCAGCTAGACTAGCTCCTGTATTTGATTGTGGTTCTTGTTTATATCCAGCAGCTACAGATGAAAATCTAAAATATTTTTTAGAAACTCCTGATGAACTAAATAAACGAATATATGAATTTCCACGAACAGCTATTAGAGTTAATGGAGAAAAACAATTATATCATGAATTTTTATTAACAACGGAAAATAAAGAGTGTTTAAATGCTATAGCTAAAATAGTACCAATTATAAATAAAAAATCATTTAATATAAAAAGTTTTATTAAAAATATACCAATATTAACTTCAACTAGGAAAAATTTTTATAATAAAATTTTAGCAATGCGTAGAGAATTGATATTATTACCTGCACTTGAAAGAGCAAATAAACTTCTAAATATAAAAGAGCAACCTTTATCACGATAATAAATATAAAATAAGCAGCTAATAATAGCTGCTTTTATTATTTATTTAAATTTTTATAATATAATTTACTACTAGATATGGTTGCATTAAATTATGAGGATTATCACTACCTGTATTATTAATAATTAAATTATGATTGTGTAATCCATTTGTTGCAGAAAAACATCTTGTATAGTTAGGGTTATTTCCTCCACCGTCGTCATATCCTGTACCTCCACCATTATAATTTCCAGTAGTAGGTAATCCATGATTATGAAGACCAGAATTATTAGTTGTTCCAGTATGATTATGTGATGGCATTTCATTTATAGTAAGTTTATGCAATCTTTCGCCACCACTTTCTTTAACTTTATAGGTAACAGTTCCCCATTCATCAGAAATAGTTCCTGTACCAATAAGAGTTTTTCCTCTTAAATCAGGAGTTCCGTTTGTACCATCACATAAAAGCCAACCCTCTGGAATATTTTTTAATTCACCATAAAAAGGAATTATCATTCCTTTTAAGAAGTTACCACTTCCTAAAGAAGTCATTTGGCTTTAATAAAATAACGAACTGCTTTATTGATAGGTCTATTTTCTACTGCTACTGGAACTACTCTACTGGCATTAAATCCTATTCTATGATCTGTATGACTCCATTCCCCTGTACCACTGCCTAAACCATTAGAGTAGAATACACCACTGAAAGAACCTCCTGATTCTTCAGCAGCTGCTGGAGTAGTACCTGTTATATTACGAATAGCATCTCCCTGTAATTCTCCTAGATTAGATGAAGTATGAGTAACTGTTCCATAATGATTGCTAGTAACTGAACCTAAACCGCGAAGAAAAACACCTCTATAGTCTGGAGTATTATGCATTAAAGCATAGAGCTTAGGGTATTTAGTACTATCTACTGCTTGACCATTACACTCTAAATATGCGTCTGAAGGATTAGAGGATAATGTCCAAGCTACTACCATTCCTATTTCTAAGCCATCAGTATTATTTCCTAAAGAAGTCATTTGGCTTTAATAAAATAACGAACAGCTTTATTAATAGGACGGTTTTCTTCTGCTGTAGGAACAACTCTGCTGGCGTCAAAGTTTAATCCACGACCTATATAACTATAATAAGCACCACTAGGCTCAACCGATTGAGCACCAACATCAAAGATAGAAAAAGCTCCATGACCCCACTCAAAACTAGCGGCTTGCGGTGGACTAGTAGTATAAGTGCTAGCAGTAATATTACGTATTGTATCTCCCTGTAGCGCTCCTAAAGCAGCAGAGTTACCACCGAGTCCTCGAAGAAAAACACCACGATAATCCGGCACATTGTGCATTAGCTGATATAACTTAGGATATTTGCTACTATCAACTTCCTGCCCGTTGCATTCAAGATAGTTGTCAGAAGGGTTACTAACTAGTGTCCACGCAACAACCATACCAATTTCAAGACCATCACTATTTCCTAAAGAAGTCATTTAGCCTTGATAAAATAACGAACTGCTTTATTTATTGGTCTATTTTCATTAGCAACGGGAACAACACGAGAGGCATCAAATCCAGCACGATACATTTCTCCGAAAGCGCCCTTCTGTCCATCTCCAACAGCAATGTTTTCTCCAATAAAAAAAGCTTCTGTAGCATATTTATAACTAATATCTTGTACCTCCATGTTGATTTCCCCTGTAATATTTCTAATAGCATCTCCCTGTAATACTCCTAAATTATCAGAATTTCCACCTAATCCACGGAGAAACATACCTCTATAATCAGGTACATTATGCATTAAAGCATATAATTTAGGGTATTTACTACCATCTATTGCTTGCCCATTACACTCTAAATAACTATCTGAAGGATTAGAGGATAATGTCCAAGCTACTACCATTCCTACTTCTAATCCATCAGTACTATTTCCTAAAGAAATTAATCACTTAGTTACTTAGAATAAAATTATGTTTATGATATAATATAACTATATCATAAGTTAAATTAATGAGGTGCAAATATTGAATAATATAGAAGATACAAATTTAGTAGAAAGACTTATTTTACAAATGAAAGATGAAAAAAATGCTAACCGAAAAGGCGGTATTTATTATATAACTCAAGTTGAATTAGCTTACAATAGCAATAGAATTGAAGGTAGTAGATTATCAAAAGAACATACATATAATCTATTTGAAACATCTACTATTTTACCAAATGGAAATGAAGTTATTGATAAAAATGATATTATAGAAACAAGTAATCATTTTCATGCTTTTAATTATATTCTAAATACTAATAAAGAACCTTTAACTGAAAAATATATAAAATATTTACATTATATGTTAAAACAAGGAACTGATGACGCTTTTAAATCTTGGTTTAATGTAGGTGAATACAAAAAATTAGAAAATTTTATTGGTGAACAAACAACATCTAAACCAGAAAATGTTTCTAAAAATATTAGAGAACTTCTTACAAAATATAATAAAAAAAATGAAAAAACAATTGAAGATGTAATTGATTTTCATGTGCTTTTTGAAAAAATACATCCATTTCAAGATGGTAATGGTAGAGTAGGAAGATTGATTATGTTTAAAGAATGTTTAAATAATGGTATTGTTCCTTTTATCATAGATAATGAGCATAAATTATTTTATTATAGAGGTCTCAGAGAATATGATAAAGAAAAAGGTTATTTAATAGATACGTGTAAATCTGCACAAGATAAATATAGAATATATTGTGATAGACTTATATCTAAAGAAATAGATATAACATTAGATAAATTTATAAAAATATGTATAAATAAAAACTATAGTAATTTAAAAGTTCTAAATGAATGTTTAAAAAACAATTTTATAGAATTTAAAGATAAAACTAGAATAGAAAAACAAAAAATTGTAAAAGATAAAATAAAGAATATCCAAAAAAATGAAAAAGATTTATCAAGATAATAAAAATAAGAGATGTTTTTACATCTCTTATTTTGCTTTAATAAAGTAACGAACTGCTTTATTGATAGGTCTATTTTCTTCAGCTACAGGAACTACTCTACTTGCATCAAAATAATATTTTTTATATTCGCCACCTTCGTTCCCTTGATCTCCTGATCCAATAGTTTGTCCATAAAAAACTCCATTGGCATTAATATTCCAAGAATTATTATCAGTAGCATTAAAATTTCCAGTAATATTACGAATAGCATCACCTTGAGTAACTCCTAAACTAGCAGAATTACCACCCAATCCTCTTAAAAATACACCTCTGTAATCTGGAGTATTGTGCATTAAAGCATAGAGCTTAGGATATTTAGTACTATTTACTGCTTGTCCATTACACTCTAAATATGAGTCTGAAGGATTAGAGGATAATGTCCAAGCTACTACAATTCCTACTTCTAATCCATCAGTATTATTTCCTAAAGAAATTAATTACCAATAGCAAACCAATATCCACCATAACTATAATTAGTACTTTCTGCTGTTGCTTTAAATCCTTTTACAGTAATATCTCTTAAGTGTGGTGTCCATAAATTGTTATTTTTATTTCCCATTGTTATAGAATAAACATTTTTAAATGGTATAGGAAAATCGACTCCTTTTTTCCCATCATTAGTAATTCCCCATTGAAATATCAAGCCATTAGGTAATTTCCAATAATAACCTTTATCATTAGATCCAAATTCACCTAGATTACTTCCTAAAGAAGTCATTTGGCTTTAATAAAATATCTAACAGCTTTATTGATAGGTCTATTTTCATTAGCTACAGGAACAACACGAGAAGCATCAAAACCCATTCCTTGTGACACATAATTATAATGAACCGCCCATTGTTCCTGTGATATTTCTAATAGCATCTCCTTGCAATGTTCCTAAATCTGCTGATGAATGACTAACTATTCCATAATGATTACTTGTAACTGAACCTAGACCTCTTAAAAATACACCTCTGTAATCTGGAGTGTTATGCATTAAAGCATATAATTTAGGGTATTTAGTACTATCTATTGCTTGCCCATTACACTCTAAATATGAGTCTGAAGGATTAGAGGATAATGTCCAAGCTACCACCATTCCTATTTCTAAGCCATCAGTATTATTTCCTAAAGAAATTACTTTGCTTTAATAAAGTAGCGAACAGCCTTATTGATAGGTCTGTTTTCTTCAGCTGTAGGTACAACACGAGAAGCATCAAAGCCCATACCTTGTGATACATATGAGTACCATGACCTACCATTAGCAACTGAATTTCTACCTTGATTAAATTGATAAAATACGCCTGTACCATAATCCCACAATCCAACATCAATAGAATTTGAACCTCCCATTGTTCCTGTTATATTTCTAATAGCATCACCTTGAGTAACTCCTAAACTAGCAGAATTACCACCCAATCCTCTTAAAAATACACCTCTATAGTCTGGAGTATTGTGCATTAAAGCATATAATTTAGGATATTTAGTACTATCTACTGCTTGCCCATTACATTCTAAATAACTATCTGAAGGATTAGAGGGTAACGTCCAAGCTACTACCATTCCTACTTCTAAGCCATCAGTATTATTTCCTAAAGAATTTATTAATCTTTATAATTATGGTGTTATAATATTATTAGGTGATAGTATGATTAATATGAAAGTAACATTAAGAAAAAATAATAAAATATTTATATTAACAAGAGTTAATAAATATATAGCAAGGAAATTATTTAAAAGAAATAAAAATATATGGATTACTACTTGCAAAACTGTACCTACTGATTTGAGCTTTTCCCAATACATTATTAATAATTTAAATAATCAAGATTTTGATGAAATTATTGATAAGTTTAGAGAAGAATTTTGTCTTAATGATTATACTGGTTTATATCCAAGTTATTTTGTTAGTTTTGATAAAAAAGAGAGTAAATAATATATTTACTCTCTTTTTTCATCTTTTTCTTTACATATTATCAAATTCTTCTAATAATACTTTCATTTCTTAGTTCCATTATTATATTGTCCTTTTCTATATTTTTTTATAATTTCTGCTATAAATACTACAATTTCATCAGTTACTATTTGAAAGTCATATTCTAAAAAATTCTCTGTAATAGCTTTTAATACTTGTTGTCTTTCTTCCTTCGATATATTTTTACCAAGATAAAGGTCAATATTATCTTCTAAATATTCCTGATCCCAAGTAAACTCTAAACAGTTATTACTATCTAAGATTTCTATATTAGAGTCAATTTTATTAATAGCTTTTTTAATAGCTTTTTCCTTTTCTGAGTCTGATATATATAATCCTATAAACATTATATTACCTCGCTTTATTTAACTTTTCACTTTCATACTCTTTTATAGCACTAAACACTAAATTATTAAAATCTTTCCACGCTGAAGGTAATCCTTCATCACTTGCTAGTTTACAAACTTTTTTAACTATTTCATTTAACTCATTTTCTGTGATTTCATAATTTTTATCCTCATAATTATTATAAATTTCATCAATAATACAATCATTATCAAAGATATTAATAATATCTTTTTCTTTTTCATAGATTACTGAATTAGGATCTATTTTATTTATTGCCTCCTTAATTAATCTCATTTTGTCATTATTACTAATAGAAATAGCAATTATCATAGTATTTAGTTCTCCTTTCTTTTCTTGCGACTATTTTTTGTCGCTTTTCGCACAAATTTTATAGCAATAAAAAAAAAGACTACAAGGACAGCTTGTGCTGCATTGTTTATCCTTGTAGTCTTTTTGTTATTGCTAAAATGTGCCAAAAGAAAAGCAAAGTTTTATTTTATCCCCATTCAAAAGAAAAAAGAAAAAACCTCGAGAAGTTGTCAACTACCTCGAGATTTTTTCTTTTGTTCAATATCAATGTCTGTATTTTTATTCAAATACATCTTATGTTATTATTAATCTTTACTGCTTTAAAAAAGTATGTTCGATTTCGGGCATTCAAATACATCTTATGTTATTATTAATCACTCGGCAACGATAACGCTTTTACCATAATTTTAGGTATTCAAATACATCTTATGTTATTATTAATCATATATTCTCTAGGGTGCAAAATAATAACACTTTTATTCAAATACATCTTATGTTATTATTAATCTACCTTAATAAAACTTAGATTTTTTAATTTATTGCAATTCAAATACATCTTATGTTATTATTAATCTTTAAAAGAAATTTATGGTGTAATAAAATTTCTTTAATTCAAATACATCTTATGTTATTATTAATCTGTTTTATATTAACTATGCTAAAAAAACGCTTACCAATTCAAATACATCTTATGTTATTATTAATCCCACAGCAAGAGCCACAACAACAGCAACAAGAACAATTCAAATACATCTTATGTTATTATTAATCATAAAGTATCGGCACAATGTTCTAAATCAAACAGCCGATTCAAATACATCTTATGTTATTATTAATCTTTTGCAAGGAAAAGGTTACAAGAGTTTCATTAGAATTCAAATACATCTTATGTTATTATTAATCAAACGAATATGGAATAACAGATATAAACTTGCAACATTCAAATACATCTTATGTTATTATTAATCTATAAAACAATTAGGACTTGAAAAAGTTGCAATTAATTCAAATACATCTTATGTTATTATTAATCATGTCCATTTTAATTACCTGTATTTAATGTGATTGTATTCAAATACATCTTATGTTATTATTAATCTCTGATTTACTGTCATGAAGCTATACGCGCCGTTTATTCAAATACATCTTATGTTATTATTAATCTAAGACTGTTTACAAATGACGCTTATTTTAACACATTCAAATACATCTTATGTTATTATTAATCGTAAAAGTAGATAACTTTTACTATTGGGGTAACTAATTCAAATACATCTTATGTTATTATTAATCTTCCTATGTGTTCAATGATGGACAGCCTCTACTCTAATTCAAATACATCTTATGTTATTATTAATCCCTTTAAAAATTAACTATTTATATTTTAATAATATCAAAAAGATACTTAAATATCAAGCATCTTTTTGATATTTACCAGCTAATTAACATAAATACATTTTTAGTTATAAACTATTATCATAACTGATTTCTTAAATTTTTACTTGGTAAAAATTTAATCATTGAATTCTTTATATAGTGCATTAATAGCTTTTATTTGACTTTCTTGAACTGTATGGGAGTATATATTTAAAAGAACATCAGGGGATGACCAACCACCAAGTTTTTGTATATCTATAATAGCTACTTTATTATGAATAAGATTTGTAGCAAATGTATGTCGTGTTGAATGTATATGCAAATCTGTAGGTAATCCTAATTTTTTTAAACGTTTTTTCATATTTTGGAGTAAATTATTAGGATTATACATATCTCCTTTAGTTGTGCAAAACACTAAATTATATTTATTGGTATAAATATGTTTTTCAAAATATATATCTTGTTCATGTTTCAAATTTTTTAGAGCTAACATTATTTTTTTAGGTATAGGTATTACTCTTATTGATGTTCTGTTCTTTGGTATAGCTTTTAAAATGGGTTTATTATTTACCACAACTAAAACCTGACTGATAAAAATAGTATTATTATTGAAATTTATACTGTCCCAACTTAAGCCTAATACTTCGGACCTTCTAGCTCCTGTGAAAAACAATAGTATATAGGCTAAATAATATCGATACTTTTGAGCATCTTTTAGAAATATTTGTTGCTGTTCTTTGCTAAAAACACGTTTAGGAGGATTTATTATTTTTATGTTTTCTGTATAAGAAGCTACATTTTCTTTTACAATTCCTTCTCTTATTGCTTGGTTAAAGCAAGATATTATTAATGCTCTAATTTTGTTCACAGTCCAATTGGATAAACCTTTATCATTAGTTTTCAATATTGATTTATTTCCATCTGTTAATAAATATGCAAAAAATTTTTGAATATCCATTGTTGTAATGTTTCTTATATATTTTTTACCAATATTAGATGGTCTAATGTGAACATTTATATACGTCAAACATACATTTCTAGTTGTTATTGCGTGTTTAGGATATTTATATATCATATACCAATCTAACATGTAAGTTCCAAAAGTAATATTTTTGTTTTTCATACAAACACTCCTTTAATTTATATCTAAATAGATTATAAATTAAAGGAGTGTTCTTGTATAAATAAACAATATTCTAAATTATCTGCTAGTTATTTTATCATATTTTTTTTCTAAAAAATCTATTAAATGATTAGTATCACATGTCTGTATCTTTGAAAAAGCCATTTTATGAAATAGTTTACATGGATAATAACCTTCAAATTTTGTTATGCCATATCGGTTATTTTTTTGTGGTTTTTTTTGAAATCCTATCCAAAACTCTAAGCTTTTATTATCTAAATTTATGATATAACCATATTCACAAAATAAGCTATTTTTTATGAAATCATTAGAATTAGTCATATATTTTAAACCACTTTTATAAATATTTAGATTGCCTTGAAAATCTCTTAAAGCACTATACCAATCTATTAAATCATTTTCTTTTTTTACTAATGTATATACTGATTTTTCAGGTTTTTCTATATTACATTCATTTAAATGTTTCCATTGCTCTTTTGTTGGTATATCATCTTCACTCACAAGAATTAAATTATCATAAATTTTATTTAATTCTTGTATAGGTGTTTCTTTTACAAAATTTATAATATTTTCACCTAAGTAAGAAAAATAACTATCATAATGATTGTAAGTTAATTTATCTTCTCCATTTTTTCTAAATCCATATATTCCTCTTGTACTCATAATTATATCGTCCTTTCTTTTGCGATTATTTTTTTGTCGCTTTTCGCACAAATTTTATAGCAATAAAAAAAAGGACTACAAGGACAGCTTGTGCTGCATCGTTTATCCTTGTAGTCCTTTTGTTATTGCTAAAATGTGCCAAAAGAAAAGCATTATTTTAATATCAACATTGTTAATAAATATAAGACTTGTTCGAAATCGAACAGGTCTTTATTATATATTTAATTTTCAAGACATTTTAAAAATCTGTTCGAAATCGAACAGATTTTTATTTTAAAGTATTTTTAAATAAAAATTAAGGAATTTAAAAAATTTTTTATTATACATATTTTAATATATAAAAAAAGATATAAATAAAAGTAAGGAGGTATGATTTTGTTTATTAATAAAAGATATAAAGCTATTTTATTGGTAGATGTTCTTTTAGGGTTATGTTTAGTTATAACACTCTACTATATAGGTGATTTAAGCTTTAAAAATTATTATTCAGCAAAATTAGATCAAAGAAAGGTACAAGTTGATATGTTTGATAAAGCATTAGAAGGTTATGCAAATAATCATCTTGCAATAAAAAATATAACCTATGATGAAGAAGGAAAACAAAATGTAATTTATCAAAAAACATATCCTAGTTCTTTAGATGAGTTAGAAAAAAATGGGTATATTAAGCTTTTATCAGATGAAGATATGGATAATTTTAAATATACACCAAAGAAAGAAACTACCTATGGAAATACCCAAAATATTGTTTCCTATGAATTAAAAGTAAAGATTCCTAATTCGGATTCTTACTATATTAGTCCAGGTAGTATTCGTAGTGAGTATATGTCTAAAGAGTGATATCATGAGTTTAAATATTAGTTATATTATCATTAGTTTAATATTTATAGCATTAATAATTGAAGATTTTAAAACAAAATATATAGATATTAGATTATGTATTTTGTTATTTATATCAGTTATTTTTAATGTATATGTAAATGAAAATATTTCTTTATTAGAATACTTTTCTAATTCGGTATATGGGCTTTTTTTTATGTTATTCATTTATATATTATGCTTAAAAGTCTTAAAAATAGAATCTAATATAGATATCAATGATGAGAGTATGGAAAATAACGTTGTTGCTTTAGGTTTTATTCCTAGTTTTAGTATGGCTTTCCTTATATATTATTTTAATAAAAATAATATAATAATAAGTCAATTAATAAATGATTCAGCTCTTTTTTTATCAAATTTAGGCGTTTATATAGCGATTATTCTATTATCATATATGGTCTTAAAACTAATATACATTTTTTATTTAAAAACTAAAAAAGAGGCTTTAATTATAGCTGGTTTTGGTGACGGAGATGTAATCGTATTAACTATACTAATAGGAATTATAGGATTAAATATTTTTATACTTATATTTACTATAGCTCTCATTGTTCATGTTTTATCATATGTAATATATTTTTTACGAAAGGAATAATAAAATGTTTAAATTTAAAAGTGAAGCTTTTAAACAAGATATATTGATAGATAAGTATAATAATAATTTAGAAAAATGTGCTAAAGAACTTAATTTAAGTAAAAAAATTTTAAGTAATATACTAAATGAAAAATATTTACTTGGTATAACTACTTTAAAAAGGATTATATTCTATTGCAAAAAAAATAATTTAGATTCAAAAAAATATATCCATTACAACAATGATGAAGGAGAAAAAATTTTATGAGTTTTATTAAAAATTTACTTAGTAAACCTCCTATAGAATATAGTGAGGAAGATAGAAGTAATCTTAATCCAATGGATAAAGCAAAAAAAGATTGGGATAGACGTGTTGGATCTGTTTTAGTACAAAATTATAATCTTAGAAGAATATGTATATTACTATGTTTTGTAATATTAGTAGAAACTGGTGGACTAGTAATACAATCTTTAAAATCTTCTGTTGCTCCATATGTTATAGAAGTGGATTCTACAACTGGATTAGTAAAAAACGTAGGATTGGTCCAAGAGCAAAAGTATGATATAAAAGATGCTCAAATTAAATATTTTTTAGGTCAGTTTATAAAAAATATTCGCGAATTGCCATTAGATATAGTTATCTATAAACAAAATATTAATACAGCATATGCTTTTATGACAAAAGATGCTGCCAATAAGATGAATAGTATATTAAGTGCAGATGAAAATTTAACACAAAATATAGGAAAAAAGACTGTATTGACAAAGATAAATACTATTTTACCTATATCTGGTTCTGAAAATAGTTGGCAAATTAGATGGACAGAGGAAACATATACATTAGGTTCTAATAAAAAAAATGTAGCAAATATGTCAGCAATTGTCACAATTGCTATTAAAGCTCCTGAAAATGAAGCAACATTAACAATAAATCCTTTAGGAATATATATAAAAGATTTTAGTTGGGATAAAGAAGCATCAAAAGAAATACAAAATCAATCAAAATAGGAGTGAAGATTATGAAAAAAATACACAAAATTTTAGCTTTAGGTATTACTTTAAATTTATTAACTTGTAGTTCAATTGAAGTTGAAGCTGCAAATACAAATAATAAAGATAATATATCTGCAATAAGTGAAAAAATTGCAGAAATAAAACAAATAAAAGTAAATGATTATGATGTAGAAAAAGCAGTAGAAGCTTTGTATAAAGAATTAAAGGAATTAAAAGAAAGTAAAAGTGATGAAGTAATAGATAAAGATATTACTATTCAAAAACTAGAAAAAGAATTAGCAAGTGAGAAAAGTAAAAATTTGAAATATAAACAAGAGGATAAACTTTTATTAGAAAAATATATTTCAGAAGCTCGTGAGAGAAATTATGATGATATTTCAAATAATAATGTTACTCCTAAAATTGAATATAGTAGACCTGTAGAAAATACTAATAAATATATGATTAATCCTACGCCTTCATCAAAGGTAAATAATTATATTCAAGATGGTGCTAATGCTCAAGGTTACGCTCGCATGGAATTTGCTTATGCTCCCCAACAAGTATATAAAATTTATTGCAAAATCGGTTATTTAACCGATTTAGAGTTTAAACAAGGTGAACAAATAACATATGTAGGTGGTGGAGATACTGCACAATGGCTTATAGATAAAGCTATTGTTGCTGATACACCACATCTTTATATAAAACCAATAGCTAATAATATTGCCACAAATATAATAGTAAATACATCTGGTGGACATGTTTATCAAATTCTTCTAAATTCAGGCAGTTGGTACAATCCAATGATATCTTGGAATTATGGAAATGAAGATTTAGTAACTAAAAAAATGATTAATAATGAATATAATAATGATGAAGTTTATCCTCTTGGTAAAGGTTTGAATGTAAAACCTGAAAATATAAATTTCTCATATAAAATTAAGTCAAAGAAAGGTAATAAATTACCAAGTTGGGCTCCTATTTCAGTTTTTGATGATGGGAAAAAAACTTATATAAAATTTGAGGAAACTAGTGAAAAATTACCTGCTTTATTCATAAAAGAAAAAGATTCTAAAAATTTATCTTTTGCCAATTATAGACAAAAAAATAATCTATTTATAATTGATAAAATATTTGATGTTGCTCAATTACAAATATCAAATAAAAATGAAGATATTATTATTATTGAGAAAGAATAGGTATTTTTATGAGTATAGTAAATGATATAGTACAATCTATTAAAAATTTTAAAAAGAACAAAACAATATCTGAAATAAAATCCTCTAATAAGAAAAATATTGATATTAAAAATGATATTAATAATATTGAGAATGAAAAAGATGATACGATTGATAATAAAATAGAACAACCTACAACTCGAACTGTAAATAAAAATAAAATGCAGAAATTTATTATTTTAGGTATCGTTTTTATAATTTGTGTAATTTTTGGGGCAACCTATGGAAAAAGTGATGCACCAAAAAATAAAGAAGTAGAAATCGCTACATCTAGTGATAATTCTTTAAATAAAGAGATTATTGGAGATGACTATGATAATATACAAACAAAAAAGAAGCTAGGAAATTATGAATATAATAAAACCCATAAATTACAAAAAGAAGATAACATTAATAATAATGTCGAAAATGATCAAGATATTGATTCATCAGAAAAAGTAAATCGTTCATACGAACGAAATAACCATAATACTACTAATAATAATTATAATAGACCTTTACCTATTTTAAATAGTAATGGTACTTATAATCCATATATGAATGTAGTTTCTCCAGTGCCTAGAACACAAGCTGTACCACAACAAAGTGTACAACAAATAAATCAAAATCAAGATAAAACTATAAATGAAAATAAAAAAGATAATAAAAATATATTTGAGTCAGCTATTGCATTTATTAGCGATTCAAGTTCAAAAGATAATATAGAAAATATTGAACATACCTCTGATGCTTCAACAAATTCTAAATTAATGACATATATACCACCTACACAAAATTCTCTACAAGCAGGTACGTATATTCCTCTTATTTTACTAAATGGTGTTAATAGCCAAACTGGTGGGCAAATTATGGCTCAAGTTCAGACAAATATTTATGATTCTTTAGAAGGAATAAATATATTAGTTCCAATGGGAGCTAGACTTATTGGCGAATATGCAAGTGGAGCCAAACAAGGGCAGAATCGTATAAATATAAATTGGAAACATTTAGTAATGCCTGATGGCTCTACGTATAATATAGAAGGAGCATTTCAAACAGCAGATTTGAATGGATATCCTGGTATACCTGGTGATGTTAACAATCACAATGGTGAAAAAATATCTGCGGGAATGTTTTCTTCTGCTTTGGCTGCTTTAGGAAGTATTGCTACTGGTAATAATAGTTATGGAAATGATTATGGTTGGCATGATAGCGGACAATTAGCAATGCAAGGTGCTAGTGCTAATTTATTAAATACTGCAAGTTCGATTTTTAAGCAAAAATTAGAAATTGAACCAGAAATAACAGTTGAAGCTGGCACAACGTTTTATGTATATTTGACACAATCAATTTCTTTTTAAATGAGGTGATTAGTTTATATGGATAAAGAAATAAAAAAAGCTAAAATAAGAAAATTTTTTATGGTATTTATTCCTGTTGTATTGATATTTATGGAAATCGCAACACAAAGTGTTGCTAAAGATTGTAAGTATGATGAATTACTAGGGATAGGTATTCCTATTGGTGATATAAAAATATATGCTCCATGGATGTTTTTTGTTTGGAAAGCTAAATTTTCTATGGTAATACCAACAATAATAATGGATGCACAAAGATATATAGTAATTGGTATTACTATTGCCTCTTTAATAAGTATGCTTGTTGTAAAAAAAATGGAAAGTCTTTCGAGTTATGGTAGTGCAAAATGGGCTACTAAAAAAGACTTACGTGAAACAGGTCTTATAAATGATAAAGGTGTAATAGTCGGAATAAATCCGTATACATTTAAAGGTTATAAAGACAAAAATATATCTTCAAAAATTTTGCGAGATGATGGACCTGCACATATTGGTGTTTTTGCTCCTACTCGTAGTGGTAAAGGTGCTTCTATAATTATAGATACATGTTTAGAATGGAAACATTCTCTAATTGTATTAGATTTAAAAGGTGAAAATTTTAATTTTACTGCCTCTTATCGAAAAAAAGCACTAAAAAATAAGATTATTAAATTTGAACCATTTTCAAGCGATGGTTTATCAGCAAGATGGAATCCTATTGCTGAAGTACGAATGGGTACTTTAAATGAAATGTCTGATGTAATGAGTTTAGCTAGAATGATAGCAGATCCAACAGGAAAAGGTGGAGAAAAAGGAGACAGCCATTGGATAGATACATCTACAGCTTTGATACAGACTGTAATATTACATTTATTATATGCACATAAAAGACAAGATTTACCAATTCCTACATTAGCAAATGTATCAGACTTTTTATCTTCTAGAGATATGCCTTTTGATGATGAAATTGATGCTATGCAACATTTTGACCATATATCCACTAAAGAATTCTTTGAAGATAATCCTTTCTTAAAAATATATGGAAACTATATTGAATCTAGTTTCAAAGCATTTAACGAAAATCTAAATAATTATGGTATTTTTGTAGATGTTATAAAATTAAAAAAAATAAAAGAAGAATTAAAAGAAGAAGCTCCTTCACTTATTGAAAAATATTCTTCTGTTTTTAGAACTATCCGTGAAATACAAGTTTATTATGCAGACGAATATAAACAAGGTACACTAAATTTTGAAGATGAACATTCTCCATTTAGATGTTTACTTACACACCCAAAAGTTGCAGCTGGTGCTGCTGAATGTGCTAATCGTGATCCTAAAGAGCAAGGAAGTGTTACAAGCTCAGCTAATGCTAAATTTAATCTTTTTAGAGATCCTAATGTAATTAATAATACATCAATATCTGAATTTACTAGTACAGATGTTATGAATCCAAATCAAGCTGTGACAGTGTATCTAGTTATTCCACCAAATAAAGTACAAGATGCTATTCCTCTTGTCCGTATTTTTATTAATTATGCTTTAGATAGAAATATGGAAGAAATGAATTTTGATAAAAATAAAAATAAACAACGTTGTTTATTTTTATTAGATGAATTTCCTCAGCTTGGTAGAATTGAAAAAATGGAAACTGCTATGGCTATTATGGCTGGATATGGACTTAAAACATTATTTATTGCTCAAGACATAAATCAAGTAAATAAGAATTATTCTAAAGATAATTCAATTATTTCAAATTGTCATATTAGAATTTTCTTTGCTCCTAATGAAATTGAAACTGCCGAAAATATTTGTAAAATGCTTGGAAAGCAAACTATTGAAGTAGCTAATAAATCTCAATCTGGTGCTTTTAATACTAGTAAATCTTGGAACCAAACTGGGAGAGAACTTTTAACACCCGATGAAATCATGAAAATGAGTAAAGACGAAGCTATTGTTTTAGTAGCAGGATTTGCACCAATAAAAGTAAAAAAAGCATGGTATTTTAAATGCCCATATTTTATGAGTAGAACACAAAATAGTAATTATCCCAATGCATTGGGTGAAAATCCAATGAAAAGTGATACTGTAACTATTATAGATAGTTACGATAGCTTATATAAAATAAATGGTATAAAAATAAAAGATAATAATGATATAAAGAATGAACAACTTATAAATGTAGAGGATAATATTATGGAACATATAGATAATAAGAAGAAGCAAGTAATTCATGATGGATATTCCAATTCAGTAGCTGAAAATAAAGATGATACTCCTATTAATAATCTTCCTGAAGATACTGATGAAAGTATTGATATTGATAATATTATGAAAGAGTCTTCTAACCCAATTATTGTAGATGATACTCCTATTAATAATCTTCCTGAAGGTACTGATGAAAGTATTGATATTGATAATATTATGAAAGAGTCTTCTAACCCAATTATTGCAGATGATACTCCTATTAATAATCTTCCTGAAGGTACTGATGAAAGTATTGATATTGATAATATTATGAAAGAGTCTT
>ENA-OQIH01000273-OQIH01000273.1-human-gut-metagenome-genome-assembly--contig:-NODE-273-length-44009-cov-10.105481_pt1 | contig 44009 bp, 30 predicted proteins | sample MGYA00242575_ERZ504740 | MGnify/ENA primary metagenome ERZ504740 (study PRJEB26092, sample SAMD00036192) | human gut metagenome | host: Homo sapiens | study: EMG produced TPA metagenomics assembly of...
TCCCGGATGCCCGCCAGCATGAGGGTGGACAGCGGGTAGTAGATCATGGGCTTGTCGTAGACCGGCAGCAGCTGCTTTGAGGTCACGAGCGTGAGCGGGTACAGGCGCGTGCCGGAACCGCCGGCGAGGATGATGCCTTTCATTCAATCACTTCCAAAGTCAGTGAACGGAAAAATAAATCCGTTTAGCAATGTTCCTGATTGAGAGCGACAATTTACGAGCGGTTAAATCAACCAACGATATATTGATACCATCGAGTGAACAGATTGCTCGCACAAAATCAAACTCATCGCGTTTCAATTGCTCTTTTTTATCCTTAAAAAGTGAGTTCGTAGTAGATTCGTTGCACACTCTAAAATAGGAATAAATTGAGTCTAGATAGCAGACATCACTATTAAGTGATAGACGAATCCAATACTCCCAATCAGGGGAGTAACACAAAGAATCATTAAAGGGTCCAACCTTTTGCCAGCAATCTCTACGAAACATGACATTAGAAGGCTCTCCATAGATATTATGAGTTCGAAATGTCTTGCGGGCAAAATCAGAGCCTTTTAAAACCATATCCCGCTTAAAAGGTCTCCTCTTCATTGTAATGGCACCATTCGAGTCAATAACACATGAAGCGCTGAAGCAGAGGGAGCACTTTGGATTAGCATCCAGTGCTGCAACCTCAGACTCAAGAGCCCCGGGTAACAAAATATCATCCTGAAAGAGGAAATGAATATACTCGCCAGAAGATTTCTCAATGGCATTATTCCAGTTTCCAACAAGACCGAGATTACTGGCATTTCTAAATACCTTAATTCGAGAATCCGTTAGCTTGGAAACAATCTCAAATGTTCCATCAGTTGACTGATCATCGAAAATTAATAATTCGAAATCGCGGAAAGACTGGCTTAACACCGAATCAATTGCCTTCAAAATGTACTTAGCACCATTAAAACAAGGCATCAACACACTAACTTTAGGCATCCTTGTCCTCCTTATCGGACAAAAATTCCTCAATAAAATAGCGAGGACGATGCTTCGTCTCCATATAAGTCTTTCCAACGTACTCGCCGATGACACCCAAAGCCAAAAGTTGAAGTCCGCCAAGACACCAAATTGACATAATAATGCTTGTCCAGCCAACTTGTACATCGCCAATAAAATGACCAATTAAAAGATATACAAGTGCAAATAAACTAAAAATAGAAATGATTAAACCGGTGAGAGTAATTATCCTAATCGGTTTAGTACTAAAAGACGTTATACCTTCAAAAGCAAATGACAGCATTTTACCGAGCGTGTATTTAGATTCGCCGGCAAACCGTTTCCCTCGCGAATAATACACGCAGCAAGATTTGAAACCAACTAAAGGAACCAAACCACGAAGAAATAGATTAACCTCACGGAATTGAGACAATGCAAGAACAGCACGCTTGGACATCAATCTATAGTCAGCATGGTTATAAACAGCATCGACACCCAACGAAGACTGTAAGCGATAAAAAGACTGTGCGGTAAAACGTTTTAGAAAGGAATCGCTAGAACGATCATTTCGTACACCATATACAACTTCATAGCCTTCGCGAGCTCTTGAAACCATTTCATCAAGCGCATTGATATCATCTTGTAAATCAGCGTCCATCGATGCTATTAAATCAGCAAACTCCGCTGCCTTGTGTAACCCAGAAAGTAAAGCCTTCTGATGGCCACAATTCCTAGAGAGCTTAAGTCCACAGAATAAGGAATTAGACTGATGAAGACTTTCGATGATCTCCCAAGTCTTATCGGATGACCCATCGTCAACTAACAAAACCTTACTGTTCGCATTAATCTGAGACAATTTTACTAAAGTGGAAAACTTCTCAAAAAGCCTTTTAGAGGTTTCCCGCAAAACGCTCTCCTCGTTATAACAAGGAACCACGAGATAGAGAATCGGCAATATGTCCATCTTTGTCATGCAAGCACCTATCACTTAAATGCCCAATACTTACTTAAAATATAATTAAGAGGATAAGTTACAAACAAGTTAAGCAGTGGACCAAGAATAGAAGAAATTCCAAGCACACTAACCCAAAAGTACAAAAGGATGTTGTTGATAATCAATCCAGTAAAAGCACTCGAAGCAAGTAGCTTGGAAAAACTTGAAATAAGTGAACTCAAATCCGATCTCTCATTATCAAAAACATATTTATTGTTCCAATAGAAGGAATTGATGACACCAGCAAAATATGAAACTATATTGGCGACAATATAGTTCACTCCAATAAAAAGGAGTGCCGCGTAGACTAAGTAAGAAACGATTGTATTTGAAAGTCCAACAATCGAAAACTTCAGAAATTGAATCACCGAATCTCGTTTCATTAAAGACCCTTTTCCTACTGTTATCTATAAAGGACATAAACAAAACAAGAGGTTCCATCATCGATTTGAGTATATCCAGGCAGTTTTTTAAAACCACTATATCCTAGTTCATCTTTCAGTTGAGAAAGAACCTCTTCTTCGCAGTCGTGATTATTCATGTAAACAACCAGATCATCAGAATCAATATAATTTCTATCGCAAAAACTGCTAATAGCTTTCTGATCAGGAATCAGCGCATGAATGCGAGACAATTTGGCAACTTCTAGTAGCTTCGCAGTGAGCTGATAGTAATCATAAGAGACAAAGAGCCCCGTTGAACCCGCGTACTTCTCTACTGCGGCTTCATTGTCAGCAGATTTCGGATATAAATACAAAGCATTGGAAGAAAAGAAAACAGAATCTGCAGCAATAATTGCGCAAACAAATACAACAGAAACTAAAATAGTGCCCCGAAAATTGAAATCAGTATTATTACTATAGCGAATTTGCAAATATCTAAATAGATACAAGAACATTCCAAATCCAAATAACAGTAATCCTGGATATGCCAAGCATATGTATCTTGACGAAGTAAAAGGAGATACATAGCAAGCTGTGACGTAAAAAACAAGGGATGAATTAAATAATAAAACTATATAAATCGACTCAGGATGCTCACGATTAATTTTTTTATTCCATAGCAAGTAGAAACAAAGGGCAATTGACAAACAGAAGCAGGCAATCAAAAGAAGCCTTGATCCGAAGAACAAATCAACGGACGACGACCCTAGAAATTGCCAAATTCGTCTAAGCAATACCATTACCCCTGATTGCGATGAGGCCGATTCGACATAGTGATTCCCAAACATGTTGCTTAATGCTGGAGGAAATATGATAAATGACAGACAAACCGATAAGACAATCGTGACTCCATATTTAAAGGAGAACCTCCACCCTTTTCTTGCCCAAAAATAAATAGTAAAAAAACAGGAAACAAAAAAGAGATAAATATAGAAATAGAAATGAGTTAAAAACCCCAATAAAGAAATAACAAATAGGCGGAAATAAACCGATCGATTGGCGAAGGAAGCATTAAACATATCGAATAACGCATCAAGAAATGCTAGGGCAAGTGTCACCAATAACAGATACATTCGAATGTAGGTCACTAGATTTAACGCTATGGGACAGAAAGCCCAAAGAGCCATTAAAATTAGGGCGACTGGCTTACTCTGAAACACTTTGTAAGAAAGCTTAAATAAAAATACTAAGCTGAGTGAATAGAAACATAGATTAGGAACCAAGCCAAACCATTTGCTAAATTCATTCGGAAACAGTGAGCAAACGGTATGAATAATGAAAAAATAGAGAGGAGGATGTGCGTCATTACTCAGATTATATAAAACCGAATCAAACCGAAACACATGCCCTGTATCAACTGTCAAATAAGACTGAATGAACGTAGGATCCATCCAGTTGGCATCCATATTGTTTTCCCAAAAAATATGTGGAAAATAAAAACTATTCGAGAGACCGAAAGTCCACAGCTCGTCAACATGAAACCCTGTTTTCAAATTGCAATAATAAATTGCGACTAATAACGCAGCCACAAACATTACAGCAAATAAAACGCCATAAAACTTGCATCGTTTTGCACATGAATTCATAAACGAGTCCCTATAATTAATTAGTAGCTAAACTAAAGGAGTTTACGAAAAATCATAAACTCCTTCAAGATTAAACTAATACAGTTGGACTAAACCACTGAATTACTGCAATAGCGGATAGATGATAGACTTGCATCACTTACTATTTATCAACCAACTTAACCTCAATCGCTTCCATATGTAGGGCCTCTCCAGTTGTACCTGCGCACTCGCCCGATTTAACCCAATCGAGCCAACCCTTACCCTGCACATGCGCCCTATAGACAACGTCATAATGCTTGGCGAGATCACCCGTAAGCTTAATTTCTACAGCTTCAATAGAAAGAGACTTACCCGTGGTGCCGGCCTGCTTGCCGTTCTTGACCCACTTTTGCCAGCCGATATTCTGAACATGAGCTCGATATTCGATGTTACCGGAATACCCGAGTTCGGGCTTGCTAATAGCCAACGCCTCAACAGCAAGATTTCGACCAGTTGTGCCCGCCGTCATGCCCTCATAAACAGGTTCCTGCCAACCAAGATTTGAAACATGAGCCTTTATTGAAAAAGTTTTCTGAATAGAGGGCTGACTCGTATCCCCTGGTGCAGGCGAACCCTTTTCAACCAAAACGACCTGGTATGCCTCGAGCCTCAAGCCAAACCCAGTCGTTCCGGCAACTTGATCATTGCAGGCCCAGCCAAGCCAGCCCTTGTCCTGAACATGAGCGCGATAGTAAACGTCATAACGATTGGCCATCTCACCAGTAAGTCGAATTTGGATAGCCTGGACAGACTTGCTCTGACCAGTAGTACCGGAGACTTCTCCCTCTTTCACATAGTCTTGCCAACCGTAATCGGAAACATGCGTCCTGTACTCCAAGCTGCCATCGTAGGGAGCATTCTGCAGATTGAGAGTTATAGCCTCGACAGCTTTGGACTGACCAACGGTGCCAGAAACATTTCCGCCCTTGGAAGCCGACTGCCAACCGTCATTCGAAACATGCGAAGTTGCCAAAACATCAAGCGAGCCTCGTGACACCTTGACGACGTCGTAGCCCGACTCGTCCTTCTTGAAATAAGTCAGAGCGCCGCTATTGTGCGAATAAATAGCAAAGTCGTAATTTGCCGAAGCAAGGATGGAATCCGAAAATTCTACGAGATAGCAAGAGTCACCCTGCTTGCAAAGGGATCTGATTGCAGCATCCGTGTCTTCGGTAACCGGAGAAGCAAACCAATCCATAATCGAATAATCGATAACGGCACCCGGCTTCAAGGCCTCGGCCTTCGTTGAATTCCAAAGTCCACCAGCAGCATCGGCGCTGGCCGAGTTATACGTACTAGACCCATATCCAGACAGACCGATCTCCGGATTAAAGAAGAGAATCAGCTCTGCAGCAACGGAAGAATCGACATCGGTAATGCTCAGACGGTCAAGCTGTTCCTGCTTTTGGGGATACATGCCCGTCGGCGTGTTTGGATGCCCCTTGTAATAATACAAATAGTCATCGCCATAGATAACCTCGGTCAAGTTGGCATAGTCGTCAAAATTCTGCTCGTAAGTAACGTACGTTCCAAGCAGCATCATTACCTTTTTGCCCTGTTGAGTCGCCGCATCAAAATAACCATCGTTGAAGTTGTACACGGCCTTAAACGCTTGGACCGTATCTTCTCCCTTATTCTGAAGGCTCGTAAGCATGCCCGAAACGATCACCTTCTTAACGTTAGGATCGGATGCGATCTTATTCGCAAAGGCATTATTGTCGCCACTCGTAAACAGATTAGTTCGAGTCATCCACCACTGAGCGCCAGGCTCAATACTGAGTACGGCATACATAGAATCCCAGTGGTCGTGATAATCGCTATACGACTTTGACACCTCACCGGTTTCGTATTCCTCATTCTTGGCAGCGTTCCATAAAGCAATCAGTTCCGCTTGCTTAGAATCTGGATCCTTAACGTCGAAGGCCTCGTTGGTAAATACATACGTGGCAGATCCATCGGACAACAGCCGAATGGAGTATTGGCCAGTGGGAATCTTATTGGCGTAAATCATCCTATGGATCAACGAGCAGGTGATGTCATTGATATACAGATTGAACTTTGCCTTGGGGTTGATCTTGAAGAGAGCAGCGACATAATCCGCGAACGCCTGATAGCTTGAACTAGAAGCATTCTCCTCATGAGTCAGATACGGAAGGCCATACATCCCGGATGGAAGCGAGCTCCAGTTATAGGCATTTGGGCGATCGAGCATTACGATTGACGGAATGGTCGTTCCAGCAGAAGAGGTGCTGATGTCCCAGAAAGATAGCGAATAGAGAACAACGGGGAAAGAAGCACTCAAAGGGGCAAGGTTGTATTCACTCGCAGAAATGCCGATTGGCTGATGGTCCTCATGAACGATATTTCCGTTCTTCAAATACTGCAACGTAACGTCAAACGGACCATAATCGTTAAAATCAATTTCGCTGGAGCTGGAATCCAAATCTCCGAGTGCAATCGTACTTGAAACGGAACGGGTGACCTTCCCTCCATACGACATGGAGCCCGCCACCCTTATCGAATCAGCGATGCCGAGTCGTTTTATATCCTCGACCTGCGGAATATTCAGGGTTACTTTAGTCGTCTCCCCAACCTGAGAAAGAGAGCAATTAAAGACATACGGGACATAGGCACCAGCGGTATCACCGGGCACCGCATCACCCTTCTTTACAATGACGATCTGTATTGCTTCAACGGCATAAGACCAACCGGTGGTTCCCGCAGTCGACCCATTTGAGGCCCAACCAAGCCAACCGAAATTTGAAGCATGAACGCGATAATACAGGTCATAAGAAGCCGACCTGTCACCCGTCAGCTTGAGCTCGACAGCTTCAATCTGAAGGCCCTTTCCCGTTGTGCCGGAGACGGCTCCATTAGAAACCCAATCCTGCCAGCCTTCATTTTGAACATGAGAGCGGTGTTCGATACCAAGGTCTTCTGAATCAGGGAGGGAAACCCTGAGCGCCTCAAGCCTACGAGACTGGCCCGTTGTGCCAGAGGTCGAACCATTCGATGTAAACGTCGACTCCCAGCCAATGCCTGAAATGTGAGATTTATAGCTGACGTCCGGGGCCGCCTCTTTGGGCTCCACGACAACATCAATCGAAGGCACCGTTTCATCGACTACAGTAGCAGTTTGATCCGAGGAGTCGGATTGGGTCTCTGGAACGGATTCATATTCATTGGGACCAACATTTTGATCTGCCCAACAAGCCAAAGGGCTCAAAAGCAGCATCGACATGAAGCAGGAAATCAGAACAACGAATGTTCTAAATTGCCTTTTCAAGAGAATCGCCTCCTAGATAGACAGCCGTCAGTAACCATACTATCGGGAGTAGGCTTCATTATTGCCACCAATTAGGTGAACGAAGAAAAAGGAGCCCCATCCAAAGGCAAGGGCCCTTTCCCATTGCCAAAACTACGGCAACAGGAAAGGGCCCTCCAACAAACTCTCGGCACTTACGGGAATAGCTAGTAGATTACCACCTTGGTAGCCAGAGGCACATTATCCCAAATCCATTTAGCGCGATCGATAGGCAAACGCACGCAGCCTTGTGAAATATGCATTCCCATCCGGCCGTCCATGGGATTAAAAGTTCCCTGGTAGTACGGTATTGAATGGAACAGATAGTCCCCGTAAAACTGCGTATAGTAGTAGCAGGTATACCCATGCCCAAACGAGTAGCCCTTGCCGGTGACGGTATACTCACCCGTAGGCGTTGGAGTACTGGGGGCACCAGTAGAGCAAGTCCAATATTGAGCATAACTCCACGACCCGCGCTGTCCACGAAAAACTCCAAGGCGGCATGCTTGCCTGTCAACAGTAATGAGCCAGTTTGTATTGCTCGAATATCTATTAGCCCGATTAAGCACGGTCATCATGTCGGCAGGCAGTAAGGGCTGATCGGTAAACGGGCGCCCAGTAGGACCGGGAGCACCAGCGCCTTTGGGAACAACCTTCACTTGAACCGACTCGACTCTGCAGCCTATCGTAGATGTGCCCGCAGGCTGCCCGTTTGAAGCCCAATCGAGCCATCCGAAGTCTTGGCAATATGCTCGATACCAAACATCAAAGTAGTTCGATAAATCACCGGTCAACCTGATCTTAAGAGCCTCGATACGCTTTGCGCGGCCTACTGTTCCAGCGATATCCCCGTTGGAAGCCCAGCTTTGCCAACCAACATCCTGCACATGGGCGGAGTACTCTATACCGCCCGATACGCTACTGGAGATATTTATCTTCAGAGCCTCAATCGCAAGTGATCTGCCAGTCGTACCCGCAACACCGCCGTTGGCAACGGGATTCATCCAACCAAGCGTGGCAACATGCGCCTGGAGCGTTAGGGCTGGTACCGAGATAAATGCGGGCACAGACGACGCACCAGGATCCCTGCCCTTCGCCACAAGCTTAATTTGGACAGCTTCTATCTGTATATTAAGCCCGGTAGTTCCAGCGGAATCGCCGTTTTTGGCCCAACCCAACCAACCATAGCCCGCCGAATGAACTCGATAGTAAATGTCATACTGATTCGTGAGGGAACCATTTAAGCGCAGCTCAAGAGCCTGAATGGCCAATCCTTGTCCAACGGTCCCAACATAACCGGCAGATCGCCATTCCTGCCAACCAATATTGGCAACATGTGCTCTTGCCTCAATTTGAGAATCGTCATCCACACCGGACAACGACACGTTTAAAGCTTGAAGCGAAAGCGATTTTCCCGTTGTGCCGGCATCCTGCCCATCTAAAACAGATGGAGACCACCCACGATTAGCGGAATGTGCCTGATAGACAACATGAGGGTGATCAGCGGAAGTATCGGAAACAAATGCACCATCCGTTACACCGGGCGCACTGCTCCCTTTGCTGGCAATTTGCACTTCGACAGCCGTAAGGAATGAACCCGATATTGTTGCCCCCGCATCCGCACCATTGCAAGTCCAGCCAAGCCAACCTTTTTTGGAGTCAAAGCAGCGATACCAAACGTCATAGGCATTTGACAAATCACCTGTAAGAGTCAATCTCACAGCCTTTAAAACACGCCCATTGTTTTTAGAGTTAAGCGCAACGCCGTCTGAAACAACATCACCCCATCCACCAAATTCATAGCAACCTGAATAACCGATTGAACCTAAAGTCTCTTGATTATCAAATGAAATAGAAAGCGAAGTTAAAGGTTCAGAGCCGCTCTCTGAACCCAACAAGATCGATTTGCCTTGTGCAGAGCCCAGACTTTTCCCGTTAAGACCGAACGAGCTACCGCTCAGAATATCCGTAGCTCCAATAAAATGATTCGCTGTATCGCCAGGGGTAGAGCCGCCCTTTTCGACCAACAGAATCTGAACACCCTGAATGGCGGCACCCTTCCCCACCGAGCCCGCAGGAGACCCGTTAGACGTCCAGCCCAGCCATCCGCCCAACTTGGAAGCATACACACGGTACCAAATGCCATAAGTTGCAGAAATCTCGCCGTTCAACTTAAACTGAACGGCCTCAATGGACCGAGACTGCCCGGTCGTGCCAATGACGCCTGAAGACCAGCCTTGCCAACCAATGCCAGAAACATGCGCACGAGAGGAAATGGAGCCTCCGCGACCATACCAATTAACACCAAGCGACAGTGCTTCGATTGCATTTCTTGAGTCAATGGCCCCAGATGTCTTTCCGTCCGCGACAGCACCCATCCATCCGACATTGGAGACATGAGATCGATAGGAAACGGTAGGCGGTTCCTGAGAATGATCCTTAAAGGCATCGCCACGCGCTGGCGCATCTTGAGCATTTTTTGGAAGCACCTTAATCTGAATAGCTTCGATCTGGTAAGCATAGCCCTGTGTTCCAGCGGGCTCACCATTTGAGGCCCAGCCAAGCCAACCAACATTTGCAGAATGAACACGATACCAAATGTCATACGAATCAGAAAGACTGCCCAACAAGGATAGCCTGATAGCCTCGATGGCTCGCGACTGTCCAACTGTTCCAGAAGCCTGCCCGTTGCCCACCGGCTGAAGCTCCCATCCGATCCCGGAAATGTGAGATTGGACCGAAATGCTGTCATTCCCCAAAGGGCTGCCATCCTGTGAAAGCAGATTGATCTTGAGGGCTTCGACGCGCTTTGCACGACCTGTAGTGCCGGCCGTCATTCCATTTGAAACGGGAGCTTGCCAACCAATATCCTGCACATGAGTCTGGTATGAAACAGAGCCAAATACAGTGGATACATCATTTTCGGGTTTCGCCGAATCAGTTGCATTGGAGGTAGACTCGCTAGAAACGGATGAGGAAGAATCATCGTCTGACACAGTCGGCTGCTCGTCATCAGCCCCCTGTTGTTCGTTATTTAAGACGGGGCCCTCGTCTTTCGAGCTGCTGGCAGCACCGTCGGAATAATCAGTAGCCTCCGGCTGCACCTGTAAAGTATCAGCCCAGACAGAAAGGGGCGTCAGAAGACATTGGAGGATTAGTAACGGCGTCATTGCCGTTGCTAGCAGCCGTTGCGTCTTTTTCATTCGACTCCCCCATCGCTCGACCATCTTTAGCATCATTATTTACCGTTTCGGCAATTGCTTAAATACCGAAAACGTGAATGGCACTTAAATAGAAACGAACGGACCGTTGCAAAACGACCCGTTCGTTTAAGTCAGAGTATCTGTTAGAACCTGTGTGAAGACACGAATTACGATCAGCTATGCAAGCGGCACGTTGTCATACCAACCCCATTTTGGCTTATATGAGGTGGAATAATAATTCAACCAGTACGCCATATCGAGCGTCCTGATCTGACCGATGTTATCCATAACCTGGTTATTGCCGATGTAGAGACAAACGTGACCGTAAATGCTACCCATGTGTGTATGCGTATGCGAGGGAACGGCAATGACCATTCCGACTTTCAGCTGAGAATAATCGGTGTATTTACAATAATCCCAGTAGTAATCGCAGGCATCCGTATGGACGTTCCTAAATCCGGCACGCTCGTATATATCTGCAATCCACTCGGAGCACAATCCCGGACCAGGAGACGGTACCTGTCGGGCAAGATCTACAATCTTCTTCTGCATGGGATTTTCAAACGCGGAAGGTTGCCCAAGCAAACACGGCGAAACGGTGCTTCCAGGGGCATTGGCGCCCTTCCTTGTAAGGCGAACTTGGACAGCTTGGACATGCGTTCCATAACCAGTGCTACCGGCAACTGCACCATTTCTAGTCCAACCAAGCCAGCCGACGTTATCGACATGGACCCTATACCAGACATCGAAATAAGTTGCCAAGTCACCTGACAGGGAGACTTTAATTGCTTCAACCGAATTGGACTCAGCGGTAGACGAAAGCTGTCCTCCGTTTGATTTGCCAGAAGTCCAGCCTACATTTGAAAAATGTAGTTGATAATTAATTCCGCCGGCAACAGATGAAGTAGTTTTAGCCGAAAACCCGGTGATGGGAATTCCCTGGCCAGTTGTACCGGACACCTCTCCGGCAGAAACAGTATTCTGCCAAGCACCTTTCACCTGAGAGGAATAAGTCACCGTAGGTATTTCAAGATGAGAATACCCCGACGTATCAGGATGGGAAGCACCCTTCTTAATGAGCTTAATCTGAATAGCTTCGAGGGAACACGACATACCCGTGGTGCCTGCCTCCCCGCCGTCCTTGGCCCAGGCCATCCAGCCGATGTTGGAGGCGTGGACGCGGTAGTAGACGTCGTAGCCCTTCGCGAGGGAGCCCGTGAGCCTCAGGCGCACGGCCTCGACGGCGCGTCCCTGGCCGGTGGTTCCGCCCTCGGAGGCCGAGGGGGTGTCCCAGCCCTGCCAGCCGATGCCAGAGACGTGGGCGTCGATCTGGACGGAACCGTCAACTACAGGATTCAGAATACTAACCTTAATATCTCCCACAGCTTTAGACTGCCCCGTTGTACCGGCAGTATAGCCATCTCTTTTACTGCTCATCCATCCAATATTGGAGACATGGGCCTCATATTGGACATGCATCTTGCCGTCATCCACGTTTAAATAAGACCCATTGAAACAGTAGTTCATATCGCAGGGGCCGTTAACGCCCGGGACATTGCCCCTGCAATATTGCCAGAAACTATAGCTACCGGCATAATCGCAACGCCAATTATACTGAGCGACCCAATGGTCATAACCGCTCAGCGACGGAGAGTTCAGATAGTTGTTAAACCAGTTAAGGTTTGCATAAATGCCAGCTTTAAAGCCAACAGCCTCCATGCGGTTGCAAAAAGTCTGGGCAATTTGCACAAGCTTATCTTTGCTGAAATTCGAATCCTGCAGGATATAGCTATCCTCAAGATCGTAATAAACGGGAAGCGACGGAAAATGGCCACCGAGCCAAGCAAGCGTTCGATCGGCTTCTTTATTTGCATCCGCTACAGAACGAGCATAGGAGTAGTAGTAGACACCATAAGGAATCCCGAGACGTTCGCATTCGGTAGCGTTCCGCTCAAACGTTGGATCGGGTTTGCCGTAAACAGGGCCGACCTTGAGAATGGCAAATTCTATTCCAGCGGCTTTAACCTGATTCCAGTCAATTGTCCCCTGAAAGTTGCTGACATCAATACCACGCGCAACGGCACCATTGGGCAATGCTTCGTCAGCCAAAGACTGTGCATCGATACCCTCGTTGCCAGCATCGGTAAGCGCGCCGTTCGCGTAACGCCAAGAATTCGGCGCCAAAGAGTCAGCTTCAGTAAAATCCGCCCGTATGGAATCATCCGCCGAGGCCTCGCCAGCAGAATCGTCAACGCCCAACTCATCAGTCCCGATTCCAGACTGATCATCAGAAACTGAGCCTGAGTCCCCATCTGGACGAACAGCGCTCGCATCGTCACCATACCATTCGGTTACTCCCTGAAAACCCGAGGCGTCGTCCTGCCCATCCTGAGAACTTTCACCTTGAAAACCGCAGTCGTTCGATGATTGCTGCACCGACTGAGAAGTAGCGACGGATTGGGCAGATAACGCGTATGCACAGTAAGGCTGAATGATTTGCGACCAAGCTATTAAAAGCGTGCAAACCAAAGCTGCAGACGCTTTGAGACGATTCATATATATCTCCCGAGACATTGACCACTTTCGAAGACGCCAAGTTATATTACCGCACTTCTAAACAAGCATTTAAGGCTTAAGGCGCAACCGTAGCATTCTGACAAATAGAGGCGCTCCAGTTACGGAGCGCCTCTATTGGCTCTATGCGAAAGGCCTTGCAGCACCGATTACACGACCGGGAGCATTGACCGAACGCTCGGTAACTCCAATTCCTGGCCATGAATCAATAATTCGACCGTTTCCGATATAGATTCCAATATGACCCTGGTAGTAGACCACATCTCCCCTCTGCATGGCAGAGGTGCTAACCGGCATAAACGTATTGTTGCGATACCAGTTCATAGAGTTATACGTCTGCTCAGGCAGCCAACGATGGTTATAGGGGTTATACCAACCCATATCCATGCCAGTCGCATACAGACATTGCAGTACCAAGCCCGAGCAATCAACCGCATCCCCTGGCCAAGAGGACCACGGCTCAATATAACGCGTTCCAATATACTCGCGAGCGCGCTGAACAAAAGCGTTAATGCAATCCTGACGCGAAGCGTTATAGGGAATTCGAGAAGGCGAAACGTACGTAAAGTAACCGGTGCAGTACGAAGGAAGCTGAACGCTATTGCAACTAACCTTTGGATAAGAGCCGGGGGTCTGATATCCCATATATCGATAGGTCTCAAAATACGAATCAGACGTAGAGCCTGGTGCGGAAGCGCCCTTGGGAACAACCTTTACCTGTAAGGCCTGAACAGGAATGCCAAGCTTCGTGGTGCCCGCCGGTAATCCATTTTTGGTCCATCCAAGCCAACCATAATTTGACACATGGACGCGATACCAAACATCAAAGTAATTGGAAACCTCGCCAGTCAAGTTAATCTTCACAGCCTGGATTTGCTGTCCTTGGCCAACAGTTCCCGATGTGGCCCCATCTGAGACAGCAGATTGCCAGCCGATATTGGATACGTGAGCGGAATACGAAATGCCACCGCTCATGGAGCCATCGGAAAGCGATAGCTCCATGGCCTCCATGGCACGGTTCTGCCCAACCGTTCCGGCAACTCCGCCATTGCCAACAGACGCTTGCCAGCCGAGACCGGAGCAATTTGCCTTAGCAGATAGTCCGGGAAGCTGGATCAACGCAGCATGATCTTGAACGGGAGCGTCGGACGAACCCTTGGCAACCAACTTAATTTGAATTGCCTCGGCCTGCTTAGACAGTCCAACGGTGCCGGCTGCTGCGTCATTTTTAGCCCAGCCAAGCCAGCCATAATCCGCCGCATGGATACGGTAGTAAATATCGTATTTTGAAGCGTCGTTGCCGGTCAGCCTTAATTTGACCGCCTGAATTGCGAGGCCCTTGCCAACAGTGCCAGCATAGGAAGCACCCGAGACGTATGGCTGCCAACCGATATTCGCAACATGTGCCGACACTTCAACTGAGGCATCGATGCCTTGCGTCGCAACATACAACGCCTGCAGGGAACGAGACATACCCGTCTGACCCACGGTTTCACCGTTACCAACGGGAGCCAGCCAGCCCGCAGAAGCAACGTGTGCCTGAGATACAAGACCGATTCCAGACGTTTCGATAAATGCATTGGCAGAGGAGCCAGGCGAAGACTGGCCCTTATTTACAAGTGCAACATCGATGCAGCACAAACCGGAAGAACCACCAGAAACGCCACATGCCTGACCATTTGACGTCCAGCCTGTCCAGCCCTTACCGGAATCGTATGCTCGATACCAAATGTCGTAATTAGTAGCGAGCTGGCCGCTCAGCGACAACTTAATCGCCTTAACAGGAGCTCCTGATACCGCTTTGGCAGCACCGCCATCCGTTGACGAAGCGCCCCAGCCTGAATACCCATCCATAACGGAATAAGAAATAGACCCGCTATCAGTTTGACCGGCAACGCTCAGGGCAATAGAGTTCAGCAGTTTAGCGCCCTTGCCTCCGATTGTGGCCTTTTGACCAGAAGAGGAGCCAAGGCTCTCCCCGGAAACGGCCAATCCGGAAACCGTAACAGCATCTGGATCCCCAATAAAAACCTTGGTCGTAGAGCCGGGCGCCGCTCCACCTTTCTCCACGAGAACCACTTTGACCGCTTCGATAGCCCTGCCCTTACCGGCAGAACCAGCGGCAGCACCATTGCAGGCCCAATCAAGCCATCCTATACCCGAGACATGAGCACAGTACCAAATGTCATATTTATCGGCAGCCTCGCCGGTCAAGCGAATCTGGACGGCCTCAAGGCGCTGAGACTTTCCAGTCGTACCGCAGAGCCCTTTAGACCACTGCTGCCAGCCAACATTCGAGACATGGCCACGAAGCTCAATAGAACCTGAGTGACCATACCAGTCAAGCTGGGCTTCAAGAGCTTCCATAGAAAGGCCCCTACCAGTTGTCCCCGCAACAGATCCGCCACCTACGGGAGACATCCAGCCAATATTCGATGTATGCGAGCGAACGGAAATCGAAGCGGGATCATCGCTACGGTTCTTAAAAGGACAGGAGGTGTCGCCCGGGGCGGGGTCGCCCTTGGGCAGGACCGCGACCTGGACGGCCTGGACGGCGCGGCCGTAGCCCGCCGAGCCGGCGTCGGCGCCGTCGCACGCCCAGCCCAGCCAGCCGAACTCCGCGGAGTGGACGCGGTACCAGACGGTGTAGCGGGCCGACAGGTCCGCGGACAGCCTGACCCTCAGGGCCTCGACGGCGCGGGACTGGCCGGTGGTGCCGGCGGTGCCGCCGTTGCCGACGGCGGCCTGCCAGCCGACGCCCGAGACGTGGGCCTCGACGGATATTGCGTTTGCAAGCTGCTCTTGAGAGGTTGCTCCATCCACTTCGAGTGAGATTTTGAGTGCCTCGAGATTAAGGCCCCTACCCGTCGTTCCGGCAACCTTACCCGAACTAACCGGATCCATCCAGCCGATATTCTGCACATGGGCAGAAACACTTACGTTTTTGACGGTCAGCTGATTGCTTACGACAGAATCGTCAGCAACGACCTCGCTTCTACCTTCGGATGAACCCTGTTGCGTGTCTTGAGACTCGTTAACAACAGGGGACGCATTCAACTCATGCCCCTCAGAGTCTGAACCATCATCAATAGCGTTCGAGTCCTCAGAATTCAAGTTAGTTGAGTCAGTAGATCCGTTAACTGAATAATCAGCATATGCAGCAGTCACGGCCCACGATTGGCTCATGAGCAACACGGCAGCCATGAGAATGGAAACGGACATATCAAAGAGACGTCTCACGATTCCACCTTCCTTCATCTATAGACGAACCTACTTAAGGACAACCGCTTGGGCTCCTCGTTGCGAGTATAACGAAGCGATGCGCTGGGCGGAGTTAGAGACATAGCCAGCGAGTGAATCAGCAATGTAAACGGTACCCAGGGAACGATTAAAGCCCCTAAGAACGACGGTATGGGAATTGGTATAGGTTCGATAGACCCTTCCGCCATAGGCCTGGGTCGCATAGCAACTTCCCAAGTTTTGCATACCAATCGTTGACCAGATAATAACGGGATGCCCGGCTTCCAAATAGGAATAAAGATCATAGAAACCAGTGCCCGTGACGTCATACGCCCGCAAACTGCTTCCACGACTAATCAAAAAAGAATTAGCAGTGTTGGTCAAGCCGGGAGCGGATATGCAGTTTCCGTTCGAAGCACTATGCGGATTACCCCAAAACGCCGTCACAAAGTCCCAGTTGCTCTTAGGCATATACGCATCTGCAATAACGGTTTTGCCCAGCCCAAATCCGTAATAGTTGAGCGCATTAGTCAATGCAACGGACTCGCAACCAGTCGGAAGCTCAGGATTCTGAATTGTACAAGGAACGTTGAGGACAACCGAATTCGGATGCAAGGGTCGATCCCTGTACGCGCCCTCCGTGGGGCCCGGTGCCGCCGAGCCCTTCGCGAGGATGCGGACCTGGAGCGCCTCGACGCGGTAGCCGATGCCGGTCGTGCCGGCGCGGGCGCCGTCGCTGGCCCAGCCGAGCCAGCCGTAGTCCTGCACGTAGGCGCGGTACCACACGTCGTAGTACTCGGAGAGGCCCCCGGTCAGGCGCATCTTGACGCACTCGACCGCCCTGCCCTGGCCGGTGGTGCCGGCCACGGCGCCGCCCGATACCTCGTCCTGCCAGCCGACGCCGGAGACGTGGGCGCTGTAGGACAGGCCGCCGGAGACCGGCGAGGAGACCTCGGCCGTGATCGCCTCGACGGCGCGGGACTGCCCGGTGGTGCCGGCGGTGCCGCCGTTGCCGACGGCGGCCTGCCAGCCGACGCCCGAGACGTGGGCCCTGAGGCTGAGCGAGGGGACGGAGAGCTCGGCGGGGGCGCCCGACGAGGGGGCGTCGCCGCCCTTCTCGACGAGGACGACCTGGAGCGCCTCAGCCTGGACGCCGAGGCCCTCGGTGCCCGCGGCCTCGCCGTCCTTGGCCCAGCCGAGCCAGCCGTAGCCCGCCGCGTGGACGCGGTACCAGACGTCGTAGGAATCGGAGACGGGGCCGGAGAGGGACACCCTCACGGCCTGGACGGCGCGGCCCTGCCCCACCGTGCCGGCGTAGGAGGGGGCGGAGGCGGCGTCCTGCCAGCCGATGCCGGCCACGTGGGCCGCGACGGAGACGGAGCTCCCCTCGCCCGCCCCCTCGAGGGAGGCGCGCACCGCCTGGAGCGCGAGGCCCCTGCCGGTCGTGCCGACGTCCTCGCCGCCGCCCACCGCCTGCAGCCAGCCGCGCTCCGCGACATGGCCCTGCAGGACGAGCGCCGGACCGGAAGCGGCGCCGGAGACGAAGGCCCCCTCGGTCGGGCCGGGGGCGGCGCCGCCCTTCGCGACGAGGGCGACCTGGACTGCGGTGAGGCCCGAGGCGCCCGACTCGACGCCGGAGGGCTCACCGGAGCTCGCCCAGCCGGTCCAGCCGCGCGCGGAGTCACAGGAACGGTACCAGACGTCGTAGCGCTCCGCGAGGCCGCCGGACAGCCCGAAGCGGACGGCCTTGAGCTGCAGCCCGCCGCCCGAGGCGCCTAGCTGCGCCCCGTCGGAGCTGGGCTCCCCCTGCCAGCCGGAGCCGAGCAGGAGGCCGCGGTAGCTGACCGACCCGTCGGACTCGAGGTTGTCGACGGTCGCGGCGACGGAGCCCAGCACGGGGCCGCCCTCGGAGCCGAGCGTCAGGACCCCGCCGGAGAACGACGAGCCCGCCGGCGAGCCGGAGACGGAAAGAGCCGAGCCGGACAGGCGCTCACCGGCGCCGCGGAAGGCGCCGCCGGCCGGGCCCGGCGCGGCGCCGCCCTTGGGGACGAGCACGACCTGGACGGCCTGGACGGCCTTCGCCAGGCCCACCGTGCCCGCGGACGCGCCGTCCTTGGCCCAGCCGAGCCAACCGTAGTCGGAGCAGTGCACGCGGTACCACACGTCGTAGGACGAGGCGGCCTCACCGGAGAGCCTGAACTGGAGCGCCTCGACCGCCAGGGAGCGCCCGGTGGTGCCGGCGGCGCCCGAGGTCCAGCCCTGCCAGCCGACGTTCGAGACGTGGGCCCTCACCTCGAGGGAGGAGGAGCCGTGCCCGTACCAGGACACGGAGCCCGAGAGGGCCTCGAGGGCGCGGCCCTGCCCGGTGGTGCCGGCCACGGCGCCGTCCGAGACGGCGCCCTGCCAGCCGATGCCGGCGACGTGGGCGCGGTAGGAGACCGAGGGGGGCTCGGAGGACCTGTCGACGAAGGGCGTGGAGGTGTCGCCCGGGGCGGGGTCGCCCTTGGGCAGGACCGCGACCTGGACGGCCTGGACGGCGCGGCCGTAGCCCGCCGAGCCGGCGTCGGCGCCGTCGCACGCCCAGCCCAGCCAGCCGAACTCCGCGGAGTGGACGCGGTACCAGACGGTGTAGCGGGCCGACAGGTCCGCGGACAGCCTGACCCTCAGGGCCTCGACGGCGCGGGACTGGCCGGTGGTGCCGGCGGTGCCGCCGTTGCCGACGGCGGCCTGCCAGCCGACGCCCGAGACGTGGGCCTCGACGGATATTGCGTCGGCGCCGAGGGGCTCGCCGGTCGAGGCGTCGGACAGGACGAGGCGCAGCGCCTCGAGGGGGAGCCCCCTGCCGGTCGTGCCGGCGGTCTCGCCGCCGGCGACGGCGCCCATCCAGCCGATATTGGAGACGTGGGCGGAATAGGACAGCGAGACGGCAGTGGCCCCATCGGACTGCGCGGCCTCCGCCTGGCCCCCGTCGGCCTGGGCGGTTTCGGCCCGGGCGGCCTCGTCCTGGGCGCCGGACTCCCCGCCGGCGGGCTGCGCCTCGCCGGGGAGCGGCTGCGCGTCGCCCGAGGCGGCGGGGGCGGCGTAGGCCGCGGGCCCGCACAGGGCCAGGGCGGCCGCGACCGCGAGGGCGGCGGCCCCGGAAACTCGTTTCATGGAGCGTCTCATGGAAAATCCCCCTAATCTAGCAACGGTTTAGAGTCTACTAGATTGGGGGGACGGGGGCCAAGCCGGATGGACTATTTGCCATTTGGCCAATGAGTGTTTACCGACGGCTGAAAGCAGCGTGGCTCAAAAATCAGTGCCCACCCAAAACTCTTTTAAACGAAGGACTCTCACTGTCAATCAAACTGTTCCCTATTGCATAAACAAGATCACTTGCCTCGTCTTTTGAGAAGCAGTCGGTATCTTCCATTTGCTTCAGCTGTTCATAAATACTGTCAAGGAATTCCTTCTTCGATAGGCTCTTATCGAATAACAGGCCTTTGTTCCCTTTTCGCATTGCGCTAATTCCAGCGTTTCTAATGAAGTAAAAGCAATTACGAATATCGCTTTCATAAAGAAACACGTCGATAAAATCAGTCTCCAGCATGTCTTGCAACGGACCCGGATCACGAACGTAAAGAAACGATACCGCCTCTCCAGCAAGGAACCCATCAAAGGAATCGCAATAATCGCCGCGAAATAAGCCCGGCCGCATAGTCAAGCGATGTATGCACGGCTTTAATTTATTAATAAGTTCCCGATGGAATTCAACAGATAGGACATCCATAGACGGCCTCTCAATCCTTCACCTATCTAACGTTTCTAATAACTTCAACAAGCGGTGCCGCTAAACAAATAACTAAATAAGATCGCAGAAGCCATTGCCAAGAACACGCTCGCCAACGAACCCAGCAAATATACTTCAGCAAAATCCTTATCGCTTTCCAGCTGCCTAAAGCGCGCGATACTTTTTGCGGTAAAAATAAATGCTATAGCCGAATATTGGTTCAGCAAAGAAAGCGACGCGACAATCATCCTTTCAAATATTCCAATCCACTTGCCTGAATGTGCGGTTGTCATATCCGCCGACTGCTCAACACCCGGGTTTCGAAGAGATTGGAGCACCTTTGCAATAACAATGCTACAAGGGCGTCCACAAAAGCACAGTGTCGAAATCCAAGAGAGCTCCGCTCCACGAGCGCCCAAGAGATTCAAAGCAATTGGCCGCATGGCCCACAAATAGCAACATAGAACGCTCAATATGAGCAGAATTATAATGTGCAGCACTTGATCGGCCAGAAAACTACCGACCGGCGAAAGGTCAAGTCCTGCAAACGCTCTTCTCAGGCTGCCATCGATAATCCAATGTGAAAGGGCAAATACTGTAAAGGACGCAGCAATGGCGGTTGCACTCGCCTCAAACAGAAGAGCTACTGTTGCTGCGGCGCCGGCCGCGTAAACTAAGCAGTGCATGGCAAGGGCAATTCTGCTGTATTCCTTCTCGCCTGCCATCTTATTCGACTGAAAATAAAAGTCGAACAGCATATGAAACAGAAGGAAACACCCGAATACTCTCATGCCATCTCCAGCTCATTAAGGAAATGAACGGCGAAAGCAGCCAGCTCTCTTTCTCTTACAACATTCGCGAGTCTAAGGCTTTTCTCAAGCCCCTGCCTCGTCTTCCCCATCGCAACGCCCATTTGCCCCGCAAGCCCTACATGACTAGCCCTGATGCTATCTACGTTGAGGTTGAGCGAGCTGCCCAACGCCACTGGCGCGCAATCGATCGGATTGCTTTTAGCGCCATACTTTTTGCCTATACGTGTTTCGAAGAGCTCAGTATACCTTTTGCTCAAAGTCGCGTCTGTGCCCTCGTGCAGCATTAGCGGCCGCAGCAACTCAACAACCTCGCAGTAATTACGCTGCGACTCGTTTCTGCGATCGATTATTTCCAGACAGCCCGCCGCGCACAGCTCTTTCTCACGCGAAACACCCGAAGCATCAATGATCTTCAAATTACTGTACTTATCTTTTTCGGACGCAGCAATTGCTCTGCGTGCACGATGGTATGCCGACCCGTCTTGCTCCGTCGACAATGCAGACTGCATCCGAGTTTTCCATTCTCCAACTCCGATACCACCCCTAAGATCAACCGTCTGGACGAGTATCTTGATAAATCTATATGCCAAGAAAGCGCCAGCCGTACTACGAAATAGGCCCTGCAATTCATCGCCCGCACTAAACATAAGCGGCATTTCGAGCTCAGTTTTAAACAGCTCGTTTGTACAGTCCATAGCGTTCGCAAGATCTTCCTGCGCGCTTTGCCTCCTACTGTCCGAAAGACATCTCGAATGTCTCATGTCGACCATGAGAGCCGAATAGCTATTGTTCATCAGGCTTCCTTTCCTCATGGCGATTATAGCAACTAATTTAGTTGCTTTCATTCATTTGCAACGGTTTTAGTTTCTTCAGAGCATATGCAACCAAAATCGTTGCTTTGCAATAGGGTATAATTCTTCCAAGTCGCCTAGAGAAAGTGTTTGAATGCTGACCGTAATCGTGCCTACTTACAATGCCGAGCCGTATCTTTCTCAGGCTATAGGCAGCCTATTAAACGAAAAAAATATCGAACTGGAAATCCTCGCCATCAACGACGGATCCACCGACAACTCGCGCGCCATTATGGAAGATTTCGCTGCGCGCGACTCACGCGTTCGAGTGATTGATAAGGCAAACCAGGGTTACGGCGCAACCTGCAATCTGGGCATTCGCGAGGCAAAGGGCGACTGGATTGCCATCCTCGAGCCCGATGACTGGGTCGAGCCCGGAATGTACTCCGACACGCTTGCCTTTGCCAAGCGCGAATTTGGCAATCCGAACAAGCTCGATATTATTGAGACCCCGTATTGGATCATTCGCAACCCCGATACCCCCCAAGAGGTCAAACTACATTGCGCATATCGCGGTCGCATCAATCCACCCCGGCAACCGTTCACCATTCACGACGCTCCACACCTGCTGGCCCATCATCCGTCCATTTGGTCGGCAATCTATCGTCGCGACTTTCTGATGCAAAACAATATCTGGTTTAAGGAAATCCCCGGTGCGGGCTGGGCCGACAATCCATTCCTTGTCGAAACGCTCTGCCAGGCAAAGGCCATCGCTTACTGGCCCAAGCCGTATTACTGCTACCGCGAGGAAACACCCGAAAAGGCAGCCGCCCTGGCAAAGCGTGACCCCTTGATGCCGTTTAATCGCTGGAACGATATGGTCGATATTCTTGAGCGGCTCAACGTCACCGACCCCGCCGTCTGGACACCGCAAATCACACGTGGCTTCACCTATATGGGCATCATGATTGAGCACACAGGAATTGACGGTCACCCCGAAATCGAGCAGGCCATCCACAGGATGTTCGAACGCATGCCGCAAGAGCTGGTATTTGCCAATCCTCGCGTTACTCCCGCGGCTAAAAAGCTCTATGCCGAGTATATGGGCATCGCCAACCCTAAAATCAGCTACTGCGCATACGCCAAGGACCTCGTGGGCGAAGGCTTGTATAACGTATGGAACAAAGGGCCCAAGCAAACTCTAAAAATGATTGCATCCCACTTTGGTTCATACAACGCGCGCGCTGGAAAATAGTCTGATGGGCAGAAAAGCAAGCAGAAATACCTCAATCGAAGCGCTGCGCTTGGTCGCGGTCGCTGGGATCGCCATATTCCACACGTTTCAGTGGACCTTCCAAGCCGTCTGCACCGGCCTACCGGAATATGCGCCACTCGCCGTCTTCCCTTACTCCGGTGCGCTCGGCTTTATTAACCTGCTAGGTTGCTGGGCCAACGAGGTCTTTTTTATGATCTCGGGGTACTTCCTTATTCCCTCGGCGGTACGCGCCCTCTAAAACGGTTCGTCCGCGCAGGGCCTCACTCGTAAATCGTTTGCGCGGTTAAAGAAGATCGTCTTGCCCACACTCTTTTATTGCGCTGTCTGCCTGCTTGTCTCGATGTACGTCTATCCCCTACCCGAAATCTCCCTACATGAGATTGGCTGGCTTACGCTGGGCATTGAGTTTATCTGGGTTTATGCAGCATCCGTATTGCTCGTGCCGGCGATTGCGTTGGCAAGGCAGCGAATCAGCAGCAAAAGGGCCCCGCTTGTCGTAGCACTTCTCGTGCTCGCAACATTTGGAATCAACTGCTACATCGCGGCGGCGACAAACGAAGCTGCCGGTATCGTTTTGTGGCGCAAGCTCATGAGCGCCGTTACCTACCTGGTCGCGTTTATTGCAGCTGGAGAATTGCGCTTTGTCCTCGAATGCCACGGTAACGCATACGGCGCTCAAAAATCCAAAATTGTACTCATCGGACTCGCCGCCGCCACCATCGCGCTCGAGCTTCTGCTATCGGCAAATAGCCAGTACGACGCGCTCTGGAAGCTCTCCTACAAGTCAACTTCCGTCATATCCTTTATCTTGGCCGCCGCATCCGTTGCCGCCGCAGCGCTCCAGCAGCCGCACCACGAAATCCCAGCTGCAGACAAGACAATCATGTCTCTCGCCGCAGGAACGCTCGCTTTCTACGCCGTACAGTCGTTTACCTGCAACGTCTGGCGACCCATCTTTGACAAAGCAATCTACACGATGGCGACAGGCATCCAAACGGGAGAACCCCGTCCAGCAGCCGCCATCTTGCTCGGAATCCTTATGAGCCTTTGCCTCGCGCTTGTCCTACTCCTCATGGATATCGTTCGCAGGACTGTGGTCGACGCCATCAAGGCCCGCATGAACAGCTAATCTGCCTTCCGACTCCGCAGGTCCCGAAGCGCGCTTGCGCCCGAAGCAAATAACATCGCAAAGACAATCGCCCAGTTCTTGCAGCCAAATACCGGAATATGAACGATCGCATGGTCATGCATAACAACGAAATAACCCAGAACAACAACCAGGGGCAGTGCCATGAGCAGCGACTGAATCAACACTTTGCGACGACGACCGCCCTGCACGCCGCTCCGTATCGAGCAAACGAGCACGGCAATCCAGATCACCAATACGGCAGCAAACGAAACAAGACAAACGATGTTCGAGATCATCGCATAACCAGCAGTTGAGCAAATGGCGAACAGCTGCGGGCTCATGCAATAAAACTCCTTCAAAATCTGAGGCCAGTCAGCTTGGGGCAACAGTGACGAAGTCCCATGCGCAGACCAAAGACCCATCTCGCCCAGAACGTTCGAAAAGACCTCGTCCCAGCCCAGCACAAATGCCGCGACAACCCATTTCATCGCCCAGGTAAACACAAACGAAAGCCCAAACCCAAAGAGCGCCTGCAGCATCGTGACGACGCAGCGCTTGGGGCGCTCGCCCTCGGGGAGCGCAATGAAGGCGAAAAAGCAATGCAGGGCGACAACCGCGGCAGGAATGGTTAAAAAATCAAGAAACGAAAACACGGCGCCCGTCGCTATCGACCAAAGGACGAGGCGGCTTGTAAAAGCCCGTGCGTTCGGGGCCGATTTCAAACGAAGGCTCATGCAAGACATCATGATGAGCGCCACAAAGAACGAGATGCACAGCAGTAGATCACCGATATAATTGAAAAACAGATTGGTCGAGAACAACAGGATTGCAAGGAAACCCAACGTCACTGGCATTGAAAACCGCTTCCGCAAGGCAACGTAAGCGCAAGCGGAGCCGGCAATCGCCAGGGCAGCCGCGGGCACCATGACAACATCGATACCGCCAATAAACAGGCAGACATTCGTAAGTAGCTGCCATCCATGCCAATACCGGTAGTACTGCTGATGCGTAATCTCGCCGGCTTTCGTAACGTCATCAATCTCGGCAACAGCCATCGTCTTAAACGGAGAACCTTGGTCCTTTTGCCGTGCGACTTCAATGATAAAGCGATTGTTATCAAAGCAAACAGGACCAGCTGCAACACGGTGGTCGTAGACATACATGCCAGACAACAGGGCCGAGGACTCCGAACCCTGCGCATGCGACTCGATAACGGGCCTCGGCAGGCAATTCGCCGCGGTATTGCTCAGGACAAATGCGACCTGAAGAACCAAAAACAGAAACATGACCTTGAAGGGAAGGCTATCTCACGGGGCATCCAAACAGAAAGATTGCGTCCACAGGAATCGGCACCTATGTAATACCACAATGCGCGCATGCAATCTCGCTACGCCCACACGTCAACCAGGCTTGTAGCAAACGTTCTTGGTGATTAGCGGAACATTACCCGCGGGCGCCCGCCTACGCTTACAATAGTCCTGTCCCATGGGACACATTGTTTATTCCGCAGGGCCGATACGCTGCCCACGCGAAAGGATATACTCGTTCATGACTTCAACCCTTCCCGCCCCCATCGATAAGCTCGCCATCGTGGTCGTTACGTACAAGCGCCAGGAACTCCTGGCCAACTTGTTCGACTCCATGACCGAGCTCACGGCAACGCCCTGGCGCATCGTGATTGTCGATAACGAGAATTCGCGCGAGACCGAGTCCATGTGCGCCGCATTCAACGAGCGCCTCGCCACCCTGTGGGGCATCGACACCGAGCAGCCCGACGCGCAGGGCGGAACCGACCGTGTCATCTACGCCCCGCAGCTCGAAAACGGCGGCGGTGCGGGCGGCTTCTCCGCCGGCACTAAATGCGCCTACGACCTGGGCGCCCAGTGGTTCTGGGTGATGGATGACGACGTGCTCGTCATCCCCGAAGGCATCGAGCGCTTGGCCAAGTGGACCGACCGCTACGATGTTATCCAGGGTTCGCGCCTGGACTTTGACGGCGGCCCCTTCTTTTGGCAGTACCAGCTCATCCTTTCGCTCGGCATTCCCAATCCCATCGCCAAGTGGGATCTGGGTCCCGAGGGCTACCGCACCATGAACCAACTGTGCTTTGAGGGCGGCATGTTCTCGCGCCGTGTGGTCGACAAGATTGGCCTGCCCGACGCGCGCTTCTTTATCTACGGCGACGATGCCTGCTACGGCTACGTAGCCAGCCAGCACTTCCCTGCCGCCGTGGTCGCCGACGTGGTGCTCAAGCGCGCCCGCGCCGTCTCTAACTGGGATATCGCCGGCAAACGACAGCTCAACTCCACGAGCGACACCAACCGCTACTACATCATGCGCAACCGAGGCTTCCTCGCTCGCTATATGCAGATCTACGGTGACTACCACCCCATGCTGTTCCGCCTGGGCAATGCCGCGACCTTCTGCAAGGAATTCATTCGTCTGGCAGCAGTCGACAAATGCTTTAAGACCGGCATTCCGGCGCTGCGCCGTGGCATGAAGGACGCCCGCAAGATCGTAAAGGATCCCAACTGGAAGCCCATGCCGCCCATGAAGGATACCGAGTAACGGAAGACGGAAACACCTCGGCGCTTAAAGCCGTTGGCACACCGCAGCCACATGCTGCCCGTCAAATCCAAACCCCCAGCGCATGCGACCCACGCCGGGTCGCGGCACACGGATTTCGTCGATGCCGTCGCGCTCTATGTCGAGCAGCGCCTGCACGGCCAGCAATTCCAACCCTAGCGCGTCCACACCGGGGTCAAACATCATGTTGATCGAAATCAGCGGGCGCTCATCGAGCATGCCGATCGTGTCTGCCATGTCGAGCACGGCGCCCGTAGGAAAAACCTGGATGTCCCAGCGATCCGCGCCACACTTTCGCCTCGAGGCGGGATTGGCATAGCCCGGCAATCCAAAGCAGAGTCCTTGCAAGAGCAGATGATATGGCAACGGCGCATCTGGGTCGGTCGCACCGATTCCCGCATCTCCCAGGATGCGGTCTAGCGCCTGCTTCACCGTATCCTCGTCCCCGCGGCACAGCCCATCGCGAAACGCATCGACGTCTCGAATGTCTTCGGCAGCGCACTCAAACCACTCGATAATCACTAGACGCAAGGCCTGGCGAAGCTCGTTATTGGGCAATCGCAAAGCACGGAGGCGATCGCCATGCTCTGGCTCCTCAGTCATATCCGTCGTGAGAAAACCGGACAGATACAGCGCTGTCCACATGTCATCGTCAGGCGAGACATCTGGCTCTGCAGTGCCCAAACAAAGCGGGACCTCAGCGCACCCATGGGCCTCGAGCAAATCAAACAAGACCGAAAGGCGGTCGAGATTCCACCCAGCAACTACCCTACTCAGGCAATCGGCATATCCATACAGATCGGCACGCACAGGCGCCGTGCAGCCTCGGCCCAGAAAACCGATCACACGCTCTGGACTCGAGCAATAGGCCCTGCCAAACCGATACCCCTCGAGCCATTCACGCGCATCATCCAGGTATTCCTCGTGCCCAGCATGATTCAAAAGAGCCTCGACCTCAGCATCCGAAAAACCGAAACATCGGTCACACCACGCCGACAGCGGCGTCGTCAGACAATACGAGCAGCCGCGCGAAGAAAGCGCCGCTTCGGCAGGACCGGGACACTCCCCCATCAGACACGTCAGCCGCAACGAATCGCGCGCAGTGGCAATGGCGTCAAACAGCACACGGTCAAGTAATTCTGCCGGATCGGCGTCGGAAGCGTCCCTCGCGCTCGCACGGCGAGACCACGCCGCATCGTACCCATCAACGAGCAATACAACCTGCTCATCGCAGGCAACCTCCAGCAGCTCTATGAGCACACCGAGCACCGAGTCAACCTCGTCCGCGCTCGCCACGCCACGCGCGACACGTTCGATGTGACGCACCTTATCTCGAGCTAAATCCGGAGCCTCCAAGAGCGCCAACAAGCGAGCGCACTCGCCCGAAAGGGCATCGCGCACGACGCCGGCAATAGCGGGGCCACGCCTCGCGACGCCAGAAAAGTCCAGCGATATCACCGGATAGCAAGCATACTCATCCCGATAGCGCCCGCCGTTCGCATCCCAAATCTGAGCATCGGCAAACAAACGCTGACCAGAGCGACCGACCGCTGGACGCTCCAGAAAAGCCCTAAGCATCGACAAGTTCATGCTCTTGCCAAAACCCTCGGGTCGACAGCACACCACAACGGACGCGTCGCAGTCCAACACATCGGCAATAAACATGGTCTTGTCAACCAGCATGCAGCAACCAAGGGCCTCCGCATAGTCGTGCATGCCAATGGGCAAAACCGCATCGTCGGCACAGCCGATCAAGCGCACGCCAAAGCCAGCAGCACAATCAACATTTGCCTGTTCAGACACCAAAACGTTCCCCCTAAATCGCTGCACGATGCCAATTGTAATGACCGCCTCGCGCGTACCGACGACGCCGTGCGAACATATCGGGCAACGGTAGCAACAAGAGGTGTGAGGGGGCATAACTAATCGTTGCACAACAAAACGGGGCCCGATGCATTCGCACCGGACCCCGTCCCAACTCTTTAGTTATCTAGCAACCAAGAGGCTACTCCTCCGAGCCGTCCTCCCCAGAAGCTTTCTTCTGCTGATCGAGCTTATGCTTACCACTTACGATTGACGTAGCGCCCAGTGTGGCCAAGCTTGCACTGGCAAGGCTCGCCATAACGATAAGGTCGCCCGTCTTGGGCATGTTACCGCCAGATGACTTGGTCGTTGTAGTCGTCGTGGTTGTAGTGGTCACCGTCTTGGAGTCATTTTGCTCTTGGACCTGGTTGTCAGCACCGCTCTTGTCGTCGTCTTCGGGCTGTTTCTTTTCGCCCTCGGTCTTGCTCTCGTCCTTCTTCTGACCGGACTTGTCGCCCTTCTCATCAGAGCTAGGACCCTTATCGGATTCAGCCTTTTCGGAAGCCTTGCCCTTGGAGTCGCCCTTTGCGGCCTCGGTCTTTTCCGTGGAAACCTGATCAGAGTTGTCCTTGTTCTGGGTCGAGCCATTATTGACGCCAGCCATCAGCGAAGAGCCCAGCGTAGAACCAAGCTGCACGGAGAAAGAAGGCTTCTTGTCCGGCGAAGCAACGGGGGCGTCCGGCACCTTATTCGAGTCGTCCTTGGAAGCATCGGAATCAGGTGTTGCATCAGAGCCAGAGCCGTTGTTAGAGCCGGTGTCAGCGGACGAATCGCTCGAGCCGGTGGATGAGTTAGAGGTGCCAGCACCGGTCGAACCAGAAGCGTCGCTGTCCGTATTGCCGGCAGAGCTTGAAGACGAATCGCCCGCAGCAGAGCCGTTCGAATCGGAGCCGTTCGAGGTAGAGCCGTCGTTGGTAGTACCACCAGCAGAACCATCACCGTCAGTATCGGTCGAGGGCGCATCCATCCTGTCATCGTTGGCATCGTCACTCGAGTCGTCATTCGAATCAGGTGTCGGCGAGGGTGCCGGCGTAGGCTCGGGCTGCACGGGCGTCGCAGCGGCAGCCTCATCCTCGGCGATATAAGCCAAGCAGTCCTTCAGCTCGTTGCGGTAGCGGTTCTTCCAGCCCTCATGATACTGGGGCTGGCTCGAATACTTGGTCGCCACGTTATTGACCACGCTGTTGGAAAGCGCCGTCACAAACTCGCGATCAGTCATACCGTTAGAAAGATTCGCCCAGCGGAAAAAGTCCCTGCAGCCACCGGTGCCGCACATGTTGGTGATGCTCCACACCATGCCCTTGACGCAGTCGGCGCGGCCCGAAATATCAATGCCCAAGCCGCTCTTGAGCCATGCCTCGGTCACCGCATAGTACGAGTTATACGCATAGGCATCTTGAAGTGCTGAGAACTCAACAGGATCGGTGTTGTACGCACCTTGGAAGGCCTCCTGCGCAATACGGCCCAGCTCGGTGAGCTGGCCGTTCTCGTACATGGCATTGCTCGTGTTGGAAATCTCGCTGCCGCGATCAATCGCATCCTTGAGCATGCTGTATTTTTCGGGGTTGTAGTTGTAGGCCTGCTTCATAAACGGAATGAGCGACCATCGACGGTCGAACTGGTAATAGCCCAGCGCGTTATAGCCGTCGCCATACGAAAAGCCCTGGTTATAGTTGCCATGGCTCTCGTACTTGGTAAAGTACTTCATCTCGGGGGTCACGTTAACAAACGAAACGCCCTGGACCGACCTCAGCACGCCCGAGAAGGACTGCTGGGTATAGAGACCCTTATCAATATCGGTGGCATCCGAGGCAACGCCCGGCGTGGGCTCCTCGGCGGCGGCGGGCGCGGATGCGGTAACGGCGCCAAACGAAAGCGCCAGCGTCAGGCCCGCGACAATCGCAGAATGCTTGGGCTGCATAAGATCCTCCCTGCATTGGTATAGTTAAAGTGCAGTTTGCAAAGATAAAAATAAGTATTGCAGCTCACCCGTTGTTGCACAACAACCTCTCGGTAAACGGCAACAACCCTCCGCGAAAACTTAAGGAATTAAACAAACTGGTCGTCGGGCGCCATCAGAAGCTCGCCGTATCGCTCCATCAGCCCGTCCCTCAACTGACAAAAAGCGGGAATATATACGTTCAAGATGCGCTGAATCAAATCTTGAGCGAGCTTGTTGTCATAGATATGGACGTTCGTATTGCGGTCTTTGAGCATATCTAGCCAGGCCGCCTCATCAATAAAGTCGTAGAATCGGTAGGACTCCTTCAAGATGGCACGAGGAGACCCCGACGCGGCAAGCGTGGCGCCCTCATACTCGAGCAGACGCTTAAGGAGCTTCCAGCTCAGTTCAAATTGAAGATTGAACTTATTAATCAAACCACTCTGAACAAAATCATTGTTGAGATCCTGATTGGGCGCATCCTCAAGATTCGCCAAGGCGCTGACAAAGTTCTCATATTTTTTCATACAGAATCACACCATCCCTGGCAATTTCATCGAGCAATTGACGCGATAAGGACTCGTCGAGATTGACGACATCTACATCTAAAAGAGTATCAAGACACTCCTCGATCAAATATGACAACCGGCCGAAATCCCGGCAACCTGCTACGGCGATGTCAATATCGCTCTTAGGCAAGTTGTCACCTCGAGCGCGGGAACCAAACAGCACAACCTTCTCGGCGTCACATTCCCGAGCAAAAACTTCAATTTGCTTATACACCTTGTCGAGAGATGTCATTTGCAGCCCTACAGCTTAATGTCAAAGTTGATCTCGGGGACGGCTGCTAGGTCGGCCAACGTCACGCCGTCGACGTACTTTTCGATCACGTCGTCCAGACCGCGCCAGAACTTGACGGTCGAGCACAAATCGCTGCGGGTGCAGCTGTTATCGATGCCGTCGCACGCCACGGGTGCCGTGCTGCCCTCGACAGCGCGCAGGATGTCACCAGCACGCACCTCGGCCGGGTCCTTGGCCATCATGTAGCCACCGCCCTTGCCGCGCACGCTCTTAAGCAGGTCCGCCTTCATAAGCGGACGGACCAGCTGCTCCAAATACTTCTGCGAAATGCGCTCGCGGTCGGCAACCTCGCGCAGAGCAATCTTGCCCTCGGCGTCACCGAGCGCCGCAATATAGATCATCAGCCGGAGGGCATAGCGGCCCTTAGAAGAAATGAGCATACCTACCCTCCCATCGCATCTAGGACAACATAACTAGGTTTGTTTGTCCCAAATCTTAAGTAAGTGGGACAAACACAGCAGGCTATTTTGTCCCACATCTAGAAAAGTCGAGTGGATTAGTCGGGTTTTCCCTTGACTAACGCCGAACCCATAGTAACTTTATTCCGAGAAGATTCCTAGGGTTTCGTACACCATGAGTACACCATATACAGAGAGGGACAGCATGAGCACAAATCCGCTGCTTTCCATCGAAGGTCTGACTGCCTCCGTGGACGAGAAGACCATCCTCCACAACGTCAACCTGCAAGTCGCCGCCGGCGAGACCCACGTGCTGATGGGTCCCAACGGCGCGGGTAAGTCCACCCTTGGTCACCTGGTCATGGGCGACCCCGTCTACACCGTGCAGGACGGCCGTATTGTCTTTGACGGCCAGGACATCACCGAGCTCACCACCGACAAGCGCTCGCGTGCCGGCCTGTTCCTGAGCTTCCAGGCCCCGGTCGAGATCCCGGGCGTGCCGCTGTCGAGCTTTTTGCGCGCCAGCATCGCCGGCCGCCCCGGTCTGGAGATGAAGGGCAAGGAGTTCCGCCGTCGCGTCAAAGAGCTCGCGGCCGAGCTCAACATGGATACCGCCTACCTCAACCGCGAGCTGGGCGTGGGCTTCTCGGGCGGCGAGAAGAAGAAGGTCGAGATGCTCCAGCTTCTGCTGCTGCAGCCCAAGCTCGCCATCCTGGACGAGACCGACTCGGGCCTGGACGTCGACGCCCTGTCCACCGTCAGCCACGGCATGGACGCCTACCGCAAGAGCTGCGACGGCTCCATGCTCATCATCACGCACAACACGCGCATCCTGGAGCACCTTGATGTCGACCGCGTCCACGTTATGGTCAAGGGCCACATCGTGCGCGAGGACGACGCCTCGCTCATCCCCTGGATCGACAAGAACGGCTTTGAAACCTTCGAGCGCGAGGCAGCTGAGCAGCGCACCCAGGCCGAGGCCGCCGCTGCCGAGCAGCAGGCGTAAAGGGGCGACGCAATGACCAAGAACCGCACCGAGGTCGCGGACATCGACCGCAGCCTCTACGACTTCACCTATGGCGAGGAGGGATTCGAGCGCCTCGACGCCGGCATCACGCCCGACATCGTGCGCGAGATCAGCGCCAAGAAGGACGAGCCGCAGTGGATGCTCGACCTGCGCTTAAAGTCCCTCGAGATCTTCAACCGCTTCCCGGATCCGACGTGGGGCCCCTCCATCGAGGGCTTGGACATGGACAACATCGTCACCTACGTCAAGCCCAACACCGACCAAAAGCACGACTGGGAGTCGGTGCCCGACGACATCAAGAACACCTTTGAGCGCCTGGGCATCCCCGAGGCCGAGCGCAGCTACCTGGCAGGCGTCGGCGCGCAGTACGACTCCGAACTCGTCTACCACAACATGCAGGACACCGCGTCCAAGATGGGCATCGTCTACTCCGGCATCGAGGAGGCCCTGCACGATCCGCAGTGGGAGCCGCTCATCCACGAGAAGTTCATGACGCTCATCCCGCCCACCGACCACAAGTTTGCGGCCCTGCACGGTGCCGTGTGGTCGGGCGGCTCGTTTGTCTACGTGCCCAAGGGCACTAAGCTCGACTTTCCGCTGCAGAGCTACTTCCGCCTCAACGCCAAGGGCGCCGGCCAGTTTGAGCACACGCTCATCATCGTCGAGGACGATGCCGACCTGCACTTCATTGAGGGTTGCTCCGCGCCCAAGTACAACGTGGCCAACCTCCACGCCGGCGCCGTGGAGCTCTTTGTGGGCAAGCGCGCGCACCTGCGCTACTCGACTATCGAGAACTGGTCCAAGAACATGTACAACCTCAACACCAAGCGTGCGCGCGTGGACGAGGACGGCGACATCGAGTGGATCAGCGGCTCCTTCGGCAGCCACGTGGGCTACCTCTACCCCATGAGCGTGCTCAACGGCCGCCGCGCCCGCTCGAGCTTTACCGGCATCACCTTTGCCGGCGCCGGCCAGAACCTCGATACCGGCTGCAAAGTCGTGCTCAACGCGCCCGAGACCTCGGCGACCGTCGAAACCAAGGGCATCTCCAAGAGCGGCGGCATCCAGACCTTCCGCAGCTCCATCGTGGCCACGCCCAAGGCCGAGGGTTCCAAGGCAACCGTGAGCTGCCAGTCACTGATGCTCGACGACCAGAGCCGCTCCGATACCATCCCCGCCATGGACATCCGCGCCAAGAACGTCGATATCGGCCACGAGGCCACCATCGGCCGCATCGGCGACGACAAGGTGTTCTACCTGATGAGCCGCGGTATCTCGGAGGAAGAGGCCCGCACCATGATCGTCAACGGCTTTGCCAACCCGGTCTCCAAAGAGCTGCCGCTGGAGTACGCCGTCGAGATGAACAACCTGATCAAGCTCGAGATGGAAGGAGCGATCGGATAATGAAACAGGAAACCAACACCGCTGCTACCACGCTCGAGCAAGTTAATGCGATGCCTGCTGCCACTTGGGGCTGGCTCAAGATGAACCAGACCAAGCTCGAGCTTTCCGACGAGCTTGCCACCGCTCCCGCCGAGGCCGTTGAGGTCGAAGGCCTGGACGAGCAGTTTGCCGGCTCGGCCGACGCCTTCGACGCCGCCATGGAAGCCATGGCCGAGCGCTTCCCCGAGCGCCGTGCCGCTGCCCCCGGCGACGCCGCCGACCGCGCCCGCATCACGCCCGAGACCGAGCTCGACGTGCCCGCCACCTCTGTCTACCAGGCCGGCGCCATCAAGCTCGAGGAAGAGCTCTCCCCTGCCGAGGCCTTCGAGACCGGCATGGGCGAAGCCGCCTACACCTACCTGGCCGACCACACCACCAAGCGCATCGTCATCGATGTGCCCGCATACCAGCACGCCACGGTTACCGTGCGCGTGAGTGGCGTCGACGCTGCGGCCGCCATCGCCGCCATCGACGTCGTCGCCCGTCCCCAGTCGACGCTCGACCTGCAGATCGCCCTGGACTCCCCCGTTGCCGGCGAGGGCGTCGTGGGTTCTGCGCTGCGCGTGTGCGCCCACGAGTACGCCACCGTCAACGTGACCTGCACGCAGACGCTCGACGACAGCTGGATCGCACTCGACGACACCGGCCTGTTCCTGGACGAGGGCGCACGCGTCAACGTGCAGCACACCGTCCTGGGTGCCGGTGCCAGCGCCACCGGCCTTGCCGGCGACCTGCTGGGCGACACCGCCAAGGTGACGATCGACACCGATTACCTGGGTGCCCGCGAACAGGTGCGCGACTTTAACTACGAGCTGCGCCATCGCGGCCGCAAGACCGAGTGCGAGATCGACGCCAACGGCGTGCTGACCGGCACGTCCAAGAAGGTCTACCGCGGCACCATCGACCTCGTGCACGGCTGCAAGGGCGCAACCGGCACCGAACGCGAAACCGTGTTGCTGGCCAACAAGGGCGTCGACAACAAGACTGTCCCCGTCATCCTGTGCGACGAGGACGACGTCGCCGGCAACCACGGCGCCACCATCGGCCACGTCCGCGACGAGCAGCTGTTCTACCTCGCCTGCCGCGGCCTTGACCAAAACGCCGCCGAGGACCTGTTCATCCGCGCCAAGCTGGAGGACGCCGCGCTTTCCGCCACCGATGAGCGCACCCGCGCCGCCGTCGTCCGCCTGGGCAACAACCTGATCGACAACTTTGAGGAGGAGCTCGCATGATCGACACCGAGCACGTTAAATGCGATACCTGCACCGCCCCCGAGCCCATGATGCTCGACGCCAGCGACGAGGCTTCGCGCGGCTGGCCCACCGTGGACATCGAGAATAACCCCTACAAGGGCCAGTTCCCGCTGTTCCAGCAGCACCCCGAGATCGCCTTTCTCGATAGCGCTGCCACCGCGCAGCGCCCCGCCTGCGTGCTCGACGCCGAGCGCGACTTCTACCAGCGCATGAACGCCAACCCGCTGCGCGGCCTGTACTCGCTATCCGTCGAGGCCACCGACGCCATCGCGAAGGTCCGCCAGCAGATCGCTGACCTCATCGGCGCCTCACAGGCCAACGAGGTCGTCTTCACCCGCAACACGAGCGAGTCGCTCAACCTGGTCGCTAAGAGCTTTGCGCCCACAGTGCTCGAACCGGGCGACGAGGTCGTCATCACCATCATGGAGCACCACTCCAACCTGATTCCGTGGCAGCAGGTCTGCCGCGAGACCGGCGCCAAGCTCGTCTACCTCTACCCCACCAAGACCGGCCAGCTCACCACCGAGGAGGTTCTTGCCAAGGTGGGTCCCAAGACCAAGATCCTAGCCGTGGGACAGGTCTCCAACGTGCTGGGCGTCGAGAACCCGGTCAAGAACCTCGGCAAACTCGTGCACAAGTACGGCGGCTACCTGGTCGTCGACGGCGCGCAGTCGCTGCCGCACATGCCGGTCGATGTGGCCGACCTGGGCGCCGACTTCTTTGCCTTTAGTGCGCACAAGGCCATGGGCCCCATGGGCATCGGCGTGCTGTGGGGCAAGATGGACCTGCTCAACGCCATGCCGCCCATGCTTACCGGCGGCGAGATGATCGATTCGGTCACCGAGCAGAACGCTGTCTGGGCTCCCGTCCCCGAGAAGTTCGAGGCCGGCACGCAGGACGCCGCCGGCATCTTCGCCACGGGCGCCGCACTCGATTACCTGGTCAACACGGTGGGTTACGAGAACATCCAGGCCCGCGAGCAGGCACTCGTCCACTATCTGATGGGCGAACTCATGCAGCTCGACTTTGTCCAGATCATCGGCTCCATCTATTGGGACAACCACCACGGCGTCGTGAGCTTTAACGTCAAGGGCATCCACCCGCACGACGTAGCGAGCATCATGGACATGGACGGCGTCTGCATTCGCGCCGGCCACCACTGTGCGCAGCCGCTGCTCACCTGGCTGGGCGTCGAGAACCTTGCCTGCTGCCGCGCCAGCGTGGCCTTCTACAACGACAAGGCCGATATCGACAAGTTCATCGCCGGCCTGCATCACGTTTGGAGCACGTTCAATGGGTAATCTGTACACCTCCACCACGTTTATGGAGCACAACTCGCACCCCGACTACAAGTACGAGATGGACGCCCCCACGCACGAGCACGACGGCATCAACCCCAGCTGCGGAGACGAGCTCACCTTGCAGCTACGTGTCGAGAACAACGTGATCGAGGAGGCCTCCTTTACCGGCCACGGCTGCGCCATCAGCCAGGCAAGCGCCGACATCATGGCCGACCTCATCACCGGCGAGACCGTCGAGGAAGCTCGCCGCTTGGCAGAGCTCTTCCTCGCCATGATCCGCGGCGAGCAGCTCTCCGAGGAGGACTTGGAAGACCTGGACGAGGCCGCTCAGCTCCAGGACATCTCGCACATGCCCGCCCGCGTTAAATGCGCCGAGTTAGCCTGGCGCACCCTCGACGGCATGCTCACGGGACAAAATAATCAGTAACATTTGTCTCAAATCTGAAGAATTCTGTTGGCCGAATCGCTTAGCTTTCGCGATTCGGCCATTTTCTTTTCTACCTTTATTTCGAGCCCTCGGCCTGCGCGTCCACCAGCGCATAAGCGCGCACAATACGAGAAACGGTGCTTTTGCCAATCCCCGTATATCGCTCAATCTGACGCGCCGTGAAACCGGCATCGTGCAATCCAACAATAACGGTATCGCGCTGCGCCTGCGGTGCGGCTTTAACCCCGCGGAGTGAAATCCCGAGGCTATTCGCCAACTTGTCGGCAAAGGCGTGGCGTTCCCACTCCGTCTCTTTCAGGTTGGGCATCGCTAGCTCGCCACCGTCGGGCGTCGAAAGCGAATAGGCAATAAAACCCTCGGCAGAACCAAAAAGCTCAAGCACGCAAGAAGGGTCGGAAAATCCCCTCGTCAAATCGTTGTCATAGGCCCGTAGATACTCGGCAAAGCTGCTCCACGGATAGCGCTCGATTAAGCTGATGCCAGCCTTCTGCGAACAGGCGTGAACGGAGCGAATAGACTCCATCACCTGCCAGTCGGTATCGAGCGAGCGCCGCTCAAAACGCTCACGAAACAGGCATCCAGCTCGCCCAGTGCGCTTATTGAACCGACGAGCATACGTCAACAGCAGCCGCTGCATGGCTGTACTCATCATGTCCTCATAGTCCAAAAGCAACAGATCCACGTAGTCGCTCATGAGGCACCACGCCACGACCGTCACGCCGGCATCGCGGCAGCAGTCGCGCATCAGCTCCAAAAACTTCCACCGGTCCTCGTCACTCTCAAAGATCTGCCGCCCGGCCATACCGCGGGCGCAAACATGGTAAAAACCGGTGATCGTTTTCCAAACGCGCTGCATGGCGCTCCCTTCGCCGGGATCTGCTTACCATCCAATACATCACGATTGAAACGTGCCATCAAATCATTCACGCAAAATGGAACCCGTCGACGGTAAAAGGCGGAAAACCAACGGCGAACGGCTTCATAGCCACAGGTCAGGCAACGCACCCTTAGCAAAAGCTTGACCAGAACCGATCCCCTTCAGCGGACCGCGCAACCGCAAACAGCTTGATTAAATCGTTTCAATTGAAAGTTCCGCGCTTCTCGCTACGAAAACTGAGCCGTTCGCCGAATATTCCGTGCATTTCGCGGTATTATAGGGACTGCATGTCATGTCCCTTTCGAAGGGTCGCCCGGCAATCGCCAACCACGACCCCCAGACGGGACGCCAACACGATAGAGAGGAGAGGCATGCAGTACTCACAGGAAGTGGAGAACATGTGCCCCGTTGCCAAGGGTGCATACCACGGCCCCGCACCCATCCCCGAGGAGGGCAAGTGGGTCCAGGCTAAGGAGATTTCCGACATCTCCGGTCTTACGCACGGTGTGGGTTGGTGCGCACCTCAGCAGGGCGCCTGCAAGCTCACGCTGAACGTCAAGGACGGCATCATCGAGGAGGCCCTCGTTGAGACCATCGGCTGCTCGGGCATGACCCACTCTGCCGCCATGGCTTCCGAGATCCTTCCCGGCAAGACCATCCTCGAGGCCCTCAACACCGACCTCGTCTGCGACGCCATCAACGTCGCTATGCGCGAGATCTTCCTGCAGATCGTTTACGGCCGCAGCCAGACCGCGTTCTCCGAGGGCGGCCTGCCCGTGGGCGCCTCCCTCGACGACCTCGGCAAGGGTCTTCGCTCCCAGGTCGGTACCATGTTCGGCACCAAGGCCAAGGGCGCTCGTTACCTCGAGCTCGCCCAGGGCTACGTCACCCGCATGGCTCTCAACGACAAGAACGAGATCATCGCGTTCGAGTTCCTGAACCTCGGCAAGTTCACCGACGCCGTCAAGGCTGGCAAGACCCCCGAGGAGGCCATCGCTGGCGCTATGGGCCACTATGGTCAGTGGGAGAACGCTGCCAAGTACATCGACCCGCGCACCGACGAGGAGACCCACTCCGTCGCCAGCGTGTTCCCGGTTCACGAGTAGAAAGGGAGGGAAATAACTATGACTGTTACGTTCGAAGGTTACGAGCGCCGCGCTGACAAGATCAACAAGTGCCTCGCCGACAACGGCATCGCCTCCCTCGAGGAAGCTCTGCAGATCTGCACCGACAAGGGCTTCAACCCGCGTGAGATCGTCAACAACACCCAGTCCATCGCCTTCCAGAACGCCGAGTGGGCCTATACCCTCGGCTGCGCTCTCGCTGTCAAGCGCGAGGCCAAGACCGCTTCTGAGGCTGCCGCCATCATCGGCGAGGGCATCCAGGCCTTCACCGTTCCCGGCTCCGTCGCCGAGGACCGCAAGGTCGGTCTGGGCCACGGCAACCTGGGCGCCATGCTGCTCTCCGACGACACCGAGTGCTTCGCCTTCCTGGCCGGCCACGAGTCCTTCGCTGCCGCTGAGGGCGCCATCGGCCTGGCTCTGAACGCCAACAAGGCTCGTAAGAAGCCGCTGCGCGTTATCCTCAACGGTCTGGGCAAGGACGCTGCTCAGATCATCGCCCGCATCAACGGCTTCACCTACGTGAAGACCCAGTTCGACTACTACACGGGCGAGCTCAAGGTCGTCGAGACCATCCCCTACTCCGATGGTCCCCGCGCTGCCGTTAACTGCTACGGCTCCGACGACGTCCGCGAGGGCGTTGCCATCATGTGGCACGAGAACGTCGACATCTCGATCACCGGTAACTCCACCAACCCCACGCGCTTCCAGCACCCCGTCGCTGGCACCTACAAGAAGGAGCGCATCGAGGCTGGCAAGAAGTACTTCTCCGTCGCTTCTGGTGGCGGCACTGGCCGTACCCTGCACCCGGACAACATGGGCGCCGGCCCTGCCTCTTACGGCATGACCGACACCATGGGCCGTATGCACTCCGACGCCCAGTTCGCCGGTTCCTCCTCCGTGCCTGCGCACGTCGACATGATGGGTCTCATCGGCATGGGCAACAACCCCATGGTCGGTGCCACCGTCGCTTGCGCTGTCGCCGTCGAGGAGGCCCTCAAGGCCTAATCGCGCCCGCGCGATGCTCATACAGTTGAGCTTTAGAGCCGCTACCTTTCGAGGTAGCGGCTCTTTTTGTTTGCGCTGTCGCAGGGTGACTAATGCCGATATAACAGTTGGGGCGAAATACGAGATGTGACGAGATGGAACGCCAGAGCGTCCATGACGCACACCTGCCATATTTGCCCTTTACCGATTTATCCAATCTTTGCGACGCCTTTGCCGATCACCCATGCGACAATGCGCGAACGAGAAAGGAATCCCATGGAATCAACTGATGTACTGGTAATTGGACCTGGCATTGCGGGCCTTTGCGCCGCTATAGAAGCAGCACGCGCGGGCGCGACCGTTGCCATCGCAAGCGCCGGCAAGACCATGAGCGGATCGAGCTTTTTCCCGGGCACCTGGGGCCTCGGCCTTATTGGCCCCGTCGACGAAGACGACGAACAGGAACTCATCGACACCATCCAGACCGTCGGCGGCGGCGTTGCCGACCCCGAACTCGTCCAGACGTTCGTCCACGGCATTCCCCAGGCGATTGACTGGCTCGAACAGGATCTGGGCGTAGAACTCCAGCGCCCGCAAAGCGCCGAGAGCGCCCAGCAAAAGCAGTTTATCCCCTGCTTTGACCATAAGACACGCAATTGGCGCGGCCTCACCCGCAGGCCCCTCGAAGACGCGTGTACGGCCCAGATAGAGTTGCTCGGCATTCGTCTACTCCCCCGCCACGAGCTCATCGACCTTGTTGAAGACACATCCGGGAAGATTGTCGGCGCCATGCTCTTCAACCAAACGGACGAGCGCATTGTGACCTTTGCAGCAAAGGCCACTATCATCGCTGCGGGCGGCACGGGTGGCCTGTTCGAGCGCAGCCTCACTTCGGCAGACGTGCTCAGCTCCTCGCAGGCCATCGCACAGGCGCACGGCGCAACGCTCACTAATATAGAGTTCATGCAAATGATGCCGGGCTTCATCGAGCCCAAGCGCAATCTTGTCTTTAACGAGAAGACCTGGCGCTACGTACATGTAGACCAGCCGGCAGATATTGCCGACGACAAGCTGGACGACCTGCTTGAGCAACGCTCCGGATATGGCCCCTTCACATCATGCCTGGCTTCTCGCGCCATCGATCTTGCCATCGACCAGGCGGGCACCGAGGGCCTGGCGCTGCACTACGACTTCCCCCGCGAGGATGTTCCCGAGTTTGTGCAGACCTTTGCCACCTGGCTGAAAGACGAGCACGGTATCGCGCCGAGCGACGAGATGCGCGTGGCGATGTATGCCCACGCCGCTAATGGCGGCATCAAGATCGATAAGACCGCCCACACGGGCGTTGAGGGCCTCTACGCCTGTGGCGAGGCAACAGGCGGCATGCACGGCGCCGACCGCATCGGAGGCTTGTCAAGCGCCAATGGCATCGTATTCGGACGCATTGCGGGCGTATCAGCGGCTCGAGCAGCACTGGGCGCTCCCGAGGCTGGCACACCGGTGGATACCGCCCTCCCCCAGCATGGAATTGCTACAGCAGACGCTGAGCGCCTGACCCGCAGCCTCAGACACACAATGAGCACCTACTGCATGATCAACAGGACCGAGACGGGCCTATCCAAGGCACTACACGAGCTTGAGGGCTTGAAGACGGAGGCAACGACCTTGAGCACGCAGAAAGCCCAGGACAGCGAAGTCGCAGCCCTCGCCCGCCTGCAATCGCAGATTCAGCTGGCAACGGAGATGGTCAAAGCCATGCGCAAGCGGACTGAAAGCCTAGGTTCGCACTATCGAGCCGACTAATTCGATTCTCACTTAGAGTTTGATCACAATTTCTCAACATGCATCGAGCCCCGTAAGTATGATTCCCCCAAGGAAAACACGCTTACGGGGCTTGAGCCGTGTTTTCCCTAAGGGAATCACGGTGCAGTTTCCTCAGCTCCGCGCCCTGACGGGTTCGACCCCATGCGAGGTAAATAAAAAAGCGACCAGCCGAAGCCAGTCGCTTTTACACTCTTTGGGTGGGCCGTCAGGGGGTCGAACCCTGGACCTTGGGATTAAGAGTCCCCTGCTCTACCAACTGAGCTAACGACCCAAAGCTAAAGTCCGTTGTGGCGGACTTTAGAGTAGATATCGTGTGGTGGGCCGTCAGGGGGTCGAACCCTGGACCTTGGGATTAAGAGTCCCCTGCTCTACCAACTGAGCTAACGACCCGATATCAACACGAAGCAAGAACTGGGGTGGGTAAAGGGACTCGAACCCTCGACCTACGGGACCACAACCCGTCGCTCTAGCCAACTGAGCTACACCCACCGTGTCCTGTGCGCTTCGCGCTCGACTATTATTGCAAGGAACGCCATGCGATGCAAGCCCCAATTTTCAAGAATTTTGAAAAGAGTTTTTCGAGACCATTTCGAGCAAATCCCACCGGTTTCATAGGAGTAAACTTGCCCCACTGCAAATCCTCGAAAGGACCGTCATGAAAGAACTCTCCAACCGCACGGCAAGATTTACCGATTCGGTCATCCGCCGCATGACACGCATCTCCAATAAGTACGGCGCTGTCAATCTCTCGCAGGGCTTCCCTGACTTCGATCCCCCGGGGCAGCTGCTCGATAGCCTCAGCGCCATCGCCAGCGACCCCAAGCCGCTCTATCACCAGTACTCCATCACCTGGGGCTCCCAGGCCATGCGCAAGGCGCTCGCCGCCAAGCAGGAGCATTTTATGGGCATGCCGGTGAACCCCAACGAGAATATCGTAGTCACCTGCGGCTCCACCGAGGCCATGATGGCCGCCATGATAACGGTCACCAACCCCGGCGACAAGGTCGTCATCTTCTCGCCGTTCTACGAGAACTACGGCGCTGACACCATTCTCTCGGGAGCCGAGCCCATCTATGTGCCGCTCAACCCGCCCACGTTCGACTTCGATCGCGAGGTCCTCGAGGCGGCCTTCCGCGACAACGAACCCAAGGCCATCGTCCTGTGCAACCCATCCAACCCCTGCGGCAAGGTCTTTACGCGCGAGGAGCTCACTTTTATCGCCGACCTCTGCAAAAAGTACGACGCCTACTGCATTACCGACGAGGTATACGAGCACATCGTCTACGCGCCCCACGAGCACGTCTATATGGCCACGCTGCCCGGCATGTTTGAGCGCACCATCAGCTGCAGCTCGCTGTCTAAGACGTACTCCATCACCGGCTGGCGTCTTGGCTACACCATTGCCCCGGCCCAGATCACCGAGCGCATCAAGAAGGTCCACGACTTCCTCACCGTGGGTGCCGCCGCTCCCCTGCAGGAAGCCGTCGTCACCGCCCTCAATTTCGACGGCAGCTATTACGATGAGGTCCTTGACCTCTATACCGCCAAACGCGACCTGTTCTGCCAAGGGCTCGATAGTATCGGACTTAAGCACAACGTACCGCAGGGCGCCTACTACGTGATGATGGATATCTCTGAGTTTGGCTACGACAGCGACCTCGAGTTCTGCGAGGACCTGGCCTCAAAGGTGGGCGTGGGCGCCGTGCCCGGCTCGAGCTTCTTCCGCGAGCCCGTCAACCATCTGATTCGTTTCCACTTTGCCAAGCGAGACGAGACGCTTAACGCGGCGCTGGAGAACCTCAAGTCGCTACGTGATAAAATCAAGCCGCGCGGGTAAGGACGGCCCGGCAACTAAAGCAACCAAAGAAGCCCCGCACCGCCCGCCGTGAACTGCCTCCCATTTCTTGGACACAAGAAATGGGAGGCTTTTTTATGGCTGGAAACGCTTTGTACGACGTCGG
>ENA-OQIH01000293-OQIH01000293.1-human-gut-metagenome-genome-assembly--contig:-NODE-293-length-42135-cov-7.624851_pt1 | contig 42135 bp, 40 predicted proteins | sample MGYA00242575_ERZ504740 | MGnify/ENA primary metagenome ERZ504740 (study PRJEB26092, sample SAMD00036192) | human gut metagenome | host: Homo sapiens | study: EMG produced TPA metagenomics assembly of...
ATGCATCTCGCCCCATCGCCAAAGGCGATTTAAAATGGCGAGATGCGTTGCTGGTCGCACATCGTGTGAACAGTAACATAAAATCAGTAACAGAAAAGTAACAGTGCAGATTATAAAAGTGAAAAAGTAATTTGAGAGGTATAGAAAAATGGGAAAAGTAATAGCAATTTGTACAAGTCCGGCAAAGGGAACACAGAAGACAAGAATTGAGGAAGGCACATTTATTGAAGATTTTGGTCTGGAAGGAGATGCACATGCAGGAAAATGGCATCGTCAGATCAGTCTTCTTTCTTATGATAAGATTGAGGCATTCCGTGCGAGAGGTGCAGAAGTAGAAGATGGCGCATTTGGAGAAAATGTGATCGTTCAGGGGATTGATTTCCGTAATCTTCCGGTTGGAACAAGATTAAAATGTAACGATGTTTTGTTAGAAATGACACAGATTGGAAAAGAATGTCATCATGGCTGTCAGATCTTCCAAAAAATGGGAGAATGTATCATGCCACGAGAAGGGGTATTTGCAAAAGTGCTTCATGGTGGTAAAATAAAAGCCGGAGATGAAATGATCGTGCTTGCAGCAGAGGAATAAGGAAAATTACCTGGGAAACATTTCGTTGCTGGTCGCACATCGTGTGAACAGTAACAACATTTCTGCAACGGTGCGGAACAGATGCGATTGGAAGGAAATGAATGAGAAAGAAGCAATGGATGGCAGCGGTTCTTGTGGGGCTTGCAGTTATTCTTGCCGGCGTGGGTTCCGGCAACGTGAAGACAAGACAGACGAAGAAAGACAAGCAGGAAAACACGCAGATTGTCAGTGGAGTTCAGATTGTTACAGAAGACGGAAAGAAGTACTATGACTTCCAGGATGTGAAAGAGAATAATTACAGAGCAAGGCTTCTGAATCAAGTACCGAGGAATTCTTATGATTTCAGCAATCTGGCATTAGATGAAGAGACAGGATATCTTTCGTATAAAGATACGAAGGGAAAGGTGTCAGCGAAAAAAGGAATTGATCTTTCGGAGTTCCAGGGAGAGACGATCGACTGGCAGCAGGTGAAGGAAAGCGGAATTGAATTCGTGATCGTAAGACTTGGATACCGTGCATATGGAGAGAGCGGCGCGTTAGTTGAAGATGCCATGTTTGAACAGAATGTACAAGGCGCATTGGATGCCGGTCTGGAAGTCGGTGTCTATTTCTTTTCCCAGGCAATCTCGGCAACGGAAGCAGTCGAAGAGACTGACTTTGTTTTGGAACATATCCAGCCGTATCAGATTACAGGACCTGTTGTCTATGACACAGAAGAAATCAAAGATGATACAGCAAGAACAGACCAGAATACAAGGGAAGACTTTACGAATTTTTGTAAAGTCTTTTGTGACGGAGTGAAACAGGCTGGATATCAACCGATGATTTATGCTAATATGAAATGGATGGCATTTACCTTGAAGATGGAAGAGCTGACAGAATATGATTTCTGGTATGCGGATTATCATGAACTTCCGCAGTGTCCATATGATTATAAGATGTGGCAGTACAGTGAGGCCGGTACGGTTCCGGGAATTCGTGCAAGCGTAGATTTAGATTTGTGGTTTCAGGAGGAAAACTAGATGAAATGGAATAAATTCAGATTGAAGACAACAACAGAGGCAGAGGATATTGTAAGCAGTATGCTGGCAGATCTTGGGATTGAAGGTGTTGAGATCGAGGATAAGATCCCGCTGACAGAGTCTGATAAAGAGCAGATGTTTGTTGATATTTTACCGGAGATCGAGGCAGATGATGGTGTGGCTTACTTAAGTTTTTATCTGGAAGAGGATGAGGACAAAGAGAAAGTTCTGGCAAATGTGAAGAAAGAACTGGAGGAGATGTCTGCTTATGTAAATGTCGGAGCCTGTGAGATTGAAGAATCCCAGACAGAGGATGTAGACTGGGTGAATAACTGGAAGAAGTATTTTCATCAGTTCTATGTGGATGATATTCTGATTATTCCATCCTGGGAAGATGTGAAGCCTTCGGATGAAGATAAGATGGTGATCCATATTGATCCAGGTACAGCATTTGGTACAGGAATGCATGAGACAACACAACTTTGTATCCGTCAGATCAGAAAGTATACAACAGAGACGACAAAGATTCTTGATGTGGGATGCGGAAGCGGAATTCTTGGAATGCTTGCGCTGAAGTTCGGAGCAGAGTATTCTGTTGGAACAGATCTGGATCCATGTGCAATCGATGCTACATATGAGAACATGGAGAACAACGGAATTTCCAGAGATAAATATGAAGTGATGATCGGAAATATTATCGATGACAAAGAAGTTCAGGATAAGGTTGGATATGAGTGCTACGATATTGTGGCAGCGAATATCCTTGCACCGGTTCTTGTAGAACTCACACCAGTGATCGTGAACCAGCTGAAACCAGGCGGAATCTATATCACAAGTGGAATTATTGATGATAAAGAAGAGATGGTAAAAGAAGCTGTCGCAAAAGCCGGGCTGGAACTTCTGGAGGTCACACATCAGGGTGAATGGGTATGTGTGACAGCGCGCAAGAACGCATAAGGAGAAATAAGATGCAACATTTTTTTGCAGATCCATCCTGCGTGGACGGAGAACAGATCCGTCTGGCAGGAAGTGATGTGAATCATATGAAGAATGTACTCCGAATGAAACCCGGAGAAGAAGTGTGGGTCAGTGATGGAGAAGGAATGGATTACTTCTGCAGTGTGGAAGGTTATGAAGAGAAAGAGGCAGTCCTTCGTGTTGTGAAAAAAGAAGTGTCTCAGACAGAACTGGCTTCCCGTCTGATCTTATTCCAGGGACTTCCGAAAGGGGATAAGATGGAATGGATCGTGCAGAAGGCAGTAGAGCTTGGAGCTTACAGTATTGTTCCGTTTGCGGCAAAGCGTTCGGTTGTAAAGCTGGATCAGAAGAAAGCCGGAAAGAAGAGAGAACGCTGGCAGGCAATCGCCAAGGGGGCTGCGGAACAGTCGAAGAGAGGAATTGTGCCACAAGTGCAGGATGTGATGAGCTTTCAGGAAGCAATGAATTACGCGAAAGAGCTGGATGTAGTGCTTGTTCCTTATGAACTGCAGGAAGGGATGAAAGCAACAGAAGCTGTCATAAGTAAGATTGAACCGGGACAGTCTGTCGGTATCTTTATCGGACCGGAAGGTGGGTTTGACGAGAGCGAGATCGAGCAGGCGGAAGAGGCCGGAGCGGTTCCAATCACACTTGGAAAGCGTATTTTAAGAACAGAGACAGCGGGACTTACAACATTGTCAATTCTGATGTATCATTTAGAATGCCGGGAACAGTTGGACGATAAAAACATAAGATAATAGAAAGACGTTGCCGGTTGCAGACGCCTGTGAATGGTAACAGAGTTAGAAAAGGGAAGATAAAATGGAAGCATATTTGGATAATTCAGCCACAACCAGAGCATATCCGGAAGTGGGAGATCTTGTATATAAAGTAATGTGTCAGGATTATGGCAATCCATCCTCCATGCACCGAAAAGGTGTAGATGCGGAGCATTATGTAAAGGAAGCCAAGGAAACGATCGCAAAGGTTCTTAAGGTAAATGCGAAAGATATTTACTTTACATCAGGAGGAACAGAGAGTGATAATCTTGCACTGATCGGATGTGCAAGAGCAAACAGAAGAGCGGGAAATCACCTGATCACAACTTCAATCGAGCATCCTGCAATCTTAAATACAATGCGTTATCTGGAAGAAGAGGAAGGGTTCCGTGTGACATATCTTCCGGTAGATGCGAGTGGAAGAGTGAATCTGGAAGCATTGAAAGAAGCACTTTGTCCGGAAACGATTCTCGTATCAGTTATGTATGTGAACAATGAGGTTGGAACACTTCAACCGATTGATGAAGCGGTAAAGATTGTAAAAGAGTATAATTCTTCTATTCTTTTCCATTCGGATGCAGTGCAGGGATTTGGAAAATATCACATTTATCCAAAACGTCAGAAGATCGACCTGTTAAGTGCGAGTGGACATAAGATTCATGGACCGAAGGGAACCGGATTCCTCTATGTGGGTGAAAAGGTGAAGATTAAACCGATTCTTTTCGGAGGAGGACAGCAGAAGGATCTCCGTTCGGGTACAGAAAATGTTCCGGGAATTGCAGGGCTTGGACTTGCAACAAAGATGATCTATAATGATCTGGATATGAAAGTAGCTCTGATGCGTGAACTGAAGGATTATTTTATTGAGCAGGCAGGAAAGATTGAGAATACAACAGTCCATGGTCTGAAAGATGAAGGAAGTGCACCACATATCATCAGTCTTGGAATTGCAGGAATCCGAAGTGAGGTTCTTCTTCATACACTGGAAGATAAGGGAATTTATGTCTCATCAGGATCTGCATGTGCATCGAATCATCCGGCAGTAAGCGGTGTTCTCAGAAGCATTGGGGCGGCACAGGAATATCTGGATGCGACGATTCGTTTCAGTATGTCAGAATTTACTACAAAAGAAGAAATTGACTACACGCTGGAAACACTATATAATTGTATACCGATGCTGAGAAAATATACGCGTCATTAATTGACGTCGATTCATAAAGGAGAAAAAGCATGAAATTTCATTCATTTCTGATAAAATACGGCGAGATCGGAATTAAGGGAAAGAACCGTTATATCTTTGAAGATGCACTGGTACGTCAGATTCGTTATGCTCTGCAGGGCGTAGACGGAGAATTCCTTGTACACAAATGTCACGGAAGAGTCTACGTGGATTGTGATGGAGATTATGATTTTGATGAGACAGTAGAAAGCCTTCAGAAGGTATTCGGTATTGTTGGAATCTGTCCGGTAGTCCGTGTGCCGGTTGCAGAGCTGGAACAGCTGAGAAAAGATGTTGTAGCTTATGTAGATGAAGCTTACGAAGAGAAGAACATGACATTTAAAGTTGATGCAAGAAGAGCAAAGAAGAGCTATCCTGCGAACTCTATGGAGATCAACTGTGAAGTCGGAGAAGCAATCCTGGAGGCATTTCCGGAAATGAAAGTAGATGTTCATAAGCCGGAACTTCGTATCAATGTGGAGATCCGTGAAGAAGTTTATATCTATTCCAGAATCATTCCGGGACCGGGAGGTATGCCAATCGGGACAAACGGAAGCGCAATGCTGCTTCTGTCAGGAGGAATTGACAGTCCGGTTGCCGGATATATGGTATCCAAGCGTGGTGTTGAACTCGAGGCAACTTATTTCCATGCACCACCGTACACAAGTGAAAGAGCAAAAGAGAAGGTAGTTGATCTTGCAAGACTCGTTTCTGCTTATTCAGGACCGATCAAGCTTCATGTTGTCAACTTTACAGATATTCAGCTTTATATCTATGAGAAGTGTCCACATGATGAACTGACGATCATTATGCGTCGTTACATGATGAAGATCGCAGAACATTTTGCAAAGAAAGACGGATGTCTTGGTCTGATCACAGGAGAGAGTATCGGTCAGGTAGCAAGCCAGACAATGCAGAGTCTTGCGGCGACGAATGCAGTATGTACTCTTCCGGTTTATCGTCCGCTGATCGGATTTGATAAGAAGGATATTGTAGAAATTTCTGAGAAGATCAATACCTATGAAACTTCAATCCAGCCATTTGAGGATTGTTGTACAATTTTCGTTGCAAAACATCCGGTGACAAAGCCGAATATTGAACGAATTGAGAAGTCTGAGTTGAACCTTGCAGAAAAGATTGACGAACTGATGCAGACAGCAATTGATACTGTTGAGATCATTGAAGTGAAGCAGGGAGAATAATAGGAAAAAGAAAAGCTGCTCCAATGGAACAGCTTTTCTTTACTCTAAAAAATATGCGGACAAGCTACAAAAACAAAGTCCGCATGAGTTGTATTCAGATAGAATTATTTGATGATGTAAGCATCAAGTGCAGCAAGAATGTCATCAATATTGCTGTCAGCGTGGATGTTCAGGTCGATCGGTTTGGAAAGATCAAGGCTGAAAATACCCATGATTGATTTGGCATCTATAACATATCTTCCGGATACTAAATCGAAATCATTATCATATTTTGTGATAGTGTTAACGAATGATTTGACTTTGTCGATTGAGTTTAATGAAATCTGTACTGTTTTCATTTGAAATCCCTCCTTGAATTATACAATAAAGTTGGCTTCAAAGCCTAGGTATATTCTACGGGATGCAGGTTCAAAAGTCAAGAAATTAACGAGATAAAAGGAAAAAAGAGGTAGAAATAAATGAAGAAAGCAGCACTGCATAATTTGGGATGCAAAGTAAATGCCTATGAGACGGAAGCCATGCAGGAAATGCTTGAAAAAGCAGGGTATGAGATCGTTCCTTTCAAGGAAGGGGCAGACCTTTATGTAATCAATACATGTACTGTTACAAATATCGCGGACCGCAAGTCGAGACAGATGCTGCACCGGGCGAGAAAAATGAATCCGGATGCAGTTGTTGTCGCTGCAGGATGTTATGTCCAGGCGAAGGAAAAAGAGATTCAGGTGGATGATTGCATTGACATTGTGCTTGGAAATAATAAGAAGCAGAATCTGATCGAAGCATTGGAAGAGTATGAAAGAACACACAATGCAGATTGTAACGTAACAGAAAATGAAAAGAATGCAAAGAACCAGGAAAATGACAGAAAAGCAGAGATCAAGATGGAAGAGATCGGAAAGACAAAAGAGTACGAGAATCTTCACCTGACGAAGCCGGGAGATCATACAAGAGCTTATATTAAAGTTCAGGATGGATGTAATCAGTTCTGCACATATTGTATCATTCCATATGCCCGTGGAAGAGTCCGCAGCCGTTCCATGGAAGATGTGCTTGATGAAGTACGTACACTGGCAGATAACGGATATAAGGAGGTTGTACTGACAGGAATTCATCTGAGTTCATATGGAATTGATTTTGATAAAGAATATCACCTTCTGGAATTGATCCGGGCAGTCCATGAGATTGATGGAATTGAAAGAATCCGTCTTGGCTCTTTGGAACCGGGGATCATCACAGAAGAATTTGCAGAAGGGATTGCAAAGCTTCCGAAGATGTGTCCGCATTTCCACCTGTCTCTGCAGAGCGGATGTGATGCGACATTAAAGCGTATGAACCGTAGATATACAAGCAGTGAATATGCGGAAAAATGTGAACTTCTCAGAAAATACTTCCCGAATCCGGCATTGACAACCGATGTGATTGTGGGATTCCCAGGAGAGACAGAAGAAGAGTTCAAAGAGTCATATGATTTTGTGGACAGCATAGATTTCTATGAGACACATATTTTTAAATACTCCCGCCGTGAGGGGACAAAAGCAGCTGTGATGCCAGATCAGGTAGATGAACAGATCAAGGCGAAGAGAAGCGCACAATTAATTGAACTTGGTGAGAAAAAGCGTGCAGCATATGAACAGAGTTTCCAGGGAAAAGAAGTGGAAGTACTTGTGGAAGAGAATCTGGAACTGAATGGAAAAGAAGTACAGACAGGTCATACGAAAGAATATATGAAAATTGCACTAGAGACAAATGAAAATCTCAAGAATAGTATCGTAAAAGTTCAAATTGGGAAGGATTCGCAAATTATACATTGAATTTTGAATTCGGTTATATTAGAATTATAAGTAGGGTTTCTGGGTTTCCAGAGCGTTTTGCGCTGTTTGACAGAACAACAGCAAAGCCCTTCGGAAGAAGGAAATAGATACAAGAAAGAGAAGGAGGAAGAAAGATGAGTGATTTAAGTAGTACTCAGTTCTTTCAGGTAGAGCCGGGTCCGCAGATTTCTGCGAAGGATATTTTTGAGATCGTATACAAGGCTCTGAAAGAAAAAGGATACAATCCGGTGAATCAGATCGTTGGATATATCATGTCAGGAGATCCGACATACATTACAAGCTTTAACGGAGCAAGAAGCCTGATCATGAAGGTGGAACGTGATGAACTGGTAGAAGAACTGTTGAAAGCGTATATTGAGCATAATGCGTGGGAATAATCAGACAATGAGAGTAATGGGACTGGACTATGGGACGAAGACTGTAGGTGTTGCTATCAGCGACCCGCTCGGACTTACGGCCCAGGGAATTGAGACAATACAACGGAAAGAGGAGAACAAGCTGCGTCGTACCTGTGCGAGGATTGAAGAATTGATCAAAGAATATCAGGTAGAGAAGATCGTGCTTGGATTTCCAAAACATATGAATAATGATATCGGGGAGCGTGCACAGAAGTCATTGGAATTTCGTGACATGCTGGTTCGTCGTACAGGACTGGAAGTGATCATGTGGGACGAGAGACTTACGACAGTAGCGGCAGAGCAGACACTGATCGAGAGTGGTGTGAGAAGAGAAAACAGAAAGCAATATGTCGATAAGATTGCTGCTGTGTTCATTCTCCAGGGATATTTAGATTCGATTTATATGCAGAAAACAGCAGAATAGAGGAAAATCATATGGAAAAGGCAAAGTTTACTTTCAGTGATGGAAGTGGAGCAGATGAGTTCTTTGTACTTGAAGAGACAAAGATCAATGGTTCCGCGTATATTCTTGTAGTTGATTCAGAAGAAGATGACGCAGAATGCCTGATTCTCAGAGAAGTTGAAGAATCAAAAGACGCAGAGAAGACGTATGAGATCGTGGAAGACGATACAGAGCTGATGGCAGTTTCCAAAGTATTTGAGGAATTGCTGGAAGACGTCGATATTGAGATGTAATTACATGAAAGAAATACGAATGTAAGAGAAACTGCAGACAGGAATACTTTTCTCACTTTTGCAGAAGTGTCAGAAAAAAGTCTGGAGTTCTTTTTACAATATAGATAGGAGGCAGACAGATGGAAGCAGATAAGACACAGAAGCTTCTGAAAGAGAAGTTAAAGGAAAAGGGGCTGAAGGTGACTCACCAGAGACTGCTTGTTCTGTCCGTACTTGAAGAGAACAGTGGGAGTCATATGACAGCGGAAGATATCTATGATCTGGTATCAGAGGATTATCCGGAGATTGGGCTTGCCACAGTATACAGAACATTGCAGCTTTTGTGGGATATGCAGCTGGTAGACAGGATTAATTTTGGGGATGGATGTGTGCGCTATGAGATCGGACATTTACTGAATGGGGAGACAAAGCACAATCATCATCACCTGATTTGTAAGAGATGTAACAAGGTGATGCCGTTTGATGATGACCTTCTGGAGAGTTTGGAAGATCATATCGAGAAGGCAACCGGCTTCCATGTCCTGGACCACGAACTGAAATTCTACGGACTGTGTAAAGACTGTATGAAGAAACAGAGATAGTGGAGGTGTATATTTTTTGAAAAAACAGAATAATGGAAAATTGCGTATCATACCGCTTGGAGGCCTGGAACAGATCGGTATGAACATTACTGCTTTTGAGTATGAAGACAGTATTGTTGTTGTAGACTGTGGTCTTGCGTTCCCGGAAGATGATATGCTTGGAATCGACCTTGTAATTCCGGATGTAACTTATCTGAAAGATAATATTTCCAAGGTGAAAGGATTTGTTATCACGCATGGGCATGAGGATCATATCGGTGCGTTGCCGTATGTGCTCAAAGAGATCAACATTCCGATTTATACAACCAAGCTTACAATGGGAATCATTGAGAACAAGCTGAAGGAGCATAATCTGCTTCGTGGAACGAAGAGAAAGGTTGTACGTCACGGTCAGTCAATCAATCTTGGAAAGTTCCGGATTGAATTTATCAAGACGAACCACAGTATCCAGGATGCGTCTGCATTAGCAATCTATTCGCCGGCTGGTGTTGTTGTCCATACAGGAGACTTTAAGGTTGACTACACACCGGTATTTGGAGATGCGATCGATCTGCAGCGTTTTGCTGAGATCGGTAAGAAAGGCGTGCTGGCACTGATGTCTGACAGTACGAATGCAGAGCGAAAAGGATTTACGCAGTCAGAACGTACAGTAGGTATCACATTTGATCACATTTTTGCAGAGCATCAGAATACAAGACTGATCATTGCGACATTTGCTTCGAATGTTGACCGTGTACAGCAGATCATCAACTCTGCTTATAAGTATGGCAGAAAGGTTGTTGTAGAAGGTCGTAGTATGGTGAATATCATTTCTACAGCATCTGAATTAGGATATCTGAATGTACCGGAGAACACACTGATCGAGATTGATCAGATGAAGAATTATCCACCGGAGAAGATGGTTTTGATCACAACAGGAAGTCAGGGAGAATCTATGGCTGCGCTGTCCAGAATGGCAGCTGATGTACACCGCAAGGTTACAATTCAGCCGAATGATACGATCATTTTCAGTTCAAACCCGATTCCTGGAAATGAGAAATCGGTTTCACGTGTGATTAATGAACTTTCTGCAAAGGGAGCAGAAGTTATTTTCCAGGATGCCCATGTATCAGGACATGCCTGTCAGGAAGAATTGAAGCTGATCTATTCTCTCGTAAAACCGAAGTATGCGATTCCGGTGCATGGTGAATACCGTCATCTGAAAGCAAACGCAGGTGTTGCGAAGAGCCTTGGAATTCCGAAAGAGAATGTATTTATTATGCAGTCCGGCGAAGTGCTTGAACTGTGTGATGACTACGCTAAAGTTGTAGATAAGGTTCATACAGGAGCAATTCTGGTAGACGGACTTGGTGTTGGAGATGTTGGAAATATTGTTCTTCGAGACAGACAGCATCTTGCAGAAGATGGTATCATTATTGTAGTTCTTACATTAGAGAGAAGAACGAACCGCCTGCTTGCAGGACCTGATATTGTATCAAGAGGATTTGTCTATGTCAGAGAGTCAGAGGAGCTGATGGATGATGCGAGAAAGGCTGTTTCAGAAGCCCTTGAGAAATGCCTGAAAGGAAGACATACAGACTGGAATAAGATCAAGCTTGTGATTCGTGATGCAATGAATGACTATATCTGGAAGAAGACAAAGAGAAGACCAATGGTGATCCCAATCATCATGGATGTGGATGTGTAAGATATGATAGTAGATGAACGTATTATTGCATTCATCAATTCTATGGATACAGAGAACAGTGAAATACTGGAGACAATTGAACAGGAAGCTCTGGCGGCGGATGTACCGATCATCCGACGAGAGATGCAGAGCTTCCTGGAGGTTCTCCTTTTGATGAAAAAACCTATGCGCGTTCTAGAAGTCGGAACTGCCGTAGGTTTCTCTGCGTTATTGATGAGTGGTTACCTGCCGGAAGGTGGACATATAACAACAATAGAGAATTATGAGAAGAGAATCCCGATTGCGAGGGAGAATTTCCGCAGAGCGGGAAAGGAAGATAAGATTACTCTGATTGAAGGAGATGCGACAGAAGTTCTTGCGGAAATGGAAGGAACTTTTGATTTTATCTTTATGGATGCCGCGAAAGGGCAATATATTCATTATCTTCCGAATGTGTTGCGACTGCTTTCGGATGGAGGCTGTCTTGTGTCAGACAATGTGATGCAGGATGGGGATATCATAGAATCCCGTTTTGCGGTAGAACGCAGAAATCGTACAATACATGCGAGAATGCGGGAATATCTGTATGAATTGAAACACAGAGAGGATCTGGTCACATCTATTATTCCGCTTGGAGATGGTGTGGCAGTGAGCATAAAACAAGGAGTAGAAAAATGAGTAGACCGATCGAACTATTGATCCCGGCGAGCAGCCTGGAAGTGTTAAAAACAGCTGTAATTTTCGGTGCTGATGCAGTATATATCGGAGGAGAAGCATTTGGGTTGCGTGCGAAAGCAAAAAATTTCTCTATGGAAGAAATGAAAGAGGGAATAGAATTCGCACATGCACATGATGTAAAAGTGTATGTTACAGCAAATATCCTTGCCCACAACGATGATCTTGAAGGGGTAAGAGAATATTTTGAAGAGTTGAGAGAGATTAAACCTGATGCACTGATCATTGCAGATCCGGGGGTGTTTGAGATTGCAAAAGAGGTATGTCCTGAGATTGAGCGTCATATCAGTACACAGGCGAATAACACAAACTATGCAACTTATAACTTTTGGTATCGCCAGGGTGCAAGTCGTGTGGTTTCAGCAAGAGAATTGTCTCTGAAAGAGATTAAGGAGATCAGAGAAAGAATTCCGGAAGATCTTGAAATTGAGACATTTGTCCATGGAGCAATGTGTATCTCTTATTCCGGACGCTGCCTTCTGAGTAATTATTTTACAGGAAGGGACGCAAACCAGGGTGCATGTACACACCCATGCCGTTGGAAGTATGCAGTGGTCGAGGAAAAGAGACCGGGAGAATATCTGCCGGTCTATGAGAATGAACGCGGAACTTACATCTTTAATTCAAAAGATCTTTGTATGATCGAGCATATTCCGGAATTGATTGATGCGGGAATTGACAGTTTTAAGATCGAAGGACGAATGAAAACAGCACTTTATGTTGCAACAGTGGCGAGAACTTACCGTAAAGCAATTGATGATTATCAGAAAGATCCAGAGCTTTACAAGAAGAACATGCCTTGGTATCTGGATCAGATTTCAAACTGTACTTATCGTCAGTTTACGACTGGATTTTTCTTTGGAAAACCAGATCATGAGACACAGATTTATGACAATAACACATATATCCGGGAGTATACTTATCTTGGAATTGTCGGGGTTGTTGAGAATGGGCTTGCAAGAATTGAACAGCGCAATAAGTTTTCTGTAGGTGAGACAATTGAGATCATGAAGCCGGACGGAAGTAATGTTGAGGCAAAGGTTCTCCGGATCTTGAATGAGGATGGAGAGGAACAGGAAAGTGCACCGCATTCAAAGCAGGTTCTTCATGTAGAACTGAGCGAGACACCAGCTCAGTACGATCTTCTCAGAAGACAGGAAGAGGATAAAGAAGTTAATTCATAGAAGAGTCTTAGAAAGTTCAAAAATATTGTCGGAGTTTTCCGATAGCACTTTTTTCAATACGGGATACATAGGAGCGGGAGATGCCCAGTTGTGCGGCAATCTCCCGCTGCGTGTATTCTTCTCCCTGATACAGTCCGTATCGCATTTTCAGTACAAGTTTTTCTCTTGGAGAAAGTTCATTTTCCAGTTTTTCATAAAGCTTTTGAATATTGTCCTTCAGATGAATCCGCTCTGGAATATCTGTTTCTGTAGATTCGATGATATCGTAGAGGTTGACTTCATTTCCTTCCCGATCTGTGCCAATCGGTTCATAAAGAGAGATTTCATGGCTGCATTTTTTTCTGGCGCGCAGATACATCAGGACTTCATTTTCTACACAGCGGGAGGCATAGGCAGCCAGACGATTTCCCTTTTCAGGATCGAACGTAATTACAGCTTTGATCAGGCCAATCGTGCCGATGGAAATCAGATCTTCCGGATCTTCACTGGTATTTTGGTATTTCCGTATAACATGGGCAACGAGACGGAGATTGCGTTCAATTAAAATATGCTTGGCTTCCAGATCGCCCTCGGTGTATCTCTGAATGTATTTTTTCTCTTCCGCCGGTGTGAGGGGATTAGGAAATGCTTTCAAGACAGCACCTCTGGATGCATTTAATATAGTTTATGAAAAAATGTGGAAATTGTGCTTTTCCATATGCTCAAGTTCTCGGAAACTGATTGACAAATCGATATTCGGAAGTTATGATATCTATACATTCTCGGAATGTCAGTTCCGAAAATCAAATCCGGCTGATTCAGCCAGAATTTCAGCAGCTTATAATGGGGTGTAAGAAGAACAGGTGCGCTTGTGACTGGGAAAAGGAAGGAGCGCATATGAGTTTTAGTACAGTAAAATCCGCAGCAATGGAAGGGCTTGCGGTAGAAATTGTCTATGTGGAGGCGGATGTCAGTAATGGACTTCCGATTTTTCACATGGTGGGATATCTGTCGTCAGAGGTGAAAGAAGCAGCAGAACGCGTACGGTCTGCAGTCCGGAATTCAGGTCTTGAATTTCCGGCGAAACGTGTGGTGATCAATCTTTCACCAGCAACTATGAGGAAAAGAGGAGCATCATTTGATCTTCCAATCGCAGTGGCGATTCTGACGTCACTTGGCGTTTTGCAACAGAATAGAAGAATGAAAGACTGTATGATCATCGGAGAACTCGGATTGGATGGACAAGTAAGAAAGGTTCCTGGGATACTTTCTATGGTGTCAGAGGCAAAGGCACGAAAAGTTACAAGCTGTATTGTTCCGAGAGAAAATGAAAAGGAAGCAGAACTTGTAGAAGGAATTCGGATTATTGCAGTTGGAAGTCTCAGGGAATGTATTAGTTATTTGGAACATGGAAACAGAACCGGTGGAGAACATTTTGGTGAAAAAGAGCCTGATAAAATAGAAGACAGAGGAAAACGGGGAGAAGAAGTACCTGATTTCGCAGATTTGTATGGTCAGGAGAATGTCCGTCGGGCAGCGGAAATTGCTGTGGCGGGAGGGCATAATCTGCTTATGGTCGGACCACCAGGAAGCGGAAAGACGATGACCGAAAAATGTATGGCAGGAATTCTACCGCCGATGAATTACGAAGAAAGTATGGAGCTTACAAAGCTTTACAGTGTCATGGGAATGCTGGATGGCAATGAACCATTGATTTCCAGAAGACCTTTTCGAGAGGTACACCATACTGCAACGAGAGCAGCGCTGATTGGAGGAGGGATTGTTCCAAGACCAGGAGAGATCAGTCTGGCTCATAGCGGTATTTTGTTTATGGATGAACTTCCGGAATTTAAGAGAAGTGTTCTTGAAGTGCTCAGGCAGCCACTGGAACAACGCAGCATACAGATCACAAGAACCAGTGGAAATTATATATTTCCGGCTGATTTTATGCTTGTGTCTGCCATGAATACGTGTCCTTGTGGGAAATTCCCATCAACAGCCTGTAGTTGTACGCCGGCACAGATCCAGGCGTATTTAAGCAAGATCAGCCAACCGTTTCTCGACCGGATTGATCTTAGTGTTGAAGCTTCTAAAGTGGAATATCGAGATCTGGTGAAAGAGTCTGTTTCTTGTCCGGAGTCTTCGGCAGTGATCAAAGCGCGGGTGTGTGAAGCGAGAAAGAGACAGAAGATTCGCTACAAAAACACAAAGATCCAGTGTAACGCAATGCTCCATGGTGCAGAATTGAGCAAGTATTGCAGATTAAACGGAGAAGAAATGCGGCTGATGGGGCAGGCTTATGATGTACTGAATCTGACGGCGAGGTCTTATCACCGTATCTTAAAGGTTGCGAGAACGATTGCAGATTTAGATCACAGTGAGGAGATAAAACTGGAACATTTACAGGAGGCAATTGGTTATCGGACATTGGACAAGAAATATTGGGGGAGGTATGTATGATGTGTGAAGAGATGATTTTTGAATATTGGTTTTCCACAATCCGAAAACTATCTGCAAGAAAAAAGTATCTGCTCCGTGAACTCATAGGAACCGGAAAGAAGATATATTATATAGAAGAAACTGAAATCGCAGGAATTGAATTCCTTACAGAGAAAGAAAAAGAGGGATTAAAAAAAGCCCGGAAAGAGAAAACGAAAGAGCAATTAAAAGAAGAGTTTTGCAAAATGCAGGAACATGGAATCGAATTTATTCCATTTTTTTCAAAAGAATACCCACCGGGGCTTGCTGAGATACCAGATCCGCCGTATGCTCTTTTTGTGAAAGGAACATGTCCGGGAGCACCAAAGAGAGCAGCAATTGTCGGAGCAAGGGGATGTAGTGGATACGGAGAACACTATACAAGAGAATTTGCAGAAGCACTGGCAGCCGCAGGTGTTGATATCATCAGTGGCATGGCGAAAGGAATCGATGGAACAGGACAAAGAGCAGCGTTGAATGCAGGAGGAAAATCTTATGCTGTTTTAGGGAGTGGAGTTGACGTCTGTTATCCAAGGGATCATATCGGCTTATATATGGATATCATAGAACATGGAGGTGGAATCCTTTCGGAATTTCCACCGGGAACACCGCCACTCGCAATGAATTTTCCAATGAGGAACCGGATCATCAGCGGTCTGTCAGATGCGGTTCTTGTGATGGAGGCCCGGTTGAGGAGTGGCTCTTTGATTACAGCAGATATGGCACTGGAGCAGGGAAAGGATGTTTATGCTCTTCCAGGATCTTTAGACAGCCCTCTGAGTGCCGGGTGTAACCAACTGATCCAACAGGGAGCCGGAATCCTTCTGAATCCTGAAAATCTGCTGGAAGAATGGGGGATTGAAACAAATGTTTTGTGCAGAAACACGGAGATAAAAAACGAGAAAAATAAAAAAGTGCTTGAAAGTACAGATGATTTGGTGTATAGTTGTGTCGGTTTGTATCCTAAGAATGTGGATCAGATTGCGCAGGAATCTCGGGTGGAGATCAGAAAATTGATGAGCATTCTTGTTACACTGGAACTGCAGGGATACATTCGTGAAATAACAAAGAATTATTATATCAGAATAAAATAGGAGTATAGTTTTTATGGCACATTATCTTGTAATCGTGGAGTCTCCTGCAAAGGTGAAGACGATTAAAAAGTTTCTAGGGAGCAATTATACAGTTGCAGCGTCACAGGGACACGTCAGGGATCTGCCGAAAAGTCAGCTTGGAATTGACGTGGAGAATGACTACGAACCAAAATATATTACTATTCGTGGAAAAGGAGAGATTCTTGCAGCACTCAGAAAAGAGGCGAAGAAATCAGACAAAGTTTATCTTGCAACCGACCCTGACCGTGAAGGAGAGGCTATTTCCTGGCATCTTGCTGCGGCCTTGAAGCTGGACGAGAAGAAAATGCGTCGTATTACATTTAACGAGATTACAAAGAATGCCGTGAAAGCATCTTTGAAAGCACCACGCGATATTGACATGGATCTTGTGGATGCACAGCAGGCAAGAAGAGAGCTTGATCGTATGGTTGGATATAAGATCAGTCCATTGCTTTGGGCAAAGGTAAAGCGTGGGTTGAGTGCCGGACGTGTACAATCAGTCGCACTTCGTATTGTTGCAGACAGGGAAGCAGAGATTGATGCATTTATTCCGGAAGAGTACTGGTCATTGGATGCACAACTGAAAGTAAAAGGTGAGAAACGTCCTCTGACAGCGAAGTTCTACGGAACAGAGAAGAAAAAGATGGCGATTCATTCAAAAGAAGAGATGGACGAGATCTTGAAGAAATTAGAGAATGAAGAGTTCCAGATTACAGATATCAAGAACAGTGAGAGGACGCGTAAAGCTCCACTTCCATTTACGACAAGTACGCTGCAGCAGGAGGCTGCCAAAGCATTGAATTTTGGTACACAGAAGACAATGCGTATTGCACAGCAGCTGTATGAAGGTGTTGACATTAAAGGAAACGGAACCGTTGGTGTGATCACTTATCTTCGTACAGATTCTACACGTATTTCAGAGGAAGCTGATGCAGCAGCAAGAAGCTATATTGCTGAGACTTACGGAGAAGCATATGTTGCAGAAGGAACAAAAGCAAAGTCCGCGGACAAGAAGATCCAGGATGCGCATGAGGCCATCCGACCGACAGATATTACACGTACACCGGCCGCAATCAAGGATTCATTAAGCAGAGATCAGTTCCGTTTGTATCAGCTGATCTGGAAGCGCTTCACAGCAAGCCGTATGCAGCCGGCGAAGTATGAGACAACAGCAGTTAAGATTGGAGCAGGTGAGTACTGCTTTACTGTATCAACGGCAAGGATTGCATTTGATGGATTCCGATCTGTGTATGTAGAGGCAGAGGAAGAGAAGGAAGAGAGCAATGTACTGGTCGGACATCTTAGCATGGATTCTGTTCTTACAAAAGAAGAATTTGATCCAAAACAGCATTTTACACAGCCACCGGCACATTATACGGAGGCGAGTCTTGTAAAGACAATGGAGGAGCTTGGAATCGGACGTCCAAGTACCTATGCACCAACCATTTCGCTGATCCTTGGAAGAAGATATATTACAAAAGAAGGCAAGAACCTTTATCTGACAGAGATTGGTGAAGTTGTTAATAATATTATGAAACAGTCATTCCCAAGTATTGTAGATGTTCATTTTACAGCGAATATGGAAGGTCTTCTTGATATGGTTGAAGAAGGAAAAGTTCCGTGGAAGGAAGTAATCCGTAATTTCTATCCGGATCTTGAAGAAGCTGTTAAAATTGCAGAAAAAGAGCTTGAGGAAGTTAAGATTGAAGATGAAGTAACAGATGTGATCTGTGAAGAGTGCGGTCGTAACATGGTGATCAAATACGGTCCGCATGGTAAATTCCTTGCATGCCCGGGATTCCCGGAATGCAGAAATACAAAACCATATCTGGAAAAGATCGGAGTTCCGTGTCCTGTGTGTGGAAAAGAAGTTGTTATCCGCAAAACAAAAAAGGGAAGAAAGTATTATGGATGTGAGGACAATCCGGAATGCGAATTTATGTCCTGGCAGAAGCCATCCAGTAAGAAATGTCCGGAATGTGGTGGATACATGGTAGAAAAAGGCAATAAATTAGTTTGTGCTGATGAAAAGTGCGGATATATGGAAACAATTAAGAAAGAAGATTAAATATTTCAAAAAACAGAAAAACACAACGTTGCTATTTTCTGAATTGTATGATAATATAAGCTAGTAAGGAATTTGAAATTTGATTTGTGTATACAACTTGGGAAATAATAGTTACTGTTTGCTAGAAGTAGTAAATAAGAGCAAATCATGTGGAGGAGACAATGAGCGTACAATTATTGGATAAGACCAGAAAGATTAATAAGTTGCTGCATAATAATAACTCCAGCAAAGTTGTGTTTAATGATATCTGTGCGGTACTGACAGAGATTTTGGACTCAAATGTGCTGGTAGTCAGCAAGAAGGGAAAGATTCTTGGAGTCAGCAAAAGCAATAAGGTGAGAGAAATCAGTGAACTGATCACAGAATCCGTAGGATCTCATATTGATAATATGCTTAATGAAAGATTGCTGAGTGTTCTGTCTACAAAAGAGAATGTTAATCTGGAGACACTTGGTTTTTCTTCAGATGCTGTGGAAGGATGTCAGGCAATCATCACACCAATAGATATTGCCGGGGAGCGTCTCGGAACATTGTTTATCTACAAACAGGATGCAACGTATTCTATTGATGATATTATTCTCAGTGAATATGGTACTGCTGTAGTAGGACTTGAGATGCTTCGTTCAGTGAATGAAGAAAGTGCGGAAGAGACAAGAAAAGAACATGTTGTTCAGGCAGCAATCAGCACACTTTCTTTCTCAGAGCTGGAAGCAATCATTCATATCTTTAAAGAACTTGATGGTACAGAGGGAATCTTGGTTGCCAGCAAGGTGGCAGATCGTGTGGGGATTACAAGATCAGTTATCGTGAATGCACTCCGCAAGTTTGAAAGTGCAGGAGTCATTGAATCACGTTCTTCAGGAATGAAAGGAACTTATATTAAAGTTCTGAATGATTATGTATTCACAGAGCTCGAGAGGATTGAGAAAGAACGGATGTAAGCAGAAGGAGAAGACAAGATGTACGAGGGAAATCCGGTTGATCTGCAGATGGAAAAAGTGATTTCAGCAGATGCTATTTTTGATGATACAACAAGAGCCTGTAAGGTGGATCATTATGATACAGAAGAAGATTACATTTATCTTGAAGTGATGGAAAATCCTCTGACAACGATTCTGCTGGATGCAAAATACAGATGTTATATTTCAACGGGGACAGAGCTGTTGTGCTGTTCCGGTGTTGTGAAAGAGAGGTACCAGTCTGAAGACAGGAATCTTCTGAAATTTAAAATTGAGAACGGATTCTATGAGATGAACGAAAGAAGATCATAGAGAAGTTTTAGAGACGAAAGAAAAGCTGTGAGGCAGAGAAAGCCCCATGGCTTTTCTTTTATAAAAAATATGTAAACTGTGTTGACAAATGAAATGGGGAGTGCTATTTTATATTCATGGGTTAGCACTCAGGAGAAAGGAGTGCTAATAAAGTAAGGAGGAATTACAATGAAATTAGTACCATTAGGTGACAAGATCGTTTTAAAACAGTTAGAAGCAGAAGAGACAACAAAGTCCGGAATCGTATTACCGGGACAGGCAAAAGAGAAACCGCAGGAAGCAGAAGTAATCGCAGTCGGACCTGGCGGAGTTGTGGATGGAAAAGAAGTTGTAATGCAGGTTAAGGTTGGAGATAAAGTAATTTATTCCAAATATGCCGGAACAGATGTAGAGCTTGAAGGAGAGAAATACATCATTGTAAAGCAGAATGATATTCTTGCAATTGTAGAGTAATACCTAGACGAATATAAAGGAGATGCAGTTAAAATGGCAAAGGAAATCAAATACGGATCAGAAGCAAGAGCAGCACTTGAAAGAGGTGTGAATCAGTTAGCTGATACAGTTAAAGTAACATTAGGACCAAAAGGAAGAAACGTAGTACTTGATAAATCATTCGGTGCTCCGCTTATCACAAATGACGGTGTGACAATCGCCAAAGAGATTGAGTTGGAAGACGGATTTGAGAACATGGGTGCACAGCTGATCAGAGAAGTTGCAGCTAAGACAAATGATGTTGCCGGAGACGGTACAACAACAGCTACAGTTCTTGCACAGGCAATGGTTCACGAAGGAATGAAGAACCTTGAAGCAGGAGCAAACCCGATCGTCCTGAGAAAAGGAATGAAGAAAGCTACAGATAAAGCTGTAGAAGCAATCCGTGAGATGAGCAGCAAAGTTAACGGAAAAGAGCAGATTGCAAGAGTTGCTGCAGTTTCTTCAGGAGATGATGAAGTCGGACAGATGGTTGCAGATGCAATGGAAAAAGTATCCAATGACGGAGTTATCACAATCGAAGAGTCCAAGACAATGCAGACAGAGCTTGACCTTGTAGAAGGTATGCAGTTTGACCGTGGATATATTTCCGCATATATGGCAACAGACATGGAGAAGATGGAAGCTGTTCTTGATGATCCATATATCCTGATCACAGACAAGAAGATTTCCAATATCCAGGAGATTCTTCCGGTTCTTGAGCAGATCGTTCAGTCTGGTGCAAGACTTCTTATTATCGCTGAGGATATCGAGGGTGAGGCACTTACAACTCTGATCGTGAATAAACTGCGTGGAACATTCAATGTTGTGGCAGTAAAAGCACCGGGATATGGTGACAGAAGAAAAGAGATGCTTCAGGATATCGCAATTCTGACAGGCGGACAGGTGATTTCTGAAGAACTTGGATTTGATCTTAAAGAAACTACAATGGATCAGCTTGGACGTGCAAAATCTGTTAAGGTTCAGAAAGAGAATACAGTTATCGTTGACGGATGTGGAGACAAGAACGCAATCGCAGATCGTGTTGGACAGATCAAGAAAGCAATCGAAGAGACAACATCTGATTTCGACAGAGAGAAACTTCAGGAGAGACTTGCAAAACTTGCAGGCGGAGTTGCTGTTATCCGTGTAGGTGCAGCTACAGAGACAGAGATGAAAGAAGCTAAACTTCGTATGGAAGATGCTCTGAATGCTACAAGAGCAGCAGTTGAAGAAGGAATCATCGGTGGTGGTGGATCCGCATACATCCATGTTTCTAAGAAGGTAAAAGAATTCGCAGAGACTCTTGAGGGAGATGAGAAGACAGGTGCCAAGATTATCCTGAAAGCACTGGAAGCTCCTCTGGCTCAGATCGCAAAGAATGCAGGACTTGAGGGAGCAGTTATTGTAAACAAAGTAAGAGAGTCTGAAGTAGGAACAGGATTCGATGCTTACAATGAGACATATGTAGATATGGTTGAGAAGGGAATCCTTGATCCAGCGAAGGTTACAAGAAGTGCTCTTCAGAACGCAACAAGTGTTGCTTCTACACTTCTTACAACAGAGTCTGTTGTATCTACAATTAAAGAGGATACACCGGCTATGCCAGCAGGCGGAGCAGGTGGAATGGGAATGATGTAATCTATCCATCAGGAAGATTTGCAGAATTTCTATAAGAATAGAATAAAAGAGCTGTTACATAGAGATCTGTAGCAGCAGGAACAGAGGGTTCTATCACATTTTCGTAATGTCAGATAGAACCTTTTGTTTGTTCTAAAAAAGGCTCAGTTTGTCGCATAGATAATAAATAAAGGAGTACTTATAAGTAAAACTTAATAATAAAGGTTAAAATAAATCAATACAAATTATGAGCACATCAGGGAAAATACTCTTGACATCCTTCGGGAATTTCTGTAGTATATCAGTTAATAATTACAAAAGATTTTTAGATACATTAACTGCCATTTCAAAGCAGTTTCATGGGTTCTTAAGAAAGAGAGGTAAAGTATAATGGGTAAGATTATAGGGGAAGGTATTACATTTGATGATGTTCTTCTTGTACCGGCTTATTCAGAAGTAATTCCGAATCAGGTAGATCTGTCAACACATCTGACAAAGAAAATCGTATTGAATATTCCGATGATGAGTGCAGGAATGGATACTGTTACAGAACATAGAATGGCAATCGCTATGGCTCGCCAGGGTGGAATCGGAATCATCCATAAGAATATGTCTATTGAAGCACAGGCAGAGGAAGTTGATAAGGTGAAGCGTTCTGAGAATGGTGTTATTACAGATCCTTTCTTTCTTTCACCGGAGCATACACTTGAAGATGCAAATGACCTGATGGCAAAATACCGTATTTCAGGTGTGCCGATTACAGAGGGACGTAAACTTGTCGGAATCATCACAAACCGTGACCTGAAGTTCGAGACAGATTTCTCTAAGAAGATCAAAGAATCCATGACTTCAGAAGGACTTGTTACAGCAAAAGAAGGAATCACATTAGAGGAAGCAAAAAAGATTCTTGCCAAAGCAAGAAAAGAGAAACTTCCGATCGTAGATGATGAAGGTAATCTGAAAGGACTTATCACGATCAAAGATATTGAGAAACAGATCAAGTACCCACTGTCAGCAAAGGATGAGCAGGGAAGACTTCTCTGTGGAGCAGCTGTTGGTATCACAGCAAACTGTCTGGAGCGTGTAGAAGCACTTGTGAAATCTCATGTAGATGTTGTTGTTATGGACTCTGCACATGGTCATTCAGCGAATGTTATCCGCACAGTGAAGATGGTTAAGGATGCATTCCCGGATCTTCAGGTGATCGCTGGAAATGTAGCTACAGGAGAAGCTGCAAGAGCACTGATCGAAGCTGGTGTAGATGCAGTTAAAGTTGGTATCGGACCTGGATCTATCTGTACAACACGTATCGTTGCAGGTATTGGTGTACCTCAGATTTCAGCTGTTATGGACTGTTATGAAGTAGCAAAAGAGTATGGTATTCCGATCATCGCTGACGGTGGTATCAAGTACTCAGGAGATATGACAAAAGCAATCGCAGCAGGTGCGAATGTATGTATGATGGGAAGCATCTTTGCAGGATGTGATGAAAGCCCGGGAACATTCGAACTGTACCAGGGAAGAAAATATAAAGTATATCGTGGAATGGGATCCATCTCAGCGATGGAGAACGGAAGTAAAGACCGTTATTTCCAGGAGAATGCAAAGAAACTTGTTCCGGAAGGAGTCGAAGGACGTGTTGCATATAAGGGATCTGTAGAAGATACAGTATTCCAGCTCATGGGTGGACTTCGTTCAGGAATGGGATATTGTGGAACACATACAGTTGAAGAGCTTAAAGAGAACGGAAGATTTGTGAAGATCTCTGCGGCATCACTGAAAGAAAGTCATCCACATGACATTCATATTACAAAAGAAGCTCCGAACTACAGTGTAGACGAGTAAATTGAAGGTTTGCAGATTGCCTGCAGACAGATAAATGGAAGTACTGCGGATATTCCGCATTACCTGACGGGATGAAAAATCACATCCCTGATATAATAAAATAATATATAGGAACGCCTTGAGGAATTCCCGGAGGTTCAGTGAGAGCTGGATCTACCGGGAATTTCCCTTTTATACGAATATAAAACAGTTAAGACAAAATTCATAAATGGTTAAGAAACATATGGTATAATAGCTGAAATAAGAAGATGTTTGTTTTAAACGATGGAAATGAGAGAATTAAAAATCAGGAGAAATACCGAATGAGTACGTCAAGACGAAAGCAGCTGGCAGGGCGGAAAACATTGCCGAAGAATACACGAAGGAAGAAAAAGCGAGGCAGAAAAATGTTGCGGATCATAATGATCCCATTAATGATTTTACTGCTTTTTCTTCTTTTTAAATCCTGTATACAAAAGAAAAATCAATATGCTGATGTGGATGCTACGCAGCCGGAGATGGATATACAGTTGTTAGATGTAAATCCGTATTCCAGACCAGGGACAACAATTGACCATGTGAATGGGATTGTTGTCCATTACACAGCGAATCCGGGGAGTACAGCGCAGGATAACAGAGATTATTTTAATGGTCTCAAAGATAGCCATGAGACTTCGGCAAGCAGTAATTTTGTGATAGGATTGGAAGGAGAGATTATTCAGTGTATTCCGACCTGGGAGATGGCATATGCTTCAAATGACCGCAATGTGGATACGATTTCGATTGAATGTTGTCATCCGGATGAGAATGGAAAGTTTACTGATGCAACATACCGCTCACTTGTACAACTTACAGCATGGCTTTGTGCAAAATATGATCTGACAGCAGATCAGGTGATCCGTCACTATGATGTAACCGGAAAAATCTGTCCGAAATATTTTGTAGAGGATGAGGACGCATGGGTAGAATTCAGGAGAAATGTGCAGGATGCGTTGGAAAAACAGTAGACATCATTTCACTGAATTGTTATAATGAAATCAATTCTTGGGATCATAGAAGAATTGATTTCAAAGCTTACGGAGTTAGATGAAATAATGTTTGAAAAATTTTTTCCAGATGAATATTTGGGGTCTACTTATAAGATCCCTTTTGAAAAACTATATGAGCAAGGATACCGGGGGGTAATCTTTGATATTGATAATACATTAGTTCCTCACGGTGCACCGGCAGATGAACGTGCAAAGAGACTGTTTCAAAGACTGAGAGAGATTGGCTTTGAAAGCTGTCTGTTGTCCAACAATCAGAAAAAACGCGTAGAGATGTTTAATCAGGAGATCCAGACACATTATATTTATAATGCGCTGAAGCCTGCAAGAAAGAATTATCTCCATGCGATGGAGATCATGGGAACAGATCAGACGAACACGCTGTTTGTCGGTGATCAGCTTTTTACAGACGTATGGGGCGCAAAGAGGGTCGGAATACACAACATTTTAGTGCATCCGATCAATCCAAAAGAAGAGATTCAGATCGTTTTAAAGCGGTATTTGGAGAAGATTGTGCTTCATTTCTATAAGAAGAGCAAAAAAAGATTGAAAAAAGTCGCAAATTAGTATAGAATGGTAGAAGCAAAAAGTCTGTAACGAACAGTTACATTGTCTGAACGAAATGCAATTAAGGAGGATTATACATGGTTTCAGCAGGAGATTTTAAGAATGGTTTAACAATTGAGATTGAGGGAAATATTTTCCAAATTCTGGAATTCCAGCACGTTAAACCTGGTAAAGGTGCAGCGTTCGTAAGAACAAAACTGAAAAACATCATCAGTGGTGGTGTAGTAGAGAAGACATTCCGTCCGACAGAGAAGTTCGAGAATGCACACATCGAGAGAAAGGAAATGCAGTATCTGTATCAGGATGGAGATCTGTATAACTTCATGGATGTAGAGACATATGATCAGATCGCTCTCAACGCTGATGTAGTTGGAGACGCTCTGAAATTTGTAAAAGAGAATGAGAACGTTAAGATCTGTTCCCATAAGGGCAACGTATTCTCAGTTGAGCCGCCGCTGTTCGTAGAACTGGCAATCACTGAGACAGAACCGGGATTCAAGGGTGACACAGCTCAGGGAGCTACAAAGCCTGCAATCGTTGAGACAGGAGCTACTGTTATGGTACCGCTGTTTGTTGAGACAGGTGATGTTCTTAAGATCGATACACGTACAGGTGAGTATCTGTCAAGAGTTTAATTACGAATTTAGTACAGTTTAAGCTGTATTTCAAAAAGGAATCTGTATCATGCAGGTTCCTTTTTTCTTTGACAAAATCAGATGAAATTCTCTGTTTTCACTAAAAAAATCAATTCGGATTTATGCAAAATTCTGGCTTGCTTTTTAAGGGAGGCCTGTCTATAATAAAGAACACATAATATTTGTTCTAAATTTTAAGAAATTCTATTTGGAGAGCTTCTGAACTCTCCGGGAAATTCTAACTCAATTGAAATAGTACATTTCGTACTGGTTTCTCATTTTAATTTTATGAACCGCAATCAGGAAGGAGAAGAGTGAATTATACAGAATTTGTAAATGCGGTAAAGGAAAAACTGACTCAGGAGTTAAATGGAGGTGTCAGGGTAAACGTCTATACGACGAAAAAAAATAATGCAACAGAGCGTACAGGACTAATCCTGGAGACGCCGGGGGTTAATATATCGCCGACAATCTATCTGGAAGAATTCTTTGAACTATATGAAAAAGGGAAACAGATGGATTGGATCATTGAAGATCTGGTGGAACTATATGAAGAAATCCGACAGGAAAAATCATGGGATTACGAGAGGATGCTTTCTTTCGAAGGGGTAAAAGACAGAATCATCTTTCGACTGATCAACACAGAGAAAAACAAGGAATTACTTCTGGATGTTCCACATAAAAAGTTTTTGGATCTGTCACTTGTGTTTGCAGTACTTGTAGAAGCGGACAATGATGGGACGGCAGTGATGCTGATCAAAGATCTGCATATGAGACAATGGAAGGTGACAAAAGAACAGCTTTGGAATGCGGCAAAAGAAAATACAAAGCGTCTGCTTCCGGCAGAATGTTTCGGAATGAATTTTGCAGTGTATGAACTGCTCAGCAGATCAACTCCGGGGGAACATGATCGGGAGAATCTGTTAAGAAGAACCTGGCATATTCATGAAGAACTGGAACTTCCGGAAAAAGATAAAATGTATGTTTTGTCTAATAAACTGAAAAATTATGGGGCGGCCTGTATTGCATACCCTTATATTCTGGACATGCTTGCAGGAGTCTTAAAGGAAAATTTCTATGTTCTTCCAAGCAGTGTCCATGAAGTGATCATCGTACCGGAATCTTCTCAGATCCGTCAGTCAGAATTAGAAAGAATGGTGCGGGAAATCAATGAAACGCAGGTTCCGGAGGAAGAAATCTTAAGCAATCATGCTTATTTTTATTATGCACAGGAAGGGAAACTTCAGTTGGGAAGAGAGATGTGTATCGACAGGGAGGAAAATGAATGAAAGGACGCGGAGAGATTATAGCAATCCTCTGCATGTCAGTCTTTTTGATCTGTATTCTCTATGCAATGACATACGGAGGCATTGTCAAGGCCGAAGAACTTGAAAAACAGCCTGAAAAGGTCGGAGAAAAAACGGAGGTTGATATTGAAGAAGAACTGCGCTGGGCAGAAGAAGTAAAAAAGATCCTGAAAGATATCGGGGTGGGATTTTGTGATGAACAGGAGGATAAGCAGGAAGAAGACGAGGAAGAAGCTTTCGACCAGACAGATGAAAATAAGATACAAAGTACAGGTGTATATGCAGCGGAAAGGGCAGGAGAAACTGTTTATACAAAGGCGATCGAAAGGGGAATCGGTGCGATCGATGTAGTTGACTATGATGACCCAAACTGGTCTGTGCTGCAGCACTGGAATGAAGGAAGACTTGGTACAAAATCAGGAGAAAGCCTATATTGCACCAATCCAACATTAAAGTTCCAAGAGGGAAACAAAACAGCAGTAGATGCTTCCAAACGTTATAACGAACAGACCATTCAGATGATCGCGGCAATGTTCTATTACTACGATAAGAATAAATGCAACGGTGTAAGTTCAAATTACGATTATCTCTTAAAACAATGCGCAGTATGGTGGATCATGAATGAAGTACACCACTGGTATGGAGATATGGTCCACATAGAAACAGGAAATGGTGTAGCCTGTGGGAATGGTCATTGGATTTCAACACACAAATCTGAGTATTATCACAAAGGGATTGCATGGGCGAAAGAGAATTATAAATATTTCCCGGATGCATATGGGGTTATTTATGAAGGAAATGGACAGCCGCTTAGTGAATGGGGAGGAACATACCAGCCGACCGGAACAGTGAGATTAAAGAAGGTGTCGGCGAATACTCCGGTGACAGAAAAGAACAGTTGCTATTCTTTGGAAGGAGCAGAGTACGGTATCTATAGTAGTCCCACTCTTTCTAGTGAATCAAGAGCAGGAACGTTCAGAACAGATTCAGCAGGAAATTCATCAACAGTTGTGTTGAATGAAGGAACTTATTACGTAAAGGAACTAAAAGCTCCCAAAGGTTATGCACTTGTAGATGAAGTGAAAACGGTTACCGTAAAATCCGGACAGGAAGCGACAGTGACATTTTCAGACCCGCCGCAGATGAATCCTGTAGAGCTTTTGCTAAAGAAAAAAGGTATGGAACAGGAGTATGTTGATCCGTCAGGGACAGCGGCGTATCAGGGAGCACAGTTTTTAGTGAAATTCTATGCAGAACTTCTGGAGCCGGGGAAAGATCCGAAAAAAGCAGGGAAAAAGCCAGTCAGAATCTGGGTCTTTCAAACAGATGCAAAAGCAGTTTGCCGTTATCAGGAGAAGTATAAGGTGAAAGGCGATGCATTGTATAAAACGACAGACGGAACAGAGGCACTTCCGCTGGGGACTGTAACAATTCAGGAGATAAAACCGCCAAAAGGGTATTTCCTGAATGAGGAAGTTTTTGTTTGTCAGATAAAGCCAAAAGGTACGGGAGAAAAAATAAATGTATATCAGACCCCTACGATACCGGACCGGGTTTTCCAGATTCATTTGGTGAAAAAAGCAACGGAAACAGGACATCCTCTTTCGGGAGCACAATTTAAGCATATCAGACCGGATGGAAGTGAAAAGATTCTTACAACGGATGAAAACGGGAGTCTGAAAGTAATGCCATTATCTCAGGGAACGCACAAATTAAAAGAAGTAAAAGCACCGGACGGGTATCGGACAAATAATAATGAACTGATTTTCCGGGTTGATGAGAGCGGGAAAACAGAATTTTTATCTGAGGTAAATACAGAAGAAGGAGAAGTTATTATCGAATATACAGAGAATGGAATTGCGGTAGTGACGATAGAAGATAAGCCGGCCTGTTACAAGATTGAGCTGAAAAAAGAAAATGAAAAAGGTGTTGCACTTGCAGGAGCTGATTTTACTTTATATGAGGATCAGGCATGCCAGAAAGAAATTGACCGGGTGTCGACGGATGGGAATGGAATTGCAATGTTCGAAAATCTGGAAGTAAAGAAAAAATACTACATGAAAGAAACAAAAGCACCGACAGGTTACAGAATTCCGAAAACATCAGACGATGCAGATGTTGTATATGAAATCTGTCTGGAAAGTAATCCGGATGAAGGCAAGTGTCTGTTGGTTGTGAATGGAAAAGAATACAGAAGTAAAGATACTGCAGACAGCAAGATAAGTATTGAAGGTTCAATTAAGGAGTGGAATGTGAAAATGAAAATTGTAAATCAGACAGGAAAGAAGCTTCCAGATACAGGATCGGCAGGAAAACCTGTGTTACTTACGGGAATTTTAGCTGTAGGAATCATGGCAATGATTTACAGAAAAAAAGAGCAAAAAAGATAGTAGTAAAACGGTGAGAAATGAGGAGATGACAAAATGAAAAAAAGAATGATGAAAATCTGTTATATGATGACTTTGGCAGCGGTACTCTGTACTTCGGGAACAATAGGTGCGACCGGAATCAAATCTGTATATGCAGCGGAAAATGAAGTACAGGGAAGAGCAGCAACTACAAATGGAATTTTGAATCTTAATAATGGTCCTGCAAGTATTACGATCAAAGGAAATGACGGACAGAGTCTGAAAGGAAAAAGATTTCTGGTATATCAGTTATTTCAGGCAGAAAATGCGAAAGGAATGGAATCCATTAATTACACGTTTAATCCGGAATACAAGAAATTTGTCTGTTATATCGTGGGACAGCGGATTCATAAGGATGAGAGAAATGTAACAGAGTATGATGTGATCGATTATATTCAGTCTCTGAATACGCATCAGACAGAAGGGGCACAGACCGCTCAGGAAAAGGAAGGAGTATACAGTGAATATCGTGTTTTTGTAGAAGAATTAAGAACTCATCTACAGAGAAATGGAAAAATAGGTCAATCTGTTGAAGTGACAAGTACAAAAGCGGACAATTCATTTGAAATCAAAGGATTGCCGTATGGATATTATATTATCGATGAAGTGACAGCAGTAAAAGGAACGAATTCAGCCGCCTCTTTGTGTATGGTAAGTACAGCTAATCCGGAAATGAACCTCAACATAAAATCAGACTATCCGGTTGTGACAAAAAAGATCCGGGAAGATGATGAGCAGGATAAAGTTGGAAATCAGGGATGGAATGATTTGGCTGATTTTGAGATCGGGCAGACTGTGCCATATCGGTATGAGTCAAATATGCCTGATGTTAACGGATATAACAATTATTATTACGCATGGCATGATGTGATGAGTGAAGCACTTACTTTCAAAAAGGATTCTGTTGCCATCCGGATTTATGAAAATTCAAATGCAGGAAATTATTATGAATTGAAAGAAGACGAATTTGAAGTAAAGGAAGCTCCGGGAGGAGGAGATACGTTTCAGGTTGTTGTTTCTGATATGAAAAAAATCATAGACAGAGAGTTTAATCGTAAAAATGAAGCAGGAGAAAATAAATATGGACAGAAAATAGTGCTTACCTATCAGGCAACATTGAATGAAAAGGCAGCGAAAAATACAGGACGTCCGGGATTTGAAAATGATGTTCGGCTGGAATTTTCAAATGATCCGGATTCAGCGGTGAGAGGAAGTACAGGATATACACCGTGGGATACAGTTGTTTGTTTCACTTATAAAATCAATGCATTGAAATCAAATAACCATGGACAAAGTCTGGAAAATGCCAGGTTCAGACTTTATTCTGACGCTGGATTAAAAAATGAAGTATATGTAAAACAGGGAGAAGGTGGGTACATTGTAATTAACCGGGACAGTCTTGGAGGAAACGACCATACAGGTGGAAAGCAACCGGAAAATGCGGTGGAGATGAAATCCGGTCAGGATGGAACATTTGTGATCTATGGATTAGATAGTGGCACCTATTATCTGAAAGAAACAGAGGCACCGGCAGGATACCGTCTGCTGACAGAGCCGATTGTGTTAAATATAAAAGCAAGTTTTCCAAATGATAGAAACGCATATGTAAAAGGAGACGGAAAAACAGACAAAGGATTGAAAAAACTGGAGACATCTGCGCAGATCAAAGAATTTATTAACGGAAACTGGAAAGAATCAGAAATCAGTCTGACAACAAATGAAGGCGAAGGATCTGCTAATCTGACAGTAATTAATACAGTTGGAAAAAAACTGCCGGTAACAGGTTCTTCAGCAGCTGTTATCTGTATTACAACCGGAAGTGTTCTTGTTCTTGCAGGAGCAATGAGAAGAAACAGAAAAAATGCAAAGGAAAAACAATAGATTACAGTCAGATCTTTTACTATGGATAGGAGTTCTTTTGTGTAGTATACCTCTTTTGACTGGCTGGTATAGTCAGAAGAAAACACAAAATGTGTTGGCAACATATGAACAGATTGTGGAACAGACAACAGGAGATGAAATTGAACAATTAAGGAATCAGGCTGATGAATATAATAAAAAGCTTTGGGCAGAATCGAAAGGAGTCAGGGAACAAAGCGAGCCTGACCAGATGGAAGAGTATGAAGGTCTGTTAAATGCCGAAAAAATACAGACAGGAATGATGTGTGTACTGGAAATTCCGTCAATAGATCTCAGGCTTCCGGTTTATCATGGAACCAGCGAGGCAGTACTTAAGGAAGGTGTAGGGCATTTGATGGACAGTAGTCTTCCGATAGGGGGAGAAAATACGCATTGTGTGATGACGGGACATCGTGGGCTTGCAAGTGCGAGACTTTTCACTCGTCTGGATGAATTAAAGGAAGGCGATGAGTTCTTTCTGGAAGTACTGGGAGAAAAACTCGCATATAAGGTAGAAGAAATAAATGTAATCTTACCAGAAGAGGTAGAAAGTCTGGAAATCAGACCGGGAGAAGATCTGGTTTCGCTTGTCACATGTACCCCATATGGAATTAATACCCATCGGTTAGTGATTACTGGAAAGCGGGTTGTGTATGAAGAGAAAAAAGAAGAGAAAATCAAAAAGAAACGTCCATCTGTTAGAGAAATGATCTTCACAATGATTCCAATTCTCTTTTTGGTATATGTTGTGATTGAAAGAATAAAAAGAAAGCGAGAAAAAAGAAATTGTGAGGGAAAGAGAAAAAGAAACAGAAACCAGAAAAGGAAATGTAAGCACTACAGGAGAAAGAAACGTAAAAGAAAGAAAAGCAGGAGACAAAAAAGAAAGATGCAAAAGACGGCAAAATGGGAAAATCAAATGCGGAATTCTTCTTTTGATATGTTTTCTGGTGGTAGCAGTAAAGACCCCGGCGTTTGCAGAAACAGAAACAGGAAATATAGAAATCTGTATTGCAGATACCGGAGAACAAATTAAAAGAGAAGGTGTTACATTCCAGTATTCCAAAGTGGCATCTCTTGTTGATGGTGCTTACGAGATGGAGAAAAGATATGAAGATAAAGGCGTGGATCTCAATGAGGTAAGGTATGCCAGAGAACAGGAAGAGCTGGCGCGGACTTTGAGTAAATATCATTATAGTGATGGATTGTGCAGGACGGATTGCGATGGAAAAGCAACCCTTACGAATCTGAGGGAAGGAGTTTATCTGATCTATGTCGAAGATGAATCAGAATACGAGGTTCAGCCGGTTCTTGTCCAGCTGCCAAAATGGGAAGAGGACAAAGGGGCAATGAACTGGAATGTCAGGGTATGTCCAAAACAAACGATAAGGGAAGAGGCTGCAAAGACCGGAGATTCACAACAGGCAGGTGCATGGGCAATACTTTGTCTTGGGGCAGGGATATTAATTCTTCTGCTTGCAGTGAAAAAAGATTAACCGCAGAAAGTTAGAGGTTTATTTGCGTTACTGTTCACACGATGTGCGACCAGCAACGCATCTCGCCATTTTAAATCGCCTTTGGCGATGGGGCGAGATGCATTCAAATCAAAACACGCATCCTCCGTGTCAATCAGCGGAGTGATTGACACGGGAGTGAACAGTAACAGCTGCATGACTCTTGCATGCAAGAGAGCAAAAAATGTTGTATAATAAGAATTGGTTCGTGTAGTTTGAGCGTGTTCTGCACGAATGAGAAAAAGAAAGAGTGGAATAAAAATGCAGTCAGAAGCAGAACTTAAAAGTTTATTATCAAGAATAGATCACCGGGGATATCCGGCTTATAAAGATACAAAAGGACAGTACCGATTTCCGGGATATGTTTTATCGATCGATCACGTACAGGGAGATCCGTTTGCGTCACCGTCAAAGGTAAGTGTACTGGTGAGTGGAAAGACAGCAGGATTCCCACAGGAATTATATTGTGGAAAATGTCAGAGAATCGCACTTCAGGATGAATTGCTGCGCCAGTTTGGAAGAAGGGCAGAGAGGTTTGCATTCAAGGCGAAAGGTTCAGGTAAGAGCGGACTGATCTCTGTCAGCAGATGCGGACAGGAAGTTTTGGAGAGAACAGCGTGTCAGATCCAGCCGGAGAACGGAAACATCCTTCTGAGAATGGAAATCGGATTTCCGGCAAATGGGCGAACGATCAATGCAAGAGAATTAGAGAAGATTTTATTTGATTTTGTTCCGGAGTGTGTAAAGGCATCCTTGTTTTATAAGAATCTGGATGCAAAAAGATTGAGAAGAATCGTAGATCTGGCAGAAGATCAGGAGTATATCCGTAAAGAACTTCCGAAACGTGGTTTGTGTGCTTTCGTGGCAAACGGAAGTGTACTGCCAAGGGAATCCGGAATTTCATCCAGGCCGATGCGTGACGGAATTGCCTTCCAGTCTCCGACGGAGCAGGAAGTGACACTGGAACTTCCACATAAAGGAAAGATTACCGGTATGGGAATCCGTAAGGGGATTACTTTGATCGTCGGTGGAGGTTATCACGGAAAGTCAACACTTTTGAAAGCTCTGGAGCTTGGAGTGTACAATCACATCGCAGGGGATGGAAGAGAGTATGTGATCACAGATGCGACAGCAGTGAAATTGCGCGCGGAGGATGGAAGAAGTATCCAAAAGACAGACATTTCCATGTTCATCAACGATCTTCCGAACGGAAAAGATACGACGTCATTCTGTACGGAAGATGCAAGTGGAAGTACTTCACAGGCAGCAAATGTGATTGAAGGAATTGAGGCCGGGACATCCCTGTTCCTGATTGATGAAGATACGAGTGCAACGAACTTCATGATCCGTGATGAGCTGATGCAGCGCGTGATCCACAGAGAGATGGAGCCGATCACGCCATTTATTGAAAGAATCAGAGAATTGTATGAAAATTATGGAATCTCGACAGTGATCGTTGCAGGAAGTTCGGGAGCTTATTTCCATATCGCAGACAGTATTATCCAGATGGATCGTTATGTTCCGAAAGATATTACAGTACTGGCGAAAAAAGAAGCAGAGAACTTCCCGCAGATCAGCGTGCCGGAGCAGCTAGCAAAAAAGCCGCCTTATGACAGAGTGCCGCGACCGGATCAGGCATTTCACGGAAATGACAGGATCAAGATGAAGACGATGGGAAAAGAATCTGTGATGATCAACAGGGATACGATCGATCTGAGGTATTTGGAACAGATCACGGATAGCGAACAGGTGGCAGCACTTGGATACTGTGTACGATATGCACAGAAACATTTGATTGACGGAAAGAAGAATCTGATCAAGATTGTAGATGAGCTGGAAGAAGTGATGCAGAATAAATCGCTGGCGGAATTATGCGAGAGTACATCCAGTGTATCCTGTATGGCAGTGCCGAGAAGACAGGAAATATTTGCATGTTTTGATAGATATAGAGCACTTAGGTTAGTATGATATAGGAGTGGCGGACATGAAATTAGAGAATGGAAGACCAGAAAACACAGAAGGAAGATTACAGAAGGAAATCAGGGTATATGATTTCCTCGACAAGCTTGGTGTGGAATACCAGAGAGTAGACCATGAGGCGGCAATGACGATGGAAGCCTGTGAAGAGATCGATAGAACACTTGGAGATGAAACCGCAATCTGCAAGAACCTGTTCCTTTGCAATCGACAGGAAACAGACTTTTATCTGCTTCTGATGCCGGGTGACAAGCCATTCAAGACAAAGAATCTGTCGGCACAGATTGGTTCTGCCAGACTTTCCTTTGCAAAGCCGGAGTATATGGAGAAGTATCTGGATATTACACCGGGATTCGTCAGCGTTATGGGACTTATGAATGATACAGAGGGAAAAGTACAGCTTTTGATCGATGAGGATGTAATGAAAGATCCGTATTTTGGTTGTCATCCGTGCATCAACACATCCAGCTTGAAGATTCGTACATCTGATTTGATCGCAAAGATCATTCCGGCGCTGAAGCATGCACCGAAGATGGTGAAACTTCCGGGAGCGGAGAAGCAACAGTAACTATTAATCGACACTAGGTCCATTTCCTGTTGGTTGTATATTTTTCGTGAATTTGCTATAATCTATATGTTGATATGATACAAGGATCAAAAGCTCATGCGTTTCTTGCTTGCATGAAAAAGCATGACTTATTGACCCGCAAAACACCGAAAAGTAGCCATTTTTTGTAGAAAAAATGAGCGGATTTGAGGTGTTTTAGGATTGCGAGAGCATGAAATGCGAAGCAATCCGTGTATCATAGGGGTCAAAATACCTTTTGACCCCAACATCTTGATATGTGAAGAGCAGATATCATTTTCAGGATTAATGCGGAGAAGATAAAAGGAGAACTATAGTGTCTGAAGAAAATAAAGTGATAGATAAAGTGAATACATCAGAAATAGTCGAGCAGCCGGTGGATGCGGAGGAGATTCCGCCAGTGAAGACAGAGGCGATACCACCGGTGAATACGGAACCAACACATCCTTTACAGCCACAGGTAGAACCGGCGCAGAAGCTGGAAGATTATTACAAAGAGACTGTGGAGGATCGTGCAGCTGAGGAAGAGTACGAGCAGGCGGTTAAAGATCCGCAGAACCGGAAGGAAAAGATCGATCAGATCAAGAGTATTTTCCACCGCAGTGGGGAGAAGAAATTTTCCAGAGAAGAAGTGATTCTTTCTAAGATCCGGCCGGAGGATATGCTGGAATATCTGACGTTGGAACAGCGCAGACTGGAATGCTTACAGAAAGCAAGACAGAGCCGGAATGAGAAGCTTCTCAAGGTGCTTCAGCTTGCGGCGATACTTGCAGCAATTGTAGCGGTTGTCGCTTTACTGAAGGATAATCCGGTCGTTCTTGTGAACATTCTGTATATGCTTGGTATTGTAGCAGCAATCTGGATCTGGAAGAATCCGGGAAAGAAGTAAATTTACTGTAATGAGGTGATGATATGAAGTTTTTTCATTTATCAGACCTGCATATAGGAAAGCAATTACATCACTATAACCTCCGGGAGGATCAGGAACATATCCTTGCGGAGGTTCTTTCATATGCAGAGTCTATACATCCGGATGCAATTGTTATCGCTGGAGATATCTATGATAAATCCGTGCCATCAGCAGAAGCCGTCAGCTTGTTTGATGAATTTCTGACAGCTTTGGCTAAGATTGAACCGGTGATTCCGGTGCTTATTATATCGGGAAATCATGATTCGGCACAGCGGCTTGATTATGCCAGCCGTTTGCTTGGAAGTCATCAGATTTATATTGCGGGGCAGGCACCGGAGGAAGAAGCAGATCGTCTGAAAAAGATTACTTTGACGGATGAGTTTGGTGAAGTGGATTTTTGGCTGCTTCCGTTTTTGAAGCCGGGATATGTGCGTAAAATCTTTGGCGGAGATGTGCCGGAGAGTTATACGGCAGCTGTACAAGGACTTCTGGAGAGGGAGAAGATTGATTTCTCCAGAAGAAATGTACTGGTTTCCCATCAGTTTTATACAGGAAAAGGAGAGACTCCGGTAACTTGTGATTCAGAAGTATTATCTGTCGGAGGCATTGATAATGTAGATATTTCCGTAGTACAGGAGTTTGACTATGTGGCTCTTGGACATTTACATGGAGCACAGAGAGTCGAACAGGAGAAGATCCGTTACTGCGGAACATTGTTGAAATATTCAGTCAGTGAAGCAAATCAGAAGAAGACACTTCATGTAGTCGAATTGAAAGAAAAGGGGAGCGAGCCGGAGATTCAGAAGCTGCCGTTACATCCGCTTCGTGATGTACGGAAACTGCGTGGAACTCTGGAAGAGATCCTTGAAGCGGAGGACGGAACCGGGAGCGAAGATTATGTCAGTGTAACGCTGACAGATGAGGTTGATCCGTACAAACCGAAGGAACAGCTGGAGAGAAAGTTCCATCATATCCTCGAAGTGCGGATGGATAATGAAAGGACGAGACAGAAGCTGGAATTTTCTGAAGAACAGATACGGATCGGTACTCCGTTTGAAACATTTTGTGATTTTTACAAAGAGATGCAGGGGCAGGAAATGTCTGAGCAGGAACAAAAGATCTTAAGAGAGATTCTAAGTGAAGTGAAGGGGGAAGACGTATGAGACCGGTGAGATTGACGATGTCCGCATTCGGATCTTATGCGGGCGTCCAGGAGATAGATTTTACAAAGATTCACAGCGGATTATTTCTGATCACCGGAGATACAGGTGCAGGAAAAACAACTATCTTTGATGCAATCATGTATGCACTGTATGACCGGACGAGTGGCGGACGCAGAGATGGAAATATGATGCGCAGCCAGTATGCATCAGAAGACACAGACACTTATGTTGAATATGTATTTTCTTATCGGGGACAGGAATATACCGTGTGCCGTAATCCGGAATATCTCCGGGTAGGGAAGAGAAGAAAAGCAGATGGAAGCCTCCGGTATGTGAAAGAGACAGCGAAGGTGAGTCTCCTTCTTCCGGACGGAAGGGAATACCAGGGGAAGAAGCGAGAGACAGACCAGAAGATTCAGGAAATCATTGGTCTTGATGCGGGGCAGTTTACGCAGATTGCCATGATCGCACAGGGAGATTTCTTAAAGCTTCTTCATGCAGAATCGAAAGAACGTAAAAAGATCTTCTCGCAGATTTTCCAGACACAGATCTACTGGCGGATTCAGGAAGCACTGAAAGAAAAAGGAAAAGATCTGTATATTGCGCTGAAGGAAAGTGAATCAGACATCCGGCGTGAGATGGAGCGTGTGGAACCAGAGAATACAGAGCAGCAGGATCTGGCAGACCAGTGGAAAGAACTCTGTGAGTTATCCATGCCGGAAGGGGAAAAGGTTCTGGAGGCTGTGAAAAACTTTCTCGAATATGAAGAAAGTTGTGGAAAAGTCTTAAAGAAAGAATCAGAGGAACTTAAGAAACAGTCAGAAACACTTCGAATGCTGATTCAGAAGAAAGCAGAGAAAAATAAGATATTTGACCGTTTGGAAATGGAAGAGAAGCAGCTGAGTATTCTTAATGCAAAACAGGAAGAGATGGAAACCTGTCGGGTTCAGGCAGTGCTTGGACACCGGGCAGAGCAGGCGAGACATCTGGAAGTGCAGGCTCTTCGAACAGCGAAATCCGTGCGGCAGATACAGGGAGAAATCGAGCAGATTACTGTATGGCAGAAGGAACAGGAAAAGGAACTTTCTGAGGTTAAAGAAAAAGCGGAAGAATTGGAAGAAGTTTTTGCAAAGGAAGAACCGGAAATGCTGAAAAAAATTTCACAGTTATCGGATCTCCTTCCACATTACGCAAATGTGCGTAAGTATTCGAAAGAATATGAAAATCAGACAGGGGCAATGCAGCGTTGTATACAGAATTGTCAGGAAGCATCAGCTCAGTATGAGGAAGCATATGCGAAATTCTTTCAGGAGCAGGCGGGAATCCTGGCAAAGGAATTACAGGAAGGCACGCCGTGTCCGGTCTGCGGATCAGTAGAACATCCGCATCCGGCAAAGATTTCCGGAGAAGCACCGGATAAAGAGACGGTAGAGAAACTGAAGCAAAGACGTGATCTGCTGGAACAAAAAAGAATACAGCAGCAGGAAAAGTTTCAGATATGTAAAGCACAGCTTGAATCAGAACAACGTATTCTCGGAGATAATCCTGTGAAAGAAGAGCAGGTGAAAGAAGAGCTTCAGAAGATGCAGGTTGAACTGGATCGGAAGAAGAATGAAACAAAGCAGGCACAGGAACAGTGCCGTAAGATGACGGAGGAAAGCAGACGTCAGGCAGGAAAACTGGAGGGACTTCGAAGTCAGAAAACAGAACTTGAGAAGCGTTTTGTAAAAGAGCAGGAAGAGTTCCGAGAGGAGATCAGCCGACAGGAATTTACTTCACAGGAAGAATTCCGTGAGGCGAAACAGTGGATCGAAGGGTGGTGGGAGAAAGACAAAGAAGTGAAAGAACATGACCGCCAGCTGTTAGAGAAAAAGGCAAAGATCGAGACGCTGAAGGAACAGACTGCAGGCGAAAAGCGGGAAGATCCGCAGCAGGAGATGGAAAAGCGAAAGGAAGTAGAACATCTGTTGAAAGAAAAACAGGATCATCAGATGCAGCTTCACAGCAGATGGACAGGTAACCAGAATGCGTACAAGAATCTGAAACAATATTTTTCTTCGCAGGAAGCTCTGCGAAAAGAATATGAGGTACTTTCCAACCTGAGCAAGACTGCAAATGGCAATTTGAGCGGCAGTGTGAAACTTGATTTTGAGACGTATGTACAGCGGACTTATTTCCGGCAGATCATTCAGGCGGCAAACCGCAGGCTGGCGCGGATGACATCGAATGAATTTATTTTACAGTGCAGGGAGATTCAGGATTTGAGTAGTCAGGGACAGGCCGGACTTGATCTGGATGTCTATGATCTGGTGACAGATTCTGTCAGAGATGTGAAGTCTCTCTCAGGAGGAGAATCCTTCATGGCAGCCTTATCAATGGCATTGGGACTTGCAGATATTATCCAGAATACGGCGGGAGCTGTAAGTCTGGAGACGATGTTTGTAGATGAAGGATTCGGATCTCTGGATGATGCATCAAGAGACCGTGCAATTCAGATTCTCAAAGAACTTGCAGGAGAGAAAGGACTGGTTGGAATCATTTCCCATGTAAATGAATTGAAAGAGCAGATTGACTGGAAATTAAATATTACAAAGACAGAGCATGGAAGTCAGGCAAAATGGGAAATCTAAAAGCATAAGGCAATAATAGGGACAGCTACGAAGAAGGACAGAATACAGGCAGGTGCGGAAAATGAAACAAAATGGAATGAGAGAAAGAAAAGGAAGGATTTCAAGATACGGAAGAAGGATGTTGGCAGTTCTGCTCAGCGCAGGGATGCTGCTGACAGAGACTCTTCCGGTATTCGGAACAGAAAATACGGAGGAAACGGCACGCCCACATCAGCTTTATTGCACAGTACTTGGAGACAGTATTGCGAAAGGTTACACTTGCGATAAATCCTGGATGGAGAATTATGGAAGTCTGGCAGCAAAGGAAATAGCATATAGCGAAGGGTGCAGATATATTTATCACAATTATGCAAGAACAGGTCTTGATACAGCAGGATTGAACGAAAAGTATTTGTCAAAGCAGGATGTGCAGACGAATCTTGCAAAAGCAGATGTTATTTTTATAACAATTGGTTCGAATGACCTGCTCAACGAATGTAAGCGTGTGGTTCAGGAAATCCTGAAGACAGATACAAAATTTAAAAGTGCGGATGAGGCACTTGCATCTTTGAAAGAGTCTGTAAAGAAGAATCCGCTGCTTGTGCTGAGTGCGATCAACGCGTTGAACAACTGGGATTATAATTCCTTTGAAAAAGAATGGATTCAGATGATGAAGACAGTAAATTCATTGAAAAAGGACGATGCAAAAGTGATCGTGACTACAATTTATAATCCGGCAGGAAATATGAAGCTTCCGTCTACGCTGAATAAAATTGTAGAAGACATTATTGAAAATATGAACGCGATCATTGAAAAACGTGCGGGAAAATACGATTATGAAGTTGCGGATGTGTATCAGTCATCTGTGACATCACATCTGCAGAAAGATGGAGTACATCCGGATTCACAGGGGCAGCAGATCATTGCAGATCTGGTTTGTAAGGAATACCTACACCACCGGACAGGTTGATGAATTTGATGTGTACACCTGTTTCCTTCTGAAGTTTTACCGCAACTTCAAACAGTACTTTCGCAAGCATCGGATAATATTCATTTGTTACGGTATTACTTGCAAGGAATGCATGGATTCCAAATTCTTTTGCTCCTTTTGCTTTCAGAATTTTGAAAGCTTCAAATAGCTGTTCAGTTGTCATTCCGTATTTTGCATCTCCCGGATTATCCATGATATCATTACTGATCTTGAACATTCCGCCCGGATTGTAACGACAGCTGATAGTCTCCGGAATATGTCCGATTGCTTTTTCAAGAAAATCAATGTGTGTGATATCATCCAGGTTGATGATCGCATTCAGCTTATCTGCCAGTACGAATTCTTCTGCAGGTGTATCATTCGAAGAAAACATAATATCCTCTCCTGTTGCCCCAATCGCATCGGAAAGCATCAGTTCTGTATAAGAAGAACAGTCACATCCGCATCCGTATTCTCTTAAAATATTGATCAGAAATGGATTCGGTGTTGCCTTTACTGCAAAATATTCTCTGTATCCCTTATTCCATGAAAACGCTTCTTTTAAGGCTTTCATATTCTCACGCATTCCTTTTTCATCATATAAGTGAAATGGTGTCGGATATGTTTTGATTATCTCATCCAACTGTGCTTTTGTTACAAATGGTTCTTTTTTCATCAATCTCTGTTCTCCTCTCGTATCGATAATAATTTTATCTCATTCGCAAGTGCTGTCTTGTATAATTCCACAAAGTTTTTTTGTCCGGAATAAAGACACGTATTCATGCTTCCTTCTCCGTATTCACCTGTCAGTACATATTTGGAGTCAGCAATGACTCC
>ENA-OQIH01000319-OQIH01000319.1-human-gut-metagenome-genome-assembly--contig:-NODE-319-length-40178-cov-5.414902_pt1 | contig 40178 bp, 26 predicted proteins | sample MGYA00242575_ERZ504740 | MGnify/ENA primary metagenome ERZ504740 (study PRJEB26092, sample SAMD00036192) | human gut metagenome | host: Homo sapiens | study: EMG produced TPA metagenomics assembly of...
GAAAGAGGTTGTGGCACCTCTTGCACCGGAATCCAGAACCAGGACATTTTTGTAAAGCTTCTTGATAAAGGCTTTCATCTCTGTCTCGTTGCCGTTATATTTCTCATTGGCATAAGCCCATGCTGCCATGTAATTCCAGCGGGCGCCACCGGATATTTTCGGATTGGGAGTGATCACTCCCACACCATCCTTTGTCAGATCATCCCAGTCGTGGATATTCTTCGAATTTCCCTTCCGAACAAGAAATACAATGGTGGAAGTATAAGGAGCACTGTCATCCGGATATTCATCGATCCATCCCTTGTCGATCAGACCGGCATTCCGGATCGCATCGATATCATATTCCAGTGCAAGTGTCGCCACATCCGCAGGAAGTCCATTGGAAATCTCAAGAGCCTGCTTTCCAGAACCGCCATGAGACTGGATCACATCCACACTCTGACCCGTTTTCTCTTTCCAATATTTTGAAAAATTCTTATTATATGCTTCATAAAATTCTCTGGTCGGATCATAGGATACATTGGTGATTTCCACGTGATTTTTATCCTTTGTATTGTTTCCCGACACTGCAAAAGTTCCTGCCAGTACCACTGCTGCCAGTGTGATGCAGACACCTGCGATGCGTTTTCTTTTCATGATCTGTGTACTCCTTTACAACCACATTTTTATTTGGAAATCTTTTTCCCAACAATGTAAATGCTTCATTTCGCTGTCAAATCATACCTGTTCTTTCCGTTTACTGTGGTTCTGTAATTTTTTTTGAATTGAATACATTAAACCATATTATTCCCATTAATTAAATAGGAATATTTGAAAACGTTTTCATAGAAAATATTCTGGCCATAGCGCAACCGCATCCTGTCTGTCATTATATCTGCGTATCCGCAATCCTCAGATACAATAATCGCTCCACATACTGTCCTCCACACTGCTGCAGCTGTTCCGTATCATCAGTCTGCCTTCCAGCTCCATTCGCACAATACCGGAATGCCCGCCCTTCAGCCGGTCCAGCAGCAGGTATAATGCAAATTTTCCCATATCCTCCTTGGGCAGACTCACCGTTGTCAGCATCGGTCTGGTAAACTGTGCCTCCTGTATATCATCGCTGGATATGATCGAAGGCATATAATACCTGTTCCGAAATTTATTCAGGCACTTCAGCATTCCGATCGCTGAAATATCATTGGCACAGTAAATTCCGGTTGGCATGTCGTCCGACTGAAAGAACTTTTCCATGGCCTCGTAGCCCTCGGCCTCAGTCTGCTTTGTTTCGATAACATACTCCGGTATCACATCCAGATCATGCTTCTTCAGTGTTTCCAGATACCCGTTATACCGGTCCTCGCTGTGACACTGGCCAATATAACCGATATTTTTGTGTCCCAGGGAAATCAGATATTCCACTGCCGCTGCTGCGATCTTTTTCCCATCACAAAGGACCTCATCCACTTCATAATTGGTAGAATTCCGGTTCACCGATACTACACTCTTATACTTCTTATTCAGCTTCTTCAAAGCCTCTTTATTACATCTGCCGATGATGATCAGGCCATCCCTTTTCCCGTCCACCTCGTCATACATTCCGTCGATCAGCCGGTCCAGATTCTCCCTTCGGCACTTCCGGTCATCGGAAAACACAGACATATACCATACTTTGGAAAGAATGCAGTTTTTATCATGGATCTCACTTTCGATCACCCGAAGGAGCTCCGCAAAAAACGGATCGGTCGTGGAAGAATCGGTTCTTGTCATCAGGATATTGATGTACCAGGTTTTCTCCTGCTTTGCGGAAACGCCTTTTTTCAGATTCCGGGCCGCCTCGTTGGGCACATAATTCATCTCGATAGCTGTTTTCCATATCTTGTCCCGGAGGCCGGAAACAGAACATTTATAATTGGGATTATTCAAAACTCTGGAAACCGTCGCCGGTGAAACCCCTGCCTTTTCTGCGATCTTCTTGATGGACATGTACCCGTCCCCTCCCTCTGAAAAAAGGTCTGCCCGCTGCCAGTCCTGTAAGCTGCTCAACGTCATCTATGTAACTCAGCATCATCAGTGTAACAGAACTTTTTATCATTCCTTATTTCATAGTAATTAAATATGTTTTATATGATAATAAGAGTTTTGAAAAAAGTCAATCTTATTTTGTGAAAACGTGTTCTTTTTTTGCCTGCAATATATAAAAACAGACTGAGAACCTGATATATATTCTTATCAAGCTCCAGTCTGTTTTGCGTACTCAAACATATAAGATATAACTATGAGTAAATAACAAATGCTGATTACTAATATCCTTTGAATTATTTAACCGTTACCTTACAGGTCAGTTTTTTGGAACCACTCTGAACGGTAATGGTTGCAGTTCCTTTTTTGATGCCTTTTACAACACCTTTGGATGTGACCGTTCCCCCATTTTCCAATTCACATTTATACTAAAATTATAAATTTCCCATCACATTTAATCAAACTTTGTTTAGAATATTTTTGTCATATTTTGTCTGTTTACAGACATTTTTTAACATTTTTTCTACTATAAAAAACCGACAGCTGCACATGTGAAAACTTTTGTACCTGCTTTATTACCAAAATACCAAAAATACGACGTGCAGTTGTTCAAAATAAATATCTGTACTTTCTCCTCCTGCTCATAATAATCTCAAATACTCTTTTTTTATATTCCTGCGGATAATAACTTTCCATATTCAATATTTCTTTTACGTCTTTTTCAGTAAATTCCAGACTTATCTGCTGACCATACAATTCTTCCGCAATCTCAATCTGCTCATCAAAATCTTCACACAGAGTTTTTGATCGTGCCTCCTCCATCAGATTATTTATGTTTTCTTCCATCGGATAATCCATCTGTATATCTGATAGCAGTCCTGCACCATTATCAAATATTGGACATAAATGATATTTTTCTTCTGCATCCATTAAGACTCCAATATTATGCATATGCCGATCTTCATTCATAAAAAATGTATCAATTGCCAGGATCTTACTCATATACTTTCCAAAATCGCTAATTCCCGTAATGCGTTCCGTCTGATCTACTATAAATTCCAGTCTTTCCGAATGTTCTGGAATCGTGAATAATTTTTTATAAAGACTTTCATTATAAAATCCATAAAAAAGTCTTTCTAATGTAATAAGCTGCCATCCCTCAGGCAAAAAATTTTCACTTTTACATCCCAGATATTTTCTTCTCTTATAACTAATCTCTTCTGTTTTATATAAAACATACTCTTCCTGTTTCAGTGAAGATTTTTCCAACAAACGTGAAACAACATATTCCACCAATCCCTCATATCCCATATAATCAGCTTTATACCATACATTGTTCCTGCACCATTTCAATTGGTTTCCTTTTGACGATTGTCTGTCATTTGTTTTGATATCCTGTTCAAAAAGCTGTACCATCTTTACCTCTCAATCCTGATCCAGAAATCATCCTCTGCCATTCTTCCTTCGGTCTTTTCTATGATCATAAACGGATCATAAAATGGCAGATTCAAATCTTCTAATACCAATTTTATTTTGTCTCGTTGTCTCGGGAAACAACGAGATTCCAGAAATTCCTCGTATTCTTCAAAGGTTGGTTTTTCATTTCGGCCAAATGCTTTTTTAATAAAATTGTTTGTATAATTATATATTTTTACTTTTCTGCCTCTCTCATCCACATCAATAATCGTACATATTTCACTCTTAAACATGTACCATAAGCGTATCGGATATTCTTTTTCCGGCACGCGGAGGTTTTCCTCTATCTGAGGATACTCGTTTAAAATATGAACTAATGTCGTAACCGGTCCTGTAATATCCCGATTTTCACTTTCCCATCTTTCTATTGTTTTCTGAGATACATTTACTAACTTTGCAAAATCTTTTTGTGTAAGCTTCAATTTCTTCCTTAAAATTCGTATATCTTCTGCCCGTATCGAATGTTTCACAGCATATCCTGTCATTTTAGATTCCCCCTTTTTTATTAATATACCCTTATTTTAAGGGTATAACAAGCTATTTTATTCCTTATTTTAAGGGTTTTCTATATTTATAAAAAACCCGGCAGCTGCACATGGAAAACTCTCCATGTTTCATCTGCCGGGCTTCTGTTTTTATTTTCTTTTGTATTCTTTCACTGTTATGGCGATTTTACGTACGCCTGCTTCATTGTTACTTCACCGTTATCTTACAGTTCAGTTTTTTCGCTCCGCTCTGCACGGTGATCACGGCCGTCCCTTTTCGGATTCCCTTTACAACACCTTTGGAATTTACCGTAGCGATCCTGCGATCCGAGGAACGGAAAAGAATCTTTTCGTCGCTGTAATACGGCACGGTCACTGCCTGGATCGTATATGTTTTTCCACGAAGTATGGTTTTTGTTTTGGGCACGCCGGTCATCTTTGCGGTCCTTACTGCGGCAGTATTGTTCAAAAAACGGAACCCATTTTTCTTTGCGTAAGTCTGCGCAGTAGAACCCTTTTTTCCGGCAATGACAAAAGTTTTATTTTTTCCATTATTGAAATTATAGCCGATCGCTTCTTTTTCTATCACTGTTTTACTGTTGAGGATCGTAATCTTTTTCATTGCCAGGCAATCATAAAAAGCATGGCTTCTGATCTTTTTCACACTGGCAGGTACTGTAATATTCCCCAGTTTTCGACAATTACTGAATACACCGTTCCCGATCTCTGTAAGCTTCTTCGGCAACGACACCTTTCTGAGATCTGTACAAAAAGAAAACGCACCTTCACCAATAACCGTAACACTGTCCGGAAAGCTTACTCCTGTCAAACCGCAATGCCGAAAGGCCGCTCTTTCTATCCTGGAAACGCCCTGTCCAAGCGTAACCTTTTTCAGCTTCATATCCGCCTCAAATAACGATTCCGGTAATATTTTCACACTTCCCGGAATGATGACAGATTCCAGACTGTTACAGTAACTGAAAGCATATTCATCAATTTTTGTTACAGTTTTCGGTACATCTAGGCTCATAAGCTTACTCTGGTAAAAAGCATATGCACCAATGCTTTTCAGTCCATCAGGAAGCTTGATCCTGGTGATCGCAGTATCTCCAAATGCTCTTACTCCAATACTCCGCAGAGTTCCCGGCAACGAAATCCTCTTCATATTTCTGCAGTCTGAAAAGGTTCTGTCACCGATTCCCGTGATCCCAGATGCAACGGTTACTGTTTTTATCATTGCTGATCTGTATGAAAAATCATCGGTAACCTTAACCTCCCCTTTTCCCTGTATCTGCAGGTTTCCATTGGAGTACAATCGGTAAACAGCTTTGCTTCCACAGGAGCCCTTCGCAACAAGCTTTGCAGTGCTCTGCACACCTGCTGCCGATGCTTCCTGCGCATATTCAGCCGCATAACCAGTCTGTGCATGTACAGCCACAGAAGATACACAGGACCCTGTCAGGATCATTGCCGTTGATAACAGTATTGCGATTTTTTTCCCAAACATAAAAGCTCCCTCCCTGAGAATCGATCGGATATCCACGATCTTCTCCCATGCAGCAACAAAAGGACCGACATACATCCGGTCCTCCTGTTCATCATTTAGAATCTGTTGGTTAATCCAACCACATACATATCTTCTTTATATTCCGGGATCTTCACAAGAAGTCCTTCTGCAGTATCTTCAGTTTCTACCTTCACTGCCGGATCAAATGGTCTCAGCTGTCCGTGATAGCCCTTGATCAGGAATTCATTGGCACCTTCCTTCAGATGATCTGCAAACACATTCAGATTTCCGTCTTTCTGTGTATAATGGAGCTCGATTCCACTCTCAAGCAGCTCAGATTCACGGTCACTGCAGCGTGTTCCGTAAATACCGTCATGGTTTACCTTCAGCCATGCACCCAGGATCTTCAGTCTTCTTACCTGCTCCTCCGGGATAGTTCCGTCTGCCTTCGGGCCGATGTTCAGGAGAAGATTTCCGTTATTTGCCACTGTTCCGACAAGAAGTGAGATCAGATCCGGAACAGAGATCAGCTTGTCATCGCCTTCGTTGGCATTATAACCGAAGGATAAGCCCATTCCACGGCACATCTCCCATTTCTCATTTCTGTTTACAGAACCGGCTTTATATTCCTTAGTAAGGAAATCATGATAACGTCCGTTGAAACGGTCATTTACCACACCCTCCGGAACCTTATTGTAATAATGTGCAAAGAAATACGGCATCATCTCTTCACTCTGTGTCGGCCATCCGATATCATTCCAGAACACACTCGGTGCATAATCATCTACAAGCTCTTTCATCTGATTATAGGAATAATCTGCATATGCAAATGTCGGACTGGCTGTTCCAAACAGATCATCATCCTCAAAAATAGGATCGTTTGCATACTGCCAGTCGATCAGTCCGGAATAATACAGGCCCATGCGGATTCCTGCGTCACGGACAGCTTCTGTCAGCTCACCGGTGATATTTCTCTTCGGTCCCATTTCTACGGAATTGAAATGTGTATATTTACTTGGGAACAGGCAGAATCCGTCATGATGCTTGGTTGTCAGAACAACATACTCCGCACCTGCTTCTTTGAAGATCTCTGCCCACTGCTTCGGATCCCAGTTTTCAGCTTTCCACATAGGAATAAAATCTTCGTATTTGAAATCTTTTCCGTATTTTTCTATATGATGCTTATATGTAGGGCCTTTTCCAATGTTCAGAGAATTGTAATACCATTCTGCATACGGATTATCCGCAAACCATTCCTTGGAATCAACCTCTCCCAGCTCCCATGTATGCGGTGCAAATGCCGGCACAGAATAAATTCCCCAATGGATAAAAATTCCAAATTTACAATCCTCATACCATTTTGGAACTGTGTGTGCATTTACAGAGTTCCAGTTTCCTGTGAATCTTACATCTCCCATAATTAAAATACCTTATCCTTTCTGTCCTTTCAAAAAGACATTATAATTTACTTGCTTCCCCCAACAGCTATTCTACTGTGATCTTCAATACCACCGGCATATCTCCCGCCTCAATAACCCCTCTTCCGCAGGAAATATCCAGTTCTTTATTTCTCGCAAATGCCGGATGCAGATCTGTTCCGAGAATCTCAATATCCCGGATCGTGGATTTCAAAAGCTTCATATCATTGCCAAGAGCTTTGATATGGATCTCTCCATCCTCCGGCCAGTGCAGAACAGTCGCATAAATATGATTGCTCTTACTTGTAAAACGGATATCCTCAGAAGTAAAGTGCTTATCATAGGTATCCGTGAAATGTCCCTCCGGAACCACCGTCGGTCCCTCTCCGAATATCTTCCAGTATCTGGTTCCGTATATCGCCTCTCCGTTTACCTTCAGCCATTTTCCCATTTCTCTCAGGATATGTGCATCCTCTTCCGGAATTGTTCCATCCGGCTTCGGTCCGATATTAAGAAGAAGTGCACCATTTTTGCTGACTACATCGATCAGATCCAGCACTACATCGGAAGGCTTCTTATAATCATTTCCAATGGTATAGCCCCAGGAATTCTTAGCTACAGACGTATCATTCTGCCACAGATCCGGTGTGATATGGTCTAACTGACCTCTTTCCAGATCATTGACTGCGCTGCCGTAAACATATGCGTCAAATTTGGCATCAATGGCTGTTTCTTTTCCCCACTGTGCAGAACGGTTGTAATAATATGCTGCAAATTTACGAAGATACGGTTTCCATGCATATTGCTGGATCCACCAGTCAAAATACACAATGGATGGCTGATATTTATCCACGATCTCGCAGGTGCGGACAAGCCAGTCCTGCATATGCTCCTCTGTCGGAGGATTGTCATAAATATCACTCATATCTCTGGTGATTCCTGCTGCCGGCCCATAAAGATCCGCATATTCCGGATCATTGACATCAGCCTCCGGGATCTGACGACCTCCATTAAAGAACCAGTAATGCTCTGCTCTGTGAGAAGAAGCACCGAGAACCATTCCCTCTTTCTCAACCTCTATCTTCAGCTCTCCGAGAATATCTCTTTTCGGTCCCATCTCAGCAGCGTTCCAGCGACAAAGGTCACTGGCATACATCTGAAATCCATCGTGATGCTCCGCTACCGGAACTACGAATTTCGCCCCCGCCTCTTTAAATAAGGCCGCCCATTCCTTCGGATCAAACTTCTCAGCCTTAAACTGAGGAATAAAATCCTTGTAGCCGAATTTATCCAGAGTTCCGTATTTCTCTGTATGATGCAGGTTCTCCTTAGAGCCTTTCACATACATATTTCTGGGATACCATTCATTTCCGAAAGCCGGAACACTGTAAACACCCCAGTGGATAAAAATTCCGAATTTATCTCTTGCATACCACTTCGGCGTAGGATGCTCACAGAGAGAATCCCAGGTATCCGTGTATGGTCCCTGTGCGATCACCTCATCGATCAGAGAAAGGTATTCTTCTTTTTTCATCTGTTCGTCCTCTTTACATCTTTTATTTATATTGTATGGATGTCTCTATGTTATCATCAAACCTTTTGGTTGTATATGCCCAACAATTCACAAATAAAACGTTTCGTTTTTATACATAACATACAACAAAAAAAGACCTTGATGATGTTTTTGTTCCAACTTCATCAAAGTCTTTTCTTTTTTACATAATATTCTCTTCGATCACCTTTTCGATCCGTCTCTTCACTTCTTCTGCGAGCTCTGTGGTATGCATATCTTTGTATTCCTCATAATACATCGGAGGAAGGATATGCACCTGTACGGTGAGCCTCTCTGTAGAACCGGTATCAAAAGCCTTAAAGGAATCGATCAGTGCAACCGGAACGATCGGGCATTTTGTCTTGGTGGCAGTCTTGAAGCTGCCGCCCTTGAACGGCCCCGGATGATTTCCGTTTTTACTTCTGGTTCCCTCCGGAAAGATCAGATAATTACGACCAGCCTTCACTTCCCGTATTACATTGACAATGACCTGCATGGACTGCTTCAGGTCTTCCCTGTCAATGATAAAGGCCTTCATACAGGCAAAAACCTGCTTCAGAAAAGGAATCTCTCCAACTTCCTTCTTGGCAACTACCGAAAAAGGAACCGGGCATGCCCGGATGATCGCCAGCACATCAAACAGTCCCTGGTGATTCGGAAAAAACATAAATCCCTTTTCTTTTGGGATATTTTCAGCTCCATGCACATCAATATGGATATTTCCGCCTTCAATGGCATGCTCATCTACCAGTCTCAGGAATGCGTATTTCTTCTCTTCCGGATAATCATCTGTATGCGCTGCATACCAGCAAAGCTTGATCCACCAGTAAGGAACAAAGACTATATTTCTGAGCACCATCAGCAAAATCCGCTTCATTCTTACATCCTCCCGCCTCTGCTTTATCCGTTCAGTTTCCCTGCAATCTTATCCTCGTATCCCGGATTCTTTTTCAGAAAAACCTCATAAGCCTTTGTATAATCTGTATAGGTTTTCGTAGTCATAAATTTCTGATAATCCTTAGCAGCCTGCTGGCTGATCTTATCTGAAATCTCAGAAGGCGCATACAGATAATACTTTTTGTCCTGGACCTTTACAAGATAGGTACTGATACATGGATATTCCTGCTCGTTCTCCAGAACAAGATTATAGCGGATATAAACATACGAATAATTTTTGTTTTCAGAAATGGAGCCACAGCTGTCGATATTTACATCCTTTACTCCATGGGCCTGAAAATATTTTATCGTGGAGGAAATCTCTGTTTTCGCCTCATCCGATAACTTATCCGCACTGTAACAGCTCTGCATCTTTTTATTCTTGCCTGCTGCTGCCGCTTTGATGTAGCCTTCCACAACCCCCTCCGGAGTTCTGTGGCTGATCTTTCCGCAGCCTCTGGCCGCCAGAACGATCACCAGCAGGATCAGAATGATCCCCGCCAGTGTCGCAATGTGGACAAAATTCAGTTTTTTATTAGAGTATTTCAGCTTCTTTACTGATTTTTTTCTGCGTTTTTTCTTTGTCGTCGTCATGACTTATCCTCGACCTTATTCCTCTTCACTGCCTGTGACAGCTTCCTCTGCAGAGCCTTCTTCGTTATCGCCGGTTTTTCCGTCAGCTTTTTCGGTAGTTGTATCTGCTTCCGGATCTTTATCTCTTACCTTGGCGATACTTGCAACAGTTACACCCTCTGTAAGATTGATCATCTTCACACCGGAGGTGATCCTTCCAAGAACAGAGATATCCGCACACTGCAGACGGATAATGATACCCTCTGTAGTGATCATCATGATCTCGTTCTCTTCGTTGACAGCCTTGGCGCCGACAACATTTCCGGTCTTCTCGGTGATCTTGTAGCACTTCACACCCTTACCGCCACGGTTCTGGACAACGAACTCACTCATAGCTGTACGTTTGCCCATTCCGTTCTCGGAAACTACAAGCAGATAATCTCCCTGAGTGTTCAGCTGCATGGCAACAACTTCATCACCGTCAGTAAGATTCATACCTCTTACTCCCATGGACGCACGGCCTGTGCTGCGGACATCTGTTTCCTTAAAGCGGATACACTGTCCGTCCCTGGTCACAAGAATAATATCTTTGTTATTATCAGTAGACTTAACCTCGATCAGCTCGTCATCATCACGAAGAACGATTGCTGTAAGACCTGTCTTACGGACATTCTCGTAATCCTTGATCGGAGTTTTCTTCACAAGGCCTTTCTTGGTGGCCATCATCAGATAACGACCCTCTTCATATTTACGAAGCGGGATCACAGCTGTGATCTTTTCTCCCGGTGCAAGCTGCAGAAGATTGATGATCGCAGTTCCTCTAGCTGTACGACCGGCCTCCGGGATCTCATATACCTTCAGTCTGTATACACGTCCTGTATTGGTAAAGAACATGAGATAATGGTGCGTTGTCGTCATCAAAAGTTCTTCGATATAGTCATCCTCAATCGTCTGCATACCCTTGATTCCTCTGCCACCACGGTTCTGGCTGCGGAAGTTGTCAACGGTCATACGCTTGATATAACCAAGCTTTGTCATTGCGATCACTGTATTTTCTCTCGGGATCAGATCCTCTGTAGAGATATCATATACATCGTATCCGATGGAAGTCTTTCTGTCATCGCCGTATTTCTCTGCAATGGCAAGAATCTCCTCACGGATCACCCGGAGAAGGAGCTTGCGGTCAGCAAGGATTGCCTGGAACTTGCGGATCTTCTCCATAAGCTCTGCATACTCAGCCTCCAGCTTCTCTCTTTCCAGACCTGTCAATGCACGGAGACGCATATCCACGATCGCCTGTGCCTGCACATCTGTCAGCTCAAAACGGTCGATCAGCTCCTGCTTGGCGATCTGTACGTTGCGGGAACCACGGATGATGCGGATCACTTCGTCAATATTATCAAGTGCCTTCAGAAGACCCTCCAAAATATGGGCTCTCTCCTGTGCCTTATTAAGATCATACTGTGTTCTTCTGCGAACTACATTCTCCTGATGCTCCAGATAGTACTCCAGCATCTCTTTCAGGTTCAGAACCTTCGGTTCCATGCTTCCATGATTTGGAACAAGAGAAAGCATGATCACACCAAAAGTATCCTGCAGCTGTGTATGCTTGTAAAGCAGATTCAGGATCACGTTGGCATTGGCATCCTTACGAAGATCAATACAGATTCGCATACCCTCACGGCTGGAATGGTCGTTCAGGTCTGTGATCCCGTCGATCTTTTTGTCACGGACAAGCTCTGCGATCTTCTCGATCAGACGTGCCTTGTTTACAAGGTACGGGAGCTCGGTAACCACGATACGGGATTTACCGTTTGGCAAAGTCTCGATATTCGTCACCGCACGGACACGGATCTTGCCACGTCCGGTACGGTAAGCTTCCTCGATACCTCTCGTTCCGAGGATGGTCGCTCCTGTAGGGAAGTCCGGTCCCTTTACGATCTCAAGAAGCTCCTCCATAGCTGTTTCTCTGTCTTCTTCTACAATGTTGTCAATGATCTTAACAACTGCATTGATAGTTTCACGAAGGTTATGCGGCGGAATATTGGTTGCCATACCTACCGCAATACCTGTAGTACCGTTTACTAAAAGGTTCGGAAAACGTGCCGGAAGCACAACCGGCTCACGCTCTGTTTCATCAAAGTTCGGCTGAAAATCAACCGTATCCTTGTTGATGTCAGCAAGCATCTCCATGGATATCTTGCTGAGACGTGCCTCTGTATATCGCATGGCAGCCGCACCGTCACCATCCACGGAACCAAAGTTTCCATGTCCGTCAACCAGCGGATATCTTGTGGACCATTCCTGAGCCATATTGACCAGCGCACCATAGATGGAGCTGTCACCGTGCGGATGATATTTACCCATGGTATCACCGACAATACGCGCACATTTTCTGTGTGGCTTGTCAGGACCATTATTCAGCTCGATCATAGAGTACAGAACTCGGCGCTGTACCGGCTTCAGACCGTCTCTTACATCAGGCAAAGCTCGTGAGGCGATAACACTCATGGCATAGTCGATGTAAGATTCCTTCATCGTTTTTTCCAGATCCACTTCGTGGACTTTGTCAAAAATATTATCTTCCATTCTTCTTTATTCTCCTAGATATCAAGATTCTTAACGAATCTTGCATTTTCTTCGATAAATTCACGTCTTGGCTCTACCTTGTCTCCCATAAGAGTGGTAAATGTCAGATCGATCTCAGATGTGGCAGCTTCGTCCATGGTCACACGGAGAAGGATTCTCTTCTCAGGGTCCATAGTAGTCTCCCAGAGCTGCTCGGCATCCATCTCACCCAGACCTTTATAACGCTGGATCTTATTGTTTCCGTCACGTCCGATCTCGGTAAGGATATTGTTCAGCTCATCATCGTCATATGCATACCATACCTTTTTGTTCTTCTCCACTTTATAGAGAGGAGGCTGCGCCAGGTATACATATCCCTGCTTGATCAGCTCCGGCATGAAACGATACAGGAAGGTCAGAAGCAGTGTTGCGATATGTGCACCGTCAACATCGGCATCGGTCATAATGATGATCTTGTGATAACGAAGCTTGGAAATATCAAAATCCTCATGGATTCCGGTTCCGAAGGCAGTGATCATTGCCTTGATCTCTTTGTTTCCGTAAATCTTATCCAGACGTGCCTTTTCAACATTCAGGATCTTACCACGCAGCGGAAGGATTGCCTGTGTGGCACGGTTTCTCGCTGTCTTGGCAGAACCGCCCGCGGAATCTCCCTCTACGATATAGATCTCACAGTTCTCCGGATTCTTGTCAGAACAGTCTGCAAGCTTTCCCGGAAGCGACATGCTGTCCAGTGCGGATTTTCTTCTTGTAAGGTCACGTGCCTTTCTGGCTGCCTCTCTGGCTCTCTGTGCAAGAACGGATTTCTCAACGGTAGCCTTGGCAACTGCAGGATTCTGCTCCAGGAAAATCTCCAGCTGTTTACTTACAACACTGTCTACCGCACCTCTGGCCTCACTGTTTCCAAGCTTCTGCTTGGTCTGACCCTCAAACTGCGGATTCTCGATCTTAACACTGACGATCGCAGTCAGGCCCTCACGGATATCATCACCGCTTAAGTTCGGCTCACTGTCCTTGAGAAGCTTGTTCTTACGTGCATAATCATTAAATGTATTGGTGATCGCATTACGGAAACCGGTAATGTGTGTACCGCCCTCCGGTGTATTGATATTGTTTACAAAGCCATAGGTGTTCTCTGTATAGGAATCATTATGCTGCAGCGCAACCTCTACAGACACGCCGTCCTTCTCACCCTCACAGTAAATGATCTCCGGGTAAAGAGCCTCCTTGCTTCTGTTCAAGTAGCTTACAAACTCACGGATACCACCCTCATAGTGGAATACCTTCTCGCGCTCCTGTCCCTCTCTCTTATCCTCCAGAACGATACGAAGACCCTTAGTCAGGAAAGCCATCTCACGAAGTCTCTGTTTCAGGATATCATAATCATAAACAGTCTCCTCAAAGATCTCCTTGTCCGGAAGGAAATAAACCTTCGTACCGGAAAGCCCCGGATCACAGTCACCTACCACCTTCAGCGGGTACATAGTCTTGCCACGCTCATATCTCTGTTTGTATTCCTTACCCTCTCGGTAGATGGTAACCTCCAGCCATTCGGAAAGTGCATTTACAACAGATGCACCAACACCGTGAAGACCACCGGAAACCTTATATCCTCCACCGCCGAACTTACCGCCTGCGTGAAGAATGGTAAATACAACCTCAACTGCCGGAATACCTGCCTTATGATTGATACCAACCGGAATACCACGACCATTATCTGTAACTGTAATGGAATTATCCGGATTGATATCTACATGGATCTCCGTACAAAAACCAGCCAGTGCTTCATCGACTGCGTTATCCACGATCTCATATACGAGATGATGAAGTCCACGGCTGGAGGTACTTCCGATATACATTCCAGGCCTCTTACGTACGGCTTCCAGTCCTTCCAGGATCTGGATCTGATCCGCGCCGTATTCTGTATTCTCTGCGCCCATGTCATTCCTCCTGTTCTTGTCGTCCGGACGTGTTTGAAAATTCATTTCTGCAGAACCATAGCAGCTTCAGAAATCATTACATCAAATCCTGAACAAGATAAACTGATCTTTTAATTTCAGGAAATACTGTATTTTCATTTTGCAGAAAGCAATTCTCAAACCCGCTCCGGAAGTGTCATTTATACCTGTAAAATAAATATTTTTTACATACGAATACAGAGTTTATTATAGCACAAAAAAGCCTGTATTTCCACGCAAAATCATAGGAAATACAGGCAAAAAAGTATCTTATTAAATGCAATTTCAAATTACATAGCACAATATGCGCTTAAAATATATGGAATATTCAGCTACTCCAGTAAAAGCCCAAATTCTTTTAACAATTTCTTCTGGTATTCCGGATCTGATGCCGATTTTATAATATCAGACGTCCTGCCCAGTTCAGCAAGGCAGAGGATCAAACTGTTAATACTATGTTCTCCCTGTTGCATTCCCTGCTGTATTCCCTGCTGCATCCCCTGTTGCATTCCCTGCTGCATTCCCTGCTGCATTCCATCCTTTATTCCATCCTGCATTCCAATTCCATACCCTTCATCATAGCCAGCCTGTAAACTTTTTCTTATCTTTTCCTCGATCTGATCCTGTATGATCCGATTTAATGCTTCACACATACAATCCGCCTCCCTGAATTTTTCTTCATTAGCCCTTACGATCATCTGCATAACTGATTCGTACAAAGGATTTTTCTGCTTTTCTCTGTATTCATTGAGAAGTCGTTTCATATCTTCCTTATCTTTTATTCTATCAGTCAGACTTCTCAGCCACAGATTTTTCTTCTTCGACAACTGCTCTGTTACAATGACCTGGATTGGGATCTTAGATCCTGTTACGTAATAAATTCCTTCTTCCATCTTTTTTACCCGGCATTTCCAAAACTCCCTCAAATGACGGAGCATCTTCCGGGGATATGCCCTGCTTACCAAAGAGATCGTAATCTCCTCAATTGGGATTTCATCCTCAGTTACCGTATCCGCTTTATAAAAAAATGCATATCCACACACCTTATAAAAATCATTGATGCTTATATAATCCGTCGGACTCTTATACTCAATGATATTATATTTTCGGAAGATCCTTCCTATGTTTTTATTAATGGGGATATCTGATTTCTTTTTGATCACAAGCGCATCGATCTCCATTGGTTTCGTCCCAAGCTGATGCTCATTCTCAAAAATCAGATTCTCCCTTTCTGCCTCCAGTTCTATCTGGATATCAGCAAAAAATGCAGGATGCCACTGCCGCAGGTTAGAGCTGTTTGTTCTGTTTTTATTTACGATCATACACGACTCCTCTATTTTGATCTCAAGGAGCCTCATCTGAAAACTCCTGCTGAAAAATGGAAAAAAGCATGAATTTTCTGAGATGACAGGCAATCTGCCTGATATATGAAATGTAATAGAAAAATAAGATTATTTTTAGAAAATATGCTTTTACAGCATTTCCATAGAATCCCGGAACTGCTTTTTATTTTTGATAAGATCAGCTTACCACAATATGGTCTATACTGCAAGCAAATCATTTCGACAAAATCCGCACAGTACTTTTTATTACCACAATAAAAAAAGCCACATACGTTCCCAAAAATCCTTGGTCACAGTATGCAGCTTATTCAATCATCCACGATCACGTTACCTACGATCCGTACCACAATTACACCTGATCATTCAGCAGAACCTTCTCCATCCAGAAGCGCCTTATAAATATCCCGCTTGGAAATACCACGATCCTTGGCAGCAAGCTTCATGGCATCCTTCCTGGAATTCCCCTGCTGCTCATACATCGCCACATGCTCCGCAATGGAAATCTCCTCCCAGGAAGCACGCTTCTCCGCCTCCATCTCACTGCGGCTCCTGCCTTCGATCACAAGAACACACTCACCCAGCGGCTTCTCATCTTTATAAAAATCCATCAGATCATCGATCGTAGTCCGGAATGCCGTCTCATGCTTCTTGGTCAGCTCTCTGCAAAGAGTCATCCGGCGGTTGCCAAGCGCCTCTCTGAGCTCACCAAGAGTCCGTACAAGCCTGTGAGGTGCCTCATACAGGATAATAGTCCTGGTTTCACAGGAAAGCTCCTCCAGGATCGTTTTTCGTTCTTTCTTATCCGCCGGAAGAAAAGCCTCGAAAGCAAAACGCCTGGTATGCAGGCCTGACAAAGTCAGAGCAGTGATACAGGCAGCAGGACCCGGAAGTGAAGTCACTTCAATTCCGGCTTCATAGCACATGGCGGCAAGCTCCTCCCCGGGATCTGAGATACCCGGAGTACCTGCATCTGTGATCAACGCAATGTTTGTACCCGCCAGCAGCTTTTCCACGAGGACATGGCCCTTATCGATCTTATTGTATTCGTGGTAGCTGGTCATGGGGGTTTTTATATCAAAATGATTCAGCAGTTTTATGCTGTTGCGGGTATCTTCCGCGGCGATTAAGTCCACTTCCCGAAGGGTTCTTAGTACTCGAAGGGTGATGTCTTCGAGGTTTCCTATGGGGGTGGCACATAAGTATAGTTTTCCGTTTTGTTTCATAATTTGCCTCTTTTCTCGCTTGACCGCGGGGAGTTGTTTTCCACTTGGCCGTGGGGGTTTCCGCTTGACCGCGGGGATTTGTTTAAGTTTGGAAGCTTTGAAAACCGCAAAGGGGCCGCAAAGCCGCGCCCCCTCTGCACACCCCTTGGGCTTTTTTTTAGTAGTGCAAGGGATTCGTTGTTCTTATTTGTTGACTTGTGTCTGTATGCTTCGGTATTCAGCGCGCTACGCTGTGCCGATGTTGTTTTATTTCCTCACTTTCTCCGTGATTCACTTCTGGCAAGGTGTCTGTATTCTTCGGTATTCAGCGCACTACGCTATGCCGATATTATTTTATTTCTTCACTTTCTCAGTGATTCACTTCTGGCAAGGTGTCTGTATTCTTCGATACTCAGCGCGCTGCTCTATGCCGATATTATTTCATTTCTTCACTTTCTCCGTGATTCACTTCTGGCAAGGTCTCTGTATTCTTCGATACTCAGCGCGCTACTCTATGCCGATATTATTTCATTTCTTCACTTTCTCTATGATTCACTTCCGGCAAGGTGTCTGTATTCTTCGATACTCAGCGCACTACGCGCTGCGATCTCTCGCTTTGAATCTCAGGTGAGGGGAGGCAGGCTGCTGGTGGTGACGTTAGCGGAGCCCCCGTCAGCGAGGTGAGGATAGCTGCTGCCACCGAGCGCACTGTTTGAGCGAAGCGAGTTTGCGCGAATGGCAGCAAACCGGCGCCGCAGCCGAGCAGGGGGCGCAGCGTGTCACCACCAGCAGCCTGCCTCCCCTCGCCGTCCCTTCACCAACCGAAGTACCACAGCCACCCAATCTCTCACAACCAACCAAACAACCAACCAAACAACCAACCAGGCAGCCACCCTAAGCCACAACATCACAACATTCACACCATCCGATACAACTCCAAAACATCCTCCGTATAAACCCCCGGCCGCTCATAAACCACCAGCGGCCGCTCAACCCGAATCCTGGAATTCCCGCCCTTACAAGCCTCGATCAACACCATATTCGGCTCCTTATCAATAAAAGGATACACCAGCTGCATCCTCTTAGGCTCCAGCTTATACTTCGTCAAAGTCGCCATCAGCTCCACAAGCCGGAACGGCCTGTGCACCAGAAAAAACCGCCCCCTATCCTTCAGGACCCGGGCAGCCTGACAAGCCACATCATCAAACGAACACAAAATCTCATGCCTCGCGATCGCCTTCGGAAGATGCGGATTCGTCAACCCATGCTGCCCGATCATATACGGCGGATTACACGTCACCACATCAAAAGAAGCCGCCCCAAAAATCCCGGCAGCCTCCCTGATATCACCCTCAACGATCCGAACCCTGTCCTCAAGACCATTATACCTCACACTACGGTCAGCCATCTCCGCACACTCATGCTGGATCTCCAGCCCCGTGAAATGCTCCCCATCCGTACGATCAGAAAGCAAGATCGGAATGATCCCCGTACCGGTCCCCATATCCAGCGCAACCTCACCCCTCTTCACCCGGGCAAAACCAGACAACAGAACCGCATCCATCCCAAAGCAAAACTTCTTCGGATCCTGGATCACAAACAACCCATTCTGAAGATCATCCACACGCTCACCGCAATAAACCAGATCACTTCTCATTCGGCTTCGAATCTCCCTTTTTAACCTCTTTCTCCTCATGGTCAGCAGAACCGGCACCACCCTTACCCTTTTTTCTCTTAGGGCGGAACCTCAGATCACGGACCGGAAACTCCTGGATCTCCTTCTCGTCATTCACCTCAACCACGATCTTAACCATCTGCCGGAGAACATTCACACTCTGGACCGTACCTGAAACACCCTGCGGCGTCGTCACAATATCACCGATACCCGGAAGATTCCGGTTCAGCTCCTCATAAGTCTCCTGCTCATTCTTCAGACAGCACATCAGACGACCACAAACACCTGAAATCTTCGTCTGGTTCAGAGAAAGATTCTGCTCCTTCGCCATCTTGATGGAAACCGGCGCAAACTCCGAAAGATACGTATGACAGCAAAGCGTCCTTCCACAGATACCAATACCGCCAAGGATCTTCGTCTCATCACGGACACCGATCTGACGAAGCTCGATCCTGGTCTTAAACACAGACGCCAGATCCTTAACCAGCTGCCGGAAATCAATACGGCCATCCGCTGTAAAATAAAACAGCACCTTGTTATTATCAAAGGTATACTCCGCATCGATCAACTTCATCTCAAGCCCATGCTCACGGATCTTCTTCTTGCAGATCTTAAAAGCCTCTTTCTCCTTCTGACGGTTCTCAGCCTCATGGTCCTCGTCCTCCTTCGTTGCAACACGGAGAACCTCCTTCAGCGGATGGACCACCTCGTCCTCCTTCACGCTGCGCGGCTCCAGGACAACACGGCCATACTCCACACCACGGGCAGTCTCCACGATCACATGATCGCCGACCTTCACCTTATAATTCTTAGGATTAAAATAATAAATCTTACCAACGTTACGAAATCTGACTCCAACTACCTTTTCCATTCTATTTCTCCCTAATTGTCAGGAACAGGAGCTCCAGGGCAAGTTCGAGATTAACATTGGCACGGAGACGCACCTTCGTCTTCTCCAGTGCCTCAAGGATTTTTTCGATATTCTCATAAGAACGCTCGCTGGCCTGCTCTCTGATAAAATTAATCTCCTGTTTAAAAACCAGGTTGTCAATTTCCCTTGTTGCCTTAAACATCAGAACATCGCGGAACCAGAACTGGAAAATATCCAGATAATCATTGATATTATTCTTATCAGCAGTCAAAGTCTTGATTGCCTCTGTCAGCTCATAAACCTCCATGGAATTGGCATATTTCAAAATCTTCAGGGCATTGGCAGTCATATCCGCAAACTCCTGAGAAGTCGCAGCCTCCTTCGCCTTGCCGATACTGCCCTGCGCATAAGACGCATCGATCTCAGCCTGATAATCCGGCACCTGAAGATGCTCCATCAGATATTCCTTCACAAGACTGTCATCCACCACCTTCAGATCCAGACGCACACATCTGGAACGGATCGTAGGAAGAAGACTGTCGATATTGCTTGTCAGCAGCATGATCACCGCATATTCCGGCGGTTCCTCGATAGTTTTCAAAATGGCATTCTGCGCCTGCACCGTCATCATCTCCGCATCTGGAATGATATAGATCTTATACGGACTGCAGTACGGCTTGATATCCACATCACGCACAACCTGGTCACGCACCTCGTCAATGCTGATGCTTCCAGGCTTCTCATGAGTTACTGTAATGATATCCGGATGATTCTTGCCGATCACCTTCTTACAGGAATCACAAGTCATACACGGTTCAGACTCTCCCGATTCACACTGCAGCGCTGCCGCAAAAGTCCCCGCAAGAAGCTTCTTGCCGGATCCCGGTTCCCCTGTAAAAATATAAGAATGGGATACCTTTCCTGTCTCTATTGCATTCTTCAAATGCCTGATTATATCGTCATGGCCGATGATGTCATGAAATCCTGCCATAAGAATCACCTCTTTCTGCCTTTTGTGCCCTCCGTTATACCCGGCGGACATCTTTCAACTAATTATAACATAATCTTCTGTATAAAAAAAACTATTTTTCCTTATTGTACAGATTTTATATAATTTACGATCTCCTTCACACATTCATCCAGATTATGATTCTCAAAACGCTTCCATATACCTGCTTTAAGAATATTTTCCTCGGAAAAATCATTCTGATCTGCCAGAAAACGCCTGCACATCTCCTCGTACTTCGGCACCTCCTGGGTCTTCTCCCTGGCAAGCGCACGCTCCAGACGTTCTCCGTCTTCCACCTCTATATAAACCGGCCACATCACTTCATTGCCGTAATACTCCCGGAGCCTCACAAAAGACTCCAGTGTACCGATCCCCAGATAGCTGTCATTTCCCACAGACACCTGCCCGTCATCCGCAGTAAAATATGTCCACGGCCCGTAAACCGTCTGATAAGTACGCGCCTCGATCAGCTTCCCGTTTCTTCGGAACTCCTTCAGTTTATTCTCATCCGCAAAAAAATATTCTCTTCCATTCATCTCTCCATCCCGGATCGGACGGGTAGTATAGATCACAAGCCGCTTAAGCCCCAGCTCCTGATCCTTCTCCAGCTGTCTGTAAATACTGTCCTTACCGGAAGAGCTTTTTCCCATAATGTAAAAAATCTTTCCCATATGTCTCCTCTGTTACATCTCATTTCTCACAACACACACCGTCTCACTGGTCTGGTCGCTCAGGCCCTGGACCTCAAAGCCCTGTTCCAGGTATCTTCTCACATTTTTTACGAAATGTCCAGAAATCTGTTCCCCCGGAACGATCAGCGGGATCCCCGGCGGATAAAGATACGCAAACTCTCCGGACGTCCGTCCGATACACTCATCCAGAGGACACCGCTCACTCTCCGCATCCATAGCCTGGGAGATCCGCATGATCTGCTTCATTTTTCCGTTTTTCAAAGGCTCCTTCTCCACAGCCTCTTCTCTATATTTTAACGATTCACGGCGGTCGATCTCTTCAATAGCATCACAAAGCCGCTCAAAACCCTCCGCCGTATCACCCACAGCTGCCAGCGCCAGCACATAATTCTCCGCCTCCATCTCCATTTCCAGATGAAACTCCCTCCGGAGGATCTGATGCAGCTCCCGGCCGTTCAGCGAACTATCCACAGTAGAAAGCAATATCTTGGATCTGTCAAAATCAAAAACTCTCTGGCACTCACAGGCCTGCGGCGTTACCAGCCGGATATACTTACACTCGGAAAGACGCCTGCGTGCTTTTTCCAGATTCTCCGTAAACACACGGAACATCTCATCCCCCTCACGCTCCAGCTTATCCATGCACGCATCAATGCTGCTCATAAGAATATAAGAAGGACTGCTGCTCTGATAGATTCCCAGAAAACGCTTCAGTTTTTCCCGGCTCACACGATCACTGCACAGGTGGATCACCCCCGTCTGGGTCAGACAGGGCAGCGTCTTATGCACACTGTTGATCACCACATCCGCACCAAGCTGCGCCGCAGACACCGGAAAATAATCCGAAAACCGAAAATGCGCCCCGTGAGCCTCATCCACGATCAGCGGCACACCATAGTGATGCGCGATCTCCGCGATCCTAGCCACATCCGACACGATCCCGTCATAAGTCGGTGAAGTGATCAGCACCGCCTGGATCTCCGGATTTTCCGCCAGATACATTTCCACACGGCCGGGTGAAATCCCTCCGTTTATCCCCAATTTCGGATCCTCTTGTGGATAAATATACGTGGCACTCAGCTCCCGCAGATAAATCGCATGGTAAACCGCCTTATGGCAGTTCCTTGCCACCAGGATCTGTCCCCCCTTATCCACAGCCGCAGACACCGCCGCCAGGATCGCCCCGGAGCTTCCATTAATACTGTAAAAACTCTCCGGCACACCATAAAGCCGTGCAACATCCTCCTGCGCCCTTTTCAAAATATCCTCAGCATGATGCAGGTTATCAAACCCGTCAATCTCCGTAATATCCATCTCCACCGGAAAATCCCCCTCCACAGCCAGCGGATTCCTCTTATGCCCCGGCATATGAAACGGATAAAAATCACTCTTACCGTACGCTTCCAATTTCTTGTATAATCTGTCTTCCATAGTTCGTCCTTTCAAAAAATCCACCTCTGTTACTTTCCCCATATCAATATCATAGTTAGTTTCATTATACCTGAAACGAATTTTTCTGTCACTGACGATTATCCATATTTCAGATTTTTGCATCTAAGTCGGATGTATACCGTGGTAAATTTTCGCAGTAAACAGGTTGACAAAATATCATCTCGCACATATAATAATTTCAGAATCAAAAAACACTTTGTGTTTTTGTAAGGACGGCGTTGCGACGGCGTTCTATTTTTTTGCCAAAAAACAAGGAGGGGCTATCACCAGACGATATTCCCCTCCATTTTTATCACATCTCAGCAAAATCGATCCTCAGCTCCTCATAGATTCCCACCTTGATCGAATCCTGAAATGTATACTGCTCCGTATCCTCATTTTCAAAATCATACACCATTACCAGCTTCTTCACAGGATCCACGATCCAGTACTCTCTCACACCGGCAGTCCTGTATTTAAACAGCTTGGTATAATAATCCATACGCCTGCTCGCCGGAGAAACGATCTCGATGATCCAGTCCGGAGCCCCCTTACATCCCCTGTCATCCAGCTTATCCGGATCACAGATAACAGAAACATCCGGTTCCACATAAGTATTCGTCTTCTCATCCAGATACACCGCAAACGGTGCGGCAAACACCTCACATTTGCCCTTGTTAGAATCTATATAGTTACCTATCTTTCTGGACAAAATACTTGAAATCCTCTGATGCATCGTATTCGGCGGCGCCATATAATAAATATGTCCATCGATCAGTTCCGCTCTTTCACCCTCCGGCAAAGCATAAATATCCTCTATCGTATAAATTCTTTCCCTCAACAGCGGCATATCTCCACTCCTCTCAAAAGCACCCGGCAGATCATACACCATCATTCCGATCTGCACTCATACACCTGCAGCAGCTCCATCCGAAGCCTTCCCCACAGACTCACACCTTAAACCGGTACCCCACACCCCAGATCGTCTCAATATACTGAGGCTTGGCCGTATTAAACTCGATCTTTTCACGGATCTTCTTGATATGCACCGTAACCGTAGCGATATCACCCACAGACTCCATATCCCAGATCTCCCGGAAAAGCTCCTCCTTTGTAAAAACCCTGTTCGGATTCTCAGCCAGAAAAGTCAAAAGATCAAACTCCTTGGTAGTAAACGTCGTCTCCTCACCATTGACCCACACACGCCTGGCCGTCTTATCGATCTTAATACCACGGATCTCGATCACATCATTCTTACGCACATTGGAACCAACCAGCCGGTTATAACGCTCCATATGCGCCTTCACACGTGCAACCAGCTCACTTGGGCTGAACGGCTTGGTCATATAATCATCCGCACCAAGACCCAGTCCGCGGATCTTATCGATATCATCCTTCTTGGCAGAAACCATAATGATCGGCGTATTCTTCTCCTCACGGACCTGCCTGCAGATATCAAAGCCATCCACCTCCGGAAGCATCAGATCCAGGATGATCAGATCAAACTCCTCCTTCATGGCACGTACAAGCCCCGTATCACCACGGTTCTCGATCTCCACCTCAAAACCCGAAAGCTCCAGATAATCCTTCTCCAGATCCGCGATCGCTTCCTCATCCTCTATGATCAAAATCCTACTCATTCATCGGTACCTCCTGATATTTTCTGAGAACAAAATACATGATCGTTCCGATCCCCAGCCGGCTTGTGGCCCAGACCTTTCCACCATGATCCTCCATGATCTTCTTTACGATGGAAAGTCCGATACCGCTTCCTCCCTTGGAAGAATTCCTGGAAACATCGGTACGGTAAAAACGGTCAAAAATATACGGCAGATCCTTGGCGGCAATCCCCTTGCCGTTATCCTCGATCTCCACCTGGATAAAATCACCCACATCCTTCACCCGAAGCTGGATGATCCCCCTTGGCTTCTCCATATACTTAATGGCATTACTCACAATATTATGGATCACACGGCGGATCTGCTCACCATCCGCAATAACCTGCACACCCTTCTCCACATAATTGGCATACACAAGCTCGATTCCCCTGGTCTCCATCTCAAGCCCAAGCTCCTCCGCACAATCCGAAAAATAATCCTCCACATTCAGCTTGCTGAACGTATACGGAATACGGTTGGTATCGATCTTGGAATAAAAGGTCAGCTCATTGATCAGGTGATCCATCTCATTGGTCTTATTATAAATGGTACGCACATACCGGTCCATCTTCTCCGGCGTATCCGCCACACCATCCATAATGCCTTCCACATAGCCCTTCACTGCAGTAATCGGAGTCTTCAGGTCATGGGAAATATTACTGATCAGTTCTTTGTTCTCTTTATCCATCAGGATCTTCTCTTCCGTGGACTCCTTCAGACGCTTACGCATCTCCTCAAAATCCTGGCAAAGCTGGGAAAATTCATCATTCCCCTCAACCTCCAGCACAAAATCCAGATTCCCCTCCTTGATGTTCTTGGTAGCCTTCTTAAGCTTCACCAGCGGAACCGCAATACTCCTGTAGATCCACAGCCCCACTGACAAAGCAGTAAAAACAAGGATGATCGTTGCGGTCAGGATCATATCCTTGGCCATCAGCTTCACCTGGTTACTGGAAGACTGCGCCAGAGAAATATCATAGACCATCTGGCTGGAGTCCGAAGCCTGGCTGCTGCTCTCCTGCACATGCCTCGCCTGCGTCTGGCTGAACCCGTACAGACTTGCGGAAAAAAGAAGCAACGGCAGCAAGATGATCGCAACGAAGCCCACAATAATACGTGTTTTTAACTTCATCTGTATCTCCGTCCTTTATAAATTCACACATTCACATACACGTATTATAACATAAACTATATTCCCTATCTCTAAATTTTCTATAAAAAAGCCCCCGGTACTGATACTACCGGGGGGCTTCACTCTTTATTCTTCTGAAACGATTATTCGTAGCTGTTGCAAAGATACTTCTTCAGAGTCTCAACCTTGTCCAGATGCTCCCATGGAAGATCAACATCTGTACGGCCGAAATGACCATAAGCAGCAGTCTGCTTGTAGATCGGACGACGAAGGTCAAGCATCTTGATGATACCAGCCGGACGAAGATCAAAATTCTCACGAACGATCTCAACAAGCTTGGGCTCAGAAAGCTTACCTGTTCCGAAGGTATTCACACTGACAGAAGTCGGATGCGCAACACCGATCGCATAGGAAAGCTGGATCTCACACTTGTCAGCAAGACCGGCTGCAACAATGTTCTTTGCAACATAACGTGCAGCATAAGCAGCAGAACGGTCAACCTTTGTGCAATCCTTACCGGAAAAAGCACCGCCGCCGTGACGTCCTGTTCCGCCGTAGGTATCAACGATGATCTTACGACCTGTCAGACCACTGTCACCGTGAGGTCCGCCAATAACAAAACGACCTGTCGGATTGATGAAATACTTCGTATCCGCATCAACCATATCAGCCGGAATGATCGCATCAAAAACATACTTCTTAATATCCTCATGGATCTGCTCCTGAGTTACATCCGGATCATGCTGTGTAGAGCATACAACAGCATCGATTCTCTTCGGCTTGCCGGCCTCATCATACTCTACAGTAACCTGAGTCTTTCCATCCGGTCTTAAATATTTCAGAGTGCCGTCCTTACGAACCTTTGTCAGCTGCTGAGCAAGCTTGTGAGCCATGTTGATGGCATATGGCATATACTCCTCAGTCTCATTGGAAGCATAACCAAACTGAAGACCCTGGTCACCGGCACCGATGGAATCCAGCTCGTCCTCATTCATATCATCCTCTTTCTGCTCAAGAGCCTTGTCAACACCCATAGCGATATCTGTGGACTGCTTGTCAAGTGATGTGATAACCGCACAGGTATCTGCGTCAAAGCCATAATCCGCATTGTCATATCCGATCTCACGGATCGTATCACGAACGATCTTCTGGATATCAACATTAGCCTTGGTTGTGATCTCACCCATAACAAGTACAAGACCTGTTGTAGTAGCAGTCTCGCAAGCAACACGGCTCATCGGATCCTGTGCCATCATAGCATCAAGGATCGCATCGGAAATAGAGTCGCAGACCTTGTCAGGATGACCCTCAGTTACAGATTCAGATGTAAATAAAATTTTCTCCATGATCTTCTCCTTTTGTAATAAAACAATGGTTATATACATAAAAAACAGCCCGTACAATCCGGACTGTTTAAATTCTGTAAACAATCCTCTTATTGTTCGATTGCTCGCTCAGGTTGGCACCTTCCTGGGTTATCCGGGGTTGCCGTGGCTTCACAGATCCTTTGTATCTCCACCACTCTGAATAAAAGGCTATCTTTTATGAAATTTGCTGCAACACATACAATATACTTATCATACCAAAATGTCAAGAGCAATTTTCGAGAAAAAATATCACCCGCTGCTTTTTCATCCCCAATACGTAAATATTTCAAAAAAGAACCGGGCGTCCACATCGCCCGGTTCTTCCATCGATCATCCTTCAGAACGATCCGTTATTTATTTTTTCTTCTTTCTCTTAACTCCATAAGCTGCACCACCGCCAACAATGATCGCTGCTGCAAGGATTCCAACCCATACGCCGATCGGTGTATCATCGCCGGTCTTTACAGAACGTCTTGCTGTACCGCTGGTATCGTTCGGAGCAGTTCCGCCCGCTGTGCCGTTATTCGGGATCGGAGTGATCCGATCATTTCCACCATGATTTCCACCAGGTGTAACAGTCGGAATCGGTGTCGGCTCGGAAGAAAGACTGTTGGTGATCTCCTTTGTTACAGTATATCGGTTATCATTATTCAGTGTAACCTCACCCTGACCGGTAACTGTATACTTAAAGGTATCATCATCAACCGGATTTCCATCCTTATCCGTCTCCAGAACAGTATAAGTAACACTGTTGATCTCCTGATCCTTTGGAAGATCCAACATTACCTGAACACTATCATTCTGTTTCAGAGTCACTACCTTCTCAAGCGTCAGCTCACCGTTACTCTCAGTGGAGAACACACCTGCATAGAACGTATCATCCACAGTAGAAGCAACACCATCGATCATCACATTCTTCTTAATGTTGATAAATCCGTTACGGCTGAATATATCGGAAATCTTTGTATAATAGTTATTTACATAAGCCACTGCCTCAGCAGCACCACTATCTCCACCGATCACAACCTGATTGGACTTCTCTTCACTCTCGCCATTCAGCTTCGTTACATTGTAGTAGTAAAGATTCTCCTCATCCACCTCGATCTTCGTATTCTGCTGAAGAAGATTTCCATCCTCATCCAGCTCAAATACATAATAGGTGCCATCCGGAACATCCGTCCATGTAGCTGTACCACTGGAAGCATTCTGGATATGGATATCCTTTAAATAATCATCACGGAACGGGATCGTACCTTCCTGATCCGAAAAAACGCCAACCTTATAAGTTACATCCTCTTTCGTTTCCAGAGGAATCACATTGTCATTCTCATCAACATTATAGATTCTCTTCGTAACCTGGATCTGTGTATGCTGTTTCGTTGAAGTCTTCGGATATGCCTGCACATCATACATCCAGCCCTGCTCCTGATCTGCAAAAGGAACGGAGATCAGCATCGGTGAAACCATAACACTGCTGTTCGCATCTGTCTGCACCACCAGATACATGCCCTCAGCCAGATCGGTAACAGTAATATTACCCTCTGCATCAGAGGTTCTGGACAGACCCCACACATCCACGCTTCCGCTGCTGATCATATCTGCCAGCTGCCCTGCTGCTTCATACCAGCCGTCAGCCGTCGTGATGGAATCAAAATCGATTGCAGCGGCAGCCAGTGCCTCATCCAGCACGAAATGCACATTGCCATCAAAATTCACACTGCCAACCCTGTAGATCGTCAGCCCTACACCCGGCAGCGGAGTCTGATTTCCTTCCTCATCCGCCTGCTGAACTGTCAACGTCAGATTACCCATTGTTCCAGCTACATAATCCCCGGCGAAAACCGGCTGCAAAACACTCGTGACCAGCATAGCCGTCAGCATCAGAACAGCCAGAAGGCTCCGGAATATTTTTCCTTGCTTTCTTCTATTTTTCATCGCTCTCTGCCTCCTCTTTCCTTTCTGAAAGCTGTTTCATTCTGCGTTTTTTATCCTTGCGGCGGACAATCAGGTAAATCAGCAGAATCAGAATAACAAGCGCTGCCGCACCGCCGGCAAGAACCCTCTTCGGATCCACAACCGCAAGCTTCTGCGGAATCGTTTCGTCATTCTTAGTAACTTCTTCCTCCACATACTTCGTCCGAATACCACGAACAAGAAGTCTGTGAGTATTCACCGCATAAGGCGTACACGTAACCAGTGTCACATGATCCTCACCCTCAACAATATCCAGGTCACTGGTCTCATCCGGAAGCACCGTCTTGATCTGATCCACCTTGTAGGCCAGATTCTTGCCAAGAATATGCAGGATAAAAATATCTCCCTTTTCCATCTGATCCAGATCTGTAAAAAGCTTTGCGTTAGGAAGACCTCGATGCGCCGCCAGAACCGCATGGGTGCTCTTGCCTCCGATAGGAAGACTGGTGCCCTCCACGTGGCCCACACCCTTTTCCAGCACGGTCTTGCTCAGTCCGTGATAGATAGCCAGCTTCGCTTTGATCTTCGGGATCTCGATACTCCCCATCAGACCATCACCGTTCGGATCCAGAACCCTGTCATAAGGATGACTCAGCTCATAAGTATCCTCTTCCTCAAAAGCATCTACAATGGCATTCACCGGATGCTCGGCATTATACTCCTTCGCCTCTTTCCACAGCCTGTCATAGTCATTGTCCGAAAGCTCCGTTACCGCTTCCTCGTACTTACTGACCAGTTGGGCGTTACGGTACTGGTTCCACATATCACTGATCGTAGGATAAAGGAACACCCCCGCCCCCGCCAGAAACACCAGGGCGATAAAAATGTTCAGGACAACATTACTCTTTTTCTTTTTTTTCTTTTTAGCCATAAATCATTTCCTGCGTCGTTTTTTGTTCTGAACAGAATTGATACCGGCAACTAGGATCACCGCGATCACAATTCCGATCACAACACAGAGAGCAAGCATCGGAAGCGTCGGATTGGTGATTCCGGTAACCTTCTTCTCTGTTTTCTGAACCGCCTTCGCAGCCTTCATCGGAACTCTGTGTCCCCTCACCAGAAGTCTGTGCGTATTCACCGCATAAGGCGTACACGTAACCAGCGTTACATAATCATCCCCATCCGTGATACCCAGAGACTCTGTCTGCTCCGGAAGAACGGTAAGAATCTGATCCACCTCGTAAGCAAGCGTTTTACCCAGCACATGCAGGTAAAAAACATCTCCCTCTTCCACAAGATTCAGATCTGTAAAAAGTTTCGCACTTGGAAGTCCTCTGTGTGCCGACAAAATACAATGGGTACTCTTGCCGCCAACCGGAAGACTGCTGCCGAACAAATGACCGGCACCCTTCTCCAGAGACTCATCTGTCGTGTAATGATAGATTGGAATGCTCACATCGATCACAGGAATCTCCACATACCCCATCATTCCATCACCATTCAGGTTCAGAAGAGACTCATATGTACTGTCCGTCTGGCCATCCCTCACGGAAAAGGCATCCGGCACACTTTCCTGCTTGATCTGTTCGTTATACTCCTGCGCTGCCTTCCACATGCTGTCAATCTTCTCCGAATTATCATCCGAAGAAACACTGCTGCTATAATTACTGATCAGCAGGCTGTCCCTGTACCGGTTCCAGGCATCACTGACCATTGGATACAGCAGTATGGACAACCCTATCAGAAACAGCAAACCAAGTCCAATATATTTTTTCTTCTTATTCTTTCTCATAGGTTTCTCCATACTGTTGTATTTACCACTCCCGGCCCCCGAAAGGGCCGGGCGGTAAAAGATTTACTACTTTGTTTTAATACTTGCTTTGTCGTTGCTTATAAATAATTTTTGAATTGAATCGATCCGGCAATCAAACGATTACTCCTCAGATCCTTTTCTGCGGCTGATGAAGAAAGCACCAGCTGCGCCAGCCATAACTACAACACCGATGATAGTGAAGAGGTATGTTCCCATGCCACCTGTGGATGGAAGGGATGAAAGTCTTGAATCTTTCAATTTACCACTAGTATTTTTAAATTCAGCTTTTGCTACATTTCCCTCAAAGGTAAGATTAATATCCGCACCAGCTTCATTAATTGAATAACCATTTGGTGCTTTTGTCTCTTTAAAGTGATACTTGCCTTTATCTAAACCTTTAACTGTTACCTCACCATTTGCATTTGTAACCACGGTTGTTCTACGGGAATCAGGATTATATGTGTAAACACCTGTTTTCTGATCATAATCAAACGTTAATGCCTCTCCTACAACTTCTTGGTTATCTTTTGTTGTTACTTCATGCACTGTAAATTCAGCATTTGCAAGTTTCGTTGTTTCCGACTTAGCATCAATCTTTGTTAATACAATAGTACCGGTGTAAAGCTTAACATTATCATTAGTACCACCATATGTTTCATCACTCTTGTGGCCCTTAGCAGTGTTCTCTACAGTTACGCTAGTAATCTTTGCATTATATTTAACAGTAACTAACACACCTGCATTGGGATTGTCTGCATTTGCAACTAAGCTGTCTAAATTAATCTCAAAGGAATGTTTGTCATTTTCAGTTGGAACAATAGTAGTCCCAACTGAAATAGCATTTTTCCCATCGCCTAATACAACTGTTCCAGCTACATTTCCGTCTTCACCTAACACATAGTCAGCACCTTTAATTTCATCTGTAATTCTAAATGTTCTACTTCCTGTATTGTTTGCGTCAATGTAAGGAACGTATGTTTTGATTGTATATTCAACTACATCACCAATTGCAACTGCATGATCCTCATCACCAACAGTTTTTTCAATATCCAGATGTGATCTTTTTGCCTCCACGCTTGTATTCTGAAGTGTTGGTACTTTTTCTTTATCATAAGCACCAAATCCTACATATGCTGTTGCTATTTTGTAAGTATATTTATCCTTTTTAGCATCGAATGCATACACACCTGCTACGCTTACATCCAGACTCTCTTTATTTTCTAATGTAGTCCACTGAGCAGCTTTATTAGATTTAATAGTACTTAAAGCTTTATCAATATCTGCATTGCTAATAGCAGTTGTGCCTTCTGGAATATTCAATTCGCGATTTGACGTTGCATCTGGATTAGCTTTAAGAATAAGCATCCATAATGTAGTCTGAGCATCTTTTTTTGTTGCTGCTTTAAATGCATTTTCAGCTACTTCATTACTAAATTTCCAACCTGTTGGCTGAGTCTGATCCGGTTCAATAATCTGCATATACTTTAATGAATCCGCATCTGCAAAATTTGTTAATGTGATAGTCGCACGATCATCTGCAAAAACCGCTGTGCACATAGACAGTACCATAACCGCTGCCACTAATAATGCACCAATCTTTTTAAATAAATTTTTCATAAGGTTTGCTCCTTTCTTTCTCTGCATTTTTCTTTTTCGCCCTTCATCGGCCATTTACAATTAATGTGTTACGATCTCTTTGCTTCTTCCTCCCTTCGTTTATTATTTATAAACAACAGGAGTGCAGTTGCAAGAATCGCTACACCACTGATTGTAAATCCATAGGTTCCCGGTCCACCGGATTCTGGTAAGGAATATACCTTAGTGTTTTCGATCTGGTAGACATTCTTATCACCACTCGTTATTGGTGTGATTACTGTTCCATTATTCTTAGTTACTGTAACTGTTCCATCCGTAGCAACTGTGATCTTCCATGGATTCTGCGGTAAAGAATAACCTGTAGCGGCTTTTGTTTCTATCAACAGATAGTTACCTGGAACCAGTTTTTCAAATCCAAATGCTCCATTCGCACCAGATTCCACATTATCTTTTACTACATCACCCTGCTTCCAGTCAGCATCTGCTTTACAAAGCTTAAACTCTGCACCGCTTATAGTAATTGTATTAACCTGCAGATCTTTTACCGCATCGATCTTTACGAAATTTACATCAGATACAATTTCTTTGTTGGTAAAATCAGCTTTTCCAACGCATCCTGGACCAGCATAAGATGCATAATCAACATTTTGGGCTTTCAGCTCTTTTGCCTCTAATGCATTTTTGCCCTTTCTGTCGGTACCAATTGTAAAAGTAACATCTTTAGTTGTCTCATTATTAACAGTTGTCTCATTATTAACAGCCTTACAATTCGTTGCTTCTGTGTCGTCATATACAGCTGTTTCCAATGTATAACCGCTGTTAGATACCTCTCTTACAACATATTCGCCTTTGGCCAAATTTGCAATTGTAATACTCTCGTTATTACTAAATTTCGCTACATTCTGACCTTTGTTTATCGTTGCTTTTATTGGTGTCGGTTCGGTTTTAAGTTTCGTTTCAACTTTCTCTCCGTTTTCACCTGTTGTTACTTTATAGATTTCAAATGTAAATTCAGCATCCTGCTGAGCTATCTCACCATCTGGAAGCTTCTTGGTAATCTTAATCTGTCCGGCGATTACATTTACTGTATAAGTACCGGTAACCGCTTCGATATCCTTATCAGCAACCTCTGTGCCACCATCACTTGTAGCAGGTTCTTTTACATTGTTAAGCGCATCCATGCCTTTTCTGGTGTCTTTGGAATACGGATAGTATGTTACCTCAAGCTCATACTTCTCTACTGCTTTTCCAACCGTTGAAGCTTCATGAACTCCCATGTTTCCGCCTGGATTATCGGATAACTTATACGTATAAGTGAAATATCCTACCGGCTCATTTGTCCCTGGATAAGTGTACTCATATTGATGAGAACCATCTTTATTTGTGTCAAGTGTGATCGTACCTTTTTCAGTTAATTCCTTCTTCTGATCACCCATCAGTGTCGGGAATGTCGGTGTTTTGGAATCGCCTTCACCTGTCACAGGATTCATACCTGTAATCGTAGTAGTCTTTCCATCCAGTTCTACAACTTTTAATGTTTTAGCAAGTTCATTTGCATATCCTGACGGATCAATGCTTTCTCCCTTGAAAACAGTTGTTTCATCATTGCCAATAGAAAGACTCAGTAATTTAACATTTACAGATGGCTGATCAAAAAATCTGGTAGACTCATTATCCAGATAAATACCGGAATCTGCGCCATTGGTCGGTACCATATTTCCGCCAATGAAATCATCCTTTGCTTTGATTTGGAAGCTTGCTTTCCAGCCCTGATCTTTCGCTTCTGTAGCTTCCTTGTTTCCAATCTTCGCTGCGCCGCCGGTCCAAGTAATTGTAGTTGAACCATTTGAATTTTTAATAATTGTTACTTTACCTAATTCTTCTTTTGTTTTACTATCTTTCCAAATGATTTCTGTCGAACCATCTTTGGTTTCAATAGTTCCTTTTCCAAGATGACAATTATTAGCCAACTGAGTTAAACCTGTTTCTGTGAGTTCAAATCGTGGATCAATAGTATCTACTATCTTCTGTGGCTGAATTGTAAACAGATCACCGATTTTTCCTGCAATAACGTCAAATGTATTTACAAGACCTGTAACATCACTTGTATCATATGCATACTTATTGGTGCCTTTAGCTTCAGTTGCTATATAATTGCTCAGAAAATCCGATCCTGTAGTAAGTAAATCATGCTTTGAAAGATGACCAAAATCTGGAGATTTATCAGAATGCCCTACTTTCCATTTAAATTTCTCCGTTTCGCTAAGTCCTACACCAACCGTATACAGAATCGCATTCGGTTTTATCTCTTTTGCATTATTAACTGCTTTATTTGCCGTCATACAATTCTTGTTGTTATATTTAGTCCAATATCCCGGCATACCATCTGTCATAAACACAACATATTTATTTGACTGATCCTTTACTTTTGCCAACTGATTCTTCGCAGCTTCCAATGCAGATCCCATTGGTGTTCCACCATCAAAATCCTTCTCCTTTTTAGCATCAATATTGTTTTTTAAAGCTGCTACTCCATTTTCATCCAAGCTCTGGAAGTCCAATGTCTCTATGGTGGGATTACTTCCTTCAGTACCGCTATACCAGATAATTGAAATTCGACTTTCTTTCGATTTCTTACTTAAAGTATCCACAAATGTCTCTGCTGCAGTTTTTAAAGCCTCATACTTTTTAGTTTGATCCGTCTTACTTATACTCTTCGTCATAGAATCACTGGCATCCAATACCATTACAACACTGGCACCCTTTGCTTCAACTCCGGATTCTCGTCCTGTCAACTCCGCGTTCAGATCAACCTGATAAGTTCTTTCGCCATAATTATCAACTTTAACTTTCTTGCTGCTTGTTAAATTTTTTATAGCTTCTTCTTTCTCAGTGTAGTTGACAATTTGGTTATTCGCAACCTCAGTTCTTTCATCCGCCTTATAAAGTTTAGCAGTTGCCTTATCTCCACTGACTGTTACTTCCACCTTATAAGCTTCTTTAGATGCTACATATCCATCAGGTGCTACTGCCTCTGTTAATGTATAAGTTCCCTCTTTCAGATTATTAAATGTAACATTACCTTTAGCATCGGATGTTGTAATCGGGTATGTTTCGCCTCCATTATCATTTACCAGTTTGAACTTCGCACCGGAAATACCATTGCCTTTAGAGTCAACCTTTGTAAGTGTAAGATCTGCAAGAGGAACATTTTCTACATTTACAAATCTTGCATCTGGAATTGTGAAATCCATCTTACAATTGGATTCATAAGCACCTCGTTCCATATAAAGTACGGTAATCCTATGGGTTTTATTTTTTTCTTCATCTGTTGATGCTCCTATTCCTTCCTTGAATCCAAGGTATTTCCATAAATCAGCAGAACTTTCAATTGACTTATGAATACCACCAACATCAATTACTACTTTTTTTCCATCCAGTAAAACCCATAAATCATCATCACCAGTAAATTTATAATTCAATGGCCCTACATAATCTCCAAGCTTGAATTCTATATCATATCTCATTCCGAAATAGTCTTGTCCTCTTTCTGTCCCATCATCTATAGGATCCTTTAAAGGATAGAAGTAAGAACCATTATCATTACATTTAAAGTAACCACCTCCTGGCTGCTTTACTCCGGTCAGTTTGTAATTATTTCCTGTCTTGCTAAACAACAGCTTGTAGCTTGTATATTTTTCTTTACCTTCATCTTCACCTAAGTTATCATCTGTAAAAAATCCGGGTTGATCAACTTTCCATACAACTTCCTTATAGTCATTAGATAGCCCTGTTACTAAACCGGTCGTAACCCTATTATCATTTTCAACATAGATATTGGCATTTTTACCATTATCTCCGTATGCATTATAATCTCCTAAACCGGTCTGTTTTTGAGTTCCCATAATCATCATGTTACTTTTATCACGCTTTTGATAATGTGAAAGATCATTAATGCCCTTATTATTATTATTTTTAGGCTTTACCTGATAATCATAAAAAACCACATCTCCACTTTCTTCAGTTGATGGCTTTGGAATATAATAAATTTTTACAACTGTATCACTTGCAACTTGTACTTCATGGATATCATGTACTGGAGTTTCTTCTCCATTATCTTTTACAACTACAACCTTGTCTATATTATAATTCTCTGTTGCTCTGTAATCAGGAATCTTTCCTCCAACTTCTATATGGCGTACTGTATCCGCATAAATTTTAATATTATTGCAATAATGCTGTAATGTAACCTTAACTTTTCTACTAGGACTGTTATTTACAATTACATAAGTAGAAAAATGCGTCGTCTCGAACTCAACATCACCATTCTTGGCAACGCTGCCATCCATATTTTCAACGTTATCATTCTCGTCTACGTGATATACATCTGCATCCTTGATCTTCTTCTCATCATTCAGAGATACAGATACCTTCACTGTAGCACCTGGCTGAACCTCTTCGCCGTCCACCAGGAATTTGATATCGTAGGCGTGGATTTTCTCGATGGCTTTCTTTTCTTTAATCGCTTCTTCGGTGATCTGGTCTTCGGCTTCCTGGCTGAGCTCTACCGGTGTTACGGAAAGCTCTGCATTGTCCGGAAGGTCTGCCGGATCGGTAAGGGTGACTTTTACATTGACTTCGTCACTCGTGTAATCATATCTGGTGATCTCAGGCTGAATTTCTTCTTCCTGCACATCCTCGACTTCTTCTGCCTCATCACTGCTGTCAACAACCTGTGCCATATCACTTCTTATGTAAGCCTCGGTTCCTTCCCAGGAAACCTTGTACCAGGTTGCTCCGTCCTCTGCTGTTACGGTATCCAGAAGTGTGAGCTGTGTTCCTGCGTTTACAGTTGCCAGAACCTCTGCCTCGACAGATGGACTGATACGAAGATTCGTATCGTCTCCCAGAACCTCGATCAGGCTTGTCTCACCATTCTCATCTGCTGCCGGAACATCCTCCGGGCTCTCAATATCCTCTGCCGGTTCTTCCACCACATCCGGATCCTCTGTCGGCGCTTCGGTAGGTTCAGCATCCGGATTCTCCGCCGGAGCCTCAGAAGGCTCTGCCTCAGGAGTTACCTCCGGATTCTCTGCTGCCGGTGTCTCAGCTGCATCCTGCTCAGGCTCGTCCGAAATATCCACTCCGTCCGTAAGCTCCTCTGATGCGATAGACACCTCGTCCCCATTACCGGAAACAGCTTCCGCCTCGACATCTGCTGTCTCAGGAGAATCCCACATAACGGCAAAAACAGCTGCGTTGCCAGTCTCAACCTGAAGTGTCTGGATCTGTTTGCCCTCGTTGACATTCAGAACCTTCAGATCCTCGTTGGCCTGTAAGGTGTTAACATCAGTATCACCGGTACTGCTGTTATAATGAAGCTTCTCAACGGTTACACTCGTGCTGGCTGCATCGGTAAGCTCCGGTGCTGCCGGTGTCTTGTACTCAAAAGTTACTCTGACTCTGCCATTCGGCTCGACTCTGTTTCCGTCGCCATCAGCAAAATACACATCATACGCAAAAAAACCTCTCAGGCTGCTGCCCTTGTCTGTAGCTGCTGCTGAAAGCTTCTGAGAAACTGTATCATAAGATACGGATGAATTCTCGTTTACGCTGTCAGCCTTCAATGCTGTATTCTGCGGAAGAGCTCCGTCCTCCAGTGCCTCTGCTGTTACTTTAACAGAATCATTTTCATATGTAAGCGTCGATTGCTGCGCCTGTTCCGTTTTCTCCTGGTCAGCGCTGCTTACATCCGGTGTCGATTCTTCGGCCGCTGGTTCAGATGTAAATTCGCCATCTGTAAATATATCCTCCGTTCCATCTCCGAACGCCTCACTCGCGGAGATCGTATATGCACTCGGCATACAGGATACCATCAACGCCAAAGCCACCATAAATGCCAGGAGTTTTCTGATCTTATTATTCCTTAATTTTTTCATACCTTTCCCGCTTTCCTGTGTGTGCATTAACGTGTACTGTATTTCTTATTACTTTACTTCTGTTTATATTCCTTTCTCTTAAAAAAGCTTCATGTTTTTAGCCGGTGAGTAAACAGGTTACACCTTTACAATATTTTACCCTTATGTGATTGTAGTGTCAATATACCAGACATTTTTGGTAAGGATACTGACATTATCAGATGCTATCGAAAATCAGCCTTCAACTCCTCCTTCTTAACTTACTCGTTCACTGGTTCTTTTCGCCTGATTTTTCAATAAAATCTGACTATTCGTGGTATTTATTATACAACACTAATAGTTGTTTTGTAAGGCACTTTTTTTCATAAAAAAGTGCCTCTGTCACTATTTTAACATGAATTTCTTCAGCTCATCCCGCTTCTTGACATTCAGCTTGCAAAAGATATCCGTAAGGTAATGCTTGACAGTATTAATGGAAATCCCCAAATGCTCTCCTATCTCCTTATTGCTCCATCCCCCACTTGCCAGCATGGCAATAGAAAACTCCATCGTCGACAGCTCTCCCGTAACCTTTCTCCGGTTTTCCGGATTATGAAGCGCCATCCAGCCCCTGCTGAAAGAAATCACCCCTTTCGTGATACGCCTCCGGATCCCGATTCCGGATACAAGCCTCGACCAGCCCCCGCAAAAGCCCATGATGCTCAATAAAAGGCTCCAGAAACCCATCCATCTTCGCCAGCTCCCAGCTCCGGAGCATCTCCTCCTGCGCCTCCTGCTTATGCTTTCGGTTTATCGCACACACCGCCATCATACAGTGGATATACGTCATACTGATCGGATACGGCCTCTCCGCCATAAACAAAGCAGCCTTCCCCATCCCATAAGCACTCCATATCTCCCCGTTAAGATAAGTATGGTGCGCCATCACATACGTGGCAAAAAGCCTCAGCCCCTCAGGAAGCATCCTGCTGTACTCCCCAAAAGCAGGCATCCCATCCGTAGGCAGATGAAGCAAAACCGCCCCCACATACCCCGCCAGAAGACAGGACGCATAAACATCCTTAGGAACCTTCTTCTTCATAGCAATCTTCACACAGGACTGGATCCCCTCCATCCCCCGCTTAGCCGCCGTCACATTCCCCAGCGACAGATTAGAATACCCATACAAAATACACGCCGAAAGCTTCAGCTCAATAACCCTGCTGGACAGATACCCCCTCGTGATCTCACAACACTCCTCCGCCTGCCCCGTAAAATAAAAAAGCTCAGCCCGCGCAATATTCCTCAAATCCACATCCACAAACCCCTCAACAACCTCCCGAGCCCTCCCAGGCTCAAAAGACGAATTCAAAAGCGGCAAAACCACATAATCACACATACACTCCACTCCCCTCCAAAACCCAGGCAGCCCCCAAAAGACCACCCTCAAAACCAAACCAACAAACCTCCGAAGCCCTCACACAAGCCACATCAACACACATCCGAAGCCCATCACACACCCCTCATCAACACACATCCGAAGCTCATCTCTCAAGTCACATCAGCACACATCCGAAGCTCTTCTCTCAAGTCACATCAGCACACATCCGAAGCTCATCACACAACCCTCATCATCACACATCCGAAGCTCTTCTCTCAAGTCCCACAAAACAGTCACCAAAACTCCGGATATCAATCAACCAGTCAATCAGGCCAACCATCTTTTTCCATAATTATAATCCAAAATACTCCAAAAATAAATTTAAATATTACACAAAAACACCACACCCTATCCAAAACAGCCTCTATCCCCAATCCCCTCACGACAAAACCCAAAAAACTCACCCCACCCACATCCAGCGCAGCGCCGATGCCACACCATTTCCCAACACACCACAAGGAAACTCAGCCCCTGCAGCCATCCAGCGCAGCGCTGATAGCCCACCCCCTCCCGGCAAACCACCACTCCCTCACACCCCAAAACCAGAACGGACAGACTGCCAGCAGGGCGGCTGCATGGTCGGGACCCGGTGCGTCGGAGTAAGCCGCTGGTCATACTTGGCACCTGAGGCACCTG